>Ga0209687_1000254_pt1 | contig 18875 bp, 18 predicted proteins | sample GraSoiAngelo_136_FD_185893 | JGI IMG/M metagenome (GOLD analysis project Ga0209687, IMG submission 185893) | Grasslands soil microbial communities from the Angelo Coastal Reserve, California, USA - 14_0929_09_20cm (SPAdes) (version 2) | ecosystem: Environmental > Terrestrial > Soil > Grasslands ...
GTCAAACAGCGATATGGTATCTGAACAACAACGTTTACGTCAGCGCGGCGTACGGCCCAACCCTTCCGGTTGGCTGGAGCTTGGTTGAGCCTTAGCAGTTTCCATCACTCAATGTAAATTTTTAGGAACTTCGCCTCTATTTTTCCTGTTCTTTGGGAACTTCGACTCTTCGTTCCTGTAGAGAATGAGTAAGACGATTGAACAAGAACGGGAGGAAAAAGTGAAACTAACGAATCGAAAATGTCAGCAAATGGATGCGGCCTGGTCAGTCGCGTCCCGAAGAGCTTCCTTTCAACTACCACGTGCCCGCGTTGCTCTGGCGGGCCTGCTTTTCTTTGCCGCGGCTGGGTTCGCGGCCATGACGATGAAACCGCCCAAGTTGCCTTGGGTCGCGCCGCTGATACCGACGGGTAGCTGGCCAGTCCATATCATGGTCGACCAGGCGACGAACACGGCTTACATCGCGAACCAGCTCGATAACACTATCTCGGTTGTTGACGGGAGGAATTGCAGCGCGGGGCACACATTGCAGTGTAATCCGATTGCTACCATCAGTCCGGGGCCAAACCCCAGTGACCTGATACTCGATGCCGCTCATCGGACACTGTTCGCCACGCTTGCCGGAGGAAACAGTGACTCGATTGCTGTTATTGACATTACTAACTGTAACGCAAGTAACACGTCAGGCTGCACGCAAACGCCCAAGCAAGTTGTGTTTCCCGGTAGCACGCTGTGGCAAGGTGGCGCTGCCAGTGTCCCCTTTGGTTTCCCCTCCTTCCTTGATTTGGATGAAACAACTCACACGCTCTACGTACCCGACGCCAACGAAGGTCCGATTTACATCCTTGATACATCGACCTGTAACGGCAGCACGCCGACTTGTAGCAGTCCCATCCTAACAGCGGCGCACGGCGATGGAGCCGTGGTCGAGCGCGCCCACCACAGCGTCTTTGTCGTGCAGGTACTTAATTTCAGCGAGCGGGTAGAGATTCTCGACAGCAGTACCTGCAATAGCACCAACCAAAGCGGGTGTGGCACGCCTCCCTCCCAAAGTTTCACAGTCGGTTTCTTCCCGTTTATTCCGGCCACCGTCGACGAAGCCACCCATACATTGTATATGCCCTCTGCGTTTCCTAACATCCTTGCCGTCATCGACACTTCGGTGTGTAACGCGTCGACTACGGCGGGATGTACGAACTACGCACAAGTGGAGGTTGGGCCTTTCGGATTTGCGGCTGTGTTTGATCCCCAAACGAAGACGGTCTATGTGGAGAACTTTTCCTCGACCTCAATGTCGGTCGTCAATGGAGCCACTTGCAACGCCCTGGACCACTCGGGCTGCAACCAAAAACCTCCTGTCCTTGCAACCGGAATCGATCCGGCACCGTTTGGTTACAATCCAGCCACACAAACGCTCTATGTTTCCAGCCAGGACACAAACTTCGCCTGGGTGCTCGATGGCTCTAAATGCAACGCGACCAGGACTGACGGCTGCACCAAGAACGCGCCCACTACGCCTACGGGAAATGGTCCATCCGGGTTAGATATCAATCCAAACACTCAGACCCTGTATGTCGCAAATCAGAGCGACAACACGGTTTCCGTCATTGACGCATCCGCTTGTAACCAGCATCAGCTGACAGGGTGCAATCGGACGTGGCAAACCGCGCCCGTCGGCAGCTTCCCTTTCCGCTTATCGGTCAATAAGACCACCAACTCCATCTACGTGGCCGGATTTGATGGTACCGTCTCCATCATCAACGGCGCGACTTGCAATGCCGCGGTGAATTCGAGCTGCAATCAGCCCCAGCCAATCACCGCTGTCGGCGCCACGCCGAATGACATGGCCATAGATGAAACGACCAATACCATCTACGTCGCGAACCGGGCATCCGACACGGTGTCGATTATCGATGGCATTCATTGTCAGGGTTCGGACGCATCCGGTTGCGGACAGCCGTGGCCTGTCTTCAACACAGATCAGGAGCCCCAGTCCCTTTTCTTTGATCCGAGGAACCGGACGCTATACCTGGGAAGCGATGGCGAGGACGTTGTCTCGATCATCGACACGACGCACTGCAACAATCACGACACGACGGACTGCTCCCCCAAAGCGATTGTGCCGGTCCGCGATTCGCCTGTCGCGATCCGCGTGCTGTTCGATACGAATACCGTCTTTGTCGTGAATCGCTTCACTATGAAGGTGACAATTTTTGATGGTTCCACCTGTAATGCAACCAACGTGACGGGTTGCCTCACCAGTCCGCCGCCGCAGGTGTCGATTGCTGCCTTCCCGGACGCTCTCAGCAATCCCTTCGCCAGCATAATCACGGGTCGCCAGATAGCCATTGATCAGGAAAAGCACACTGTGTTTATTCCGACCCTCGGCGACACGGATCTGGTCGTGCTCAACGGCGACTCCTGCCGGCCGGACCACCTCAACGACTGCAAACCAAAGATTGCGAATCCAAGAACAGGCGGGATTCCGAATTTTGCAGCCGTCGACCCATCATCCCAAACTGTTTACGTGGCGAATCTCCAAGAGCTTACCATTTCGATCGCACAGGATAAGTACTAATGCGCTCTCTATTTCTTTGTAACCGAAGACCAGACTCGTGGACAGCCGCGCCGCCTGGCAGCCTACCGAATTTGCGTATTTGTTCGCGACCGAGAACAGCTGCAAGAAGGTGACACGAGGGACCAGAAGCGCGGCGAGCGCACAAATCGTTTCAGCAACGTTCGAAGTAAGATTTTCTGGGAACTTGGCCTTTTGTTTCCTGTAGTAATTATTGTAACGTTATACATCTATGTTTATTAAATCACTGCGAATCGGGTTAATTGGGCTTGTTCTTTCTGTTGCGACAGCCTGGGCTGGGCCGGCAGCTATTCAAGGCTTGGTGAAGGACGCAAAAGGGCAAGCGATAAAGGGTGCAGATGTTCGAATCGAGTCGAAAGATGGCAAACAGAAATTCAACACCGTCAAGACCGATGCAAAAGGTCGCTACATTTCAGAGGGCCTGCCCGTCGGCGTTTACCGGGTCACGTTGATCGTGAACGGCGCAGTGAAGGCATCCATCACGAATACGAAGACCAAGTCGGACCAAACGACACAGTTGAATTTTGATTTGAAACCAGTCGCGGCGGCACAGGCCAGCGCAGGCCAGAAGAAGGGAAAGCACATGGTCTGGGTTCCGGCGGCTACAGGAAGCCACATTGGCGGCAGCTGGGTCGAAGTTGACGATGGTGCGAAGACCGAGCCCGGCACCTTAAACGTGCAGCGGGCCAACGCTGAGCAGCTGCAGCGACAAATACAGAGCCAGGGCAACCCAAATACAGGTGGGCATTGAGGCAAAGCTCACTGCTCAGGCGTAGTCGCATTGCGCGATTTTTAAGGTTGGGGCCGCGTTCTCTGATGTTCGGTGAATTCTAACTAGCGCGCCAGCGCCCAGTCTTTAAAATCGGCGGCGCAGTTTCAACCCGGGACTGGCTCAGCTGCCGTCGAGAACAATCCCCGCACTGATTCGCGCGAAAGCACAACAATCGTAAACACGCCGAGAATTGTTCCAAAGGGAATGAAGAGGCATTCAATGCAAGCCATTACAAGGACGAAGGAGTACCGTTCACAGAGCGCGAGTGATCGCCCAGTCATTAGAATACAAATCGCCATCGCTATCCCGATTAAGAACAACACCGAACCGAGCACGGCAAAAATCCAGCCAAGAAATTCAGGCGGCAAATCCTCGCCCGGTTTCGCCGTTCCGTGCCGCGCGGCGAATATGAAGATCGCCCCGATCGTTGTGTAAAGGAGTGGGAAAAAAGAGAAGAGCCCGGCAAGGCCAGCGACTACGTAATGAAAAATCGCGAGCAGCCGTAAATGCTCTCTGTCTTGGTTCATTTGCTCTAACTAATTACACGCTCCATGTAACATTTCGTGAGAAGTGAGACGTGAGAGGTGGGCGCTTCTCACTTCTCACAAATCACCTCTCACGAAGTAATGTAACCCTCTTCACCGTGCTGACTGATGTCGAGTCCCTGCCGCTCGATCTCGGGGGCGATGCGGAGACCAATCAGGCCCCTGACAATTGCACCGATGATTGCGCTGCCTACTACCGCGAACACAATCGTGATCCCGATTGCTTTTAATTGTTCCACCCAGAGGGTGTGCCCCACCATCCTTGCAAGACCATTTCGCGTCGCAGGATTGGCCGATCCGGAGACGCTTAATAAAAGATTTGGATTCACACTGGCTGTCGCGAGAAGGCCTGTGAGGAACGCGCCGAGCGTCCCGCCCACTGCGTGGATCCCGAAAGTATCAAGCGCATCGTCATAGCCCAGCCACGATTTCAATTTCGTGCAGGCGAAAAACGGGACGATTCCCGCGGCAATTCCGACAATTACTGCCCCAGTCGGTGCGACATATCCGCAGGCCGGTGTGATTACGACCAATCCGCCGACCGCACCGGAACAAAATCCGAGCACACTGGGTTTGCCGCGCAACGCGTATTCGAGCATTGCCCAGGTGAATGAAGCCACCGCGGTGGCAAGAGTCGTACTCATGAACGCGTTCGCGGCGATTCCATCCGGCGCCAGAGCGCTTCCCGCATTGAAACCGTACCAACCCACCCACAGCAAACCCGTTCCCACCATGCAAAGCACCATGCTGTGCGGCGCCATGATTTCTTTTCTAAACCCGAGCCGGTGTCCGAGAAGAATACACAAAACGAGCGCCGACCAACCCGAGGTCATGTGGACGACTGTTCCACCAGCAAAATCGATCGCAGTGATCTTCGCAGCAGGGTTCCAAACTCCGTTCATCCAGCCATCGATTCCCCAGACCATGTGCGCGATTGGAAAATAGACGGCAAACATCCAGACTCCGACAAAAACAAGCACAGCCGCGAATTTCATCCGCTCCGCAACCGCGCCGATGATTAATGCCGGGGTGATGATTGCAAACATCAGCTGGTACATCGCGAAAACGTTCTGCGAGACCCAGTACGAATAATCACTGTTCGGTCGCCCATCGACACCGTTCAGAAAAGCAAACTTCAATCCGCCGATGAAGGGCGAGCCACGGGAAAAAACGAGAGAATAACCCACCAGCCACCAGAGGATCGTCACTAAGCCGGCAATGCCGAGACACTGCGCTAAGACAGAAAGAACATTCTTCGCGCGAACAAGACCACCGTAAAAAAGCGCGAGTCCTGGCAGCGTCATGAAAAGCACCAGTGCCGCACAGGTCATCATCCAGGCATTGCTGGCAGGACCAGGGCCCGAGATGTTTGATGCTGCCGAAGCGTTCGTTGAATCGGCGCCGCGTGCCGAATTATTCACGTAGGCTTCCAAGTCAGCAACGCGCTGCTCCAGAGACGGCGAAGCAGAAGGCGACAACGTTTGCGCGTGCAGCGAAGAAGAAAACGCAATGACCGCTGTGAGCAAAAAGAGCCGCATCATTACGCGCTCTCGTTATAGGCGCGCTGATTTGCTGCGGCAAGGAAAATGGCGAAGTGATCCTCCGCGCGTCGCCGCTCTGTAGAGTGCGCTGTCCTCAGCGCATTTGTTCACTTGCGGCAACTCGACCTCCGCTGCGGACAGCGGACACTACAGCATGAACACCAAGGAAAACTCCGCCGAGCGGCTGGCCAGGCCAGGTTAAGGCGCTCGACGGAGTTTCTCCTCAGCCCCAAGATCGTCAACGTTTAGCTTGCTTGCTTCAACTTTGCCTTGTTGCGGTCCTTAACTTCGCTTGCAACTACGCACCATTGAACGCACAGCGGAGCGCAAACCGTGTCAGTCAATTGCGCTGCGTCCTCATCCTCCTCATTTTCTTCGTCGGCATCTGCTCCAGGCGCGACCTCGGGTAAATCATTTTGCTGCAATTTTTCGTAACGTTCACGAACATCCGCGGGCATTTTATCCCGATCCTCTTTCGTCTCGACCGGTCCACTAAAGAGCAGTTTTCCTTGCGGATCTTTCGCGGTCAGCAATTTTTTGCCATCCACGTTTTCCACCTTCATCTCGCCTTTATCATCGGAGAAAACGATTTGCGCGTTGCCGAGGTCGATCCTGGTGGCTTTGAGCGCGCCATGATCTTGACTGAGAATGCGAATTTCTCGCGCGGCGCGGCGGGCGTCTTCCCGTGCGCGTCTCGCCGCCTCGTGAGCTTTCATCACTGCTCCACGGATCATGCCGCGTTGCGCACCGAGTTGCTCCTGCAACTGTTCTTTCAAACCTTGCATCTCCTCGCCGAAATCACCTGTTTCATCGAAATCCCAGTGCCCTTCGTGTTTGTCCCCGGGTGTCCAAGAATGACGCTGCGGTCTTTCCTTTTTTGTGAGCTTGACGGTGACCTTCTGCTCCTGGCCCTTGCGCAAAATCGTGAGCGTTACGTCCGCGCCGTCAGAAAACGTCTGCAGGAGCTTTCGCAATTGACTCGGTTCGATCAGAATCTGGTCGTTCAGCATTTTGAGAATATCGTTCTGTTGAACGCCCGCAGCCGCGGCAGGGCTATCGGGCAAAACGTACTCGACGACTAGTCCAAGCCCCTTGGACAGACCTAGCTGTTCGCTTACCACGGTTGGCACTTGTGATGTTTCTACGCCGAGAAATATCGCCGGAACTTTGGGCGCTTTTTCATGGCCACCTGGCGGCCCTGGGGGATGACCCGGCGCTGGTGGTTGTGGCGGCGCGGGCGGTGTCTGCGCAAATCCCGCAATCGGCAGGAAGGCGAGACATGCGATGATAGCATTCAGTTTTATCTTCATGGTTTTTGTTTGGTTAAATCATTGGCCGGAAACCGGAATGAGGACAACTTCCTCGCTGGGGTAAGAGACGCGAAGCGATGCGCCAGTGGAGGGGTTACGCCATTGCCACGTCTGTTGCGTTTGATAACGAAGACGCCTCAACGGTTCCCTCGAGCCATCAGCAAACTGCAAACCCTCGTTGCGCGTGTTATAGACGACCTGCGTCGCGCCAGCGGGAATGAATTTGTTCGAGGACATCGATCGATCGACATCGCGTCCACCCGATAAGGCAGGAACCACCGGTCTTGTTTCGGACGCCGGCGCTACTTGTGCGATTTCCTTGTCTTCGTTTCGCGTTTGATTGGTGTTGATCCGCGCGAGTAACAGAACGACTGCCGCAGCCGCGGCCGCGAGGCCGATACCAAACCTGTAGGGCGTTTGACTCGCTCGCCCCCGCTCTCTCGCTCTAACGAGCTGCCCGTCTATGTCGCTCGCGTCCCCGCGGCTCCATTCTGCGAAGCGCCGAAACCATTTGGCCAGCCACCCGGCGTCCGCCGCGGCGGACGTCCTACAATTCTCGACCATCGCTTCCTCGATGCGCTCAAAAAGTACGGGCGAAGGCCGCGCTGGCCGTAACGCTCTCAACTCATTCTCAAGCTCCGGGAAATCGTTCATTGAGGTTGCAAGCTTTTCTTCAGGTTAGCCAGCGCGTATCGATATCGCGACGCCGCAGTATTTTGAGAAATGCCGAGTGCATCGGCGATCTCGCTAAAGGTGAGTTCGTTCCAGATTTTCAACACGAGCACCTCGCGTTGGTCGTGTGGCAAGCAGTTGACTGCCGCGGCGAGTGCCGATTGCGCCTCATCTTCCCATTCAAACTGCGGCTCGACGGTTGAATCGGCGTCGGCAAAAACAGTAGCCTCGCGTCGGGCGCGGCGTTTGTCGCGACGAATAAAGTCGAGAGCGATCGAACGCACAGTTGCGTAAAGGAGTGCTCGGTTATCGATCCTGTGGTTTCGCCGCCAAAACTTGACGAAAGCTTCCTGGACAATGTCTTCGGCGTCAGATGCCGATCGTGTCCATTGCCGGGCAAAAAGCAGCAGGCCCGGACCGATTTCAGAAAAGCAACTCTTCCAATTCTCATGGTTTGCGATGTTGTCCATGACCTTTTCACGGTCTTTATTCCCAAGACGCCGCCAGCCGATGAATTTGTCTATGCGATCGAAATTTTTCTCGCTCATCGCATTGCTAGCTGTCGCAGGAGCGCACGCAGAAGACGTCGATCTTGAAAAGGTCGTCGGTTCTCTCATCGCTGCAGAAAAGGCTTACGCCAAACTAGCCGCCGAAAAAGGATTTCGCGAAGCGTCCATCTCGGTGTTCGCCGACGATGCGGTAATCTTCGCGCCCAGTGCAGTCAATGGGAAAAAGTTTTGGCGGGAAGCGAAGGAGAATCCCGCCATAACCTGGCGGCCTGCCTTCGCCTCAATCTCGCGGAGCGGCGAGCTCGGTTACACGACGGGACCATGGGAATCAAGCAAAGGGCGTGACGCACAAAAACCGGAAGAGTCCGGACATTTCGTTACAATCTGGCAAAAGAACAAGGACAACCTCTGGAAGGTCGCCCTGGATGTTGGACTAAGCCAGCCCCACGCAGAGGCACCCGAGACCGAAATCAGAACGTACTTTCCGAACTCTCCCAATCCCCGTCCAGAGTCTGGGAACGCTAATCTGGAAAAAACACAACACAGCTTTGCAGAATCGCTCAAGGACGGTGAAGCCGACGCGATCACCGACAACGCCAGCGACGACATTCGCATTTATCGCAACGGCCAACTCCCTGCCGTTGGCAAGGCGGCTGCCGAGAAAATGCTTACAGAGGAGGATGCAAAAACGACTCGCACGCCAGGGGGCGCAGGCACAAGTGACCCGCTTGATCTCGCGTACGAATATGGTGAATTCTCAAGCGAGCAGAACCATGCTACGCAGCATGGAATCTATCTCTGCATCTGGCGCCTCGAATCGGACGGCACTTGGAAAATCGCGCTCGACCTTCAGAAAAGCGCTCCGACAGAGAAACGACGTGTTGATGCGGAATGATGGAGGGCGGAGATCTGCGACGCCTAACGAGTATCTTTGATTGGCAAGACTGTTTCTAAATATGACAAATCATCTTTTCGGAATCGCTCGCAAAATCAAGTCCCTCAGCCAATCAGGATTCGCGATGCCTTCGCGATACGCCCGCAGCGATTCTACGGAAGAGTTCACACGCAGGTTGCTGTAAGATCCATCGGCGTTCTGCCAGCGCTCATGCCAGTAAACCGCTGCCTTAATGCGCGGATAACGCGTGCGAAACAGCGTAAGTCCCTGCGCAATCCACTTGGCTTTGCCAACCCCGCCGCCTTCCGCCGAGTGCGGGAACTCGCCGGTCGCCCATTCGGCAATCATGATTGGCTTATGCGGATCGAGCCTGGATATTTCCTCGTAGGGCCAGTTCACCAATGAAGGAATATCCGGGTTTGGTTCGTCCTTATACTGCTGTCCATAAACGCTCAGGCCGAGCCAATCGACGTAATCCGATCCCGGATAGTACGCGGCCGCGCAATTCCAGGTTTCGTACGGATAAGGATAATTGTTCGTATGAAACATCCACTTGATATTTGAAGCGCCGCGCGCCCGGACCCGATCCACGACGTGGCGAAATGCTTTGCGAAATGTTTCGGGACCTTTCCAGTTGTTTTGGTCTTTGTCCCATTCGCCGCCGCCGTAGTAGGCTCCTGACCACGGGAACCAGGTGCCATTCATTTCCACGCCGAACACGACAATCATTGGATGACCAAAATTCCGTGCGGCGTCGCCCCACTTGTCGATGTACGCGTCCCACTTGCCGGCAACGATTTCGGTCAAACTAAACTTGTCCGGCCCATGATCCTCTTCATAGGGCCTGTCCCACGGCGACCAAAACACAAGCGGCAGCGAACCGTGCCGCCAGATGACATTGAGATTGTCCACGGGAAAATTTTGTTCTCCCCAGTAACTGGACGACGCAATGATGGCCTGATGTTTCCCGACCATCTGCTCGAACTCCTCGATTGTCTCTAAAGTGACGTCGTCCTCCGCGTCGCCAAAATCCATGAACGCGCCGGTGTATGCGCCATGTTCCGGAATCGCCACCTCGACCGGACCATTCGGATCGACCTGCGCGACGGCTACTCCCCGGCGACAGCCAATTAGCGCGAAGCTCGATGCAATCGCTGCAGCGATCACGACAAAAACTGCATGGCTGCGCATTTGGTTTCGCACGGTCCGTACAAAAAATGGTATCTCCAGAGTCGAAGCGGCTTCGAAGGCAATAACTGTAGAGGCAGCCGTGCCGGCTGCAATCGTGGCGGGGTTTTGCGGGCGGCGCCCTCCACTACAGCTGTTCCATCAGGGTGTGCGCAGGAATCTGGGCAATTTTCCTTGCTGGAAAACTATATTTAACAGCAGAATGCCGGTGATCGAAGCAACGGATGCAGATAAAACTTCTCAGCTTTCTGATCCTGTCATTCATCTCAGTCGCGCAAGCTGACGATTTTAAGACAATTACTGGAAAGGAATATAAGGACGCCACTGTAACCCGGATCGAACCGGACGGCATCGTGCTAACCAATAAGGCGGGCATCGCCAAAATTTATTTCACCGAACTTCCTAAGGACGTTCAGCAGCGCTTCGGCTATGATCCTCAAAGAGCCGCCAATTACTCGGCGCAGCAAAGTGCCGGACTCGACCAAGTCCGAAAGGAGCAGGTAGAAGCCTCGCGGCGGGAAGCGGAAGCGACCCAAAAAGCAAATCAATATCGAGCAGAACAACAAACTCGACAGAACGAGCTTCGCGTGCTCCAAAGCCGCTACGAGGAACTGCAGAGACAGGAAGACGAATTACTTCTCCGTATCGGTGAGGCGAAGAAACCGGGACCAGCGTATTACGGAGGTAAGAACAACAAGACTCTTCGCCACTCTCCGAATCCGCAAGCATCGCAGTTGCCACTTCTCCAGAGTCACTTGAAAGACGTTCGCCACGAGAAAGACCAGGCTAGGAAGCGTTTGGAGAAGGCGCAGCGGTAACAGTGAAAAGCGATGCGAGGACGCATCGCACTCGGAAAGCAGTCCGTGCGAAATTCATCGAGCGATCAACCTCGTTTTGCGAAAGCCTTTGGCTTGCCACGCCGTAGCCTTGCGAAGGCGGGAGTGCGATGCCTCCTCGCATCGCTTTCTTGGATAGGCATCGTCCAACTGTTATCACAAGCGGAGGCGCGCGATGACGAAAAGCCCTTTGCGGTCTCTGCCGTTGTCATTGCCGATCACCCGGTAAACCAATGTGTGCCAACCAAGGCGTTAGGCGCCGGCGTTGATGGTCACGAGCGGGACGAATGTGCCCGGATGTTTACGGACAAGAACATCGCCGAGATGCGATCAGCCGGGTTCGGGCCACTGACGTATCGACTACGCACTGAATTGGCCGGCGAAGTCTGGCATTGGAATCCGCGAGGCACGTGGAGCAATCCCGTCCTTCAGTGCGGATACTGGATCTCGGACGATTCACTCGCTGAGCCGATTAATCTCTCCTACGGTTATCGTTTGTCGCGACGCGGAAACACGATCGACCAGGCTAACGACGATGGTTACTCGCGCATCACCGACGGCAACGAAGAATCATTTTGGAAGAGCAATCCGTATCTCGATTCCCACTTCACAGGCGAAGCCGATGATGCGCATCCGCAGTGGGTGGTAATCGATCTGGGCGCCGCGAGACCGGTGAACGCCATTCGGATACAGTGGGGGACGCCGTACGCCCGGCAATACAGAGTCGAATATTGGAGCGGTGATGATCCGATGCATTTGCACGCCGATCGGAAAGATGAGTGGCGTCTTTTTCCAAACGGTGCGCTGAACCGCGGATCGGGCGGCGATGAATCTGTTCGGCTGTCTGCAAAACCACTTGCGGTTCGCTTTGTCCGCGTCGTAATGAGCCGCAGTTCGCAAGCAAGCGCGCAAATATCGGACGACATTCGCGATCGACTCGGATTTGCGATCCGCGAGATTGAGCTCGCGAATGTCGACCCGCCTTCGCCCCACTCCGGCACGGCAACTAGCCGCAGTCATTTCCACGATTACATCCGTCATGCGCCTGATCGATATCGACAGACAGTAATTTATGTATCATCGACCGATCCGTGGCACCGAGCCGAGGATATTGATTACAAAATCGAGCAACCGGGACTCGATTTCATCTTGCGCAGCACGCTGACGAACGGCTTGCCCGTTCTTGTGCCTGTGGGCGTTTTGTACGACACGCCGGAAAATGCAACGGCCGAGATCAGCTACCTGTCTAAACGACAATATCCTCTCGAAGGAATCGAACTCGGCGAAGAACCCGACGGCCAATGGGCGTCGCCGGAAGATTATGCCCCACTTTACGCTGGAGTCGCGCGCCGTCTCGCTGCGCTGAATCCGCGTTTGAAACTCGGAGGACCGAGTCTGCAAAATTTCGAGGACCACCTTCTCACATGGCCCGATGCATCGGGCAATCGTTCATGGATGAATAGGTTTCTCAAATGCATTCGAAGCGCCGGAGTGCCCTTCAATTTCTTTTCGTTCGAGTTCTACCCGTTCGACAATGTCTGCACCGATGCGGCACCGCAGCTGTTGCAAACTCCAAAGCGTCTGGGTGAAATGATGACCAGCTTGCGAGCGGATGGCGTTCCCACGGCAATTCCATGGCTAATGACAGAATACGGCTATTCCGTTTTTGCAGGACGCCACGAAGTGGACATCGAAGGCGCGCTCTTCAATGCAGACACAGTGGGAACATTTCTAACACTCGGCGGCTCCAAGCCGTACCTGTATGGATACGAACCAAATTATCTCGAAGACGAGCTGAAGTGTTCCTGGGGCAACCTTATGATGCTGCAGCTAAATCCAAGCAGTGATCAACTGAATCGTCTGTCCGGCTACCATGCCGCCCAACTCATCACAAAGGAATGGATGCAACCAATCGATGCCCCACACGAAATATTTCCCGTAGGTGTTACGCAAGCCAAGGGAAGTCCATCATCTGCTGTCAGCGTCTATGCAGTACGACGGCCAGACAAACAATGGGGCCTGCTGGCGATTAACAAAGATCCGATGCGCACAGCACGACTTAGCCTGCAGTTCAACTTCTCAGGCACGCGACAGCAGGCAACTTTCGTCGGAAGCGTAGATGTAATTCGGTTCTCGCGCGATCAGTATGAATGGCATGAGGACGGACCAAACGGTCACCCCATTCGAAGCCTCCCACCAGCACGCTTCACGCAAGGAGCATCTTCGTTTTACGATCTGCCGCCCTATTCGCTTACTGTCTTACGCGGAAAACTCCCCGATTGATCTCACCTTTTTTTCACCCGCTGCAGGACGTCCGCCAGCGCGTCAGGACGGCTAACATGTGGGCAGTGTCCACCGGGCAGCTCAGCCGGTTCAACTCCGAGTACCTCTCGAGCGGCCTTGCGCTGCCACGCCGGCGTGATCGTCCGGTCGTCGGAACACACGATGTAACTAGATGGCACAGCAGGCCAGGCACGCAGTGGACACGGTTCTTCCATCGCGCGCTTTGCGTAGAACACTATCCGTGTCGACAGCGCCCAGTCGAGACGATCGGCAGGACAGTCGTGGTACACGAAGTCCAACGCGACCTTGTCTTCGAGGGGATTCTGTCCAACCCAAGCTGGGTTGAACATCGATGGATCGGCTTGGTACTGTTCGATCACGCTCACACCTGGGCGCGGAACCACAGCTGCCAGAAACACCATGCGACGCGGCGACCAGCGTTCGGCAATCAGCGGCAGGTACATACCGCTGGCGGAGTGTGCAACGCAGACGACATCAGCCGGGTTCATACCGGAATTGTCGAGGGCGTTCACGATGGTCTCGGCATGCCAGGCCAGGCCCGCGTCAGTTCTGCTCACTTCAAACGCGGGTGTGAGAACGCCATGCCCACGACGCTTCAGTTCATCGGCCAGCAGCCTCCAGCCATCGGGTCCCTGCCCGCTTCCGTGAATCAGACAGTATGCGGTCATGGTTTGATTTGTCGCACGCGTAACATTAGCTGTCGACCTAACGACAAGGATGAGCCTTGGCTAGGCCATATCGTGCTCATGTTCGAACTCGGCCGCGTTAAAAGAAACCGCGGAGGAACGCCGCCGCGTCATCGGAGATGCCGACAATCTTGTTCGTTGCCTGACGATAGAATTTGAAATTGAGCTCGGTCTCGGGGCAACCGTCGTTCCAATCGGAAAAAAATTTCAGCTCGCGCCGCCCGAGGCGCCGCTTCGCGAGCGCGGTGCGTCTGATGCTGATGCTCACGCGCGGCGTTTGCCTGGCGATCCCGCGTTTCTTTGCGATCGCCTTCGCCGAGGTGACGACGCCGCTCGCGATGAGACCTGGCCCGCCTTCGTTCTCGCTCGCGAAGACGAAGATCGTATCGCCTTTGGCGATGTGCTTGCCGCCATACATCGTCTTCTGAGCATTGAACGCGAATGTCTCCGCTGAAGGATCGCTAACCTCAGCTTTGATCGCGAACATCATGCTCCCTTGGCAGGCCGTAGCCTCGCGCGAAGGCTGCTCATGTCGCACCATTATTTCGTGGCCCTAGGGCCGCATCTAACGAGACAAAGCTGAGCCACCGCTGGCGGCGGCGAGCATTGCTTTACTCTCAACTATCATCTCTCAACCCTCAACTTTCTTAGTACACCGGGCGGCGGTTCGTTCCAGTGGTTGGTTAGGCGACCGGCGTGCCGTGCTCGCAAGCGTGGAATGGAGCGGTCAGACGCTATTATGTGAACATGATGCGAAAGCGCAAGCCAGGCTTGCAGCCGAACTGCTGCGGTTTGATGAAGTGCTCGACTAGGATGCCTCCATTCGCTTCGATCACGCGCTGTGACGCGATGTTGTCCGGATCAGTGGTGATCTCCACGTACGGCAGGCCGACTGCCTTGGCTTCCGGAAGTATGAGGCGTAGCGCTGACTTTGCATACCCGAGGCGCTGCTTCCACGGCACGACCGCATAGCCGATATGCCCCAGACAATAGGACGGAAGCGCCGTCGTACCTGGCTGCCACCGCACCCCGATGCTTCCGCAGAATTCGCCGTCCCAGAGCCAGCGCTTGAAGCCCGGGAGGCGCTTGGCCGCCGAACCGTCTGGAAGAGTGATGGGAGGCCCCTTAGCTTCGCGGTCTTCCATGCTGGCGAGAAACGCCGTTGCATCGGCATGAATGCGGGAGAGCTCTTCGCGTGCAGCCTCGACACCGCGCTCGTTGTCGGCAGACCACCCACGCTCGAGCGCAGCGACGTAACTCGCAAGATGTTCGGGGCCGGGACGCACGAGCTGCATGGGTAGGCGCCTAACGAGAAAGAGAATGGAGCCCGCGGGAAGCGGCGCGACATGGACGGGAAGCCCGAAGGGTGTTTTCGCGGAAAGAAAATATCATAAGCCACGGGTAGCGTTGAACAACATTACAGCGGGAGTGCGTGAGCCTAGCGAAGACGCAAATCGCACTTGGGTAGGCGGGCGCCTGGATGAAATCCAGGGTTTCGTGGCAAATACGCTGAACTCATATCGCAGTAGGGGCCAGCCTGCTCGCGAAAGCTTTCGGAGTTGACTTCATCGATTGGTTATGGGCTGGTTACGATGCGAAGCAACCTTTCCGCCCTCGGAAAACACCCATACTCCCCCTCCCTGAGTTGTTTCGTGCCTTTGCCAGATACCCTGACGGAGAACGTGGACGCACCTGTCATGGGGACTTCTTGATCGCAAATGATCTCTTCTTTGCGACGAGCTTTTTCAAGGTTGCATAAGCCGGCGTGTAACTGGGATCAATGCGAATTGCGCTGCGGCAATCAGTAATCGCCTGATCGTACTGGCTGTCATCCATGTAGGCGGTGGCCCGATTGATGTACGCTCCCGCGAAATTCGGATTGAGCTTAATCGCTTTCGTGCAATCAGAAATCGCTTGGCTTGTCAGCCCTTTTTCCAAGTAGGCGGCTCCTCGGCTAGCGTAGGCCACAGCGTTCTTCGGATCCAACTCTATCGCCTTAGTTGCATCGGAGATAGCATGGTCGTAAATCCCGGTGTCATAGTAAATAGCTCCGCGAGTAGTGTATGCTGCACTAAATCTGGGCTCGATCGCGATGGCTCGATTGCAATCGGACATTGCACGGTCATATTGATGTTTCAATATGTAGGCGCCGGCACGATTGTTGTACGTCTTGGCAAGGTCTGGTTTTAGTCTAATCACCGTAGTCAAATCAGAAATGGCTCGATCGACCGCGTCCCGCTTGAGATAGGCAATTGCCCGGCTGTTGTAAGCCTCGGTATCGATCGGTTTGAGTTGTATTGCTCTGGTGCAGTCCGCAACCGCCTGATTGTAGAGGCGCTTTTCGACATAGGCATAGCCGCGCCATGCATACGCCTTCTCACTGTTTGGATTGGCTTCTATTGCTTTGGTGCAATTCAGAATGGCTTGATCGTAAGATTTGTTCTTCAGCGCACTCTCAGCTTTTTGGAGATAGGCCTTTTCGGTTATGGCATGGATATGTCCCGCCTGGAGAAAACCTATTACAGCTATGATTAGAGCTGGGATTGTTCTCATTTCAACCAAAGCTGCTTTGCGGATTCAGCATCTAACGTCCAGAGCTCAGGCACGCGGGCCCAAATGACGTGAACCGCGAAGCGGAACTGGAGACGCCATCCCGCGTTGGCTGCAGCGATTTGTTAGACCGCTTGTGTGATCTCATCTAAACTCTCCACAAATAAATCTGTATCGGAATAGTCTGGAAATACACGAACTGCACCCTCTAAGGCAAGCCGCGCCGCACGCTCGCCTGAACCTATGCCGATAAACGGAATGCCCAGAGTGCGACATGCGCGAGCGTCCCATATTCCGTCTCCGACAAAGACGGTGCTGACAAATGGCGCCGCATATCGTTCGACGGCTCTCTGCATGGAGAATCTGATAATGGACTCCCGGTCGTGTGCATCATCTGCCGATGCGGCTGGATGGTCGTCAAAACTCAAACCGGCGCTGGCCATCTTGATACGTGCAGAATCACGCCAAGCTCCGGTAGCAAGAGAAACCCGATGCTTCGAACTGCCAGTGAGGCCGAAAAGCAACTGTCGCGCTCCTGCGATGGGCACGAACGCAGATTCGATTGACGCCTGCGCGAGCAGAGCAACAAAGTGCTCCCGAAAACGCGAAACCTTGGCAACCGACGGAGACCGTCCGGTGCGAGCCAAATGAATCTCGTGAAAAATGCCGGAATCCGTTGCGTGTTTGTAGGTCGACCAATCAGTCTCAACGTCTGTGAAACTACATACCTCGGCCAGTGAACGCACAAAGCACTCCTCATCAACCTTCATGGTCTCTGTCAGCGTGCCGTCAATGTCGAACATGACTAAGTGCATGGCGTGCAATCTAACGAGAAAGAGAATGGAGCCCGCGGGAAGCGGTGCGACATGGACGGGAAGCCCGAAGGGGGTTTTCGCGGGAAGAAAACATCATAAGCCACGGCAGGGTGTCGTGGCAAACACACTGCGCTTATTTCGAAATGGGGCCGTTGGCTTCATCGATTGGTTAGATGCGGGCGTGACCATCACTCGACGCGTCGTAGAGTATACGACATTTCGGAGCCGTCGCTAACAACGAGACAGCTACTGCCAGTACGGAGGATCCTCCAGCGAATGTGACTATCGGACATGAGCGAGTCCTTTCCGGGTTTAATGGTGATGACGCCTCGAGAGAAATGCCAAGTCGCTTCTTCGAATTTTCGGCGGTCACCAAGATCCCGCGAATAAAGGGTGACGCGTCGGTCCGGCTCAAAGGAGAACTCAGTATCGTGCGTGCGATAATGTCCTCGCCATCTGCCGACGAGCGTACGCTCGTCGAGCACGGCGTGCGCGGCCGAGCGAAACTCGGCGCACACTGGCAGATGTAGGCGGCGGTAGGTGTCTGTGCGAGGAGTGTCGTAGAAACGTTGCAATCTCAACGAACCGTCGCTGAGCTGGAATCTAAGACTGACACGAGACTGTCGCTTCGGCGAAATTTCGGCAGAATCCAGCACGATTCGATCACCGGCTATCTGCCAGGTGCCGGACTGCTCGCCCATCTGGGCGACTGCCAGCTCGGGGTTGCGGGTGCTCATGCGCGCGAAAAGCGTGAATGTGTGGTTGGGGCGGAAATGCACCTCATAGTATGTCCGGCCATCGTCAGCATGCCAGCTCCCGACAAGGGAAGCAGACTCTGCGAATGCCTGCTGTGTTACGATGCAAACGACAGCAGCGGCGAATCGCGCAAGCATCTAACGAGACAGAAGTGAGCTACCGCGACCGAGAGCGAGCTGGGCTTGAAGTGGAAGCGGTCTAGTTATGGAAAGCGTGAGCGCGCGGCGGGTCGCGGTTAGCTCCACTGACTGGTTAGATGATTTGGTGTCCACGTTAGTGCGCGCGTGAAGCGATGATGAGAACAGACAGGAGAAGCACGAGGACTGTCGCAGCAGAAATCGCCATGGCCGTAGTCTCGTCTGCATCATCCGCTATGCGAACTCGACCGAATGTCAGCGTCCGAATGACTAAGCGTCCGAAACCGGCGACCAGCCGATCTGCGCCGAGATCCCAGAGCGCGTACGCTGCGACAAGCAACGCGCCGAACACTGCCAGCAGAATCGTCGTAATCGTCATGCGCGCGACATCATCTAACGAGAAAAAGATAAGCTACGGCCACTGGCACAAAGGCAACAACGCGGTGAAAGGAAACTAGCGGTGAGAAAGGCATCTTGAAGGCGTACCGCAGTGGCCGTTAGCTTCATCGTCTGGTTAGGTCTTTGGCGGAGTATCATCCTCGATCTTCGGAAACAGATACTTGCCGACAACCGCGCGAAACGTGACGTACGAAATGGGGACAGCGATCACGAATCCGACGATCTGGAGAATACAGGTCATTTGTGGCAACGGCATACCGCCAGCGCCTAAAAACGCCGCGACGAAACTGCCGAGGATCAGGCCGAGTAGCCCACCGCCGACGGTGGCGATGACAAAGAACAGCAGCCAAGCCTTGAAGTAGTC
>Ga0209687_1000256_pt1 | contig 18764 bp, 22 predicted proteins | sample GraSoiAngelo_136_FD_185893 | JGI IMG/M metagenome (GOLD analysis project Ga0209687, IMG submission 185893) | Grasslands soil microbial communities from the Angelo Coastal Reserve, California, USA - 14_0929_09_20cm (SPAdes) (version 2) | ecosystem: Environmental > Terrestrial > Soil > Grasslands ...
TGGAACGATGAGGCGACGTAATGCGCCCAGCGATAGGGCATGGTGTAGCCGATCGCCTGATAATATTCGCGGGTTCGCGCCATATAGGGGATCGGCGCGTCATCGTCGGGCGCGAAGCCGAGCTGCTGGTCGGACGGAGCGGTCATGCCTAGATAGCTAGACAACGGGTTCCCTGTGTCAAGCACGTCTTTGCGGAAGTCGGAACTGCGATGCGAACAGGTAATGGCCTTCGCGTTGTTTGCGGCTTTGCCGCGATGCTCGTGTCGCTCGCGCCGGCGGTCGCCGAGGACACAGCACCCGCCAGAACGGGTATTGCCGTTCCGAGCATCGAAGAGCTGGCGATCCCTGATGCGGCGAACAAAGGCTTGCTGCAAAAGCCGGCCGATACCGCGCGCGAAAGCGACACCCGCGAGGCGATCTGCCTGATGGTCGAATCGGCGGCGCGCGCCAATGATTTGCCGCTTGAGTTTTTTGCCCGAGTGATCTGGCAGGAGAGCCGCTTCCAGTCCGATGCGGTCGGCCCCGTGACGCGAAGCGGACAGCGCGCGGAAGGCATCGCGCAATTCATGCCGGGGACCGCGAACGAGCGTCGGCTGCTCGATCCCTTCGATCCCGTGCAGGCCTTGCCGAAGTCAGCGGAATTTCTGAGCGAGCTGCGCAACCAGTTCGGCAATCTCGGCCTTGCGGCCGCCGCCTACAACGCCGGTTCACGGCGGGTACAGGAATGGCTCGCGGGCACCGGAGCGATGCCGCAGGAGACCCGCAACTACGTCACCGTCATCACCGGCTCAAGCGTCGACGAATGGGCCGCTGCGGGCCGGGGCGGCAAGATGCCGGCGAGCACGCCGCCGACCAGTTGCCGCGAACTGATGGCGCTGTTGAAGCGTGCACCCAATCCCTTCATCACCCAGCTCGAGCAGCATGTGAGGGTCGCGGTGGCGAAGCTATGGGGTGTGCAGCTTGCCGCCGGCTTTGACCGCAACAAGGCACTCGCGATGTATGCGCGCGCCATGAAGCGGCTGAATGCAGTGATCGGCGATCAGGATCCAAGCATCCTGGGTTCGGTGATCCGCAGCCGCGGGAATCACACGTTTTACCAAGTGCGCATCGGCGCCGACACGCGGCCCGCTGCGGATGATCTCTGCAACCGCATCCGCCGCGCCGGCGGCGCTTGTTTCGTGCTGAAGAACATGATCGTTCGGGGCTAGAGGGCCGGCGCGCATAACAGCCCCGAGGCGGGGTTGCTTGACGCAAGCCCGTTTGATCCGCGTTATGCGTCTCACGATAGAGATTCTTCCGGACACCCGTGCCGCTTCCTCCAATCGATTCGCCCAAATGGCAAGGCGCCTTCCGTGCATTCGCGTGGGGAATGAGCTCGATATTCTCTACGATCCTCTCGCTCGTGCTGTTCGTCACCTATATCGGCATCGGCGCGCTTGCGCATGGGACGCATTTCAGCCTGGCCTGGGCGCTGTTGAGCACCGCGCTGGTATGGGCTGGGCCAGCGCAGATCATCCTGATCTCGACGCTCGCTTCGGGTGCCACCATCGTGCAATCGGCGATCGCGGTGACCGTCAGCGCCATCCGCCTGTTTCCGATGGTGGTGGCTGTGATGCCGATGATGCGCACGCCGCAAACCAAGCGCCGGCATCTGATTCTGGTCGCCCATTTCACCGCGGTCACCCTGTGGGTCGAATGCTACCGGTTCCTGCCGCAGGTGCCGCGCGAACGGCGGATCGCCTTCGTCCACGGTCTGGGCTGCGGCCTGATTTCGGTCGGACTTTGTGCAACCGTCATTGGCTACTTCCTCGCCGCCAATCTTTCGCAGACCTTCGCTTCAGCGATCCTGCTGCTGACGCCGCTGGCGTTCCTGTTCTCGACCGCTCGCAACTCCAAAGAGCTTGCCGATGGGGTGGCGCTGGTGCTCGGCCTCGTGCTGTACCCATTCGCGGCGCAAATCAACAGCGGCCTCGACATCCTCCTCAGCGGCGTGGTGGCGGGCAGCATCGCCTACGGCGTCCACCGCTTTCGGGTGCATGCATGAGCGACTTCATCGGCGACTGGCATGCGCTGGTGGTGCTCGTGGTCGCGGGCGTTATTCCCAACCAGATCTGGCGCATGCTGGGCCTATGGTTCGGCGGCGGGCTCGACGAGGGCTCGGAACTTCTGGTGTGGGTAAGGGCGGTGGCAACCGCGATCCTCGCCGGCGTCATCGCTCAAATCCTGGTGCAGCCGCCGGGCGCGCTCGCCAGCGTTCCGGATTTGTTGCGCTATGGCGCGCTGGCAGCCGGCTCCATCGCTTTCATGCTGACGCGTCGATCGATCTTTGCCGGCGTGCTGTGCGGGGAAATCGTCATGCTCGCCGGCAAATGGTGGCTGGGCTGAGCCGCGTACCCACCACGATTGCGATGGCGCGATATTCGGCTAGAGTCGGGCGCAACGCTGGGATGAAAAACATGGTTCGAGAGAGTGAAATCCGCGACGGCGAACTCGCCGTCGACATGCCCGCCGCGCGCGACGCCGGCCTCGTCTTCATCGGCCGCATCCGCACGCCCTGGACCTCGCGTTTGGCGACGCCACGGCAGGGCCGGCATGACGGGCCGGTGTGCCGGCTCGAGATTTTCGAACCCTGGGTGCCCGCCATCAAGGGCGTCGACTTCTACTCAAATCTCGAAGTGATCTATTGGCTGCACCAGTCCCGCCGCGATCTCGTGCTGCAAAGCCCGAAGAACAACAAATCGACCCGCGGCACGTTTTCGCTGCGCTCGCCGGTGCGGCCGAACCCGATCGCGACCTCGGTCGTCAAGCTGGTCGGTGTCGAGGGCAATGTGGTGTTGGTCCGGGGCCTTGACTGCCTCGACGAAACGCCGCTGCTCGATATCAAGCCCGACCGCTGCGAATTCACCCCGCCCGCACCGCCGCAGCCAGGCGATTTCGAAACGGAATAGGGGGCCTACGTGCCCTTCAACGCCGCAATCAATTTCGCCGTGTTGTCTTCCAACACCTTGGCGTCTTCCTTGCGGCTCGCCGGCGGCAGCAGTGCGATGCCGTCCTTGCGCGGCATCACATGGACATGCAGGTGAAATACGACCTGTCCACCGGCAGCTTCGTTGAATTGCTGGACCGTGATGCCATCGGCATCGAACGCTTTCTTCGCCGCAGCCGCTATCCTGTGGGTCGCGCGCGCGACATGCAGATAGTCATCCAAGTTGACGTCGAGGATGTTGCGGGCCGGCGCCTTCGGGATCACCAGCGTATGCCCGGGCGAGCGCGGCATGATGTCGAGGAAAGCAAGGACATGGCCGTCCTCGTAGACCTTGTAGCAGGGAAACTCGCCGCGCAGGATTTTTGCAAAGATGTTGTTGCTGTCATAGACGGTCATGGCGGCGGCTCCTGAAATATCCGACTACCTTCGCTGTCAGGTCCGAGACGGTCAAGGCGCCTCATCCGCACCTTTGCGGAATGGGGCGGCCTCGCTCAGTTCGCGCCCGGCCTCGACGACATAGGCGCGCTCGCGCTTCAGATAATCTGATATCGCACGCCGCAAATCGGAATCGGCAATATAGTGCGCGGAATAGGTGGTCTGCGGCAGGTAGCCGCGCGCGATCTTGTGCTCGCCTTGCGCGCCGGCCTCGACGGTTTTTAACCCGCGTTTGATGGCGAAATCGATGGCCTGATAGTAGCACACTTCGAAATGCAGGAACGGGTGGTGCTCGATCGCGCCCCAGTTGCGGCCGAACAGCGTGTCGGAGCCGATGAAATTGATGGCGCCGGCGATCCAGCGGTTGTTGCGGCGGGCCATCACCAGCAGCGCATCGTCAGCCATGGTCTCGCCGACTAGCGAAAAGAACGAGCGGGTCAAATACGGACGTCCCCATTTGCGCGAGCCGGTTTCCATGTAGAAGGCAAAGAACGCATCCCAGGCGTCCTCGGTGATGTCGCTGCCGGTCAGGCTGTGGATCGTGATTCCAGCGGCGACGGCCTCACGTCGCTCGCGCTTGATCGCCTTGCGATGGCGCGAATTGAGAGTGGCAAGGAAATCGTCAAAGCTGCCAAAACCGTGATTATGCCAGTGAAACTGCTGATCGGTGCGCTGCAGAAAGCCATGTCGAGCCAAAAATCTCCATTCTGCCTCGCGCGCGAACGTTACATGCGCCGATGAAGCTTTGCTGATACCGCAGAGCGCGACGAGCCCGCTGGCGAGCGCCGTGGCGATCTGGTCGTGATCAACGCCACCGCGGATCAGAAGACGCCGCCCGGTCGCCGGCGTAAAGGGAACCGACGCCTGCAATTTCGGATAATAGCGCCCGCCGGCCCGCTCATAGGCGTCGGCCCAGCCGCGGTCGAAAACATATTCGCCCTGCGAATGTGATTTCAGATAGCAGGGCACGATGCCGGCAACCGTGCCGCCAATTTTCGCGATCAGATGCCGCGGCGCCCAGCCGGTCCGCGTGGTGGCCGAGCCGGAGGCCTCGAGGGCAGAGAAAAACGCGTGCGAAATAAACGGGTTATAGGCTGGTCTTGAATTGCCGCAGGAATCCGCTGCGACCGTCGATAAGACCGGCGGGTTGGCGCATGCATCCCAGTCCTCAGCGGCGATATCGCTGACGGAGGGGACGGCTTCGAGGGTGATTTCGGATGACGCCATCGAGGCTCTTTAACGACCAACCCTAAAGATCGTGCATTGCAGCAGAGACTTCAAGGGTGCAGGATTGCTCAAGGTTCTGGCCGAAAACCTTCAAAAATCATCTGATCCGCGTAACGCGCCGCACGCTCGCGCTGCTCGGGCGTGCGCACGGTCCAGGTCAGGAGCGGGCAGCCAAAGATATTGCGGGCAATCCAGGGTGCCGCAGCCGGCAGGTCGTTGACCCAATAGGCCACGAAATCGGGCCGGGTGCGGAAGAAATGACGCATGTGTGTCATGCCGCGACGCTGGGCAGGGGAAGCATCCGGCCAGTCGCTCTCGGTGTAGTGACGCTCGGCCACGATCCCGCGCGGGCGCGAGGGGATGAGTTCTCGCAGCGCTGTCACATGATCCGGGTCGAACGACATCCCGACCGCCGGGCCGGCATAGGAGGCGAGGACCTCCGCCATCCGGCCGACCAATCGGCGATCGCCGTCAAAATGACTTTTCACCTCGATCACCAGCGGCACGCGGCCGGCGACCAGCGTGCAGAGATCGCCAAGCGACATCATCCGTTCCGACGTGCCCTTGAACGCGACGGTCCTCAGTTCGGCTGCGGTCTTCTCAAGCAGTGCGCCGCTACCTTCGGTCAGACGGCCAAGTTCATCGTCGTGATGCACCATGGCTTCGCCGTCGGCGGTGAGCTGGATATCGCATTCGATCGCAAAATTTCCGGCAATCGCCGCCTTGGCCGCACCCGGCATGTTCTCGATGATGCCGCGGGTGTGGTCATGCAGGCCGCGGTGGGCGACCGGCCGTGCCGTCAGCCAGTCCGGCGCGTGCAAACCTTTAGTCCCTTCAAGAGACTTCGAAGACGCCCTCGACTTCCACTGCGGCATCGGCGGGAAGGACGGCAACGCCGACGGTGGTGCGGGCATGGCGGCCCCTGTCGCCGAACGCCGCGACCATCAGGTCGGAGGCGCCGTTCAGCACTTTGGGTCCGTCGAGGAAATCCGGTGTGGAATTGACGAAACCGCCGAGCCGGACCACGCGCACCACCTTGTCGAGGTCACCGAGCGCGGCCTTGATCTGCGCCAGCAGGTTGATGGCGCAGCCGCGCGCGGCCGCACTGCCTTGCTCGACCGTGACGCCAGCCCCCAGCTTGCCCTTGGCGATCAACTTGCCTTGCGGATCGACGCAGACCTGCCCCGAAACGAACAGCAGGTTTCCAGTGCGGACAAAGCCGACATAGTTCGCCACAGGGGCGGCGGGCTCATGCAACGTGATGCCCTGTGCCGCCAGTTTCTGCTCGATAGCGCCCGCCATGTTTCGTCCCCGGTTGATTTCACTAACCCGACCTCGCATCGGGTCCGCTTGTTTCGCGCATCGTCAGGCGACATGCAAGCGAGGGCAGGTCGGCAACTCATGCGTCTTGCGACTGTAAGCCCTGCGGAAAGTTGGGTAAAAACATGGCACGCCGGCCCCGAATTCTACTTTTTCGTGAACTCGCCCTAGTTGCGGCGCAATAGAGCGGTCACTAAAGTGACGAATCTCTCCCGGCCTTAGGAATCACACATGGCTCACTCCTCGCGGACGTCGCTCGGTTTGCTCGCAATCGCCGCGGTGGTCTTGGGGTCGAGTTTCACAGGCGGAGAGAGCCAAGCCGCGGCGGGCGGAGCGTTTCTGCCGCATCAGGCGCTCTACGAGCTGAGCCTGGTCAAGTCGCGCGGGTCCAACGCGATCAACAGCGCACGCGGGCGTATCCTGTACAATTTCTCCGGCAGCGCCTGCGAGGGCTACACCTCCGAATTCCGTCAGGTTTCCGAACTCGACAGCAGCGAAGGCAAGGTCACGCTGAGCGACCTCCGCTCGACGTCGTGGGAAGATGGCGCCGGCAAGAGCTATCGGTTCAAGATCGACGCGCGCACCAATGATTCCGATTCGAGCCCGGTTGACGGTATCGCGGAGCGCACCGGGGACCACATCACGGTCAAGCTGACGCAACCGCAAGCCAAGACGTTCACGCTCGATGGCGCAACGGTGTTTCCGACCGAGCAGATCCAGCGCATCGTCGCGGCCGCCAAGCAAGGCAAGTCGCTGCTCGAGCTCACCGTCTATGACGGTTCGGACAACGGCCAGAAGGTCTACAACACGCTATCGGTGATTGGACAGCCGATCAAGGGCGACAAGGCGGTCACCTCGCCGGATCCGTCTACCAGCAATGAGCAGATGAAATCGCTGACGCGCTGGCCGGTAACGGTGAGCTATTACGACCGCGACGCCAAAACCGGCGACGGCGAGCAGGCGCCGGTCTACGCGATGCAGTTCGAATTGTTCGAGAACGGCGTCTCGCGCGCGCTGGTGCTCGACTATAATGATTTCGTGATTTCCGGTGCGCTCGGCAAATTCGACGTCAAGGATTCCAGGCCGTGCAAGTGACGGCCGAAAGGCCGTCATTCCCGGGCGCGCATTAGCGCGAGCCGGGAATCTCGAGATTCCGGATCTGGTCCTTCGGACCATCCCGGAATGACGACGTCCAGTAAGGACCAGCGTCATTCCTCACTCCCCTTCTCCGGCCCGTCATAGGCGATTCCCCTGATCACGGCGGAGCTGCCGAATTTCCTGCGCAGATCATCGATCGCGCGTTCGGCATGCGCGGCGCGGCGGTCGAGCATGTCGGTGTCGTCGGCCTGCGATCCCGCCCGTAAGGCGCTGACGCCGGTGCCCATCAGGCGAAACGCGGTGCCGTCGATCTCTCTTGCCAGCAGATCGCGGGAGATTGCGAAGATCTTGGCCGCAAGCTGCGTCGGCGCGTGTATCGATTGCGAGCGGGTACGCTGCCTGAAGTCTGCGGTCTTCAGTTTCAGCGTGATGGTGCCGCCTGCAAGCTCGCCGTTCTTGAGCCGCGCGGAGACCTTCTCCGACAGCCGCCACAGCACCTTTTCAAGAGTGGCAAAATCGCGGACGTCATTGTCGAATGTGGTCTCGCTGGAAATGGTCTTGGCGCCGCGGTCGGCCACGACGCGGCGATCGTCCATGCCGCGTGCGAGGCGCCACAGCCGGCGACCTTCGGTCGGGAATTGCTTCATCAATTCGATCTCGTCGGCGCGCTGCAGGTCGGCGATGGTGCGGAAGCCGCGCTGCGACAGCCTTTCCTGGGTTGCCGGCCCGACGCCAAAGATGAATCCGACCGGTCTGTCGGCCAGCATGGCCTTGGCTTCGGCCTGATCGAGCGCCGCAAAGCCTCGGGGCTTATCGAGGTCGGAGGCGATCTTTGCCAGGAACTTGTTGCAGGAGAGGCCGACCGAAACCGTGATGCCGATATTGCGCTCGACTTCACCGGCAAAGCGCGCCAGGACCTTGGCGGGAATCATGCCGTGCACGCGCTCTGTGCCGGAAAGATCCAGAAATGCCTCGTCGATCGACAGCGGCTCGACGAGCGGCGTCAGCGCGAGCATGGCATGGCGCACCTCGCGACCGACCCGGACATATTTTGCCATGTCGGGCGGGATCACGATTGCAGACGGGCACAGCGCGAGCGCCTTGAACATCGGCATCGCCGAGCGCACCCCGAAGGTGCGCGCGATGTAGCAGGCCGCCGACACCACGCCCCGCTTGCCGCCGCCGATGACGACCGGTTTGTCGGCGATCTCAGGGTTGTCGCGCTTCTCGACGGTTGCGTAGAATGCGTCGCAGTCGATGTGCGCGATGGTAAATCCGGGCAGGGCGCGGTGAGAGACCAGGCGAGGGGAGCCGCATTCGCCGCATCGCCGTGCCGACGCAGCCAGATCGGCGAGGCAATCCCGGCAAAAGCAGGTCGCCTCTGGCCCGAGTGCATTCACGGCACATCGCGCTCCCAATGCGGATCGCCGAGCACCTGGTGCGCCGCGGCGATGTTGGTGGGGTGAAGCTTGGAGGCGTCGGCGAATGCTTTCACGCTGGCATCGTCGCGCATGACGAAATCCAGCACACTCGCAAGAAAGTGCGGATCGGCCGCGGCGGTGCGCAGAGTTTCCGGTCCGATGCCGCTTTCGGCCAAAAAGGCCCCTAAACGCTCAGGTTCGCCGGCGATGAAAGAGAGCGCCCGAACCGCAACGATTTCAGCTACTTCCCGAGGGTTGTGAACAGGCTTTTTCAACGATCGATTTGCCTTTCCGTTAACTTATGGGCTCTAATTTGCAACCATCATGCCCGAGTCTCTGCGATCGGTTCAAGCAAGCGGAAACCAAATCGCAAGTTGGAACTCGGGTTTAACGGGTTGGAGCGAATCTGACGCTAGTTTGAATTCACATGTCGACACGCCCGGCAGCGGGGTCTGACGGCTGCTATATCGGGCATGTTTCCTAGAGAAATGGGGAGGGACGGGATGGCGAAAACCGTCCTGATCGTGGAGGACAACGAGCTGAATATGAAGCTCTTTCGCGATCTGTTGGAAGCGCACGGCTATCAGACCTCGGGCACATCAAATGGTTTCGAGGCGCTCGATCTCGTGCGCAAGATGCGCCCCGACCTGATCCTGATGGATATCCAGCTTCCGCAGGTCTCCGGTCTCGAAGTGACGCGGTGGATCAAGGACGATCCGGAGCTGCGTTCGATCCCCGTGGTTGCGGTCACGGCATTTGCGATGAAGGGGGACGAGGAGCGTATCCGCGAGGGCGGATGCGAGGCGTATTTGTCCAAGCCAATTTCAGTCGGCAAATTCATTGAAACCGTAAGGCGTTTTGTTGGGTAAGGAGTGAGTTTCGATGTCCGCGCGTATCCTGGTCGTCGATGACGTTCCAGCCAACGTCAAATTGCTGGAAGCCCGCCTGTCGGCGGAATATTTCGACGTCCTGACCGCCTCCAGCGGCGCCGAGGCGTTGCAAATCTGCTCACGCGCCGAATGCGACATCATCCTGCTCGACGTGATGATGCCCGACATGGACGGCTTCGAAGTCTGCCGGCGGCTGAAATCCAATCCGGCAACCCATTTCATTCCCCTGGTGATGATCACCGCGCTGGATAGCCCGGCCGATCGCGTGCGCGGGCTCGAGGCCGGTGCCGACGATTTCCTGACCAAGCCGGTGTCCGACGTCGTTTTGATCGCGCGGGTGCGTTCGCTGACCCGGTTGAAGATGATGACGGACGAGCTGCGCATGCGCGCCATCACCTCGCTCGAGATCGGCATGGAGGCGCCGGAGCGTGAAGCGGTCGCCGATACCGGCAAGGGCGGGCGAATCCTGCTGGTCGACGACCGGCCGTCTTCCTACGAGCGGATGGCGCCGGTGTTGAGTGCCGAGCACACCGTCGACGTCGAAACCAATCCGTCGGAAGCGCTGCTTCATGCCGCTGAAGGCAACTACGACCTTCTGATCGTCTCGCTCAGCCTCGATAATTTCGATGGGCTTCGGCTGTGCAGCCAGGCGCGCTCGCTGGAGCGGACCCGGCAGGTGCCAATTCTCGCTATCTCCGACGCCGACAACAATTCGCGGCTCTTGCGCGGGCTCGAGATCGGCGTCAACGATTATCTGCTGCGTCCGGTTGACAAGAACGAACTGCTGGCGCGCGCGCGCACGCAAATCCGCAAGCGCCGCTACACCGATCATTTGCGCGACAACGTGCAGAACTCGATCGAAATGGCGATCACGGACGCGCTGACCGGCCTGCATAACCGCCGCTACATGGAAACCCATCTGGCGACGCTCGCAGATCAAGCCGCAAGTCGCGGCAAGCCGTTGGCGCTGATGATGCTCGACATCGACTATTTCAAGTCGATCAACGACACTTACGGCCACGATGCCGGCGACGACGTGCTGCGCGAATTCGCGGTGCGGATCCGCAAATCGATCCGCGGCATCGATCTCGCGTGCCGCTATGGCGGCGAGGAATTCGTGATCGTGATGCCGGAAACCGACCTGCATGTCGCCGGCATGGTGGCGGAGCGGCTGCGCCGCTCGATCGCCGGCGAGCCGTTTGCGGTCCACAAGGGAACAAAACACGTCGAGGTCACGATCTCGATCGGACTGTCGACGCTCGAGCTCAAGGGCGAGGCTGTCACTGATGTGCTCAAACGCGCCGACGTCGCGCTCTACCGCGCCAAAGACGCCGGCCGCAATCGCGTGGTGGCGCAGGCGGCGTAGTCGTCCTTCGAGCTTTGCCGTGGGTTGTTTCTGCGGCACCTTGAGCGGGATCGGAGACATTTGATGCTTGCGCTTCAACTCGTCATCGGAATCGGCATCGCGCTTCTGTTCCCGCTTTTGATCTACACGGGTGTTGCAGCCGTCAAGGCGCCCCCAACGCGTAGTCGAACCACCAATCTGCAGGCCGAGACTTCCGAAGAGATCAAGCGAGCCAACCGGGAGCGAATCGACGCCGAAAACGAAGAGTTCCGAAGGGCGCGCGTCAAATATGCCAAACTTCTCTTCACCGCCATGGCGCCTTCGGGCTTGGCCGCCGTCCTCGCCGGCTATCTGATCGGCATCAGTGCGATTGGCATCGGCCTTTTGACCGGCGGCATCCTGTGCCTGGGTTACGGATATGCCGGCTATTGGAGCGCTTTGCCGCAGCCGATGCGGTTCGCAAGCGTTCTCGCCGGATTGCTCCTGTTGCTTTTCATCGGCATCAGATATCTCGGCGCATCCTGGCCAGGGTTTCGTCAACGCGTCCCATTTCCCATTTGCAGTTCAAACAACCCCCAGCTGTGACTCTACTCTCCCGCGGCGCGAAAGCGCCCGAGTTGATCCGGAAATCGCCCTCGAAAATGAGAGGGCACAGGGAAAGCCGGGTGCCCGATGCACCCGCAGCCTCGCACGCAAACAAAAAAGCGCACGAGCGTCGTCACCACAGGTTCACCGAAACAGTCCGGCCTTCCCTGCGCAATGGTTCTACGGCTTATAACGCGCTCTCCCTGGTGACCGGGCTTTCTTGCCACCATCGCTTGCGGATCGCTCCGCCAACTTGACGCCAGCGTCGGGGCGTCGGGACCACACGGCTTTGCCGTACGCACCAGTGCCGCTCGTCTTGCGTCACCAAAGCGTCCATCGCATCCCGCACCCAACGTTCGTGACGATCGCGAAGCGCCCCTCGTATCGAGGCGGGACGGCCGGAGTCGGTGCCGCTGATTTGCCCGACAGCACAAGCACAATATTTTTGGCAGGGGGACTGGACGACCCAAATCAGCTTGAATCGCCTCAGAAAATCGCCGTTTACGCGCAGGCGAATTGTCGCGTCTTGCGACCCGCAGGAGGCGACACCCGAGAAGAAATCGAACTGATTTGCCCAGGCTCGTCGGGCAAATCGCTTGTCGAAGCAGAGCCCGTGACGGCCATACGCTTGGCACCGATTTCGATGATTGGAGAAAATCCCCGGTGTTCTTTTCCACCAATTGGGATCCCAACCGGGGCGTGGGAGTTTTGAATCACGTCCAACTTCAACCGACAAAGCCGGACGAATCTGAGGTCAAGAGTTAGAATCTCTACGGGCGCGCCATTTTCCAGCCAAATCCATCTGACGGCGACGATGGGGCTCGGTGGAGCCTTGCCTTCATCAAACAATCGTGCGCGCGGGACCGATCGCGGTCGCTCACGCGTTTACGCCCGCAGCATCACTCGGGCGCACCACCACTGCACTCGCGCGCACCTCTCGCGGTGCCTCGGTCAGCGCAGGACGGGTTCACAGGCAGCGGCTATGGGTGACCTCACGGTCCGGATTCAGATGGCAACAGTTTTCACGATATGGCGACGTGGCGCCACCAGTGCAGGATTGACCCTCCTTCTGATCTCCCTGTTCGCCTTGTCCCTGCTCGCCTTGGCACGAGCTGCTAGCGGAGGCTCTGACATGGAGGTCAAGGTTCGCAGTATCGTCGCTGCCGACATCGCTCCGGTGGCAACAGAAAATTACCCGGGCGGAGTTGCATCCGCCGTCTACATCGGAGGTCACGTCCAGTTCTTCAATTACGGCCTCGCCGACCAGGCGCAACAGCGCGCCGTCACGCAGGAGTCACTGTTCAACACCGCCTCGCTGCGCAAAGTGTTTGAGGCGACGCTGGTCGCGCTCGGCACGTTGCGCGGCGAATTGAGCCTCGACGATCCGGTCAGCAAATATGTCGGCGAATTGCACGGCGACTATATTCGCGCGGTGACGATTGGCGAGCTCGCCACGCATACGTCCGGCCTGCTGCTGGCGACCGATCACCCGCCCTGGCCCAACGAGTCCTACACGTTGGCCCAATTCTTCGACATGCTCAACGCGTGGACTCCCGGGGCGGGCGAAGCGCCGGGCAAGCAGCGCGTCTATAGCCACGCAGGATACGTACTGCTCCAGCTCGTGCTCGAGCGTCGCTATGGGCGTCCGATCGGCGAGCTTATCCGGGATCGCATCCTGACGCCGCTCCGCATGACCTCGACGTTTGTCCCCGAACGTGGACGCGACAACCGTGCCATCATGGGTCCCGAGCTCATGCAAAATGTCGTCCAGGGCTATTCCGACCAGGGCATGGTGATCGGTCCACCCGGCAACCAGCAGAGCTATTTCGATTTTCCGGGAACCGGGCAGATGTTTTCCACAGGGCGTGATCTCGCCATCTTCCTGGCGGCCTGCCTCGACGGCAACACAGGCGACCCGCAGTTGCGCGAAGCATTGCAGATGACGCAGCGTGAGATCTTCCGCGTCAACGAGGAGTTCGGACAGGCCATGGCATGGGAAAATGTCGAGTTGGACGGCATCGGCATCGTCGACAAGCCGGGCGGCCTTAACAACGCTTCAGCCTATATAGGGCTCGTGCCGGCGCAAAGGATCGGCGTCGTCCTGCTCGCCAACCGCGGCGAGTTTCCCCATGAAATCGTCCGCTACCGTGTGCTGCCGGCGTTGGCGCGATTGTAGCAGGTCCGGCTTCTTTCTTGATTACTTGGCTATAGCGCGCTTCTTCGCAGCACTCTCAGCACCAATCTCAACCCCCGCATTTTTCAAAAGCACCGTTGCGGCCTCTTTCGCCGCGCGCGCCATCGCGGGATCATCGCGCACCAGATCCTGCGCGATCGAGCCGTCGACGAGTAGCGTAAGTTGGGTCGCAAGCGCTTCCGGATCGGCGACCTTGAGTTGCCGCAACAAATCGCGGAACCAGACGCGGCGGCTTTCCTTGAAGGCGATCGCGGTTTTTTTCACCGATTTATCGTCGGTGCCGAGCTCGGCGACCGCGTTCACGAACGGGCAGCCGCGAAAATCCTTGCTGGCAAAGCGCCGCTCCAGCGAATCGAAGGTGGAGAGAATCTGCTCGACCGGCGGTTTGTCCGACGGCCGCGGCTGGACGAAGCGGCGCGCGAGGTAGGCTGCGATCAGCGCGTCCTTGGACGGAAAATGGTTGTAGAGCGTGCGCTTGCTGATGCCGATCTCGGCCGCGATGGTGTCGACGCCGACGGCGCGGATGCCCTGCAGATAGAACAGGCGGTCGGCGGTCTCCAGAATCCGCTCTTTCATCGGCTGCTTTGCAAGCGGGGAGGCCATCCGACCGATTCCACTTATGGCTTTAAACGAGGGAAATCCGACATTTGCGACACGCAACGAATATGCCAGGAATTGTCCTCGCGCCAAGCTTGACAACATCCTGTGACATACCTTAATTACACAGATCGGTGTAATCAAGGCCGATGCGACGGCAGGTCGCGGGTTTCCCTAAATCCGCGGATAAAACAAGGAACAACAACCATGCCCCTGCTGCAGGCTTTGCGTCCCACCATGCCCATCCTGATCGGCGCCTCGTTGATGCTTACACTCAGCATGGGCCTGCGCCAATCGCTCGGCATCTTCATGCAGCCTTTGACGCATGACGTCAGCATCTCCATCTCCGAGTTCACGCTCGCCATCGCAGTGCAAAATCTCGCCTGGGGATTCTTGCAGCCGCTCGCCGGCGCCATGACGGTCCGCTACGGCTTCCGCAGCATCATGATGATCGGTGCGGCGCTTTATGTCGCGGGCCTCGCGCTGATGGCGGGCGCGCAGGGGTTCCTCAGTGTCATGCTGGGCGCGGGCGTGCTGATCGGGAGTTCGCTCGCCTGCACAGCCGCGGCCATCGCCATGTCGGTGGCAACGCGCGCGGTGCCGGCAGCCGTGCGAAGCACGGTGCTTGGTATCGTCTCGGCGGCGGGGTCGCTTGGTGCGCTGATGGCGGCGCCGATTGGGCAGATCCTCAATGAGGACTACGGCTGGAGAGTGGGCCTGGTTGGTTTTCTCGTGCTGTCGCTGGCGTTGCTTCCCTCGGCCTGGTTCGCAGGCCGGGTCGACAAGATTCCGCTGCCGCCGCGGACGCCTGACCAGATCGCCGATACCTCGGCCGGTGTCGCGACCAAAATCGCGTTCGGCAACGCGTCCTTTGTGGTGATGACGTGCGCGTATTTCGTCTGCGGCATGCAGCTTGTCTTCATCACCACCCATCTGCCGTCTTACCTTGCGATCTGCGGCATGGACCCGATGCTGAGCGCGCAAACGCTTGGCGTGATCGGCGGCTTCAATGTGCTCGGCAGCCTGTTCTTCGGCTGGGCCGGCGGGCGCTGGAACAAGCTCGCGCTGCTCGGCGGCATCTACGTTTTCCGGTCGCTGGCTCTCGGCTGGTATTTCGTGCTGCCGCCGACGCCTGCAACGACGCTGCTGTTCGGCGCGATCATGGGATTCTTGTGGCTCGGGGTCGGGCCGCTGGTCGCAGGCGCCGTCGCCGAAATGTTTGGGCTGCAATGGCAGGCGATGATCCAGGGCCTTGCCTTCATGAGCCATCAGCTCGGCAGCTTCCTCGGCGCTTACGGCGGTGGCCTGATCTACGACGCACTCGGCTCCTACAACATGGCGTGGCGGATCGGCGTCGCCGTCGGGCTCGCGGCAGGAATTATCCAGGTTGCGTTCGCCCTGATCCGGCCGACTTCCTCGCCGCCGGTGTTGCGAACGGCGTAGTCAAAAACAAAAACGGGGCCGCAGGGGCCCCGTCACAGTCAATAGTATTCCGCGATTGTTACTTGATTTTGGCTTCGCGGAATTCGACGTGCTTGCGCGCCACCGGGTCGTACTTCTTCTTGACCAGCTTGTCGGTCATGGTGCGCGAATTCTTCTTGGCGACGTAATAGAAGCCGGTATCCGCAGAGGAAACGAGCTTGACCTTGATGGTGACCGCTTTGGCCATGTCGAGAAACCCTTGGATTGTCGAGAAATAAAGCGCCGGCCCAGCGGCGGCGCATTTGCCGCGCAACCTATCTTCTGAAAGCCTAAAGTCAAGGTTCTCGGCAGAAATAACCGGCCAAATCCGGCTATTTAACTCTCAAAGAAGCGGTTTTTCGGCCGTGGCAGGCCGAGATTTTCGCGCAGCGTCCCGCCTTCATACTCTTTGCGGAAAATCCCGCGCCTTTGCAGTTCCGGCACTACCTTGTCGACGAAATCATCTAGACCCGCGGGCAGGAACGGGAACATGATGTTGAACCCGTCGCTGCCGTTGCTCGTCAGCCATTCTTCCATCTGGTCGGCAATCGTCTTTGCCGTGCCGACAAAGGAAAGCCCGCCATAGCCGCCCACGCGCTGTGCGAGCTGGCGCACTGTGAGCTTGTCACGTGCGGCGACATCGACGAGGCGCTGGCGACCGCTCTTCGAAGCGTTGGTCTCGGGGATATCAGGCAACTGCCCGTCGGGATCAAAGCCCGACGCGTCGGTGCCCAGTATGACCGAGAGCGAGGCGATCGCGCTGTCGTAGTGCACCCGGCTGTCGAGCAGTGCGCGCTTTTCTTTTGCCTCATCGATGCTGTCGCCGACCACGACGAAGGCGCCGGGCAGGATTTTCAGATGCTCGGGGTTGCGGCCGACCTTCTCCATGCGGCCCTTGATGTCGGCATAGAGCTTTTGGCCATCGGCAAGGCTGCCGCCGCCGGTGAACACGGCCTCTGCTGTCTCCGCCGCAAGCTGCCGGCCGTCGTCCGACGCACCGGCCTGCACGATCACCGGCCAGCCCTGTACCGGGCGGGCGATGTTGAGGGGGCCGCGCACTTTCAGATATTTGCCCTTGTGATTGAGCACGTGCATTTTCGCAGGGTCGAAATAGAGACCTGCTTCGACGTCGCGCACAAATGCGTCGTCGGCAAAGGAATCCCATAAGCCCGTCACGACGTCGTAGAACTCGCGCGCCCGCTTGTAGCGCTCGGCGTGCTCCATGTGGTCTTCCAATCCGAAATTCAGCGCGGCATCCGGGTTCGACGTGGTGACGATGTTCCAGCCCGCTCGCCCGCCCGAGATGTGGTCGAGCGAAGCAAAGCGACGGGCGACATGATAGGGCTCGTCAAAAGTGGTCGAACCGGTTGCGATCAGCCCGATATGTTCGGTCGCTCCCGCGAGCGCCGACAACAGCGTGAACGGCTCGAACGAAGTCACGGTGTGGCTGCGCTTCAAGGCATCGATCGGCATATTCAGCACGGCGAGATGATCGGCCATGAAGAAGGCGTCGAACTTGCCGGCCTCGAGTTTCCGGATGAGCTGCCTGATACGGTCAAAATTGAAATTGGCGTCCGGCCAGGCGCCGGGATAGCGCCAGGCGCCGGTGTGAATAGAGACCGGGCGCATGAAGGCGCCGAGCTTGAGTTGACGCTGTGGCATTGCCCCGTTCCGTGCGGTTGTTGTTGGGGAAAGAAATAGGCACGAAGCGCGGCCATGCCATCAGGTCGCCTTGAGAAGAATTTTGCGAATTAAATGATTTTAGGAGGACATTTCCATGTATCGGGTATTCTGTCGGCGGTATTCCGTCGTGCATCCATACGTTCCTTAAATCCCGCCACACTGAGGGGCACATGATTTCAATCGCAAGGCTGCTTCTTATCGGAGGATTCCTGAGTGGGGCGATGCTCTTTTCCGCGGACCAGGCGCGGGCCCAAATTGTCGCCATCGGTGCCAGCAACGTTGCCGGCAAAGGCGTCAGCAGTTCGGATGCCTGGCCGGCGCAACTGGAAGGCATGCTCGTGGCAAAGGGCCGAAACGTTCACGTGACCAACGCCGGAATCTCCGGCGATACCAATGCGGGAATGCTGGCCCGGCTTGATTCCGCGGTCCCCCAAGGGACGAAGATCGTGCTTCTCGATCAATACGGCGGCGGCTGGAACGCGAGGCGCTTCGGTAAGGGGGACCAAAACGCGGAATTGGCGGCGATCCAAGCGCGGCTTCGCAGCCGGGGCATCAGAGTTATTCCGATGTGGCGGAATCCGGCGTTGCGCAGCTATCTGCAGCCGGACGGCATTCATTTCACCGCGGAGGGGCACCGGCTGGTTGCAACCAAAATGCTGCCTTCGGTGATGGGCGCCGTTCACTGAGAATTTGCCTCCGAGACGAGGAGAGGCAGCGCCTAAGCGCCCAGCATGTCCTTGTGCATCTTGCCGCCGTAGAAATGAAAGAACGGCACCGGCGCGTCGTGGCGCAATGGTCCAAAGGCAAGCCGCCGTTCCAACTCTCCCAGAACGTTCCTGGTCATCGGATGCAAATCGGCCAATGGCTTTGATCCGATCTCGACCCAGACCAGTTCGACCAGCTCGGCGTCGGGATGGATCACGCCCTCGATCCGATGGGTGATGGCGGAGGCGTCCGCGGTGAAGAAGCGGGTATCGAAGCGCCGCACACGGCCTGGCGGGGTGATCGCGCGTGCGATCAGGAACAGTCCGGACGGGTCGGGCAGCAGGCCGGCATCGGAAAAAGCCTTCCACGCGCCTTCGAGTTTTGGCGCGGCGCCATTGGCCTTGCGGCCGAGGCAGAGGCCGGTTTCCTCGCAGGCCTCGCGGATCGCGGCAACCGCAAGCGACCGCGCGCGCGAGGCCGTGATCTTCGGGCTGCCCTTCAGGAGGTTGATTTCGAGCTCTTTCGGGATCGAGGCCGCCACCGGCACGCGGTTGTCGGATTTGTCGACGCGGCCGCCGGGAAAGACGAACTTGCCGGGCATGAACACCACCTTGTCGTGGCGCCTGCCGACCAGAACTTTGGGGATGGCGGCGCTGCGGTCGACCAGGATCAAGGTGGCCGCATCCTTGGGCCGGTAATAGGGATGGTGATCGGCCTCTTTCTCTTCGCGCTTTTCCGCTGTTGCCGCCTGCGTCGCTTCGGTCATTCCCATCCCCGATGATGCATCTGTTGTCGTTTGACTACACCGGCGGAATTT
>Ga0209687_1000257_pt1 | contig 18581 bp, 9 predicted proteins | sample GraSoiAngelo_136_FD_185893 | JGI IMG/M metagenome (GOLD analysis project Ga0209687, IMG submission 185893) | Grasslands soil microbial communities from the Angelo Coastal Reserve, California, USA - 14_0929_09_20cm (SPAdes) (version 2) | ecosystem: Environmental > Terrestrial > Soil > Grasslands ...
AATATCGCGGGCTGGCTTTATGGCTTGTTTGATCCCGGCACCTCGATTTCGACTCACGAGAAACTTGTCGTATTCAGTGTGCAAGCGGGAAAGAATACCGACTTTGCGGGGCAGGCAAGAACAACAGCGCTGAACATGGGAAAGATAACGTACGGCTTGCCGATGTTCGCCGCAATGGCATCCGCCACTCGGTCACGCTCGTGGGTAGGTAAACTAAAAGCGGTCGCCCTAGGAGTCGTGGTATTTGTGTTGTTGAGCATACCGGCGGTGATGGTCTGGGCGAAGATGCTGGGGCTTCAACTGGAGGATCAAATCGCGGCGGTCTCTCAGGGTTCGAGCGAAACGCGCGCGAGTTTTTTCTACTACGCATTTCATGGCTATGCCTTTTCGCAGCCAGTCGTAGCGGTGGCTCTGTGGCTTGCGATTATCTTGCTGGGCCTCTTCAAAGCGAGGCCTTTGCCAGTGAAGCCGCCCGATCCGCCGCCCGCGAAGAAGCGCCGCAAATAGTCCTACAATTGGCCCTCGCGGATGGTAACGTTGAGGCCCTTTTAGAGGCCCTCTTAGACTCCTGTTGAGACTCATGTTGTAACAACCATTTTCCTTGACTTGCATGACCCCTTCGAGTAGCCTGTCACCTATTCAGGACGGGCCTTGAAGCAAAAGCCACGGGCCTTCCTGCACCGTATCCGCAAAGCACAAGTTTTTTTTAGGTTTTGACCACGTTTCGCACGATGTTTGCACGGCGTTCCGCACGATGACGTTTGCGCGATCAACGGTCGACCTGCGGCTCGGTTGAGAAAAGGATTGTTTTAACGCTCACGCCCGCACGGGGTTCTTTTCAAGGGGTCGGGGTATGCAAGGCAGTCAATCGCACCACACTTCATACCTCTTGTGTGTGATCTCACGACTCCACTCACGGTCACATACGCGCACCAACGGCCTTCGGTGATTGACGACGCGTGTTGTGGCAAGTTTTTAGCGCATAATGATAATTCAAGGAGACTAGTATGTTGCTTTCAAAAAAAAGAATCTGGACCATTTTGTTGAGTGCTTCACTGATCGTCCAGAGCATTGCGGCCGCGGCGTTCGGGCAAGCGTCTTCGACCGCCGGGGCCATCGGGGGCGCCATCACCGACCAGGCGGGAGCCCTGGTCTCGGGCGCAACCGTCAAGGTACGCAACCTGGATACTGGACTGGAGCGCACGATTAAAACCGAGGACGCCGGCACTTTCCGGTTCCCTACCCTCCCGGTTGGAAATTATGAAATCACGGTCGACGCGCAGGGATTCAGCCAACTGAAGCGCTCGGGCTTCGTCGTCCGAGTAGGCGACAACCTCGACCTGAAGCTTCAACTTGCCGCCTCGGGAACAACGGAAGTTGTAAACGTCACCGCTGAAGCTCCAGTAGCCGATCCGAGTAAGACCGAAGTGGCCACAACCATCGATGAGAAATCTATTCACGAGCTGCCCGTCAATGGCCGCCGATGGTCGCAATTTGTAACCTTGACTCCGGGCGTTACGATGGACGGTTCATTCGGACTGATAAGCTTCCGAGGCATATCGGGCCTTCTGAATAACAACACGGTAGACGGCGGAGACAACAATCAAGCGTTCTTCTCGGAAGAGCGCGGACGCACGCGTCTCAATTATGTGATCGGCCAGGAATCGATCAAGGAGTTCCAGGTCAACACGCAGAACTACTCCGCTGAATTCGGGCGCTCCGCGGGCGGAGTGACAAACGCCGTTACCAAATCCGGAACCAACGAGGTTCATGGATCAGGGTTCTATTACATTCGCGATACGGCTTTGAACGCCCGAAACCCGTTGAATTTCATCACCGTCGGTTTGACCGCGAGCGGCGCACCGATACTACAGGACATCAATCCTCCCGACCGGCGGCAACAATTCGGCGGTACGCTTGGAGGTCCCTTAATCAAAGACAAGGCGTTCTGGTTTTTTAGCTACGATCAGCAGAAGAGAGATTTTCCTGTCAACGGGCAGCCAAGCAGTCCCCTATTCTTCTCCGACTGCGTTGCTCCGACTGCAAGCAGCGGGCTCAAGGTAGGTCCGTTGAGCGCCTGCGGGGCGGCTCTCGGATTTCTCGTGCCTCAAACGGGCATCGCTCCGAGAAGAGGCGATCAGTTGATCTTCTTCCCGAAGTTCGACTGGCAGATTAATCAAAAGCACCAATTCACAGCTTCCTATAATTACCTGAACTGGGATTCGCCCAATGGAATTCAAACGCAGCCGGTCGTGGCGTTCGCCGAATCAGGCAACGGCGGCGACAATGTTCGAGTTGATTCGATAACGCTTAGACTCGTCAGCACGGTCAGCCCGACAAAGCTGAATGAAGCCCGCTTCCAGTACGCGCGCGACCTCGAGTTCGAACCCGCAAACGCGCCTTCGCAGGTCGGCTTGCTGGTTGAAGGTTTTCAGGTCGGCCCGCCTTCATTCCTGCCAAGAGCAAAATTCCCGAATGAAAAGAAGTATCAGTTCGTGGATAACTTCTCCATCATTCACGGCTCGCACACGTTCAAATTCGGCGCCGATCTTATTCGAACGATCGACGACACCGACAGTCTCCGTTTCGGATTCGGTCTCTACACCTACAACACGCGAAATAGTTTTTCCGGCGTGACGAACTTCGGCCTCGATCTTGCGACGCCGGGCCAGAAAAACTACATCAACTATCAGCAGGCGTTCGGTCCTTCCACGCTCCTGTTCCACACGTGGGACGTAAGCACGTTCGCGCAGGACACCTGGAAAGTAACCAGAAACATAACGCTGAATTACGGGCTCAGGTACGAGTACATAAAGATGCCCGAGGCGCAGTTCCCGAATCCTCAGTTTCCGCAGACTCTTGAATTACCCGCGGATACAACCGACTTTGGACCTCGCGTAGGAATTGCCTGGGATCTGGGCGGAAGCGGCAAGAACGTGATCCGCGCCGGATATGGAATCTACTACGGCAGGATACCGAACAGCTCGATCAACAATGCATTGATTAACACGGCCGGGCCGGGATCAGTGCTGAACTTCACGATCACGCCGACTCAAGCCGGAGCTCCGGTGTATCCAACTCGGCTCTCGGCGCCTCCTACCGGGGCCGCCGCCGCCAAACCATCGGTGTTTTTCTTCTCGCCGGATCTTGCGACGCCGATGATCCATCAGATGGATCTCGTGTTCGAGCGCCAGATCACGCCGAATATGTCGGTTTCCGTGTCTTACCTCGGAAGCCGCGGAAGAAGGCTCGCGAACTTCTTCGATCAGAATCTCACGAGCCCGAATCGGCTGCAGCAGTTCCTGGTTCTCGATTCGGCCGGACACGTCGCTCAGACAGTGACATTGCCCATTTTCACGAACGCGCGGCCGAATCCTAATTTCGGCGCGATCATCGAAGAGCGCGGCAACGTTACTTCAAATTATGACGCAGTGGTATTCCAGGTGAATAAGAGGTTCTCACGCGGAATTCAGTTCCTGGCGCACTTCACGTATTCAAGGGCCGAGGATCTGAATCAAACGTCGACCACGTTTTCGTCAAGCTTCCCGACCTCTCTTAATCAATTCGATCTCGAAGGCGAGAGGGGAAGGTCAAACTTCGATGTTCCACGTCGGTTTGTCGCAAGCGCAGTATGGGATATACCGTTCGGACAGAATAGCTCCAACGCCTTCGTGAAGAATGTTCTCGGCGGCTGGAAGCTCGCTCCGATCGTCACGCTTCAAGACGGTTTCAGATTGAGCGGGAACATAAGCGGAAGCTTCCCGACCAACTTCACAACGCCGGACGGATTCGTGGTACCGGCCACGCTTCCGAGCAACGGGCCGAACGGAAGCGGCGGCTCCTTCAGGGCAGGGTTCTTGCCGAGAAACGATTTCCAGATGCCTGCGCTGGAGAACATCGACCTCAGACTCGCAAAGAGCTTCCGTTTCAAGGAACGCTTCAGGGTGGACTTCATAGCTGAAGCTTTCAACCTGTTCAATCACACTCTCGTGTTTGGAACGACCACTAATCTTTACAACCTTGGGAAGGTCAACGCCGTCACGCTTGCGCCCTGTCCGTCCACCGGTAGTTGCGGCCCGGCGCTCCCGGCCTTTACTCCGAGAACAGACTTCAAGACGCCGACCGCGGATCAGTCGACGCTCTACCGTGAACGTCAGATGCAGCTCGCAATCAGGTTCCAGTTCTAACGCGCTTGAGATCTGATTGCGTGTAAGCGTCAACGCAAAAGAAGCGGCCATCGAAACCAGTTTCGATGGCCGCTTCTATTTTATGGCGACCATTCCGTAATTCAGATTCTCGATCGCTTGTGCTCAACCGTTAGGGCTTATTTTCAACCACCTGTTCGAGCCCGCTCTTTTATTGCCTGAAGGTGCGCCGCGGCTTCGTCTTTAGCAACCGCATCTGCGGCTTCGCGGAATAGCCGCTCCCACTCGATTGTCGCATCCGCCCATCTGGCCCGCCGTTCCCAAAACAGCGCGAGCGCCCGATGGCATGATAGACAAGAGTCGTAGTCTCGTACGGCGCGCCTGAGCTGCGCTTCCGCTCGATCGAGCTTGCCCTTTCGTTCGGCCTTCTTTGCCCGCTTAAGCAGATCCTCAAACTCGCCGCGCGCCCGCTTCAATACCGAATGTGCTTCGGCGGACGAAGGGGCAAGCGCAAGCGCGGCCCTTGCTTCACGAATGGCGCCCTCGCGATCATCGGAGCTCAGCAGAGCTTCAGCCATAAGCCAGCGGGCGCTGAATAATCGCGAATCCAATTTCACCGCCCGCTCCGCGCACGCTCGCAGCTTTTCCGCGTCGCCGGATTTGAATGCGAGATAGGCGAGAAGCACCGCGCTTGCTTCCGGCGTAAGAGAACGCGGCAGCGATAATTCAGAATGCGCCATCGCTGTTTCGATCGCTTTCATTCGTCGCGCTCGAAGCGCGTTGCGCTCGGTCGCGGTTCCGGCGGTATCCAGCGGCGCGTCTTCGGAAATATCGATTGACTGCGTGATCGCCCGAGCAACTTGATAGTCGTAGGCATGAATGGGATCGGGTCCCGCGGCGGCAATATCTCCGTTGCTTATAACCTGTTCGATCGATCCGGCCCGAGCATAGTCAAACGCTCGCTCGAGAGCGGCGTCGGATCGCGCGATTCCCGACGCGTAATACACGGCAAGGAACACGACCGCGGTTCCCGCTATAACGGACAGGATCAAAGCGGCTTTTCGACTCGCGGTAGGTTTCGCTTCTGCCCTCACGCCGCCGGAAGCGTGCGCCGCGACAATATTCGACGCAGCGACAGTCAGCGCCAGAAAGGAGAAAAAGTACAGACCGGTCGGAATTTGATTGTAGATGAAGAAGTTGTGAATACAGATTCCAACAAGAGAGGCCGCGAGCCCGCTCAATGTTAGTCTCATGCTTTTGCTCGCGGCGGCGCGGCGAGACATGAAGAGCAGGAGAAACGCATACGCAATCACGGCTGCGTAGAAGACCGCTCCGAGCAGTCCATAACTAATCGCCGAATCAAGATAAGAGTTGTGCGAGCTCTCGTTGTTTATTTGCGGCGCATTCTTCGCGAGATCGTCGGATTTATAGGGCAGAAATGCTTTGCTGAAGCCTTCAGGACCGCAGCCGATCAGCGCGTATGAAGGAACCATTCTAGCTGCATCGCGCCACAGTATGGTTCTGCCGGAGCCCGTGAGGCCGTCGGTAACAAACGCTCGGCCGCGCAACAAGATGCTCCGAGAGCGCGGGATGGCGGCAATTATCAAAACCGACACCAGGATAAAAGCCGAGGTTCCAATGATGGCGACGCGGCGACCCTTCCGATTGGCGGTCCGAACAACACCTGTCTTGCGCCGCTCGAGGATGGCAAATACGATTCCGCTGCCTAGCAGACCAAGCCATGCGCCTCGCGTCCCGCTGAAGGCAATAGCCGCGATCGACAGAGCGACGCCAGAGATCGCGATTCGGCGCGCGCTGCCCGTCGATGCAAAAGCCATGGCCGCGCTGATCGGAGTCGTATAGAGCAGAAAGTTTCCGAGATAATTTGAATGCCCAAGAGTGCTTGGGACTCGCGTGATCGGCCCGTCTGGCGAGGGGTATGTGTAAAGAGCAGGCGAAAGAAACGGATCGCGGCCGACAAACTGCGCGACTGCGTACGCGGCGACGACGAGACCCGTAAACAATATCGACCATAGCATCAGAACAAACCAGCGCTCATTGGCTCCGATCGCGATGATTAAACCGGCGTAGCAGACAAAGAAACAGAGATATGAAAGCAGCCCCATTTGATTGTCATAGCTGCCGAAGAGCGAGCCCAGCGGAGCCGCTCCGAACGCGGTGGAAACGACGACGGTAATCAAAAACAGAACCAGCAGCAATGTCAGTCGCGACCTGGCTGCCGTGATTTCGGCGCCGCCGCGTTCGCCCGAGAGCGGCATCATCAGGAGCAGCATTAATATGAGCGATGCGCCGACGACTAGAAGGACGTACTTGGGCAGGACCGTTGTGCGATAGAAAAAGCTGCTTATAGCCGTCGGTATCGAAACGAGCATCACTGCGACGACACAGAATAAGATGAGCCGTAATCGGGAGCCGTTTTGCGAAATAGAGATAGGCTCTCTGTTCTGCCGCATCCGCGCATTATATTCGAGAATAGGCGAGGCGTCCTTAATCTCAGGACGAAGCAGGCGCTCAACGGAATCGAGAGAGAGTTATGATCTGGGCCGTTGTGAGTTATTGGTGGTGGACCAAACGCGAAACTACCAGGATGCTGAATCGAGGATTATGCGAAGCTCCGAAGCATCGCCTCCAGGTCTATGAGCGAAGCGGGCTTGGTCAGAAATGCGGACGCGCCTCGCCGCCGCGCTTCGCCTTCCAGGTCGTTCGAAACGTGAGCGGTGAGGACTATAACGGGCGTCAATGAGCAGTGGTTACAGACATGATCGATCAGATCAAGACCCTCGCGGCCTTCAAGACCGCTGAAGCTGATATCTGAAACAACGGCAAGATAGGAATGATCCGAAAGGAGTGATTTCGCGAGATCGGTCGTCAGAGCGCAGTCGACTTCATACCCGCAATCGATGAAGAATTCGCTCAACGCATCCAGTATTCGCGCCTCGTCGTCAACGAAGAGGATTCTCTCGGCCATACGGCATCGTTTTCCCTTGTACGAACTTTGTAAGGCATAAACCGCGCGAGCTGGAGAAATGCTACGGTGCTTTCAGAGCCTGGAGTACTTCACAAAAGTTACTTCACAGAAGATATTTGCCCGCTCCAAAAGAGTACCTTTGAATCCGAACCAAGAACTTTTAACAAATATGATAACGGCGAGGGCGGATGTCCCCCCAGTATTCGTATCCCCTTGGATTCCCTAACCCAACGTGATCGTTATCGGCATCCGCCCTCCACTCGGTTTCTCTTTCTGCAAGACAGGCGCCATGCAGGCGCGATTTGCGAGACCTCGCTCAACCCACCATTCCATACAACTTAATGCTTAGAGGTTGGAAGCACGCGCGTCTATTCGTCTGAGATTCAAAAACGGATTCTGGTTTCTGGAAGAATTCAGTGGCGCGAAACGACGATGCCGTATTTTTTGATCTTTTGATAGAGGCTGCTCTTTGGAATCGCGAGGCGGCGCGCCGCCTGTTCGACGCGGCCGTGCTCTTCGTTGATCACTCTTTCGATGAGCCGCTGCTCGAATTCCAAAAGCGTCATATCAGAGCTCTCGGTCCAAATATCCGAAGCCCCGTTTGATTCGAAGCGCAAATCCGCGGCTCGCAGAACGCTCTGGTCGCTTAGAAGAAGAGCGCGTTCCAACACGTTTCGCAGCTCGCGAATATTGCCGGGCCAGCCGTAGGACTGAAGAGCTTTGACGGCGTCGAGAGTCAATTCGATCTGACCACGGCCTAAATCGGGGCCGAGCGATCGAAGCAGATGTTCGGCCAGGATCGGAATGTCCTCCGGGCGTTGCGCTAGCGAAGGCACCATCAATGGAATCGTGCTGATCCTGAAGTAAAGGTCGCTCCTGAATTTTTTTTCTCGCACGAGCGTCGCAAGATCCTGATGCGTGGCCGCTATGAGCCGAATATCCACCGCAAGATCGCGAACCGCGCCAAGCCTGCGAAATCGTTTTTCTTCGAGCACCTTTAATAGCTTTGGCTGAACGTGAAGATCGACGTCGCCTATTTCATCCAGGAACACCGTCCCCCGGTGCGCGACTTCAAGCAGGCCCTGCTTGCTCGAAACGGCGCTGGTGAAGGCGCCCTTTTCGTGTCCGAACAATTCGGTTTCCAGGAACTCCGGCGCGAGGCCGGCGCAGTTCAAGTCGACGAAAGCTTCATCGGCTCGAGGGCCGTTGTTGTGGAGCCAGTGAGCCAGCACGCCTTTTCCGGTTCCGGTCTCTCCCTGTATAAGCACGGCGCTGTCGGAAGCCATCACACGGGAGGCCTGCTCCGCCAGGTCGCGAATCGCGGCGCTTGTACCTCGAAACGGATCGACGGCCTCGCGAGCCTGCACGCTGGCTCTGGCCATCTGCTTATGTCTGTTGCGAGTATTCTCTATCAGTCGCTGCATCATTATCAGCAGCGCCGGAAGCTCCACCGGCTTCGTCAAAAACTGTTCGGCTCCTTCTTTAATCGCGCGAACGGCAAGGTCGATAGAGCCGTGACCCGTCAGAATGATCACGGGAATTTCAGGCGCGGCAGCTCTCAACTTCGCCAGCAGATCGAGCGCGTTTCCATCTTCGAGGAGATAATCCGCGATAACGACATCCGGACGAAAAGACTGAAACTTGTCGAGCGCTTCGCGAGCGCTGCTCGACTCCTCTACACCGAACCCGTTGATTTCGAGATAATCCCGCAGCCCAAATCGGATTCCCGGCTCGTCATCCACGATCAGGACTTTGTTTTTGGCCATCGCGTTTTAACCTTTCAAAGGCGATTCGCGGAACCGCGGAAGCATGAAGCTCAATGTCGGCGGGCCCCGTCGCCGCCGCTCTTATGAACCGAGCCCCTCGAGAAATAGGGCGTAGCTGGGAAAGGAGGCGGCACGGAGGCCCCCTTTACATTCGTTCTTATCGCGGATGATTAAATCATAAGCAACCTCTATCGCATCCATGCCGCGCGTCACTTTAACTGGGCATTAATTTCGCGAGAAGCGCAGGCTCACCTTGACGACGGCGCCGCCCTCCGGCCGGTTGCCCGCGACTATGGATCCGCCGTGTTCGTTTATTATTCGCTGGACTATTGAAAGCCCGAGGCCCGTTCCTCCTCTTCGGCGAGAGAAGAACGGTTCGAAGATTCTCGGCAGATCCTCGCTGTTGAACCCCGGTCCTGAATCGCTGACACAGCAATCCACCCAACCCGAGCCGTTGTCTCCGCCGGCTTTTGCTTCCGCCACAACCACGCCGCCGGGCGGCGAATGCTGGATAGCGTTCTCCAGTAGATTCTGAAATACCTGCGCCATCTTGCGCCGATCCGCCAGGAGATCGGGAATCGGGCCATTCACCTTGTGAAGTACATTCACGCTGAGTCGCCCCGCCAGCGATTCACATGCCCCGACGGCCTCATCCAATATCTCTCCCAGAGACGCACTGGCGAGCTCGAGCGTCTTTGGCCTGCCGTACTCCAGCAGCTCGCGCATAAGCTCGTTCAGCCTGTCTATCTCGGCCTTCAGAACATCCGTGTACCTCTGATAATCACGATTACCGCCGAAGCGCGCCTCGAATGCCTGAAGGGTCGCCGAGATGCTGAACAAGGGGTTCCTCACCTCGTGAGCTACGCCGGCAACCAGATTTCCCATCGCGAAAAGCGTGTCGTTTTTTCGAATCGACTGCTGAAGTCTTACAAGCTCGGTGATGTCGCGAATAGTGATTATTATTCGCGCCTCGGAATCGGGAAGCAGATACCTATCGGCGGTGATGTCCCAGCATTTGCCTGTCGATTCGAGAATCTGAGTCGTCATAGAACTGCCGCTTTCAAGCGCCTGGACGGCAAGCTGCCGGGCCGCATTCCACGGTTCTCCTTCGCCAAGCGAAACGAATCGACGGCTCTGCGCTTCTCGCAAGCTCAGCCCCGAAAGCCGGCGCGCCGATCTGTTCAGCCTCACCACCCGCTCGGCGGCGTCAAGAATGATGAGCGGAGATTCAACCGAATCGAACGTCTCCACCCACTCGATAGCGGACCTCTGAATGTCGGCTTGCAGCGCCGCGTGCTCTTCCTGGCTGCGCTTTCGCTCGGTAACATCCAGAGCGATGCCGATCGTTCCAAGAGGCTTGCCGTCAATATCGACGAACGGCTCGACGTGCGACTGAAACGCGCGGCCGCTCCAGTCGATGTCATAGTCGACCCGCTCGCCTTTTAACGCTTTCTCGTGCGCGGCCAACGCCCCTTCGTCACCGCCGAAATACTCCTGCAGACCGATGCCGTTGAACGCGTTGGGCCGCATACCGAGCGCTTTTAGTCCTCGGCCTATGGCGGATGTAAGGCGCAGGGAGTCGTCCGTCGTCCAGAGAATCGCCGGCGCCTGCTCGATCATCAGGCGAAGCCGGGCTTCGCTGGCGCGCAGAGCTCGTTCGGCGTTCTTTCGCTCGGTTACGTCGATGATCGTACCCTCGATCACGGGAGGCATCCCGTCGCCCGTTGCTACAAGATTTACATTCTCCAGAATCCAGATCAGCTCGCCGCCCTTTCGCCGGAGCTGATGCTCAAAGCTGGTTAACGCTCCTCGCTCGCGCAGGCGGGCGAGAAACTCCTGACGGCTTGACTCGCTCTCATAGAACTCGTTGATGCTCAGGCAGGCTGCTTCAGATTTCGAACGACATCCGAGGATTTTCGCAAAGGCATCGTTGCAATCGAGAATCTGGCCGTACAAGCTCATTCGATAGACACCCGCGAGGTTTCGCTCAAAGAGCAGTTGATAAAACCGCTCAGATTCGTCGAGCCGGTTTTCAATCTGCTTTCGCTCGGTCAAATCGACGACGAAAGCCACGGTCTTCGCGCTTTCACCCTTTAGAACCGCGCTGCCGATCAGCACCGGCACCCGCGCTCCGTTCTTCCTTATGAATTCTTTTTCAAACGGCGTGCATGCACCCAAGGATTTCAATTCAGCAGCGGCGTCTTCGTCGCGCTCCGCGAACTCGTGCGGAGTAATCGCATTCCATCGAATCCTCCCCCCCGCCAGATCCTCGCGCGTATATCCGAGCATTCTCAAAAACGCGTTGTTCGCCTCCGAAACGTTTCCGTCGAAATCCGAAACCATCATTCCGATGATGTTGGATTCGACCAACTGTCTGAATCGCTCTTCGCTGTCGCTCAATGCGGCGCTCGCGCGAATATAGCGGCTTCTTTCACGTTGAAAGAGGGTCAGCAAAAGAACCGTCGCTCCCAACAAGACAAACGGAATAAGAAGCAGCAGCTTGAAATCGCGCCAGCCCGAGGCCAATAGGGCTGATCTCGACTCGGTTCTGCCCTGGAGCGAGGCCAGCGCGGCCCTGAGACCGGCAATCGTATTCTTGATCTCGACGCGGAACTCCTTCTCGAGGTTCCTGCCGTCAGCGGAGCCTGATCCCGCGAGCGGAGTGCTCGCGTACTGTTTCTCCATGTGCGCGAACAGAAAATCCAGGCGCTTCAAAGAAGGCTCGATCTCCTGCACCGTCGGCTCGCTCTGATCGAGCGCACGCGTGATCGAGGTAAGATTTGCATAAGGAGCGCGCCAGGAATCGGCGCCGCCTCGGTCCTGTTCACTACTTTGCGCCCATTCCTGGAGCGCGACGAGAGGCTCTTCGAGCTTGCGAAGATCGGTGATCGAACTGGTGCTCCTGAGTAGCTCTTTGTACTGTCTGTTGATCGACGCTATCAAAGCGCCCGTGAGCACCAGGAGAATTGCCCCTGACGCGGCCGCGGCCCAGGCGAGCTTTTTATGCCAGATTCCGGTGTTCATAAAATACGGCAGCGTTCATTCAAGCCGCCGGAGCGGCCTTCTCGAGAAGGGCTGCTCATACTCGGCGGTCTCTGCTTAAGGCCTCCGGAGCCCGCTGGACGCGCGGGCGTGGGAGCCTGGTCAATTACGGATGCGCTCGTGATTACGAGTAATAGAACGGTAGCATGCGTTTAATGCCTGGGCCGATTGGTATGAAATCTCACCGGCGAACAAAAGCGCTCGACAGCCTGCTTCACCTAACAATCGCGCCTTTTGCTCATACAACCCGATAACAGCTTCTGACACAACGCGCCTCCACAGAGAATAAGCGAATCACGAGTATTTTCAAGTCATAATAAGTTGCGAGGGCTGTGGCCCTCATCGGGTCTCCTCAGTTCCCGTCGGGGCGAAACTGGCCAGAGAGCGGCGAATACCGTCGCTGGAAACCACAATCTCACAGTCTCCCGCTCGCTCTTCGAATCGATGAATTCAGTCATTATCGATTTCTTTGACGAGTAAACTCGCCTCTACGAGGAGTTTTCCCACGTTCTTCGGTATGGGGACCCCGAGAACACTTCATCCAGCACTCGATGGCTCAATCAACAAAACAATCCGCGCTACGGCTCATTGCGAATATGGGACCAGATATCGCCTTTCGACAATCATCTTTCCCCTGCTTTCCGCTGGCCCGGCCTCGTGCTTTTATGGAGAATCATCTTGTGAGCGAGCCTAATGTAGACAGAGCCGAGATCATCGGAATGACTTCCACCCAACTCAAGGATTGGATGGCGGCGCTCGGCGAGGCGCCCTACCGCGCGCGCCAGCTACATCAATGGCTCTTTAAGCATCGGGCGCCGTCATTCGACGCAATGACCGAATTGCCCAGGACTCTAAAGAAAATTCTGGAAGAACGCGCATCGATAGTCAGCGCTCGAATCGAAAATATATTCATTTCATCCGACGGCACGCGCCGATATTTACTTGGCCTGGCGGACGGCTGCGAGATAGAAGCCGTGTTTATGCCTGAAGAGACTCGCGACACGATTTGCATCTCGAGTCAGGTAGGATGTCCGCTCGCCTGCGACTTCTGCATGACGGGCGTTGTTGGACTGAAGCGCAACATGACCGCCGCGGAGATTATCTCGCAGGTGATCATCGTCTTGAACGATGTTTACGGCGCCGGCAATCCCACGCCTCATCGGACGAACATAGTGATGATGGGAATGGGAGAGCCGCTTCTCAACTATGACAACGTGATGCAAGCGATTCAGATTCTCGCCGATGAGGACGGCTTCGCGATTGCGCTGCGCTACATAACACTCTCGACCGCCGGAATCGTTCCGGGTATTGACGCGCTCGCCATGGAACCCAGGCGGCCGCGCCTTGCCATCTCGCTGACGGCGGCAACCGACGAGGTGAGGGACAGGCTCTTCCCGATCAATCGAAAGTACAACCTCGACTCTTTGATCGCCGCGTGCCGGAGATTCCCGCTCGGTCCCCGCGAACGGCTCACGTTCGAATACGTTATGCTGGACGGCGTCAATGACAGCGACCGAGACGCGAAGCTTCTCGTTCGGCTTCTTTCCAACGTCAAAGCAAAAGTAAATCTCATACCGCACAATGCCGCGCCCGAGTTGCCGTATCGATCATCGCCGATGCAAAGAATAATGGAATTTCAAAAAGTGCTGACGGATGCAAAGCTGCCGTCGTTTATACGCCGTCCGCGCGGATTGGATATTTCAGCGGCCTGCGGCCAATTGGCAGCCCGGCACAGCGCGACTGAATAACATAAATCGCGTCTTTTCACTCCACAAGAGGAATGACCTCCAGCTCAAAACCCGCCGAGATTTCGTCCGTGAAATATGAATTGGAAGTATTTCTTTTGGGAGATGAGTTCGATCTGTACGAAGATCAACGGCTCATCGCGTCCGTAGCTCCGTCCCATAGCGCGGCGGAAGTCTCGTACGGCAAGCTGATTTTCTCGTGCTGGGGAGAAGATTGGTCGAAATCGTGGCGCGTTCTCGACGCGGCCGCCTCCGGCGCCTCTCTACGCCTCGACTGCACGAAACAACTGGGAACCAAACGATGCATCGTGGAATTAAAGCGGGATGGCTTCATTCAGCTTTCCCAGTCCCGCACCGAATTCGCTTCCAAACTCGGCCGGCTCATCGAATCCTCTCTCGGCTTTGCGGTGGAACAGAATGTTACGTCGCAAGACAGCCTGCATAATCTCTCCGGTGTGCACACGAGACTGCTGCTGCGCGATCGCTTAAACAACAGGCTGAGCGCGGGAATCGCTGTATGTTCGGCGGAAAGTCAGGCTCATGTGGATGCGGTGCTGGGCTCCGCCATACGCTGGGCGAAAGCGCTTCAAGCCAGGGGCACGCGAATAGATCGACTTTTCGTGTTTATTCCGATAGGGCGTGGAACGACTATCGCGAATCGATTGACGGCAGTCGCGATCAAGGACGCGTCCATCACCTGCTTCGAGATAGACGAAGAGACGGAGGAGCTCCGATCCGTCGCTCCATACGATCAGGGAGATCTTGCCGACAACTTCAAGGCGGCTTCCTCCCGTGCGATTTGGCCGGGCGAGAAGCGAGTGTCGCCGGAGATAGCTTCGTGGGCTGAGTCTATTCGGTCGATCGCACCCGAGCACATTTCCGCGCGAAGCCGCGGCGGCGAAATCAGCTTCGCGATTCGAGGACTCGAATTCGCGTGCATCAATATCCGATCACGCAGGGTCGAGCTTGGAGTGGGTGATGAAAAGTCTCAGTCCGCGGAGCTCGATCATCTCGCGATCGGAGATCTGGTGCAGACCATCATCAAGCATCGGATATCGGATCCGGTAGACCGCGGCTCTCTGTATTACCGGCTGCAGCCGGAGCGGTGGTTGGAGTCGATACTGCGCGACGACATAAGCGCGCTCGATCCGTCTCTCGATAGCCGGTTCGTGTATTCCCAGGTTCCGACCTACCGAGGAGAACAACGAACCTACATCGATCTGCTTGCCGTCACTCGAAGCGGCAGACTGGTCGTAATTGAATTGAAGGTCGCGGAGGATCCGGAGTTTCCGTTTCAAGGATTGGACTACTGGCAGCGCGTGGAGTGGCATCGGCAGCGAGGCGACTTCGAGCGTAGAGGCTATTTCCCGGGTCTGAAATTATCGAACGAGCCTCCGCTCCTTTATCTGGTCGCGCCTTTATTTCGGTTTCACCAATCGATAAAGCTAATCGCCGAATCGATTCGATCCGCCGTTCCCGTCTACAAAATTGGAATAAATGAACGATGGCGCGGCGGAGTTAGAGTGCTTCTCGTGGAAAAACTGAATTGAATGCCGATTGATCTGCCTCTTTGCGCGCGTAGAGCCGCTAGACGCGACGAGCCGCTCAAGCTTCAAATCAATCACATCGGGCAATCACATCGGGCAATCACAGGGGGTCGACGATCTCGACCTGTTCGATGCGATCGCCTCGAGCAATTCTGTTGACGATCTCCATTCCGTTTATGACCTGTCCAAAAACTGTATAGCCGCCGTCCAGATGTGGTTGAGGCGAGTGAGTGATAAAGAACTGGCTTCCGCCTGTATCTTTCCCCGAAAGAGCCATCCCTACCGCGCCGGTTCCGTATTGATGAAGGTTGATTTCGCACCTGATCTGATAACCGGGGCCGCCGTTGCCGTCATTGCGCGGGTCACCGCCTTGAATTACAAAGTTGGGCACGACGCGCATAAATGAGAGCCCGTTGTAAAAGCCCTTTCGCGATAACTGAATGAAGTTATCAACCGTCATAGGCGCATCCTCCGCGAACAACTCGATTCTGATGTCGCCCTTCTTGGTGTGAATTATGGCAATCGGGTTTTTCTGCGCGACCATAAGTCCGGCCATTCGCTTCCAGTAGTTCCGATCGTGTCCCGTATCGACTTTTCCGACCGGAACGGCCGCAAGGCTCGAGTCGCCCGCATTCTTCTTCAACAGCTCGAATGCGCGTTGTCGAACTACATAGTCGTTATCGCGTGTCGTGCCCGAAAGAACCTGCATACTCAGCGGGTGCTTTAGCTTGTCGGCCGCATCGAGAATGGCTATGCGAGCATCGTTCTCCTTATCCGAACGGGCTGCTTTATAAGCCTCTTCCAGGGCCTTCGTGACTATCTCTCTTGCGTCTCCAAGACCGCCAAGTACCATTGCGGCCGCGGCTCGAATGGAAACATCTTCCGATTTCAATTGTTCTATGGCTATTTCGCGCAGGCCGGCGACTCCGCAGTCGGCCATCGCCTGCAGAATATCCGATACGGCTCGATGTTCGGGTTTGCCGTATGTGTTTCCTTCGAAAAGATCTTTCACGACGGCCTTCGCTCGCTCCGTCTTCAATTGCCCCAAGCCTCGCGCAAACGCGCTCATCGCGCGCCAGTCGCCGCCTTTTGAGAAAAGCGGCCCGCTGGACAAATCAAAGAACGCAGCATCCCCGAATCTGGCAATGGCGATTTCGACCTCAGCGTTCAAGCTGGTCTTCCCGTCAACCGATCGCAACGATTTCAAGAAAGAGAGAGCAACCGGATTTTTTATGCCGCCGAGCGCTGTTGCAATCAGCAGGAGCAGGTTCTGTTGAGGCGGAACCCCTTCTCTGCCCCGATCGAACGATTTGTACTGATCCAGCAGTCTGCCGCCCAGGAGCGTAAGCGCTTCAGCGCTCCGATCATCTCCGATCGCGCCGAGCGCCGCGATTGCGTTTGCGGACACTCGCTCATCTGAATCGGCGAGCGCTGTCTTCAGGCGATCGACGGCATTCTTGTCTTTGATCACACCTAGCGCCCGGGCTGCTGTCGCTCGGACCAGCGAGTCTTTATCCGATAGAAGGCTTATCAATCGCGGGCTCGCCGAAGAAATTCCGTCGCGTATTCGAGCAAGCGCATTAGCCGCCTGCCAGCGTATGTCCGGGTCAGGCGAGTCGAGTTGTTTGATTACCGCGGGAATGGAAGATTGCTGCTTGAGCCGCAGCAGCGCGGTCAGAGTGAGCCCGGCGACGAGCCTCGCATCCTGCGATGGAGTCGATGATATCTCCGGCAGCAGCTTTGTCAGCGATTGAGCAATCACGTCGAGCCCGTACTTGCCGAGCGTCTCCATCGACTGCTTGTTCGAGCCGATCTTTCCGAGCGCTTCGGCCGCGCGAGCCTTTATCTCGGTCTGCTCGTTGGGATCTTCGATGCGGCTGAGCAAGGGCGCGACCGCGCCGTCGCTTTCGATCTCGCCCAGCGAGAATGCGGCAAGCGATCTGATCTCGGCGACGCGGCTCGTTTTAAGCAGCTCGACGAGAGGGCTGACGGCGATCGGGCTTCCTATGCGGCCGAGCGCGATGATCGCGTGTTTGACAACGCCTCCGTGAGGAAGCGCAAGCATGCCGGTGAGCTCGGTCGTAACTATGCGTTCGTCCTCGAACTGGACAAGCTTAGGGTATAGAACTCTCTGGGTGTGATCCCGTTTAAGGTGGGGCTTGGGTCTCGACGACGTGACGGGTTTCGACTGCCCAAAGCCCGCTGAAGGCAATAGCAGCACCGCAGCGATGAGGAATAACGCAATGATCGATCCGGCGGGGCGTGAGGCGGGGGTGCTTGTGCGCATGAATACTGATTCCCGAGGAGTATTTCAGTTCTCGCCGGTGTGCCTTTCGACCTGAACCAGGTTGTCGTAGAACGTCGCGCCCCCTCCGATATCGGTGAGTTCCTGCGAAGACGTTGCGTTGACGTTCGATCCACCGGGACTGAGTTTGTTCCACCACGTCGAAGGAGCGAACGCCACTCCCGGCCGCACTCGATCCGAAATTCGCGCGACCAGCCTACAATCGCCTCGCTTGTTCCACACCTTGACGCTATCGCCTTCCGAAATACCTCTTGCGTCGGCATCCGAGCGATTCAGCTCGATCGTAGGATGCCTTTCGGATCTCAAGAAGGACGGCAGGTGTGAAAACGACGAGTTCAGGAAAGTCCCTATCTTCGCGCTTATGAGCTGAATTGGAAATCGAGCCGCCAACTCCGGCGCGCTTTCAGGTGATTCGCGAGGAGGCACATAGTCCGGCAGCGGGTCGAGACCAACGCGCGTCATCTTTTCTGAGTAGAACTCACATTTTCCTGAGGGCGTCCTGAACCCGCCTTCCGCAAAGGGCGCGTACTGATCGGCGACGTTGATTCGGGCCCAGCCGTCTTTTTTCAAGCGCTCGATCGTGATGTTTCGGAGCACCGGGCTGTTCGACGAAATGGCCTGGCGTATAAGATCCTCATCCGTATCGTCGAAGCAAGCTTCTTCGAACCCCATTTTCTTGGCGAGCAGTTGAAAGACCTCCCAGTTCGGTTTCGCTTCGCCAAGCGGCGCGATGGCCGGCTCGTTGTAAACAAGATAGTAATGGCCATAAGGCTTAACCAAATCGCGATGTTCCAACTGAGTAGTGGCCGGCAGCAAAATGTCCGCGTAGTCAGCCGTGTCCGTCTGGAACTGCTCGTGCACCACGGTGAACAGATCTTCGCGCCTGAGACCTTCGAGCACCTTGGATTGATCGGGAGCGACCGCGGCGGGATTGGAGTTGTAGACGTAGAGAGCACGAACCGGGGGCTCCGCTTCGAGGAGCGCCTCTCCGAGCCTGCTCATGTTTATCGTTCGGGGCGTTCCGCTCATCAGGTCCGTGCGC
>Ga0209687_1000267_pt1 | contig 17891 bp, 13 predicted proteins | sample GraSoiAngelo_136_FD_185893 | JGI IMG/M metagenome (GOLD analysis project Ga0209687, IMG submission 185893) | Grasslands soil microbial communities from the Angelo Coastal Reserve, California, USA - 14_0929_09_20cm (SPAdes) (version 2) | ecosystem: Environmental > Terrestrial > Soil > Grasslands ...
CCGGCTGTTCCAGCTCCCAGAGGCCGTGAGACGCCTACTCCAAGATGGCCAGCTCACAATGGGGCACGCAAAGGTCCTTCTAGGCCTGGATGACTCTGGACAGATCGTAAGTCTGGCTCAGGTGATCGTTGCGGAAGGCCTGACCGTCCGTGAAGTCGAGCAGCGTCTTCGTAATGTCGCGGGAGCGCCGGCGAGAAAAAAAACTGGTCGCCCGCGAACCGCCGACAGGCAGTCACCAGAAGCAAGACGCATTGAGGACAGGCTACGCCGGTTTCTCCAGACAGACGTCACTATCAAACTCGGGCCTGGCTCGACGGGTAGTCTATCGATCCAGTTCTATTCCGCTGATGATCTGGAGCGGCTCTTGGACAGAATTGGCGTGCCGGACTAATCAACAATATTATTAACCTAAACGTAACTCCTTATGTGTCAAGGAGTTACATGTGCATCTCACATGCTGGGGAACCTTTTCTCCACACCTGCCCGACGGCCGGATGACCAAGATCTTTCAACTTGCAGAGTACGCTGACGAGCTGCTCAGAACGGCTGAGATCCCAGATTATCCTGCTGCGCTCAATGGACTGCAACTCGAGAATGGATCCGACATCGCTGGTATCGCCGCGGCAGTCGATCTATCAACACGTGCGATTGCTGGCGCCATCGAGGCCAAAGCCAATCTGCTGATCGTCCACCACGGAATGTTCTGGAATGGCCTCGAGCAACTTCGAGGTCCCTCGTACCGAAAGGTCCGGCTCCTTCTCGAGCACGACATAGCTGTCTACTCGTCTCACCTGCCGCTGGATCTTCATCCCCAGCTCGGAAACAACGTACTGCTCGCCAGAGAGTTAGGTCTTAAGCCAACAGGCACTTTTGCCAAACACGATGGATACTTCATCGGATTGAGCGGAGAGAGCAATATAGAAACAATGACTCTTGCCGAAATAGCAGAAAGGTTCGCGAGTGCATACGGAGGGAGCGTTAGACTGACGCAGGTTCAAAGACATCGACGCACCAAGCGATGGGCGATGTGTAGTGGCGCAGGCGCATCGAGCGACACGCTGAGAGAGGCCGTCCGAATGGGTGTCGATACCCTCATCGTAGGAGAAGGGCCACATCACACCGCGGTTCAAGCAGAGGAGAACGATGTCGCGATCATCTATGCTGGCCATTATGCCACCGAAACTCTCGGCGTCACGGCTTTGGCCGAACATCTCGGACAGAAGTACGAAATCCCCACGTGCTTCATAAAGGCGCCTACGGGACTGTAAGGCCAATCAGAGACTAGCAATCCGTGTAAGCGCTTCTCCAGGTTGCGCTCCACTTCCCACCAGCAGAACGCTCGATCAGGCCAAGTTTTCCGCCATCATCATATTCAATATTCACCACGATGGCAGGTTCTTTCGCAGCGCCGATTTTCACAACCGTCAGGATCTCCGTCGCTTGCGTGGCTTCCTCGGCGCCAGCACTCCTGTTGTAATAACCAACTTCAAACTTTGCATTCGACCCGTGTGCTCGTTCGCCCACGATCAACAAATGTTCGACTCGTGGATTCGCCTCCTCGTTTACGGTTCGCATAACATCGGCGACGACTACGTCGACGGTATCGAGATTAAACGCGTACGCAGAGCGTACCCGGAATGGAAGTCCTTTAAAAGTCGGATCAGAAACGCCCGCCAACGTTGCTGCGGTTCGCGCCAGTGAAGCAGCAAGCACAGCGGAGTCAGCACCGGTCAGCGCTTCGATGGAGTCGAGCTGTACCGGTTGTACACGACCGCTGACAAATCCAACGCGCCAGTTTCCGCGCGCTACGACGGAACGAAGGCGCGCCATCGGCCAGGTATCGCATTCCCGGACCGTGTCAGTTTGAACGATTGCAGTAGCAGGCACTGCGGTGGCAGTTCTGCCTCCTCGCCCGAAAAGATCGAAGGTAAGCCCCGCAACGGCGGGAGTGATTTTCCCAAGCGCCTCGATTGTGCTGTCAGTTGCTTCGGGAAGCACGACGCCGACCGTATCCGAGCTGCCACTCGACACGATCATCAGCGGCCCTGCTTCGGAATTCCAACCAGTGTTCACGGCCGCCGATGGGAACACGGGAGGAAGTGCTTGAGCAGAGTCAGCTCTGTTGCTGTCATTGCCGCGGCATCCGGTAACGACGCCACCAACTATTGACAACACGCACAAGCCAGCCGGACGAAGCCTCATACGCGTAATTTGTTCGCCGTCGGTTTGAACGTCGAGTGCAGCCTACGTCGAGTGCGGCGACAATTGCTACGTCACCGTACGTATTTGACTATGCGCCACGGGAACGTAACGTGGATCACGAAGCGCCAGCAAAAGAGGACCAATGGAAGCAGCTGCAGCAAGCTCCATCAGCAACACTGACCTGACGGGAGACCGAAGTCTTTCCGTAACGGCAGCGGGTGATCTCAATCCTCCACTCGCGCCATTCCGGGAAAGACTCGGCTGGGCCCTGTACGATTTCGCCAACACCGTCTTCTCGATGAACATTGCCACGCTTTACTTCGCTGCGTGGCTCGTCGCAGACCTCGGCCACTCCAACACTCTTTATGCAATTGTGAATGGAATAGCATCGGCTCTGGTGGTGGTGTCTATACCAGTCTTTGGTGCAATCTCCGATGCAACGCAGAGACGTAAGCCGTGGGTAGTCGGCTTCACGCTGATTGCTTGCGCATCGACCGTCGCGATGGCTGCGCTGGGCCAGACTGGTCTACCTCTCGTGGGGGAGGGAGTCAATGCGCCGGCATCACTGCCGGTAATTCACCCCGCTCTCGCGCTGATCGGAGTGCTCGCTGCATTCACGATCGCAAACTATGCGTATCAGGGCGCTCAGCCTTTCTACAACGCGATGATGCCCGAGCTCGTTCCCGTTGACCACCGAGGAAGGCTTTCCGGAATGGGGACAGCACTCGGTTACGTCGGCTCGATTACTGGTGTAGTGCTGACGTTTCCTTTCTTCACTGGACAAATGCCGTTGATCGGCGCGGTGCCAGCGAAAGCGGTCAGCTTTCTACGCAGTGTAGTTCCGTTCACAACTCACGGTGGACGTGTTTCCACGTTTGTCCCAACCGCAATCCTTTTTCTCCTCTTCTCACTCCCGCTGTTCATCTTCTGCCGAGATCACAACGTACTGGCAGGAAAACGCAACGTTGCCTGGAGAGAAGCGTTTCGTGACGTCAGGGAGACGCTCAAAGAAACGAAAAAATATCCCGGCACGCTGAGATTCATCCTCACATCGTTTCTTTACCAAGATGCGATGGGCACGATCATAGCGAACATGGCTCTCTACGCAATCTTCGCCATGGGTTTCGTGAAGGGCTCGGAAGCGACGCTCTTCGTGATTCTCACAGTCCCAGCTGTTATCGGCAGTTATGGTATTGGTCGCCTGGTTGACCGATTCGGGCCCAAGAGGACGCTCTCCTGGGTTCTGGCAGCCTGGATCGTGTTACTGATATCCATGATCATCGCTCCCTCGAGGAGCGCCTTCTGGATCGTGGGCGCACTCGTCGGGCTCATTTATGGTGGAGTGTCCACAGCTGAGCGACCCTTGCTCCTGAGTCTGGTGCCAGATGTTGAAGCGGGTCGGTTTTTCAGCCTGATGGTCCTGTCGTCACGCGCCGCTGCCATCGTGGGTCCTTTCGTTTGGGCATTCGCCGTCGATGGGCTGACGCCATCGCTGGGGACCGGGATTGCTTATCGCGCCGGCGTAATGACCGTAGCAGTCGGGATGGCTCTCGCACTTTGGATGCTGCAGGCCGTGCCCGACAACTTCACGCGAACCGCACCATTGAAATGATCTATCGACTATTGCGCTGGATCGCAGGAATCGCGCTATACTGGTTCTACCGCGAGATCCGCGTGGTTGGCAGCGAAAAAATTCCGCCTACGGGTCCCCTTCTCATCGCCGTGAATCACAAGAATGCTCTGGTCGATTCACTAATCGTCGGACGGGTCGCCCCAAGAGCTATTACGATGACGGCCAAAGCCACGCTCATTGAGAACCCGTTGATCGCTGCGCTCTTCAAGGTTGTCGGAGTCGTTCCATTGCGCAGGATAAGTGACGAATCTCAGAGATTGAGCGGCACGTCACTGGATCGTTCGCGTAACGCTGGTGCATTCCGCGAATTGCTCGAAACCCTCCGACAGAATGGCGCCGTACTCATCTTTCCAGAAGGGAAAAGTCACAACGAGACCGGACTGGAACCGTTGCGGACGGGTCTAGCCCGACTTGCTCTACAGGCCCGTGATCAGGCATCGATCAAGAACGTGCGCATTCTCCCTATAGGATTGATTTTCGAGAATAAGAGTGCGCCCGGCTCGTTAGTAGGAGTACGCGTCGGTGTTCCAGTCGATCTCAGTTCATGGTCAGGGCACAATCCAGTGGAGTTGACCGCAGAAGTAGCCAGCCGACTGCGCAGTGTCTCGGGAGAAGACGACATGCCCATTTCAACGGCAGAGAACAACGGCCACGACAGTATCACCACCAGGGCCTTCATCGCGGCGGCCGCAGCATGGGGTCATTTTACCCATCGGTTGCCGATACGAATCGCCAGGACCCTCGCCTTACGGCGAGGTGGAGATGCTGATCAGCCGGCGATGTTGACGATGATGTTCGGCATCGGACTGGTACTTCTCACTTATATCATTCAGATCGCAGTGGTGGGTGTATTGCTCCGCTCTTTCTGGATCAGTTCGCTTTACCTCGCAAGTCTGCTCACAGGGGCTTACTGGGCAGCGTTTGCGAAACACCCCCGCCGTTACTGATTCTCAGGATTCCTTGGTCTCAAGCCAGTTGGCGCCGACGCCGAGATCGACGACCAGAGGCACGGACAACTGGGCAGCATTTTCCATCTCGCGCTTCACCAGCTCCTGCACCTGATCCAGCTCGCTCGGCGAGATCTCAAAGACAAGCTCGTCGTGCACCTGCAGCAACATTTTGCTCTCGAGTGCGTTCGACCTCAGCGTATCGTCGATTCTGATCATGGCGATTTTGATCAGGTCGGCAGCCGATCCCTGAATCGGGGAGTTGGCTGCAGTGCGCTCACCGAATGCGCGGATGTTGAAATTGCGTTCGCGCAACTCCGGGATGTAGCGTCGCCGACCGAAGATGGTTTGCACGTAGCCATTCTCACGCGCAAACGCGACCATCGCGTCCAGATAGTTTCGGACACCCTGAAACCGCTCGAAATAGCGAGCGATGAATTGCTTTGCCTCGGCGTGCTCGATGCCAAGCTGTCGCGAAAGGGCATGCGGGCCCTGCCCATAGATCGTCGCGAAATTGATCGTCTTGGCACGACTACGCATCGTACTTGTAACATCGGGCAGTGCTACATCGAAAATCAGTGCCGCGGTCTGTCGGTGGATGTCGCCGCCGGCACGGAATGCTTCGACGAATGCGGGATCACGCGACAGGTGTGCGAGCAACCGCAACTCAATCTGCGAGTAATCAGCGGCGAGAAGACTCCAGCCTTTACGTGGAATAAACCCACGCCTGATATCGCGACCGAGCTCCCGACGAATGGGGATGTTCTGAAGATTCGGATCACTGGAGGACAGTCGCCCCGTTGAGGCAACTGTCTGGTTATACGATGTGTGAAGACGGCCGGTCTTCGGATTGACCAATCTCGGCAGCGCGTCGAGATAGGTGCTCTCCAATTTCGAAAGCTCACGATACTCCATCAGCAGAGTTGGAAGCGCATGACCTTCTTCCGCGAGCTCTGTGAGAACACTGGCATCCGTCGACGGGCCAGTACTGGTGCGCTTCAGAACTGGAAGATTCAACCTGTCGAATAGAATCTCGCGGAGTTGAGGATTCGAGTTGATGTTGAATTCCGTTCCCGCGGTTTTGTAGATCTGCCGCTCGACTTCCTCCCGCTCAGTCTGGAAGCGCTGTTTAAGCGACGCAAACCACGGCAAGTCGATGGTGATTCCCGTCCACTCCATTTCCGCCAAAACAGTAATCAGCGGGATCTCGACTCCATCGAGTAGTCGAGTGAGCTGGTGCGACTCGAGCTGGGGCTCGAAGATTTCGCGCAGGCGAAGAACCATGTCTGCATCCTCGCACGAGTAGTCGCGAGCTGCTTCGACAGGACATTCGTCGAAAGGAATTGCCGAGCGCCCTTTTCCGCAAAGATCCGCGTACGATGTCATCGTATGGTCGAGAAACTCGAGACTCAGCACATCGAGGCCATGAGAGCGGCGACCTGGATCCAGGACATAGCTCGCCAGCATCGTGTCGAAGTCCAGTCCGGCGAGCTCAATGCCCAGGCAGCGAAGCAGCAACAGGTCGAACTTCGCGTTGTGCCCAGTCTTGCGCACCGAAGGATCCTCGAGCACATCCCGAAACAGTTTCATTTCCGGCGCGTTGAGCGGCGGAAGATTGCGAACAGTCGCTGGCCGCCTTTCGCTCAACATTCTCGCGGCGATACTTAGAGAATCCCCGTTCGCTTTCTTCTTCCGTGTAGTCGCAGTCTCGGGAAAGACTTCGTCGCCTCCGCGAATGAGACCGCGATCTTCGGGAGCATCGGTGGCTGATCGATCGCCGGCGGCATCCACCAACAGGTCACCCTGTCCGCTCTGGGGCAGCCGGTGACGCAGGGGGAAGTAGTACGCCTCACCATTACCGACGCCAATCGAGATCGAGATGAGCGACGAGCGGAGAGGGTCAGCGGTCTGTGGGCTGTCTCCATCTACCATTGCTTCCGTATCCAGAGAAATCACCTTCGCCTCGCGCATCCGCTTCACCGCTGCCGCCAGTCCCTCGAGAGTATCGACTGCTACGTACTGGAAGAGCTTCTTCGGCTTCTCGGCAGCCGGGGCCTGCAGCGCGACATCCTTGGCGAGCGAGTGAAATTCCAACTCGATGTACAGGTCACGCAGTCGCTCATAATCCGGCTCCTTGATCTTGAGCGAGTCAAAGTCAAACGAGACAGCCAAATCGGTGCGAATTGTTACTAATTCCTTCGACAGCCTGGCATTCTCAGCGTGCTCGAGCAGAGCTTCACGGGGGCGTTTCTTCGTAATCTCGGGCGCGTGCTCGAGAATCGATTCTAGATGGCCGTACTGCTTGACTAACTCGGCGGCAGTCTTGTCGCCGATGCCGCGGACGCCGGGAATGTTGTCCGACGAGTCACCAACCAGGGCCAGGTAGTCAGTTACAAACTGTGGAGCAACGCCAAGCCGCTCATCGGCATTCTCGGGTCCGACCCAGTGCTCTTCGACATTGGCCGATCCACCACGTCCTGGATTCAACAGCCAGACGCCAGGCTTCACCAGTTGTTGAAAGTCCTTGTCGCCCGAGACGACGACGGCATTCACTCCAGCCTCGACGCTTCGGCTGACCATGGTCCCGATGACATCGTCAGCTTCGTATCCAGGAAGCGTAATAATTGGAATCCGGTAGGCGTCCAGAATCTGACAGATCCGTTCCATCCCCCGGTCGAAGTCGTTTTGGAGCTCTTCGGTCAGCTTTTCCCGAGTTGCCTTATACGCGGGATAGCGCTCGTGGCGGAAAGAGAGCCCAGAGTCATGCACCCAGCCCAGGTATTCGGGCTGATGTTTCGTTATCAGCCGCTGCAGGAAATTCGCGATACCCCAACTGGCGGATGTATTCTCGCCCTTGCTAGTTGTAAGGGGGCGGGAAATCAGCGCAAAGAAAGCGCGATAAATGAGAGCGTAGCCATCGACCAGAAAAAGTCGCGGGCTATCCGGACCGGTCATAAAGTCAATATAAAACGCCCTCAGCGTCTTCAGCGGCGGCCGAGGGCGTCATTCGAATCACTACCGCTGTCGAGTTAGATCCTTATCTCTGACGGCGAGCGTTGAGCGAAAGAAATTCAGTCTCACTCTGCCTCGTCAAGCGCCATCGTCCCGTCTCGTCATAAAACACGAGCTGGGCGCTGTATTGGCGGTACTGCCAGATCTGGAACCTGTTGGCCGTCCCCATCTGCGTCGTGACGCCTTGGGTCAGATTCCGCTCAAAGATTTCATCAGGCTCACCAAGAGCCACAAACACCATCCCGCGATCGGAAAGCCAGCCGGGATTGCGATCCATTCTGAACTGAACGTTTGCAATCTGAATTCGGCTGAAGTACGCCTGCATGTCTTCATTGGTGGGTGTTTCCGGGACCGGATCGGTAGCACGAAGAAAATCCGCCCACATTGAAGCTCGCCTTTCCGGCAGCGCGGATTTCAATGCATTCAGACGCCCGGGATTTGCGAAGAAGCGCAGATATCCGAGCATGTCCTCGTAGGACATGAGGGGAATGTCCTCTCCAAAGCTCACGAACAGCGGAGCTTTCACGCTGTCTGGTGAATCGCGGCGCGTGAAGGAGATCTGACCCGTTCCGACACCGATCGTCGAAATGGGAACCGACACGACTCCGCTGAAGAGCGATCCTCTTCGTGCTAACGCCGTTGAATCCCGCCATAACAACGTGCCTTTGTCGTTTCGAACGCCAAAGAACACCGGGAGGCGCGTTCCGGTTCCATATGCCTCTACGTAAATGGCCACGGTGCTGTCCCGACCAAACACGGCGCTCGCGCGCGGACTTGCCAGCAATCCAGGAGCTGAGTCGAGGGTCGATCTGCCTGAGGCCTCAAATACCTGCACTGGCGTCGAAAGATGACCAGCACCGAGCGCCGGAACGGTCACGGATGTCTGCTGCGTTGCGCTCCGCGAACCTCCGACGTCCCGCACCGTTGTCGAAAGCGTGTAAGTGCCGGGCGGTACGTGGAAGTAGTGCTGGAATATCACGCTTTCGTCCGACCGATTGATCTCACGAAAGGATCCGACTCTTACGATTTCCATCACGTTCACACTTGCCGCCGGCGCGTCACCGCGATTGAGCGAAAGACTTACCTCGTATGGAGCGCGGTAGCGATCGCCTTCGCGGGTAAACGTGAGTGCACGGTTGGGAAGGGAGATGCTCACGAGGAAGAGAGTCGTATCCGGAGATGCACTGGCGAACGAGGAAATATTCCCAACAAAAGAGACTGGACCCGGCGCTGCAATCAATCCGATTTGACGGTAGAGCTCACTCATATCCGGCGCTGGACTGCCAGCGGCTGGCAATACCTGCGGATTGGGCTCGGTGCTACCCCGCCCCGCTGTCGACCCGCCGCATGCAACACTGAGTGCAGCTCCAGCGAGAAGCAAACCTGAGAAAATTCTGGATGTAGTCAGCATGAGCGGGAATACCCTATCCGGCCTTTCTGGTTTCTATTAGCTTCGCGGCGTGTCCCGAGAACAGATGGTCGGCACCCCTGTCGCCGGCTATACAATCAAAAAAGAAGTAGGTGAAGGCGGAACGTCTGCCGTCTATCTCGCCGAGCATCCCAATCATGGCACCGTAGCACTCAAAGTGCTACGGGAAAAACTACGCCAGGACAAAACCGCTGTTGCGCGTTTCATCCGCGAAGCGAAATACGGCGCCAGAGTAAGGCACCCGAACGTGGTGGAGACCATTGAGATCGGCCAGGCAGACAATGGCCTTCATTTCCTCGCCATTGAGTGGGCAGAAGGCGAGATACTCGAGCGCTACGCGAAACAGAATGCCCCACTGCCTGTCGACGAAGTCGCGACGATCGTTTCGCAAATAGCGGCGGGCGTTCAGGCAGCCCATGACGCGAACATCGTCCATCGCGACCTCAAGCCTGAAAACGTGATGTACGATCCGAAGACACGGCGAGTGAAGCTGCTCGATTTCGGGATCGCCACCGATACCCTGGCACCCAGCGACGAGAGACTGACACGCGCTGGCTTTTTCGTCGGCACTCTGATGTACATCGCACCTGAAGCACTTTCTGGAGAGATCGTAACAGCTGCTGCCGACCAGTACAGCCTCGCCACAATCGCATACTTCTTACTTACACGCTGCTTGCCGTACACTGCGAAGGCCCCACGTGAGATGTTCACTCAACTTTTGACGATGCCTCCTATCCCGCTGAAGGATGCTGGAGAAGAAGGATTTAATTTTTCACCAGAGTTGAATACGGTCGTCATGCGAGCTCTTTCGCGATCGCCAGCAGCCCGCTACGCCAGTGTGATGGCGTTTGCCAAGGCCTTTGCAGACGCCGCAGCCATCCTCCCAGAGCAGCCCAACATGCTGGACAAGTTCAAAGGGCTACTTAGACGCAACCGATAAATCGGTTGGATCTACTGGAAGCCAAAGAGTAAAAGTGGAGCCTTTACCGACCTCGCTTTCCAGTTCTACCATCCCACCGATCAGTGCGGCGAGCCTGCGCGAGATGGCCAAACCCAGCCCAGTCCCACGTTCCGCAGATTTGCCGCGGGGACCAGCGTCAATCTGTTCGAACTCCTCGAAAATTCGGCTTTGATCGGCGGGATCGATTCCGATGCCAGTATCAATTACCTGGATGCCGATCCAGGGAGTCGCCGGGTACGAAGTAGCCCGATCGCCGGGTGCGGGGCCGCTGTCAGGTAGCGAATCAACAAGCCGCGTCCGGATAACTATGCCACCTTCATTTGTGTACTTAACTGCATTTCCAAGCAGGTTCACAAGAATCTGCCGCAGGTGAGTGGGGTCAGTTCTGATTCGCGGAAGTGCTGCTCCCATTACGAGAGACAGGCTCAATCCCTTTTCGCTGACGAGCGATTCGATTTCGCTGGCAACATCTAGCACAAAAGGTCGCAGGTCGATTGTCTCGGTGTGAATCTCAAGCCTGCCGGCGGCCATTTTGGCCAGATCGAGTACCTGGTCAACGAGGTGTCGCAGGTGGTTTGCCGAGGCTTCGATGCGCTCAACCGGCTTTACTTGGCGTGGGGCCAGCTCACCATAAACGCCCTCTCTCAAAAGGTCGACGAATCCAACGATGGCATTGAGCGGAGTCCGCAGCTCATGAGAGACATTGGCTAGAAACTCGCTTTTCATCCGGTTGACCCGAAGCAGTTCGGACGAAAGGCGCTCCAGCTCTTTGGACCGCTCTACGAGGCTACGTGCCTGACGTCGCTCGTGTCTCAGGACGAGAGCGAGGCCAAGTACAGTCGCGAGCGAAAGAATCCAGCCAACCAGGCCTGTCCAGCGATCGATCCCAATCTGCAAAAGCGCGTGCATTGACTCGAATCATAAGAATCCGTAACCTCCCGCACCATGACCGACGAGGAGCGTCTGATCAAGCTGTTGGCCGAGCGTTCGACGAAGCGCGGCCAGTTTACGCTGGCTTCGGGAAGGCAGTCGAAGTACTACATCGACGCGAGACTGACCACCATGAGTCCGGACGGTCTTTTACTGATCGGTCAGCTTGGTCTTTTCAAGCTCCGACAATCCGGTTGGGCCGTTGATTCAGTCGGGGGATTGACGCTGGGGGCGGATCCCATCTCCTATGCCATTAGTTACGCGAGCGCGCAGTCGGCCCAGCCTGTTCGAGCCTTTACGGTCCGCAAAGAGCCTAAGACCCATGGGACCGGGAAAACCATCGAGGGACCATTCAGAAAAAACGACCGGGTAGCAGTAATCGAAGACGTGATCACTACCGGTGGCTCGGCGCTTCGTGCCATTGAGGCAGTACGTGCCGAGAACGGAAATGTATCAGGAGTTCTCGCACTCGTTGACCGCGAAGAGGGAGGCCGGCAGGCAATTGAAGCCACCGGCGTCCCTGTCATCAGCATGATGACCGCCAGCCAGATCATTGAAGCTCTCGAAAGCTAACCCGCTCACCTGGTTGAGTTTTCGGAATCCAGCCTGGATAAGCGGCCGACGGCCGAAAAACACACAAAACATCAGCATAGGGAAGAACGAGCTCAGTTCTAAAGAATTGCAGCATACCTTGTCCGTCATATGTACTACGGAACCGGACAGGCGACATTTTCATTACCGTTCGCACGTGGCGACCAAAGCTCTGCGGCGATGAGTAGTCGAGATGATTGGCAACACGAGCGACCGATAATCCGGGATTCTCGAAGAGGCGTGCAGCACGAATGAGCCTTGCCAGCGAGAGGTAGCGCTTAGGCGCGGGCAGTTCTGCTCTAAAGAAACGACTCATGAGAGTGCTCGGCAGGATATTGAGATGCCGAGCAAGTTGCCGCACCGTCGAAATACGCGGAGAGGAGTCGAAGAGAAGCTCGAAGAAGCGCCAACAATCTTTTGACACTCCCGGTAAATCCAGGCTGATCTGCGCCAGCGCCGATCGCTGAAGATCACCCGATCCTTGTGACGCAAGCAGGTTACGAAGCGTTTGCCAACCAGCTGGCAGTCGTGCATCGACCAGCGTACGAATACCCAATTGCCCAAGCGCCATCGTCGCGTGTGGCGTCGAATTCTGGGTCTCGGTCAGTAACGCAACAGCTGGAACACGGGGAAACTCCCTCACCATTGCTGCTACTCGGCTCGAGCTTTGAGAACCATATTTCGTCACAGAGATCAGGACGAAGTTTGCTTTCTGCTCTCTCAAATCCGAAAGAACTTCATCGAGCGATTCCCTGTGGAGTGGCTCACATAATCCCTGAGCTGCAGCGTCGACTCGCGACCGCTCAAGAGGAGTAAGGATTGTCGACACGGGAGTACGGTCAGGATTGCGCTTCGAGTCGGTTGGCATGGTCTACCTCCACGGTTAGGGTGGACAACCGTGGAACACAACATTACACACGACCGTCAGATACTCGTCATGCGAGGCAACGCGCAGAATCATAAATCGTTGGGCCCCGTCATTTGCGTTATATTTCTGCAGGCAAATGGTCGGACGATCGCGCATTTCGTATCTTACTGATACCTAATTCGAGGAAAGTCCGGGCTCCAGTGGACAGACTGCCAGGTAACCCCTGGGCACAGCTGGTGAGAGCCGGTCGTGACGGAAAGTGCCACAGAGAACAGACCGCCATCCTTCGGGATGGTAAGGGTGAAACGGTGGAGTAAGAGCCCACCGCACTCATGGCAACATGAGCGGCATGGCAAACCCCAGTTGGAGCAAGGCCAAATATGCGGCGAGAGGTGTCCACCTCGGTCAAGACACCGCGGGTAGGCTGCTAGAGAGTATGGGCAACCATACTCGTAGAGAAATGATCGTCCGGAATGCGCAAGCAGTCCGACAGAACCCGGCTTACAGACCATTTGCCGACAACATGACAACCTCCGATAACTACTATCGGAGGTTGTTCTTTTTTCTGTCACCTCCAATCAGCGAGAGTGAGTTCTGCTGTATGCACGCACGGTTCGAGATCTGTCTTCCATTCGTTTTCCTTCTGGCCAGTTGCGTCAGCTCGCGACCAGCTCCGCGAGCTCCAGCACCTACGCCACAGTCTTCAACGGTCGCTCAGGCCGCGAATTCTCCTCGTGTTTGGACGTTCAGCTTTACACCAGGACTGGCATCCTATCGAGTTTTGAGAAGCGCTGTTATCGAGACTAGCGGTGATTCCACAGCCCGCCGAGAAATCTCCACCAACCTGACGCATGAATCGCTAACGCTTCAGTCTGTAGGCGATACGATCACCTTCACCGCAGTGATCGATACCTTTTCGACAACTACCCAAGGAGTAATTGGAGCAGCTCAGACTGTACCATTGCCGCTTGCATTAAACGGATTCATGACCAGTGACAGCTTGATCCTTGCGGGCGATAGTCTTCCCAACTGCAGTCCGCTTACGACGACACTTGCTACCGACATTCACAACCTGCTACCACGGCTGCCTGCTTCCTTGTCCACAGGCTCGACCTGGCACGATTCGACCAGTTTGCTCGGCTGTCAGGGCTCTATTCCCACCCGATCACGATTGACTCACTCTTACAGCACCGTTGGAAGTAGCACCTACGAGAACATTCCAGCCCTGGTGATAGAGAGGGCTGATACGATTCACGCGGAGGGTGAGGGTGCACAACAGCAACATCGAGTGATTCTGGAAGTCGCTGGAGTCGGGACAGCCACTTATTACCTGGATGCGCATACAGGGCGCGTCCTGCACCTGAGCGTTGATCAGACCTTGAACCTGACAATTACCGCATCAGGCACGCTCAGGTCCTTCCGACAGACTACGAAGCAGGAGTTCGCGCAGGCACGTTAGTCGACAAGTCTCAGTGGCATCACCAGGCACATGTACGATGCTGGATCCTTCCAGCTCTCCGGCTCAATGGTCGCTGCACGCTCGGGTGCCTTGAAAGTCATGCGCACCTCATCACTTGGGATGTAGCGAAGAATCTCGAGCAGATAGCTGGCATTGAATCCGATATCGAGCTGATCCCCGGTGTAACGGATTGGAAGCTCGTCCTGTGCTTCCCCAAGATCGGGTGTCTGCACGCTGAACTTGAGCATTCCGGCATTGAATGAGAGACGGATACGATGGGTCTGGTCAGAAGCAATTACCGACATTCGCTTGAGCGCACCCGCTAACGCCACCTTATCGGCGATTGCCACACGATCATTGTCCTTCGGAATGACTTGCTCGTAATTCGGATAGGGTCCTTCGATAAGCCTCGTAAAGACCGCGGTGAAGGGAGATCTAAAGCCAATGTGGTTGTCCCCTCTCGCAATCTCGAGCTCCTCTTCGGCAGGAAATAGCCTTCGTACTTGCTCGAGCGCTTTCGGAGGAACGATCAAATCGCTCGCGGGCGCATTTGCTGAATCGATCGGCATATCCATCTTTGCCAATCGGTGACCATTGGTCGCCACCATCCGCATTTTGTCGGGTCGCAACTCCCACAGCACGCCATTCAAGATCGGTCTGCTCTCCTCCGCCGACACAGCGAACGAGGTATGCGAGATTAGCTGCTGCAGATCACCGGATCTGATTCTCCAGCTCTCGTTAAAGCGGACAGATGGAAACGTTGGAAACTCATCCCGCGGCAGACCGAGGAGCTTGAAGCGGGATCTTCCACAATCGAGAGTAACACGCTGTTCTCCCACCGCTGCAATTTTTACCGGAGCTGGAGGTAGCTCACGAGCAATTTCACTGAGCTTTTTTGCGGGGACAGTAACCGCACCGGCTGCCTCGACATCCGCCATTACCTCCGTACTTACCGCTATGTCCAGGTCGGTACCGGAGAGTTTGATCCCCTTGTCCGTCGTCTCGAGAAGGATATTTGCCAGCACCGGCAAGGTTGTTTTTGCCGGGATACTGGCAGTCACCGCTGCTAGTCCTTCCTGCAATTTTTCCCGGGAGATCGTAAAGCGCATTCCTGCCCCTGTGGGAATAAGCTTGGTACTTACTTAAGTCTTTATTAAAGACTCAGACTAGTAGTTGTAGCAGTGTCTGTGGAGTGCTGTCGAGTGCGTCTAACTTATGAAAAGAGCAGGATTTCCGCTATGCTCTGTGATGTGAGGTAAGATGTTGGTAAGAGCTGAAATGGGGAAAGATGAGGATCAACTTCACAAAGCAGCAGTCGTTTCCACACGTGGGGTAGCTCTGAAGTTGAAACCTTGCAGGTTGCTGCGGACCCGGCTTATCCGAGAGCGAAGAGCGGAATCTTCGCTGATGTCCTGCTGGACTTTTTCTACGCTGTGGATGACGGTAGAATGATCGCGTCCTCCAAAAGCATTGCCGATCTCTACGAGCTGCGTAGAGAGTAATTCCCTTGTGAGGTACATGGCGATCTGCCGTGGAGTGGTGAGGTTCTTGGTCCTGGTCTTCGAGCGAAGTCCGTCGACTGTAACGCCCCATTCTTTTGCGACTGCCTGCTGGATCGTGAGAATTGTTAGAGTGCCGAGGGGTTCGGGCTCAAACCCCTCGATTGCGCGGAGCTTGTCGCGCAAAGCCTCTCTTGCGACGTCGACTGTAATGTCCTTGTGCTTGAGAGAGGCGTACGCGAGGAGCTTGATGATAGATCCTTCCAGCTCCCGGACATTTGATCTGACATGTTCAGCGATGAAGTGAATGACATCATCTGGAATTGTCAGCTCGAGGCGATCCAGCTGGGCTTTCTGCTTGAGAATGGCAACCCGATGCTCAAAATCAGGTAGACCGATATCAGCGACCATTCCCCATTGGAACCTGCTGATCAATCTTGCTTCCAAGCCGGCGATTTCGGACGGGGGCCGGTCGCTGGTTAACACTATCTGCCGACCAGCTTCGTAAAGAGCGTTGAAAGTGTGGAAAAACTCCTCCTGGGTTGTTTCTTTCCTGCCCTTGAGGAAATGGACATCGTCGATGAGGAGTAGGTCGGTTTCGCGATAACGCCGGCGGAACTCCGAACCCGTACGGTCCAAAATGGAACTGATCAGCTCGTTCATGAACTGCTCTGTCCCGACGTAGGTTATTCGGGTATTGGGGCTGCGCACCAACGTCTCGTGAGCGACGGCTTGCATTAAGTGCGTCTTGCCGAGGCCAGTATCTCCGTAGATGAACAGTGGATTGTAGACTTTGCCGGGTGCTTGGCTGACGGCGTGAGCGGCAGCTGCCGCGAGCTCGTTCGATTTCCCGATAACGAACAGATCGAAAGTATAGCGCTCGCTTAACGGGGGGCCGTTGCTGTTTCCATTAGATGCTGCTGATACCTTGGTGGCAATCGGTGGTGGGCTGACGAAGAAGTCCATCTGGGAGCGGCGCTTTCGCTCCTCGTTTACCCGGAAAACGACATTGATGGGATAACCGAGTACGATCGGGCCGTAGCTCGACAGTAGATCTGCATGCTTCGAATCGTTCCAATCAGCAGTGAACTGATCCGGAGCTCCAACGAAGATTGTCCCGCCTTCTATTGATAGAGCTTCGGTAGGCTCGAGCCAGGCTTGGAAGGTCTGATCAGGAAGTTCCTGGCGGGCGCGATCGAGGAGTCGTTTCCAGACTTCGGCGGGGCTAAGCGACATGACGCGACAGGCTATCCGTTTTATGTGGAAAAGTCAAACGCGTCAAACGGGAACACGGTTTACCTGACTTGAAGTATCTTCAATGCTGGGATAGTTTTACCCGCTTCGAACGGCAGCTGCAATTTCTGGTTTCTGGAGCATTGTAATGGGCAAGCCCACCTATCGTCCCCGCAACAAACGTCGCATTCGCACTCATGGTTTTAGGTTGCGAATGGCTACTAAATGGGGACGCGAAGTTTTAAGCCGCCGCCGCAAGAAAGGACGCAAACGGCTAACCGTTCAGTTGCCGACGAAATACGCCGGCGCCTAGAGCCTTCGGCTTTCCTCGTAGATCAAGACTTACGAGCGAAGCCGACCTGGAAGCGGTAAGGCGTACAGGGAAGCGAATGCAAACCGAGCGTCTTGAAGCTCGAGCATCAGCTTCCCTGTTGTCGTATCCACGAGTAGGTGTAGTCGTGCCCAAGCACAGGCAAAAGATCGTGGATAGAAACCGCGTCAGGCGCCGCTTGAGAGAAATCGTGCGAACCGGATTGCTTCGCGAGTTAGGCGGTGTCGACCTGCTGATTCGGGCAAAGCCAGAAGCCTACCATTCGAGCTTTGAGCAACTCTCAAGCGACGTAAGTGCGATCAGAGAGTGGGTCTGTCAGCTCCCGCGTTAGGCATGCGCTCGATATTCGTTTTGCTGGTCCGCGGCTATCAGGTAGCGCTTTCACCCCTCTTTCCAGCGAGTTGCCGTTACTATCCGACATGCTCTGCCTACGCGATCGAAGCGTTCGAACGATATGGCGTTTTAAAAGGCATGCGATTGACAGTAACCCGTATTCTTCGCTGTCACCCCTTCCAGCCTGGCGGCTACGACCCGGTTCCCTGAATGGATAAGCGCTTTTTCCTTGCCCTGTTTCTTTCGCTAATCGCGATTGCAGTTTCCCAACTGCTTTTTCCACCCGCCAAGCCGATACCTCCGGGCCAGCGAACTTCCAGGTCACCCGATTCCAGTGCATCGACTGCATCGACATCGCCGGCTGTTACGACGTCGGGGGGGCCAACTGTAGTCCCAGGCGCTCCTGGATTGCGGCCTGCTCCGCTGAGGGCACCATCGGGTCTGGCGTCCCGTACGGTGGCCG
>Ga0209687_1000269_pt1 | contig 17885 bp, 17 predicted proteins | sample GraSoiAngelo_136_FD_185893 | JGI IMG/M metagenome (GOLD analysis project Ga0209687, IMG submission 185893) | Grasslands soil microbial communities from the Angelo Coastal Reserve, California, USA - 14_0929_09_20cm (SPAdes) (version 2) | ecosystem: Environmental > Terrestrial > Soil > Grasslands ...
ACGCCGATGAGCGAGGCGTGGCGAAGCTGTCTAGACAGTGCCTGCAAAAAGGAGGAAAAACTCAGGGTGCCGCCGATTTCGACCGTAGCTGCTCCGTAGCCGCCCACAGTCCCGACTCAGTGGCCAACAAAAGCGACCTTCAGACCAATCGCTTCGTGTCATCTCAATTCAATCGCGATTCTTGGGTTAGTTAGTGATCTTGCATAAGCGAGAGGCCATCCATATACTGCTACGCGACCATGAAACCCCAGCCCACAACCTCGAGCATCTAAAACCCGCGGCAAAATGAACCGATATGAAGATTCCATCTAAGCTTGGGTTTACGCTGCTGACCTTTCTGTTATTGACGGCGACGGCGCTTGCCGCCGACAAAGGAGCGATCGCCGGCAACATTGTCGATAAGCGCGAGTACGTGATGGGCGGGCTTAATGTCATCGCGATCGGACGGGACATCGACGCGCGCTACGAGACCACAGCCGGACCGACGGGCGCATTCGCGTTTGACGAAGTAGAACCAGGCTCATACACGCTCATAACCGAGTGCGAAGGGATCGAGAAAATCGTCAAGTTGATTGAGGCTCAGGCGGGCAGGGTCACGCAGGTAGAACTGAGCGCGGTGGCCATCCAGCCGACCGGAAATGCCGCAATAGATAAATACGTGGCTTCCCAATGGTCTCAGGGAGGCCGATATCCCGCGGGAAACATCAGCTATCTGAATTTGAACGACGAGCAGGACCTTTACTTTATGCTCGTCTACTTCGGAATCCTCGGGCTGCTGTCGGTCTATGGGGTTTACCGTTATCGGCTGGTCTACCTCTTCTTGCGATATAAAACATTCGCGCCGCGGCCACAATCAAAATTCCCAGAAGATAAATTGCCTCGGGTTACGGTTCAGTTGCCGCTGTTCAACGAGATGTACGTAGCCGAGCGATTGATCGAATCCGTCGTCAAGCTGGACTATCCTCGTGAATTGCTCGAGATTCAGGTGCTCGACGATTCGACTGACGACACCGTGGGAATCGCGTCCGCCGTCGTGAAGAAGTACTTCGATCAGGGCTACGACATAACGTATCACCATCGCGAGGACCGCTACGGATTCAAAGCGGGTGCGCTCGAAGCTGGGCTCAAAAAATCTTCCGGAGAGTTCATCCTGATCTTCGACGCCGATTTTGTGCCTCGGCCCGATTGCATAAGGCGAGCGATTCATTATTTCACCGACGACCGCATCGGCATGGTTCAGATGCGATGGAGCCACATCAACACCGACTATTCGCTGCTCACAAAGGTTCAGGCCATAATGCTCAACGCGCACTTCGTCATTGAGCAGACAGCCAGAAGCCGCTGCGGCGGATTCTTCAACTTCAACGGCACCGCCGGAATTTGGCGCCGCGAAGCGATCGAATGGTCCGGTGGATGGCAGCACGACACGCTTGCCGAAGACACCGATTTATCTTATCGAGCTCAATTGATGGGCTGGCGATTTGTTTACCTGCTCGACGAGGACGTGCCGTCCGAGCTTCCAATAGAGATGAATGCGTTCAAGTCCCAGCAGAAGAGATGGGCAAAGGGCGTAGTTCAGGTCGGCCTCAAGATGCTACCGCGAATCAGGCGCGATCCGAGGCTCCCGCTTCGAGTCAAGCTGGAACAATTCTTCAGATTGACGGGCAATCTTGCCGCGCCGCTCGTCATTGTGCTGGCCCTGATAAATCTGCCGATCCTCATCGTCCGCTACAATCAAGGCTTCTTTCATCTGTTTGTACTCGACGTGCCCGTACTGACGTTCTCGACCGTTTCCGTAATCGTGTACTACATTGTTTCCGAGCGACATCTACATCCAAAGGGGTTTTGGAAATCGCTCAAGTATCTCCCCTTCGTGATGAGCATGGGCATAGCGCTCACGTTCTCGAACGCGCGAGCGGTGCTCGAAGCGATCTGCGGCGTCAAGACGCCGTTTGTTCGCACGCCGAAATACGGAATCGAAAACCAGACGGATTCCTCCTGGCTGCGCAAGCGCTACGTGCCGCGGCGGCTGGCCCTGCCGATGATCGAGCTGTTGTTCACGGCTTACTTTATTTTTACCGTTTGGTACGCGGTACACAGCCAGATATTTGCTACGCTCCCCTTTCTATTGATCTACCTGCTCGGATACGCATACGCGGCGGTGATGTCAATCGTGCAGGGTCGAATAAGTCTTCGCCGCACGAATGGCAATCGAAAATAGTCCCGGACGCGCAGCCGGACGCATTGAGCAGCCGCCCGTCCTGCGTAACTTTGATCAAAGAGGCATATATGAGAAAGGCCGGTTCTATTGCCGCCACTTTAATCCTGCTCCTCTCCGCCGCCGCCGTCGTATTTTCGGCGGACAGCGCCAGGGGGCCAAAGACGGCTCTCCTTTCCGACAAGGAGATCAAGGCTCTTGCGGACGAGATCAGCGGCGTGATCGCAAAAGACACGGTGACCGAACTGGCTCGCAGCCATCGCGTGCAGGCATCCTCAGGCTTTGCACGCGCGGCCGGATACATTGCATCTCGGGCTCGCGAATATGGACTGCAGAATGTACAGATCGAGCATTTCCCTGCCGACGGCCAGAAAACCTACTACACTCTAAAATCAACGCCTGGGTGGGAAGTCGAACGCGCCGAGTTGTGGGAGACCTCGCCGAATAAGGCGAAGGTCGCCGACTACGACGAAATGCGAGTAGCGCTCGCGGATTACTCGCAGAGCGCGGATGTCGTTGGGCAGTTGATCGACGTCGGCGCCGGCGCCTCCCCCTTCGACTATGAAGGTAAGGAAGTACGCGGGAAGATCGTGCTTGCGGGCGGCAGCGTTGCCGCGGTGCACAAGCTCGCTTGCGACGAGCGCGGGGCGGCCGGCGTGCTCAGCTCGATGCAGAATCAGGTGACCGCATGGTCGGGTGACTACGTCGACAACGTGAGATGGGGTCATCTGTCTCCTTACAATTCAAGCAACAAATTCGCCTTCATGATTTCGCTCCGACAAGCCCGCGAATTCCGCGAACGGCTGGCGGCCGGCCAAAAAATAACTCTTCACGCTCTCGTCAAAGCCGAGATGAAACCGAGCAACTACGACGTTGTCACCGCGGTTATTCCGGGGAGCGACCTCGCCGGAGAAGAGATCGTTTTCTCGTGCCATCTCTGTCATCAAAAACCCGGAGCGAATGACAATGCTTCCGGGGCCGCCGCGATTCTCGAAATCGCTCGAACATTGATGACGTTGATCAACCGAGGGGATATTGAGAAGCCTCGGCGCACGATTCGATTCATCTGGCCTCCTGAAATAGCGGGCACCGTCGCTTATCTTGCATTTCATCCCGATATAGTCAGCCGCATGAAGGCCGTCATCCATCTCGATATGGTGGGCGGAGATCACGCAATAACAAAAGCCGTCCTTCACACGACGCACACACCCGCGTCGCTTCCGAGCTGCGTCAACGCCGTGGCCGATGTATTCACCGAGTATGTCATCGAAGGCAGCCAGCGCGCAGCCGCGGGAGGCGGATTCGAAGATGCCTTGATATCGCCGGAAGGCTCGAAGGAGAGTTTTTTCGCCGATATGGGCCCGTACACGATGGGCTCGGATCACGATGTCTATGAGGAAGGCACGTTCCGAATACCTGCGATTTATCTCGCGGATTGGCCCGATGTCTTTATTCACACGAACAACGATCTGCCGTCGAACATCGATCCTACGAAGATCAAGCGGTCGTCGTTTATCGCCGCGGCATCAGGCTACTTCCTCGCGCGTGCAGGGTCCGCGGACGCGGCAAGGCTCGCCGATCTCGTATTCGCGAGGGCGATGTCGAGGCTTCCACGAATCAACGCGCGAGCTGCGAACCTGGAATCGAGGGGACGCGAGGGAGCAAGCGACGAAGCGCGCAGCTTGATTTCCAATTCTCTCGAGACCGATGCCGCCGCATTATCCTCCGTGACGATGCTTGCCCCTACTGATCGAAGTCTCGAGGCGAAGGTTGAAGGGCTTGTAGATCAGCTCAGCGGCGCGTGGCTGCTGCTGACCGGGCAGTTTTCGCAGCAGCATAAGGGCAATCGTATCTTCTTCGTGCTGGAACCCAAAGAACAGCCGAAACCGCGCGATGCAAAAAGCAAATCGAGGAAGGACAAAGAGCCCGCGCCGGCTCCCTCTTCTCCGGCGGCGAGAGTAATACCGGTGAGAAAAGTGCTCGGCCCTATGGATGTTTATTACTACGACTACATCGCGGACCGGGCATCTGGCGAGGATCTCAAACCCGTCGAGAAATTGAACGCGATGCCGCACGGAGAGATCATCAGATATGAAATCCTGAACCTGGTGGACGGCAAGCGAAGCGTGAAAGACATTCACGACTATCTCACCGCCGCATATGGCCCGCTTCCGGTCGATGACGTAATGGATTATGTCCGGCTCCTGGTCAAGATCGGAGTGCTCGGCCTCGAATGACTATTGCATCTGAATAGGCGTGCTGCCTGAGGATTTCGGCAAGCGATCTGCATCTCTATAACATCGCTTGAGTCTTCATCTGCTTATCGAACACAAGGACTCCGGGAACGAATTTAGGGTAGTACTCGAGGAATACCTTTTCATTCGCTGTTCCTCGGAGGAGTTGTGTTGAATTTTAGAGGGGGGACATTTACGATTCTGTTTTAAGTCTTATTTCTTTCAAGTAGCGGGTTCCGAACAGCGGGTTGTCGCGGGGAGAAGCAAGCGCCTAAAGGCTCGTACTTGTTTCTGCGGAGTGCCCCTTCGTTTGGAGGTATGTAGTTTTCTGATTCCTGTTTAATTGTAGCAAAGTACGGAAAGCCGTAAAGAGTCAGCGTGTGGATAAAGTAAAAAAGGCGAACTCCTTCCTCGTTGCGAGAGAGGAAGATCGCCATTATTTACGTACGGGTGTTTATTGGTTTAGTACTACATAAACTCAGACCGGCGACTCTAGCATCTGCAGTCGTCGGTGTCTTGTTGGTGTTGTTCGTGATCTTCTGCGTTGTCAAATTGAAATCGTTTGACCACGTGATCCTGATAGCAAAGACAAAACTCTACGTTCCGGCGCTCCCAGGGCAAACGCATCTTAAAAGTAATAGAATGTAGAAGCTGAGTAGCCCCAGAAGCAGGAGAACTATCGATGAAGGGAATATCCTGCAAATGGAAGACCGGCCACAGAGCTTAGCAGAGTGCCTGAGCACAATCAGAGATCCACGGATAGATCGAACAAAGCGGCATAAGCTAATAGACATACTGATAATAGCGATCTGCGCGACGATATGCGGAGCGGAGACTTTGGAAGAGATGGAGCTGTTTGGGAGATCAAAGGAGGAATGGTTCAAAAGGATGCTGGAATTGCCCAACGGGATACCATCACACGATACGATCGGGCGAGTTCTTGCACGAATAAATCCGAAAGAGTTTCGAGAGAGCTTTCTTGGATGGGTGGGATCGATTTATCGGGTGATTAAGAACCAAGTGGTAGCTATAGACGGGAAACAATCGCGGCGAACGCATGACCGAAGGAAGGGGAAAGGGCCGTTACAAATGGTGAGTGCCTGGGGTAGAGAGAACGGACTGGTACTTGGGCAACAGAAAGTTGCCGATGGGAGTAATGAGATCACAGCCATTCCGGAGTTACTGAAGATTTTAGAGGTTTCAGGGTGCATCGTGACAATAGATGCGATGGGTTGTCAGACAGAGATAGCGTCAGCGATTGTTGAAAAAGGAGCCGATTATGTATTGGCAGTCAAAGGCAACCAGGGCCTGTTGCTGGATGATCTGACCAAGTACTTCGATTGGGCGTTAGAAGATAAATTCAAACAGACCAGCTACACCTATCACCAGACCATAGATGGTGAGCACGGACGAGAAGAGATCCGTCGCTATTGGAGCAGTGAGGATATAGGATGGATTCGAAATAAGGATGCGTGGAAGAACCTCAAATCCATCGCAATGGTGGAGAGTGAGAGAACAGTCGACGGGCAAACCAGCCGACAGAAGAGATACTACATTAGCTCTCTGGCTGGACAAGCAGAGCAGATTGGCAAAGCCATACGAGGACACTGGTCTATAGAAAACAGCTTACATTGGGTACTGGACGTTGCTTTTGGCGAAGATCAAAGTCGTATTCGCAAAGATCACGCTCCCGAGAATATGGCTATTCTCAGGCACATTGCCTTGAACTTACTCAAGCACGATAAAACTGAAAAAGTAGGAGTTAAGTCCAAAAGGCTTAATGCCGGCTGGAACGAAAGCTATCTAATGAAAGTTGTTGGACTTTAGATGCGTTCGCCCTGCCGGCGCTCCGGGATTGCATAGCCGTTGATCCAAATTTCAGGTATCGTACGGAATTGTGGAGGGACATCAAATTCGAGAGGGACCGTTCTATCCCATTGGCCCCATCTATAGTGGCTGCCTTCATCGCCTCCGTATCCAATGTCCAGAAGTATTGTACTTGCCTCGGTGAGTCCATCACAAACACGAATATACCAACCGTTCTTTTGAGCAGGTCGGGAAGCTTCGTCGGCTACGAAGGCAGGTGCGTAACGTGATACCTTGATGTTTTGATGTTGTAGGTTGTGAATGACCACGAGGATCTCAAGCGAGTGAAGAGTCACAAGTCCGGCCGCAAAGACGACACTAAGACACGTGAACCACATGAAGAGAAGGACCCCTCCTTGCCCGTTGAATCTCATGCGGGCAAGGCTGAAAAAGCCCAGTATAGTGGTCCCGCCAACTACGAGTATTCTAAGAAAGCGCCTTTGGATCAGTCCTAGTTTAATGGTACCGTCCGTTGTCAAGAGTGATACTCGCCGCACGAATGCTTTGGATCTCATCATTAGCAGCAGCCAGGTACCCAACCAAAGTAGAAAGAATCCCTGGTAATTCATCCATTCCTTGACGAAAGCTCTTACGTTGACACCCTGCGCCGCCGCGACTCCGCAGCCAACAAGGGTCCAAGTCCAAGGGCGAACCCGCACAGTACCCAGAGTAGATGCCTAGTCTCTTTGCTGTCGACATGCACGGGCGCTGCCGTTTGGATCTTTTTAGGCATAGCGCAAAAGTAGTATCCGGATAACACCTGGTTATCCAAACTCTATGATCCAGCGTTCTATAAAGCGAACGCCGCCCGGGGCGGAGGCTATTATGTCGAATCCCGAAGGTCTCCGCAACTATTTTAGTGACCACTATTTTAGTGACCTCGTTCACGCTAAGCTTAACGACGGCTCTCTTATGCTTGAAGCCTCGCAGCCTCGTCGCTGAACTCCCCTGCCCCGGATATCAACCAGTCCGACTGATTATGGTCCATCCAGGCGTTGGGAGAGCTTGAGAGTGATTGTGTGCGTCGCGGGATTGAATCTGCGCCGCGGAGAGTGATCGCTTTGAAGGAAGCGAGCGTCGAGTTCGTAAACGGGTACTTCTCGACGCACCAACGAAGCAAGAAGAAAAGGGGGCTTATGCTTCGGACCTTGAGCCGTTCGGAAGGTTCATCGGCGAAGAGTTCTGATTGTCCATGGTGAATGGCTCCGAAATCAAAGGCTGGGCAGCGCACCTTCGCGAAAAGGGCGACTCACTTGCATCGATGAGGAGAAAGATAGTAATGCTCAAGGTATTCTTCTCCTACTGGGTTCGCAAGGGCGCAATCAGGAGTCTCTCTTTTGGCGGGTCAGGCTTAGCTACGGTCGTATTGAAGAGCTTCCGCGCACCCTCACCGAAACCGAGATTCGCGCTTCATTCGTTGAGGCGGAACGCCGACGCTCACCGGTCGGAGACAACGGAGATGGTCTTGATGCGGCGCAGAATCAGTCCATCGCATATCGAATTCTGCGCAACTTGGCTCTCGTTGATCTCATGTTTGCGACAGGGATGCGAGTTGGAGAGACCTCATTGTTGGACTTGAAGGACTTTGTTGCAGAGGAAGGCGTCTTCAGGGGTTCAGGGTAAAGGAGGCCGGGATCGCCTGGCCTACGTGGTTGACGAAGATTCGCTACGAATCCAGCGAGCGCATCTTAGGGCTCGCAAGAGAATCGAGGTCGAGACGGACGCTCTCTTCTTGAATGCCTCGGGACGTCGCTTGTCCACGCAGGGAATTGCGAACGTCATCGCCAAGCTACGTTCAGACGCCGGGATAGAAAGACCGGTAACTCCGCACATGCTCCGCCACACGGTGGCGACTCTCTTGTTGCGAAACGGAGTCGATATCCGAGTCGTTCAGGAGTCCCTTGGCCACGCATCGATTGCCACTACGCAGCGCTACACGCATGTTGCGAAGGAACACTTGATCGGCGTCCTCCGCAAATCGCATCCTTCTCTAACGCTTCGTGCTGAATCCTGACCGCCTTCCGCTTGCATCCGGCAGTATCCGTACACGACCCGATAGAATCAGATCCTACGGTAGCAAAGAGCCAACCTATCTTCGGCTCGGCCTGCTTAACCTTTGATGGTAGGCATATTGTTATTCGACTCCGTGTCACGGAAGTGTGTCTCTCGGCCGATCGAAGATCGTGAATCCGAACAATGGGACAGCGTTGCTGCCGCACTGAATTGTTAGCTTTGGACGTGTATCCGTCCTACCGAAGATTTGCTTTGATCTGTTCAATGGTCAGCATCAGATGATAGGGATCGGTGGGTGAGGGCTCAAAATCGAAGCGTTGGTAATAGGCCTTAGCTTCCTCGTCCTTCGCATGCACGAGAATCGCTCGGAGCCCAGCGATATCAACTGCCTGAAGGGTTCTCGTTAGTGCATCCTTCAGAAGAGCTCGCCCGAGTCCCAGACCTTTTTCCGACTGATCCACTGCGAGTCGAGCCAGGAGCATTACAGGGATAGGATACCTACCAATGCCTTTCTTTACACGTTCCGTGGCTTCCGCGTAAGCGACCGAGCCATAGGCAAGCGTGTAGTATCCCACGACGAACCTTCCCCGCGCCGCTACATAGGTAACGGAGGTTCCCTTCTTCTGGTTTTGCAGCGCATACTTTCTCAGGAAGTCATTGAGTGGTGGGCTCCCGCAATCGAATGTTGCTCGCTCATGCTGGTCTGTCAGGCGGGCCGGTGCAATTAGCGGTACTCTATCGCGCATCGAACATGCCACGTTCGGTCATAAGCCTCTTGAGTGCGTCCTTGGGCCTTGAAGGCGCGTCCAAGGCAGCACAAAACGCTTCCCATTGCGGCTTGGTCAATGCAAAGTGCGTGCGGTCGGCGAGTTTCTGTTGAGCGATCACGTCCTCTGCAGCCTTTACTGCATTTTCTAAGACGAAGTCGCTCATTGTGGTACGCCGCAGCTTTGCCGCCCTCCTTAGCACCGATTTCTGCCGCTCTGAAGCCCTGATGTTGATCCGGACTGCCTTCTGCGAGGACTCTGAACGTGATTCCATAAGCTGTCCTTACTTCCAGAAAAAACCTGCTGCAACGGAACGATCTATAGCAATGCTTGCTCTAGTGTACACGTTGTACGCACAAAAGAGAAATGGCGCGCTACTGTCGCTAGAGAAATCTGAGGAAGCTTCAATTCCTCGCTGAACGCCCACTCTTCTGTATTTGGGATGAACCGTTAAACTGATTTAGAACATCAACTGCGCGTTTGGCAGTGGTTGGAGCCGCGCTCGCACATCTCTTCAAACTCGACCGGGGGTTCCAGAAGTGGAGAGAAACTCCGCGCAAGGCGGACACGAACGCTAGTCGATCGGGCGCACTTACATCACCAAGCAAGGCGTGAAGTGGAACTATGGTGAATCGTGTGATTAAGGAGGGTTTCCCCAAGGCTTCGCTAGAGGCGCATAGCCGGTTTTGGCCAACACGCGCGTCGGCCGCCCGGCATCAAATTGCATTTCCTGTGTCCCAAGATGGCTCTAATCCGAGTCGTCATTGTCCGCCCCCCCATGCTCCCCAGACTGAGGCTGAAATCAATGATGCACAGGAAGGTCGAGGACAGCGCGCATTGGCTGCCGAGCAATTCTGTGCTTTTAAGCCTTTCATTCAGTACCCGGAATGCCACCCCGCGAGGCAGCGAGTCTCAGGGACTGGCGACCCTGATATGGCAGAACAGCGAATTGTGTTTGCAACACTGTTAAAGAAAAGGAGAACCAATGGCTCGACCAAGACTCCCGAATGAACGACGTAAAAGGATCACAATGACTGTGAGAATGAGAGTGGATTTGGACGATGGGCTGACCGCCGTAGCCCACCTGCGCGGGACCACGAAAAGCGGCCTTGTCAGCCAGTACGCTGCCGAACTGATCAGGCTTGAGCAAGAACGTGACCGGCCCAGCTTCGTTGAGATTCTTAACTAATGAGGTAATCGCAAAGAGAGAAGAACGAGAGCGAAAGAAGACAGCGCGATTGCGGGCCTCAGCCAAAGTCGATGCGCATAGTAAACAGACTACCAGACCTGCTGGCGAGCAACTGGGCCAGCGTGCGGACGCCAAAAAGCGCACCAAGGGTCATACTCCTGAGTCGGTTTCAAACCGTCAAAACGGCATCAATCAAGTGGCTTCACGGCATCAACCTTATCCCGCCGTTTCGGACAGCCCGCACTTTGATGCATCAGACAGCCCTCATTCTCTAGGTCAAAGCGGCCTGAGAAATCGCAAATAAGTCCCACATAATAAGAAGGAAAAACGCAATGAATAAGCAGGATGAAAACGACTGATGAACCGGGAGCTTAAGGCGGGATACGCATTCGCGGCACCGCGAATGCCGGAGAACCGCGGATGTGATAACGAGCACAAGATGGCAGGGCGAAAACTATATCCAAAGTCGACTAGAGTGAGGCTCACAAACGAGGAGCATGCGCGCCTGAGTGACCTTGCGAAAGCCGCTGGCCTTTCGATCTCGCGGTACCTTGTCGATGCAGCGCTCACGAATAAGGCGCTTGTATCGGATGAAAAGGACCGCGTCGATGCCCTCATTCTCCGGCGTGATTGGGCGATCAATGAGGTCGCAAGAGTGGGCAACAACTTGAACCAAGTCGCCCGACAACTCAACGCTCAGAGAGGAAGTATCAACTCGGAGAGCATAGAGAAGTCCCTCAAAGCGGTTGCAACAGCGCTGACCCAATTGCGCCGTTTGTGGGCGGAGGATTCACGGCAAGGGTGACGATATGCCAGAAGCGTTTGCAAAATTCAGGGTCGGAACGCCAGGCGCGGGGGCTGCTCACGCATCGTATATCACTCGCGCGTCGGCTCTCGAACCGGGCAAGGAGCGATCCCCCGAAGGCCAGATGGAACTGCACGAGCGTCAAAGCAGCGTCGCGGCGGCGCTGGAACAGGACCTCCAAGGCCAGGCCCTCGAGGGAACGGGGAGACCTGATGATGCCGATCCGGTTTGGACCTGGAACGCACCCAGCCACCTCACGGGAGACCACTATGGTATTCAAGAAGAGAGATCGGCGCGGGCACTCGGTAATATCGCTCAGCTCACGCCAGATCTACACGACAAGATGACGAGCGGAATAAGCTCACAGAATCGTGCGCAGAGACTCGAAGAAAAGGTATCCAAACTACGGGCGTACTTCGGCTCGATGGAGCAGTTTGAAAAGGCCAAAGGTGGGAGAACTCACTACCGGGTATCCTGTCGTTTGACGTACCAGCCACGAACACGCAGATTCGCGACCTTACAAACCAGTTCTTGAAGGAGACCTTCCCGAAGGCCATAGCCTTTGGAGCGATCCATCGTGACACCGAACATCCGCACGTTCATCTGTACCTGCACGCCCGTCAGATCGACGGGAGGAAGATATATCTCACCAAGAATGAGTACACGTCGATAGACGAAAGGTGGGCGAGGATATACTCCCAGCTTGCCGGTGATCGGAGTGTCTACGTTCAGCACCTTCAGAAGAAAGAGGAAACACGACTGTGGAAGATCGCCGCCGCCGAGGCGTACCGAAAGGGCGAACCCATCCCGCTGAAACCTGAGAGAGACAACGACCGGCGCGAACGCTTGGCCGAACAGAGGCTGTCGGCACAACGGTCGGAGGCTCGCGATCGAGGGAAGAAGCTAGAGGCAAGACCTCAAGCGGAACCGGTGAGCAGACCGGCGTCGAAGAAGGAAACCAGCCGACTGCTGGCAAAGACCGAGGTCGCGCGCGAGCGACTCGCTCACCTCGTTCGTACCGATGCTTCAGAGGCCGAGATCAAATCGGCATCCAGAATCGCTCACGATCTGGCATGGGCGACCGACAAGACACTTGCTACGCGAAAGGAGATGGGACGTGAGAATCCGCCTCAAGTGGTATACACGACCGAAGAGTGGAGACAACTCAAGGAGTACCGCAGCTCGATGGGTGTGCCTGCCAGAGACGACTACGGAGCGGCCCGCCTTGAAGCGACTCGCGTGGTAGCGGGAGCCGAGTTAACCGATGCCCGAGACAAGGCTGAAGCGTTCCAGGTCGCCAGACATTTATGGAAGTTTGAAGTTGAAGGATGGGATCGCCCGCTGTCGCTTAAGGAAATCGAGCAGGCGATAAAGGAGAAGTCTGCCGAGAAACTCAAGCTCTTCAACTTTCTCCGACCGACCGTGCGAGAGACGATCCAGGGCCAGATCGACTACCTGAACGACGTGAAGAGGGATCTTCAGAAGGAACTCGCCGCGAAAGAAGCCGGCATAAACAAGAGCCTAGGTGCAGCGGATGTAAGGTATGAGGTAGCGAGCAAGCAAGCCGAGCAGACCCGGAAAACCAGAGCCGAGCAAGGGAACAAAATGCCCGAGCCCGCCCACGAAGGAGACGAGTTGGTCAGGATTGACCTCATCGCCAACCGAACAAAAGACGCTCAGCTTCTGCTGTACGTCTATGGTCAGATCAAAGAATCGGTGTTGGACAATCCTACCCCAGCGGCGTTGTCCAGAATCAAGGGACGGGCTCTCCGGGCCAAGATGGACATGTTCAAGGAAGCAGAGCGGTTCACCGCGGCTGCGCGGTATCGCGATTTCAGGCAGCTTCCGCTCATAGACCATCACGGGTTCGATTACACGAAGAGTCTCAACGAAGTCTCTCCCAAAAGCGCGCTGGAGACGATCATCCGATATTTCACTGACAGCCGGGAACAAAAGCGAGAACAGAAACAGTTGCTGGATGCGGCGAGGCTGCAACAGGAGCGAGCAGAGAATCAGGCCAGCAGGGCGGCGGATTTCTCGCTCGTAATGGAGCGGATACTTGAGGATCACTGCCGCGCGGCAGGAGTGTCGGCCGACAGAGTTGTTCCAATGTTGAACAAGCAGCAGATCGCCGAGATGAGAGACTTCGCCGAGAAGATGCCGTACTCCAGCGCAATCAGCAGAGAGTTCAAGGATGCAGCGGGCCTTGCTGAGCGTTGGTACGAAGAACGGGCGGCAGCCCAAGCGCAGGAGCGGATGCCTACATACGACCGATCAACTCGGCCAGGAGAGGATGCCCGTTCTCAGCCGTCGAAAATAGATGATCGGGGCGATCGCGAGAGTTCCTCGCGCGGTAGGTGAGAGTTGCGACCCACATATCATGACAGAGCGAACCTTTATAGAGCGCCTTGCTTGGCCGCGCTAATACTCCCGGGAGTGCTACGGCAAGAAGAGCCGCCAAACTGGTCCCAGTTAAGCTATCTAGTGCACCGAATACTTGCCTTGAGCGTGTTTCCTCCCACACAAAGCCAGCGCTCTGAAGTAAAGCTCTATCGACCGGTGAGGCTGTATCGCTGGTCCACTCAGCGGCGAAAGACTCATGGTCGGTCGAGATCAGTTGCTTCCACAAAGGAGCTGGCTTTGAACTGGGTAACGCTATACCCGAGAGGTACTGCTGCTTTGCAAGCGCACTCATTGAGGCCGTGTGAAATTAAACGCATTGGACAGCGAGCCATCGGAGTTCCTCACCACCAACACAACCGTCTGTCTTGGTGCAATGAACTTTCCCGCCTTATTGCCAATCAAAACGGACGTGGGGTTCTGTTCGTCGTTTACGGCCTTCTTCTGGACCTCTCCATCCAGGAGTATTTTTGCTCCGTCGCCGAAGCCTATACCGTTTACGAGAAGCTTCTTGCCACTGATCGAAGCGCCCGTAATGACAGGGCCGGCGGCACCTCCCGCGTCAAGTACTATCAGGTTCGTGGGCTGCGACCGCTGCGAATCAGGGTTCTCAACCGCGATTGTGATTGTTCCCGGTGAGCTTACCAGCTCTGAAGGGAGAGTAGCTTCAAGTTGCGTGTCGCTGATCAGCTTAGTACTGAGACGCTGAGCGCCAATCAATCCAATCGCGCCCTGGTAGAAATTCCTACCGTGGATTGTAACCATTAAGGGTGCTGGTCTCGCTCCTACCACATTGGGTTCAACCGAGGTGATAACTGGAGAAAGCGCGGCGGTGGCGAAATCGTTGTTGCTGTCGCCAAACCCGGGGCTTCCAGAGATACTCCGCGCAATAACCCTGATGCGTAGCGACTGTTGCACTAGATCAGGAGGGATCGGCCACGAGAAACTTCGTGCGCCGCCCTGAATGCCATCAGCCAGGAGCGTCGGGAAACTGAGCCCTCCATCCGTTGATAGCAATACCTGCTGCGAAGTTACTCCATAGTCATCACTAGCGGTCCACTGAATGGTAAACGGCTTCCCGGCTCTCGCCGCCGTTTGGAGCTAACACAGTGACACTTGGAATCCTCAGGCTCTGAGTCGTGAATAATTGGGGTTCCGAATAGCGACTTGACTTGCCATCCTTATTCTCGGCGGTGACAGCGACTCGATAGCGTTTGTTTGGCTCCAGGCTGCCAAGGACAAAGGATGTCGTCTGTCCCACCGCCAGGGCTTGCTTGTAGTCAACACGATTCACATCATCGGTGAGGTGAATCATGTATCCAACCAGATCGCGCTCTGAATTTGCATTCCAAGTGAGCGACGCTGCATTTGCAAATGGCTGAATCAAAAACCCCTGTGGCTGAGAAGGAGCCGACGGTTCTTCGACTAGCACTTTGGTCGAGGCATAAGCAATAATGGGAACATGCGTGTCATCGGTGACGACTGCATACACATAGTATTCACCTGACGGAACGTAGGCGGTATCCCACGTATAGGGCTTCCCGGCATCAGCGGCTGTCAATCCGTCTACAATCTTGACCCCATCGGCGCCCTGATTGTCAGTATCGTAGTAAAGGCCGATCTTCGCGTTATTGCCCGGGTCGTTGGCAGTCAATTGTATGCTTATCTTTCCGGCGGCTTGAGATGTCGCTGAAGTGCTGGCAGTCGCCGAATCCGCCGCGGTGCTCGAGGTCAGCCCAGCCGCTAGACTGATTGAGGAGGCTGCCCTCGCTGTGTACGCATTGAGGACTACCGGCGAGTCTTGTATGTCAGCGATCCAGTTGCCGGGTGCCGGGTTCCTTACTACATAAAATGACAGCGTCTGATTGTCGGTTATCCATTCTATGTCTGGATCGATGGTGTTTGGTGTAATCAGAGATCCATCGGGCCGAATCAGATTAAAGAACGGCGCTTTTGTTTGTCCGGTGGTACTGAATAACGCTTGCGAGACATCGTTGCCAACGAGCACCGTCTTTTGAGTCGCCGCCTTAATCAATATTCCGCGCGCCTCAAGCCTCTGCTCGGCCGCCAAAGCGCCCTTGTTGAATTGTTTGAGAGCCAATTGGTTCAGCGGCGCGTTAACCTCAGCGGCAAATTGAAGTGGAATTGAAAAGTTTGCTCCAAATTCATAGTCAATGGAGCCATCCGACTTGAAGATCACACTCGCAGTGAGTTTCAGCAGCCTACTCAACTGAATCTCCGCTGAGGCTCGATCATTTGTCACACTGGCGTGGATGGATTCTAGTTTGTACGGCAAGTGTACTAACCATCTGATCTGATTGTACAGAGGTATTCGGCTATCATCGGGGATTTGAATGCTTCCATCGATGCTCCCGTTCACACTGCCGGCCTGAATCGCGAGATTCAAACTCCCCTCGATGACCTCAATGAGACTCAAGCTTCCGGTTAGTCTGACTCCGGACGGATCATTAATAGAGATCCTCCCGCTCGCCACCTCCTTATTGAAGACCTTTAGCGATCCATCTCCAACAACTGTCCGGGGAACCGTGTAAGTTAGGCGCAAGTTGTCCAGCTTCACAATCCTCGAAACCGCAGGATTAGCAATCGTCAGCGTTGTCCCAATAGAGATTGCGAAATTGCCCTCGCATAGATTGTTCAATTCAAGACTGCCCCCCGTGATTGAGACCGGAGTACCTGGGATCAGTATTCCTCCCGTTTTGGACTCGATTGAAGCTCCAATCCTGTTCAAGCACCCCATCTTTATCGATACGATGGGTGATACTATTAGCAACGGAGTCTCCAGAGATGCAGTGCCGGTGAATAGGTCCTGCCCGGTATCGAAGCTAAGGATTGTATTCCGCAAGGTTATTCCGCCACCAAGCGTGAATGTTGGCAAGGTGACACCACCAGCTACTTCGACACCTCGGCTTTGCGTAATGGTGAGCGAGTTGATCTTGGTCCTTATCCCTACTATCGGCGGTAGTACCAGTTGCCCGTCGATCATTACGCCGTCACTCAACAAATGGATGTTCGAGATCTCAACGCTTAGACCTGCTAGCTTGAGTTCTTGGCTGAGAGCGCCTCGGATCAGGTTAGAAAGTGCTGCTCCTCCGTCAAGGTTGAATTGAAAACTGCCGGTGGCGAACAGCGTGACCCTCCCGAAATGATAAACTCCATCGATGTACACCCCGCCGCTTCCGCTAACCGTCGCGTTGATACCGTTCCTAACAATCGTCAAGTCACCCGTGAAGCGCAGAAAGTCGTTCAAGCTGACGTCGCCGGATGCCTTGGTCGTACGCGAGTCGATTTGAGTTATGCAGTTCGCTCTGATTGATACGCCGTTGACGTCTACACTTTTGCTACAACCCGTCGTTCCGATTGCGGCCACTGTAAACGAGAAAGATTGGGATTGGCGACCATCCGGATTCGTTACGCGAATTGAATAACCGCCGTCGTTACCATTGAAGTTGATGACCATGGAAAACAAGTTGGAGGTTACGTTCCGAATCGTCTCTCCTAGCAAAGTCCCTGATTGTCCGCTAGGGAAGGTAATTCTGACGATCAAACCCTGCTGGAAGCCGCTGCCTCTAACCGATATGGTCTGTCTTTCAGTAGTGGCGACCGGGCTGGCAGGATCAATACCGATCACTGATGGATCAGCCGTTACTGGGATGATCGTCAGAGTCACTGGCGCACTACGGATAAGGCTGCCGGCTTGTGCTTGCACCGTCATTGTGAATGTTCCAGTCGGTACTGTGCCGCTGCTGACGTAGGTAAAAGTGGAAGTGGCGGAACTGCCTGAAGACACTGTAATCGTCGACGGACTGAACGCGGTGCCGGACACAATGATGTTGCCAGGCAGGTTCAGCGCGTTAAGAGCAACCGACCCCCCGAAACCGTTTTGACTAGTGACAGTGATAGCATAGGTGGTCGATTGTCCTTGGGAGATCGTTCTTAACACCGGTGATGCGCTAACAGTGAAGTCTGGCGTGCTGGTACACGCTGAGGTAGTTACCGCAACAATGTTCCCTCGCACGCTGGTTCCACCCTCGGTCACCGCAACAACGCGGTAATAGTAAGTAGTTCCGCACGAAAGACCGGACAGAGGCCAACTGTTCGTGATGGTACCAGGTCCAGTGGAGAAACTCGATCTTGGAGTGGCGGTGAACGTATTCAGCGTTGCACTCGTGCCCCACTCGAAGAAACTCGCCGTGGACACGCCATTCGGGTTGATCGTCCCATTCATCTGAACAGAGCCTTGTTGACATCTGACAAAGTAGCGCAACTGCGCCCCTACTGGTGTGCGGTAGCCAAGATAGTGATAGCGGTGAAGGTATTGTTGAAATAGACGCCGACCGCTTTTATCAGTGATTAGTTGAAGCTGAAATGGCCC
>Ga0209687_1000271_pt1 | contig 17828 bp, 14 predicted proteins | sample GraSoiAngelo_136_FD_185893 | JGI IMG/M metagenome (GOLD analysis project Ga0209687, IMG submission 185893) | Grasslands soil microbial communities from the Angelo Coastal Reserve, California, USA - 14_0929_09_20cm (SPAdes) (version 2) | ecosystem: Environmental > Terrestrial > Soil > Grasslands ...
AGCCACTTAACAACGGGAAGCAGAGAATTTACCCAGTGCAAGCAGCTCCGATAAGGGACGGATCTGCCGAGATGGTTGCGACCCCATCTCTCCCCATACCAAGTTAACATTTGAGTGTTGCAGATGCGACACTCGAATATTAACTCGCGGGAGAAGGTGAAACGCGGGCAATTGTCCCACGGGCTCAGGAGCCTGAATCACTCGCGTTGCGCAGCCGCCGCGCGACCTCCTCGGCATTGGCACGACTGTTAAATGCGGAGACGCGAAAGAAGCCTTCGCCTCTCGAACCAAAACCGCTGCCGGGCGTTATAACGACGTTTAGTTCGCGCAGCATCCAGTCAAAGGTTTGCCAGCTCGTTTGGCCAGGCCGCGTCTCCAGCCAAATGTAAGGCGCATTTGCGCCACCGTGGACTGGGAAACCGGCGGCGCGGGCTCCCTCGCTAAGAATCTGCGCGTTGCCCATGTAACGATCGATGAGCGCGCGCACTTGCTCGCGACCTTCCGCAGAATAAAGCGCCTCCGCGCCGCGTTGCACCGGATAACTCACGCCATTTGATTTCGTACTCCAGCGCCGATGCCAGAGCGGATGGAGCGCTAATTTTTTGCCGTTTTTAGTTCTGGCAAGAACAGACTTTGGCAAGACGGTAAAACCGCAACGAACGCCGGTGAAGCCACCAGTCTTGGAGAAGCTGCGAAACTCAATCGCGCATTCGCGCGCGCCATCAATTTCGAAGATTGAGTGCGGAATCCCGGGATCGCGGATGTATCCTTCGTAGGCGGCATCGAACAACAACAGCGAATCATGGTCCCGCGCGTACTGGACCCAACTCGTCAGTTGCGCACGCGATGCCACCGCGCCGGTTGGATTGTTGGGAAAACAAAGATAAACGACGTCCGCGTGTTCCTGCGGAGGTTCCGGAACGAAATTATTCTCAATCGTGCAGGGTAAGTAGAGAATGCCTTCGTAGCTGCCATCGGTCCGGACTGGTCCGGTATGCCCGGCCATTACATTGGTGTCGACGTAAACTGGATAGACCGGATCGGTAATCGCGATCTTATTTTGCGTGCCCAGAATATCGAGAATGTGACCGCAGTCGCATTTCGAGCCATCAGACAGGAAAATTTCGTCATCCGCGATTTCGATTCCGCGATTGCGATAATCAAATTGCGCGATTTTGCTCCGCAGGAATTCGTAGCCTTGTTCGGGCCCGTAGCCACGGAAGCTTTCACGATTTCCGAGCTCTTCGGCCGCAGCTTTCATTGCCTCGATCGCGGCCCGCGGCAACGGCTCAGTCACGTCACCGATGCCACAACGAATTAATCGCCTGGCTGCGTCGGGGTTTTCTTCTGAGAATCGGCGGACGCGTCGCGCGATCTCCGGAAATAAATAACCAGCCTGAAGTTTGAGATAATTCTCGTTTAGATATGCCATATCTGTAGCGGCGGTCTGTGACCGCCGGATCTAATTTAAAAACGGCGGTCATAGACCGCCGCTACAGAAAACAGGCTCAGTAATTCTTCGCCACTTCGTCCCAATTCACTACGTTCCACCAGGCTTTGATGTAATCGGGACGACGGTTTTGATAGTTCAAGTAGTAGGCATGTTCCCAAACGTCGACGCCCAGAACCGGCGTGTTACCATCCATTAACGGTGAATCCTGGTTCGGCGTCGAAATCACTTCGAGTTTGGCCCCTTTATTTTTGATTAGCCACGCCCAACCGCTGCCAAAACGGCCGACGCCCGCGGCAGCAAATTTCTCCTTGAACTGATCGAAGCTGCCGAAGGTTGATTTAATGTCATCGGCGAGCTTCCCTTTTGGCTCGCCCCCTTTTCCGGGACCCATGATCTTCCAGAAGAAAGAATGATTGGCGTGGCCGCCACCGTTGTTACGGACGGCGGTGCGAATGGTTTCGGGCACGGCATTCAAATCGCGAATCAAATCTTCGACGGATTTCTTCGCCAGTTCAGGTTGATCCTTCAGCGCGTTGTTAACGTTGGTGATGTAAGCCTGATGATGCTTGGTGTGATGAATTTCCATCGTGCGCGCGTCGATGTGCGGCTCGAGCGCGTCGTATGCGTAGGGAAGTTTTGGTAATTCGTAAGCCATAATAAAGACTCTTCGGCGCGAAGGGCGGCGCGTCAATTATGTCTGTCAGTTGCAGCGGAAAAAGCTCGGCGGATGACCCAGGCCGCGGCGGTAATTCACGTAGGTGGCGAGCGCGAGGAGCGGGAAATTTTGCCGGTACATGTCGTATTTTAAGTAAAACACGCCGGGGAAACCGGTACCGGTGATTTGCGGTTCGTTCCACGACCCGTCTGCCTGCTGGGTCGAAAGAAGATAACGCAAGCCGCGCTGCACGGTCGACCGATTGAGATCGCCACACGCGCAAATGCCCATGATTGCCCAGGACGTCTGTGAAGCGGTACTTTCGCCTTTTCCTTTGGCCGAAGGATCGTCATAGGTGGCACAGGTTTCGCCCCAGCCACCGTCGTCATTCTGACAACTTTCGAGCCAATCGCGTCCGCGCAGAATCCAGTCCTGTGTCATGTCCTGTCCAATGGCGCGCAGCCCGCGCAGGACCTGCCAGGTGCCATAAATATAATTCACGCCCCAGCGTCCATACCATGAGCCATCGTCTTCCTGAGTGGCGATCAAATACCGAATCGCGCTCTCTACGCTCGCATCGTGCCGGTTGAAGTTGATGTAACCGAAAAGCTCAAGTGTCCGCGCCGTCAGATCGCTGCAAGTCGGATCCAGAATCGCGTTGTGATCGGCGAAGGGCATATTTTCAAGCCAGCCGTCAATCACATCCTTATCGAAAGCGGCCCAGCCGCCATCGCGACATTGAAAGTTCAGTTGCCAGGCCAAGGCGCGCTGGAACAAATTTTCGTAACCCTTTTTATCTTTCGGATGAACCAGGCGCAGCGCCATCAGCACCATCGCGGTGTCGTCGGTGTCGGGGTAATAAACATTGTTATATTCAAACGCCCAACCGCTGGCTTCGGGATGAGGATTGTTCTTCGCCCAATCCCCCCGGATTCGAACTTCTTTGTTCGACAACCATGCAGCCGCTTTCTGCAAAGAAGGGTGCTCGGCAGGTAGGCCGCTTTCCGCCAAGGCGATGATATTAATGGCGGTGTCCCAAACCGGCGAAAGACAGGGCTGAATCCGAAAATCTTCCGGATCGTTGACGAACAATCCTTCGAAATCTTTTTTCGCTTTTGCCAGGGCGGGATGGCTGTTCGGATAACCGAGGGCGTGCAAAGCAATGAGCGCATTGAGCATTGCCGGATAAACGGTAGCCAAGCCATCGCTGCCATCGCCGATGCGCTCCATCATCCAGCGCTCGGCTTCCTCGAGCGCGAGCCGGCGAAATGGTTTCCAGGGAATTCGATGCAACATCTTGAGCGCGTCGTCTCCGCGGAGAAATAAATTGCGCCAGGTAAAGGTCCGTTCGTCGCGCGGCAGCCGGAAATCCTTATGCTCGGTCCCAAGCGGATACAACTCGTGCAGTTGTTTTTCGCCGGGCAACTCGCGCGTCGGCTTGAAATGATTGATGATGGCGAGCGGCACCAGCATGGCGCGGCTCCACGATGACATTTTGTAAATGTGAAACGGCGCCCAGGTTGGCAGCAGAATCATTTCCACCGGTATCGTCGGCAGATATTTCCATGGGAACTGGCCCATGAGCGCTAGATAAAGCTTGCTGAAGGTGTTTACGCGGGGGACGCCGCCGAGTCGCAAAATGTTGGCGCGCGCTTCGCGCATGAATGGCAGATCGGCTGAATAGCCGGCAAGTTTCAGAGCGAAGTAAGCTTTGACGGAAGCGTTAATTTCACTGGGCCCGCCAAAATAAATGTTCCAGCCGCCATCGGGCAATTGCCGCTGCAGGATATGTTGGGTGCAACGCTCCTGAAGATCGCGATCGACCTCGCCCAGCCAATGCAGATATAGCACGTAATCAGAGCACAGTGTGCTATCGACAAATAACTCGCCGCACCAGTGGCCGTCCGGCCTTTGCTGGCGCAACAAATTTTCCTGCGCCTGGCAAATGGCCGAAGCAATCTGAGAATCGTTAGCAGTGTAGGATATGCCGGTCTCGGGACGCGCGCTTGGTAAAGAAATCAGGTTGGGCGAATTCGTCGCCATAAGAGATCAGGAAACTTTTGCTTCGAGCGCAGCGGGACGCTTGCCGGTCAGATGACCGTTGCCTGAGCTTACGCCGTTATAAGCTGCGATTTCGTTGCCTCGACCCGCACTTTTCGGTCGCGGCCCGAAATTAAACTTCAATGTTTTCCAAGTGTCACCCCGTTTGGCGTGGAGACCGAGGCTTGCCGTTGGTTCGTAGCCGCAATGGGTCATGCAATTCTCACAGCGCGGATCGCGCGCCAATCCATCCACAACCCCGTAGTTGTCCCACTCCACTTTTTCCAGCAACTCCGCATAGGTCTTGTAATGGCCTTTCGTGCCGATGGTGTCGGTCATGAAATAGCATGGCGCTTTCCAACCCATCAGGTTACGAGTCGGAATGGCCCAGGCCGAGCAAGTCAAATCGCGATGCCCGGCAAGAAACTCAAAATAGATCGGCGTGCCAAAAAAAGTGTAGCGGTTCATCCACTCTTCCATCCGGGCGAATTTCTCGACTGTCGCCTTGCGGGTGAGGAAGAAGTTTTCGGGCTGCAAATTGAGTCGTTTCACCATGTCTTTTTTGGCTGCATCGTAATCGTAGCCAGGCGTGATAGTATGGCCGTCAACGCCGAGATCAGCGAGGAAGTCGAACATTTGCTCGACCTCGTCCATGTCGGTTTCCTTGTAGATGGTAGTATTCGTGGCGACCTGGTAGCCCAGGCTTTTCGCCATTTTTATCGCGAGAATGCATTCCTTGAATACGCCTTCGCGTTCGACGATGAGATCGTGCGTCCGTTCGAGCCCGTCGAGGTGCACGTTCCAATACATCCAGCGCGACGGCGCGATGACCGGTTTGCCAGTCGCGGGCTTGGGGTTACGAATTGCCTCGGCATCTTTTGTTGAAACCAGGCCTTCCGCAATTAATCCATTCAGTTTGTTCTCCAAATTCGTCCGCAACCCGGTCCGAGCCGGACTGGCGTTGTTCGCATTCCGCAATTCTTCTGTGAGCCATTCACGCATTTTTTTGCGCATGAACATGGCGTTGGTGCAGACGTAAACGATCCGCCCTTGCCCCAGCAAACCATTAATGAGGGCTTCGATGTGGGGATAAATTAGCGGCTCGCCCCCACAGATTGAAACCATCGGCGCGTTACATTCCTGGGCCGCGCCGAGGCAATCCTCCAGCGGCATCATGTCTTTGAGCGAGGTGGAATACTCGCGAATCCGGCCACAGCCGGTGCAGGTCAGGTTACAAGTGTGCAGAGGCTCCAGCTGCAATACGGTGGCGAACTTCTTCGTGCCACGAATCTTATGGCCGATGATGTACGCAGCGATCTTGCTAGTGAGCGCCAAGGGAAACCTCATAGAAACCGGACGGTAACGGCAGCGTTACCAGTGTCAACCTATAGACCGCGTGCTTTTTTGCCGAATCGGTTATATTGAAGTGGGGTTGAATGAGTACAAGAGGTTCAAACAAATCAAAGCTTAACTGACAGACTATGAAACAATTATTGTTGGCAGTATTTGTCGCCAGCCTTATCGGCTGCGCAGAACAACCTCCGGCACCGGTGCAGACAGCCAATTACCCGTATGATCGGTATGCAAGGACCGCCGAGGTGTGGGGCCACCCAAACCCGGTTTACCGGAGCTGGACTACGGAACAACTGCAGAAACGCCGTCTGGATCTGTACGGAATGGTCACGCTGACCCAGACCCGCAATGGTGTGCCTGCCTACATTTATCACGGACAACCGCTTCCGCAGCAGGATGAGATCAAGGCCATCGAGGCGGAGTTGAATCGGCGCTATCAGGCCGGTGACAAAACCGCGGAACTGATTCAATTCTGGCCAGACGTCCGGCGGCACATTGCCAGCGGCAGCCGTGTAGAATCTTTATAACGCAGCGTCGAACTTCGGGTGATACCGGAGCGATGCGAACCGACAACAGAGTCGGAACTCAGAGCTTTGTCTGAGCCGCCGTCAGACCCCGTGCCAACCGCGCCGTATTAAGCTGACGGCGATCGCGGCCAGCAAAAGCGCAATGATTTTCGAAACACCGCGCAAACCTTGCGTTCCCATCCAGCGGCTGAAGCGATCAGCATTGCAGAGTGCGACGGCGACGAGGGCGAGGTTCACCAGCAATGACAGAAGTGTGAAAACAAGCCCGACGGTGTCGATCAGAATAAGGAGGGCCGTAAGCAACGCGGGCCCCGCAATTAACGGCATTCCCAGCGGGACGATCCCAAATTCATCGCCACCACCGCGATCGGGCGGTCCGAACGTCACCAGTTCACGCGCGGCTAGGATGAGGAGAATGAGACCGCCGGCGATTTGGAAATCAGCGACCGTGATTCCGAGCGCGGCAAAGATGATTTTGCCGAGAAAGATAAAACCGATGGCAACACACAGGCCGGTGAAAATTCCGAGAAAAGCCTGTTGTTTGCGATTCTCGGGTGACGCGCTCGTCCCGAGCCCGATAAAAAGTGCAACCAAGCCGATGGGGTCAATCGCGACAAAGATCGGAATGAAGGCGAGGAAAAATTTCTCGGCGAGATCGCGCATTTGGATTTAACGTCGCGCTTCTACACAATTCATTTAGTCGATACAACGTCTATGAATTTCCGTTATACCCTTTTATTGGTTCTCGGGCTCGCATTTGGCGCGCGGGCTGAGGATTTGAAATCGATCGATAGCTATCGCGATGCAGGCGCCAAAGCAAACGCACAACTGACCATTCCCGATTGGCCGCAAACGCCCGAAGCGGTTGAAACATCAGCCAGGGAGGCAATCAAAAAGGGCAACGCGGTGTTGGATGCAATCGGCAAGCTCGATCGCAAAAAGGTGACATTTCAAAATACCGTCGTCGCCCTCGACGACCTCGCTTACGAAGTCAACAACGTCGAAAACAAAGCCACCATCATTAAGGAAGCGAATACCGATCCGAAGATGCGGGCGGCGGCGGAGAACGCGGTCAAAACACTGAACGATTGGTTTGTCGGGATTGATTATCGCGAGGACGTTTACAAATCGATCAAGGCTTTCGCCGACGCCAATCCGCAACTTACTGGCGAGGACAAAAAATTGCTCGACGAAACGATGCGCGATTATCGCCGAGCCGGTCTCGCCTTACCGGCAGCGAAGCGGAAGGAGGTCGAGCAATTACGCAAGCAATTGGCCCGACTCGGCACCGATTTTAACAGCAACATCGCCAACGCCAAGCGCCCGGTCGTTTTCACTAAAGCCGAGCTTGAGGGAATGCCGGAGGATTTTTTCACCAAGCCCGGAATCAAAACTGGTGACGATGCCTACAGCGTGCTGGCCAACGTCACCTGGCAGTACAATACCGTGGAAGAAAACGCGAAGAGTGAAGCGACTCGGAAGAAACTTTACATCGCGCGCGAGACACTGGCGAAGGAGAAGAATGTGCCGTTGCTAAATCAGATGCTGACCTTGCGCAATAAAATCGCGCTCCGGCTCGGCTACAAATCCTGGGATGATTTCCAGACTGAACCGCGGATGGCGAAAACCGGCGCCGCGGCACAGAAATATATCGACGATCTGGTGGCGGGAATTGAACCGAAGTTCGCGGCGGAATTGAGTGAACTTCAGAAAATGAAACAGCTTGATGTCCAACCGCATGGTAACGGGGTTTTCACCGCGCCGCGGATCAACATTTGGGATTGGCGCTATTACCAAAACCAACTCAAGAAACAGAAATTCGCCGTCGATGCCCAGGCGCTGCGGAATTTCTTCCCGCTCCAGAAAGTGCTCGATGGAATGTTTGCCATCTACCAGCGGATTTTTGATCTGAAGTTCGAACAAGTCGCCGTCCCCTATAAATGGATCGGCGATCTCGAACTCTGGTCCGTGAGCGACGCGGCCAGTGGTGAACCACTGGGCTTGTTCTACCTCGATATGTTTCCGCGCGACGGAAAGTTTAATCACTTTGCCGAATTCGAAATTATCGGCGGCAAGCTTTTGCCGGATGGAAAATATCAGCGACCAACGGTGACGCTGCTCTGCAACTTCCCACCTGCGACCGCGGACAAGCCATCATTGTTAAGCCATAACGAAGTGGAGATCCTATTCCACGAATTTGGTCACGTCCTGCATACCATCACGACGCACGCCAAGTATGCGCGCTTCGCCGGCACACATGTTCCGACCGATTTCGTCGAGGCCCCCTCGCAAATGCTGCAAAACTGGGTCTGGGATAAGAACGTGCTCGATTCTTTCGCCGCGGATTACCGTGATCCTTCGAAGAAAATTCCGGCCGAGACCATCCAAAAAATGAAAGACGCCAAGCTTGCGACCGCAGGGGTGTTTTACCGGCGGCAATTTGCTTTTGCTTCGCTAGACCTCGCGTTGCATGGACCGCACGCAGAGAACGCGCCGTATGATTGCGTCGCCATCTCCAATCCGATTCTGGAAAAGGTCTTCCTGCCAATTGATCCAAGCACGACCTTCGTTTCCTACTTCGGTCATCTCAACGGCTACGATGCCGGCTATTACGGGTACGCCTGGGCCGACGCCATCGCCGCAGACATGGCTACCGTTTTTGAAAGTGCGCCTGAAGGGTACTTTGATCAGCAAGCCGGAGTTCGATTGCGCAATGAAATTTACGCCATGGGCGATTCCCGCGATGTCAACGATTCGATTGAAAAATTCCTGGGCCGCAAACAATCGGTGCAGCCATTCTTGAAGAAAATCGGGATTAGCGATGGGGGCGCCCCGGCTGCGCCGTCGCAGTAAGCCGTCATCCCGAGCGAGGTCGAAGGATCCCGTGGCGGAAGCTTTAAGGGAACGCACGGGGATCCCTCGATCCGGCAGCTGCCGGACTCGGTCTGACAAGCGTGCGTGATCGCTCGCGACTACCAACGAGCCCTCGAGTTGCACACGCGCGGCCCGCCGTTACAGAAAGATCAACTGGAGCTCACATGAAACTCTTCGTTTGCCTCATTACCTTGACTCTTTTCGCCACCGCTTTCGCTGATGATCCTGAAACGGAACGGCTCAAGCCTGCGCTGGATGCGATCACACCGGATGGATTGCTCGCCCATATCAAAATGCTGGCCTCGGATGAATTCGAAGGCCGCGCCCCGGGATCGAAAGGCGAAGAACTTTCGATCAAATACATCAGCGACCAATTCAAGCAGATCGGATTGAGCCCGGGAAATCCAGACGGCACTTACTTTCAGGAAGTTCCGCTCGCCGGAATCAAAACGACGCCGAGCGCGTCCTTTGCCGTCGGCGGAAAGACAACGACCTTGAGTTATCCGGATGATTACGTCGCATCGTCGGCACGATTGCAAAACGAAATCAAAGTTGAGAACTCGGACATCGTGTTTGTCGGATACGGCATCGTCGCTCGTGAATACGGCTGGAACGATTACAAAGATGTCGATGTCCGCGGGAAAACGCTCCTGATGTTGATTAACGATCCTCCCATTCCCGATCCGAATGATTCGGCAAAGCTCGACGAGAAAATGTTTGGCGGCAGCGCCATGACCTATTACGGGCGCTGGACGTACAAGTACGAAATTGCGGCGCAGAAAGGCGCAGCCGCGGCCATCATTATTCACGAGACGGGGCCAGCGGCGTATCCGTATTCCGTGGTGCGCACGAGTTGGTCGAAGGAAAATTTCGAACTCGACGCGCCGGACAAGAACGCAGGCGCGGTTTCGGTGCGTTCCTGGATTACGGTCGACGTCGCCAAGAAATTACTCGCCGATTCCGGACACGACTTTGACTCATTGAAGAAATCTGCGATCAGGAAAGATTTCCGACCGGTCCCGCTCGGGGTGAAAGCGAACTTCGATATCAAACAACAAGTTCGCTCGGTTGAATCGCACAATGTTATCGGCAAGCTAGAAGGGAGGGATCCAAAGTTAACGAAGGAATACGTCATTTTTAGCGCGCATTGGGATCACCTGGGCAAACATCCTGAGTTGCAGGGCGATCAGATTTTCAACGGCGCGGTGGATAACGCTTCCGGTGTCGCAGCGGTGATCTCACTCGGACGCGCCTTTACCAAATTGAATCCGCCGCCGAAACGCACTTTGCTTTTTCTGGCGACCACGGCGGAGGAAGCGGGATTACTCGGCGCAAAATACTATGCTATGCATCCGCTTTACCCACTCGAGAAAACGCTGGCTGATATCAACATCGACAGCATGAATGTCTGGGGAAAAGCGCGCGACATCGAGGATACCAGTTTCGGCATGTCCACCCTGGATGATGCACTGGCGCGAGTGGCAAAAGTACAGGGACGCACCGCCATCCCCAATCCGCGTCCTGAGAAAGGCAGCATTTATCGCGCGGATAATTTTGAATTCGCCAAAGCCGGTGTGCCGTCACTCTACATCGGGGACAAGGAGCATTTACTCGTGCGTGCGCCCGACGCACCACTGCGGGCCGATGAGTTCGATCTCCACGATTACCATCAGGTTTCCGATGAAGTGAAACCGGATTGGGATTTGTCCGGCTCGGTGCAGGACACGCAACTTCTCTTCGTAGTCGGCGACGAAGTCGCGAACGGCGCCAAATTCCCGGAATGGAAACCCGGCAACGAGTTTAAACCGAAGCGCGATGCGATGATGAAGAAGCCGTAACACTAATAGCTGAATCTTATGGAGACTCGTCCGTTTCAATTTACCGGACGCATCCGCAGCTTTCGTTACGCGATAGCGGGCATAATCCGAATGATGCGCTGCCAGCACAACGCCTGGATTCATGCGATTGCCACGGGCGTAGTGATCGCAGCCGGATTTTTCTTTCAGCTCTCGGGTTCGGAATGGTGCTGGATCGTGCTCGCAGCCTCGACGGTTTGGACCGCGGAAGCTTTGAATACAGCATTCGAATTCTTGGCCGACGCGACGTCGCCGAATTTTCATCCCGTTGTGCGCGACGCCAAGGATGTAGCTGCCGGGGCGGTGCTCATCACTGCCGTCGCGTCATCAGTGATTGGCGCGATTATCTTTTGGCCACATCTGAAGGGTGTGCTGAAGCAGTAACGCGATCGCCTCACGCTGAAATTTTTTGTCATTTCGAGCGAATGTATCAGTCCGGCTCGGGAGCGAGACATCTCTTGCTATTTTTTTGCAGACCAATAGTTAGAGCTTCCTCGACTCCACTCGGAATGATAAAACGCAGGCAGAATCAAGATAGTCGCTGATCACCGGGGAGCGAGGCAACAACACATTCATGAACGCTTCCATCCCCATCCTTAGCGCACTGATTGGAGCGGTCGTGCTACTGTTTGGGCGCAAACTTTTCTGGCTTTGCGTGGCGGCGATCGGGTTTGCCGCGGGCGTGACGCTGGCTTCGCACATCGTGAGTGAGCCATCCGCGTTGTTGCAACTAACCTTCGCCATCCTGCTTGGCTTCATCGGCGCATTACTGGCACTGTTTCTGCAAAAACTGGCAATCGGGCTGGCTGGTTTCCTCGCCGGGGGCCGCTTTGCCGTTGGTTTGGTGGCGACATTTCTGGCGCAATATGCATCACATTACTGGCTTACTTTTATTATCGGCGGCTTAATCGGTGCCATCTTGCTCCTGATGTTGTTCGACTGGGCTCTAATTTTTATTTCCTCACTGATCGGCGCACATCTGATCACGAGCGCGATCTCTTTGCCACCGACAGGCGAAGTGCTGTTATTTACGGCCCTCGTGCTTCTCGGCTTTCTCATTCAGGCAGCGTCGATGCGAAGGAAGGGCCGGGTGCCGGCTTAGCCTTCCTGCAACGCGGGCTGTGAGTCGCGCTCCTATTAACACCGACCTTCAGGCCGGTGGTTCTCGCGTGAGATAGGAAACGAGCCGTTTTAACGGCTTAGCCTTGATGCCGATGTCCATCGAGCGCTGTGATTTGCGCTGTCAGATGAGAAAGCCATTGAAAACGGCTTAAGTGCGATCGGGCGGGATGTACACCGGACTAAAGCCCGGAGTTAATGAGAAGAGCACTGGCCTGTCGCTGTCAGCCGTGGCCAAACGCAGGCTCTCGCATGGGATGATCGCAGCCGCTTTTTTTTCTTGAGTGTGCGGCGTTCCGGGAATGTCGTTAAATGAGCGCATGCGACGCGTTCCGCTCTATTTTATTCTCACTCTGTGCGCGCTCGTTTCATGTGAGCGCAAGCATCCCGCGGCCCGCGCAACTGAACCGTCTTCGTCGCCGGCATCTCCCACCCCGATCCAATCAATCGCCGCACCTTCGGCGCAGCCTTCGCAAACGCCGACAAGCGATTTCGCCCAGGTCGCGCAATCGATTCGCCCAGCCGTGATAATCGTATCCGTTTTCGACGAAACAGGACACCTCACTGCAAACGGCCACGGCTTCTTCGTTTCCGACGACGGAAAATTCATTGCCGATCGCAGTGTGATAGCGGGCGGTGTTAATGCGGTCGCGAAAGCGGCTGATGGCGCGATTTACAATGTATCGGGCGCCCTTGCCCAGGTAGCGGCACAAAATCTTGTGCTTTTGAAAGCTGACGCGACACGGACGTTACCATTTCTTGCGGCGAGTACGAAGGCTCTGCCGGATATCGGCGGCAATGTCGCAGTTGTTTTTAGTCAGGTTGAACGCGCAAACTCGGGGGTGCTCGAGGAAAAAATCAGCGGACGCTTTTCCGACGAAGCGGGTGAATGGTTTGACGTGACACCCGCTCTGCCGAAAACGAGCGCAGGTGCACCCGTCATCGATCAGCGCGGCGAGGTCATCGGCATCGTCGCTTTTCGCGCGGGAAACAATTCGTGCGCGATCAGGCCGGCCGCTATCGCTGGCACTCTGCTGGCGCAAGTTTCATCGAACATGATTGCGAGCTGGGAAAACCTGACGACGTCGTCGCATTTTACGACCCCAACGGCATCGCCAACGGCAACCCGAAGTCCAACAGCGGCGAAGATTCCGCTTCGAGGGTCAAAACTGATTTACGCACCGGCGCCACGTTATCCCACAGAGGCAAGACAGTCCCGTGGAGCAGGACAAAGCTCGGGCAGTTTCCGCGTTTTGTTCGACACAAATGGGAATGCCGTTGCGGTCCAAACTATGCGCTCCACCGGCAACCCATTGCTCGACCAAGCGGCCGTTGCCGCGCTTCAGGAGTGGCGTTCGGAACCGGGGCGAGAATGGAGTCTCGTGGTACCGATCACGTTTAAGCCATAGAGCCGCGGGGAAGGCCCCGCGGAAATCCCAAAACCCAAATCCCAAGCTCCAAATGAATTTCAACGAACAACTCCTTTGAGTTGGAAGTCGGAGTTTCCTTGGAATTTGGAGCTTGGAATTTGGAACTTCGCGCGGATGTCGCGCTCAGTGTCGAAAATGACGGACCCCGGTGAAAATCATCGCCATCTCGCGCTCATCGGCAGCCGTAATCACCTCTTCGTCGCGCATTGACCCGCCCGGTTGAATGGCGCAGGTGGCACCCGCATGGGCGGCGGCGATAAGACCATCCGCGAATGGGAAAAACGCGTCGCTAGCGATAGCGCTGCCTTTGAGAGAGAGCCCTGCTTCCTGCGCTTTCCAAATCGCAATCCGCGAAGAATCGACCCGCGACATCTGGCCCGCCCCGATAGCAAGAGTGCGGTCAGGCGCCGCGTAAACGATCGCATTTGATTTCACATGCTTCACCACCCGCCAGCCAAACCGCATCGCCTCGAGTTCGCTTTGAGTCGGCTGGCGTTTTGAAACCACGCGTTCCTTTTCTTCGGCGTCCGTGTCCGGCTCCTGCACAAGCAAACCGCCGCACACGGAACAAATATCTTTTTTCGGCAAAAGTTCTGCGGGCGGAGCTAGCAACCGTATCAGACGCAGATTTTTTTTCTTCTGCAAAATTGTGCGTGCCTCTGCGGAAAATTCCGGTGCAATAATCACTTCGCTGAAAATTTCGCTGATGACTTTGGCCAGCGATTCGTCGATTTCGCGATTGCAAATGATGATGCCGCCAAAGGGCGCCTGCTTGTCTGTGGCAAACGCTTTCTCCCACGCCTGGCGGAGATCGGGATCGCTCCCCACTCCGCACGGATTGGTATGTTTCAAAATCGCAACCGTCGCTTCCTCGAAGTCGCCGATCAAACTGGTGGCCGCGCTGATGTCGAGAATGTTATTAAACGACAGGTCTTTGCCGTGCAGTTTTTCAAAGTGCCGATCAAAATCACCGTAGAGCGCGGCTTTCTGATGCGGATTTTCGCCGTAACGCAAATGCGTCACCAGCGGCATCGTCAATGAGAAGGAGGCATCGGTTGTTTGTTCCTGGTTCAGGAATGTGCTGATGGCGCGATCGTAGGAAGAAGTTTTAATGAACGCTTTAATGGCGAGGCGCTCCCGCAACTTCAACGTCGTCTCGCCTTCGTTATCGCGCATGGTTTCGAGCACGAGATTGTAATCGGCCGGATCGACAACAACCGCGACGCTCTCATAGTTTTTGGCCGCGCTTCGAATCATCGATGGCCCGCCGATATCGATATTTTCGATTGCTTCGGCCAGGGTCACATCAGGTTTCGCAATGGTCTGCTCGAATGGATAGAGATTGACCACAACGAGATCGATCGGCTCGAAACCCTGCTCGCGCGCTTCCTTTTCATGCTTTGGGTTGCTCCGTTTGTAGAGCAAGCCACCGTGCACCCGCGGATGCAAAGTTTTCACGCGCCCTTCCAACACTTCCGGGTAGCCAGTGAAGCTGGACATCTCGCGCACCGGCACGCCTTTTTTGCGCAGTAGTTCCGCAGTACCGCCGGTCGAGATGATATCGACGCCTTGTTTCTCGAGGGCGCGCGCGAATTCCGCGATCCCTTTCTTATCGGAGACGGAGATGAGCGCACGGGTGATTTTCATCAGAGAGAAGTTAACAGCGTTACAAGGGTTACAATGTTGAAAAGGAAAGCCGTTGTAACGTTGTAACTTTTTAACTCTTGTAACCCGCTGATCGTGTCAGCGATCCAGAATCACATTCTTCGCCGCCGGATAGAGCACCGGGCAACAACCGATCGTTTCGCAGAACGCTTTACTGAAATGACTCAGACTGGAGTAGCCGACTTCGATTGCTGCTTCGGTGACATTAAATCGGCCGCTGCGTAAAAGTTCGGCTGCGCGTTCCATCCGAATGTTGCGGAGATATTGCGGAAGTGTGAGGCCGACTTCGCGCGAAAAAATCCGGCTTAAGTAAAACGGGCTGCAACCGACTTCCTGTCCGAGCATCTCCAATGTTGGCGGGTTGGCCAGATCGCGCGCCAGCAATTCCTTGGTCCGTTCCACCCGGTCGCGCGCCACTCTTTTTTGTCGCATGCAAAAAAATTCCGGATCCTTCGGTTCGAAAAGAAAATGCGCCATTAACTCGAGCGCTTTGCTTTGATACCAGAGAATCTGAGCGGCTTTCGCGACCGGCGGATTCGCCAGCGTGGCCACGACATTCCGTTGTTGGATCGACATGGGCCGCACCGGCGCGACTACGTTTTCATTTTTGTCGCCAAAAATCACACGCCGGATCTCCGGCTCGAGATCGGATTCGTTTTGCACGAGCTGCTTTTGCAAATGTTTTCGTGAAAATTCCAGGGTGACGAATTGATGATGGTCGTGCGCGCGGCGCGATGCCGGCAATTGTTCGTCCCCGACTGCGTAATAGCCAGAATCACCCGGCACATAGTCGCTCTGCTTTCGCCCAACTGCGCCGACCGCGCCATGGCCTTGCAGGTTCAAACAAAACTCGAGGCTGCGCGGATGAAAACTGCGGCCCCAATCGAACGAACGCTCCGTGCGAAAGTCATGCCATTCGACTGCGACGCCGAATTGATCGACATCGCCATACAGTGGGCGCCATCCATCTTTTACCTCACGCCAGGCATCCACTTCGGCCGCGCATCTGGAAATCATTCCGCTTAATTACGAATGTTGCCGCGCGGAATGCAAGGCTGGTTTCTTCTCCTCGAAGGCGGCGCGGTCCCACTTCGCCAGCGTGGAAGCGGCGTCATAAGTGCTTTGCGCGAATTCCAGGATCATATCGTCTGGCGATTGCCCCCGGCGAGCATCCTCATACGGCAGAACGAATTCGCGCAACTGCGGATGAAACGACGCCGCGGCTGGCTTAATTTTTGCATCCGCGAAACCATCGGGCGAAGGATAGGCGTAGGAATAGAAGAGTGCCGTGGGAATCTGGTCGTTGCCCGGCCAGAAACCGAGACTGCTCACTTCCTGCGAATAGGCTTCGCGCGTGATCGCGTCAGGCAAATGGGGAATGCCGCCGGGATGCGGCGGCGCGCGCCGGCCAGAAAAGCGCGTTACCGCGAGATCGAAGCTGCCCCAGAAGAAGTGCACCGGACTGCACTTGCCGCAAAAACCCGAACGAAATTCCTTGAAAACCCGATCAGCTTGCAAAAGCACACGCCAGAACCGATCGGCGTATTCCGGATCGTAAGCCGCGTGTTTCTCATCGCGGTCGAACGGGATCGCTTCCAACGTTTCGTTCGGCCTCATTCCGATCTGCACTTCAATTGCGAGCTCTCGCAGTTTACTCATCACCTCGCGGTAAAAACTCGCGACGCTTTGTGGCTGTAATTTTATCGCGCGCTCGTCGCCCTCTGCGGTGGTGATGCGCATCTGATGCCGGATAAAGTCGAACTCGATTTCGAAAGCGCGCGTGCCATACGGAATCAGTGACGTGGTTAAGCCTCTCGCAGTAACGTAGAGAGTTACGCCCCACGAGTGATTGATCCAAGGGCCGAGTGCCAGCCGGATTTTGCCGGCAATCTGCGTCCACAACTGCAACGTCGCGCACGTCTCGCGCCACGCCGAATAATCGAGCGATGGCCAGATTTGCTCGCGTGAATCTTCAGCCATAGTTAGTCGTTGCCCCGAATGTAATCGGCAAAGTTGTGGCGCACGCGTTTAAAGGTTTCCTGCGCCTGTTCGCGCGCGCGATAAAACATGTGACGCACGCTACGCATGATCCGATTATCACCGCTGTGCTCCTCGTCCCCGACATCTCCCTCGCGCCGATCTTCCACCACTGCATCCATCGGCGCGCCAGCAAACATTCCTTCGGTGCGCGTCACCGTTCCCTTATTTGCGCCGATATAAATCGTGCCTACCGGCCGGCGATTTTGATTTTGCAAAGTAACAACCCAGGTTGCATCCCCACGTTCGTTGGTGCGCAGGGTATAACTGACGAGCGCGAAAGGCACATGTGATGAATCCGCGGTGCGGCTTGCCACTTCGTAGGCGCCGCTGGAATCGAGATTCAAGCGCGCGGGATTGATGGTCGCCCCTTGCGATGTGCCGGCGACGTTGTGACTGGAAACGCGATTGGACGTGATGCGCCCATCCGTGACTTCGACTTCGCGGATTCCACCGCGGGCATTTGGATCATCGATCAAAATTCTCCAGGTGGAAGGTTGAGGGTTCCCATCGGCTCCTGTGACGGACACAACGCGATTTACGAAATTGCGATTCACTTGATTGCCAACGGTACGGAGCGCGTCGTAGGCGGTGGGATTCGTTTGCGCGAAAACGGCGGATGCTGAGAGGAGCAACACGGCAAAAATTCTTACCATCTTCGCAATGGAAACTCGCTTTTCCTTTGTGTCCACAGCGGGCTTCGCGTTTTTGTTTGGATCTGGGAAGCGCACGCTGCCAGCGTGCAATTTTCGGCAGCATGGAACACGGGCCTGCGGCCTGTGCGCCCAGCGGGTTTTTAACCCGCTGCCTCGGTAACTA
>Ga0209687_1000272_pt1 | contig 17802 bp, 16 predicted proteins | sample GraSoiAngelo_136_FD_185893 | JGI IMG/M metagenome (GOLD analysis project Ga0209687, IMG submission 185893) | Grasslands soil microbial communities from the Angelo Coastal Reserve, California, USA - 14_0929_09_20cm (SPAdes) (version 2) | ecosystem: Environmental > Terrestrial > Soil > Grasslands ...
CCTCCAAGTATTTTCGCAATAACATCGCAGCCGGTTTGAATTTGCTCGATGGCATGATTGCAGCCGGTGTGAAGCGCCTCGTTTTTTCCTCCACCTGCGCCACCTTCGGGCCACCCGAACGCGTGCCGATTGATGAAGAAACGCCGCAGCGTCCCATCAATCCGTACGGCGAATCGAAACTAGCGTTCGAGAAAATTCTGAAGTGGTACGATACCATTCACGGGCTTTGCTTCGTTTCACTTCGTTATTTCAACGCCGCCGGCGCGTCGGAAAAATTCGGGGAAGATCACCACTGCGAAACGCATTTAATCCCAAAGGTTCTGAAAGTGGCATTGGGACAAAAAAGGCACGTCGAAATTTTCGGGACCGATTACGAGACACCCGACGGCACCTGCATTCGCGATTACATTCACATCATCGATCTGGCGGATGCACACATTCTTGCACTGGCGACGCCGGCAAGCGCATTCTATAACCTCGGCACTGGTGGAGGTTCGAGTGTGCGCGAGGTGATCGAAACTTGCCGCAGAATTACCGGCCATCCAATTCCAGTCGTGGAAAAACCGCGGCGACCGGGAGACCCGCCGCGCCTGATCGCGTCGTCCAAGAAAATTAAACGCGAGCTCGGCTGGCGGCCAAAATTTCAAACGCTGGATGCCATCGTCGAGAGCGCATGGAAGTGGCACCAAAAATTCCCGCGCGGGTATGAAGATTGAGAGGCGGCACTTTCCGTAGCCGAGATCGGGGCATCCCTACCCCGGCTTCCCCCTCCAGCGAGGATACGATAACACAACAAAAACGCCCGCCGGGCGAACCAGCGGGCGTTATTCCTCTCAAAACCAACGTTATGGCGTAGTTGTTGTTGTCGTCGTCGTTTCTTTCTTCTCGATTATCGCGCTTGCCGGTCTGCTTATCACCACCTTGCGCACGATCATCCGATTCCCCTCGTTGACGTAATAGACCGTCGCGGGCAGATCCGGACGGACATCCGACAATTCTACCGTTCGGCCGGTTGGATCGATAAAGGTAGTCTGCTTCGTGTAATAGTACCGCACTGGCTCCGCGGCCGGAGTGCTACGGAAGGTGAAATATTCGTCACCCGGCGTATAAGTCACAAACGACCCGGTTCGCGTCGTCAACCCGGCTGCAACTGGCCCGGCATCCGTGGTCACCGTGGTCGTGGTTTGTGCTAAGGCCGCACTCACCACGATCGCGCCAGCCGTGCTGATCGCGAAGATTTTGGCTAATGTGTTGTCTTTCATGTTTGTCCTTTGCTTTGTTAAACGGATGATCCCCGTCGTGACTAATTTTGACTGGGCCCCGGCGGGTGTTATTCAACCGCAACAGGGGTTCGTAAATTCATCCCAGGGCGGACGTATCGGTGCGCCCTCCGTGTCCCTGATTTTTCTTCGCTAAAATGCAACCGCTAACTGGATTCCGCGATTTCCTTCCCGCCGCCTGCGCAGAACGAAACTACATTTTTGCAAAATGGCGCGAAGTGGCGGGGCGCTATGGCTTTGTCGAATTCGACGGACCAGTCCTGGAAGAGTTCGATCTCTACAAAAAAAAATCCGGCGACGAAATCGTCCGGCAATTGTACAAGTTTGTCGACAAAGGCGAGCGCGCGGTGGCCCTCCGGCCGGAAATGACGCCGACGCTGGCACGCATCGTGGCGGAGCAGCACCGGCAGTTCCGAAAGCCGCTGAAATGGTTCTCAATTCCTCAAGTGTTCCGCTACGAGCGACCGCAGCGCGGCCGGCTACGTGAGCACTTTCAATTGAACTGCGACATTGTAGGCGAAGAGGCGGCGGAAGCTGACGCGGAGTTGATCGCGCTCGCCATCGATGTCGTGCGCGCGTTTGGATTCACCGCGCAAGATTTCGTCATCCGCATTAGCGACCGCGAGTTCTGGACCGAACTGTTGAAGCTCGAGAAAGTCCCACCTGATCGCTGGGAAGAGATGTTGCAGGCGATTGATAAATCGGAACGTGAGCCGCGTGAGAAAACAGAAGAGCGATTGGGCAAATTGGCGAAACCGGTCTTTGAAATTTTCGAGAGAGGCGGCGAAAGCGTGAAGCTGAACAATATTATGGAGAAGCTGCGGATGCGGGGTCTCGCTGATTTCGCCAAAATCGATGTTCGCATTGTTCGCGGGCTCGCTTATTACACGGGGATTGTTTTCGAAGTTTTTGATCGCGCCGGCAAACTCCGAGCGATCGCCGGCGGCGGCCGATATGATCAATTAGTTGCGCAACTGAGTGACGATGCCGTTTCATTGCCCGCACTGGGCTTCGCCATCGGTGATGTCGTTCTGGGTGAAATGATTCGCGGCAACGCGACCGCTCGGGCGCAGATGGAAAAGACAATCACGAGAGAGCGCGATGTCGAGATTTATGTCGTCGTCGCGAAAGAGGAACAGCGAGGGAATGCCATGACGGCCATTCAGCAACTGCGTGATACCGGATATCGGGTTGATTATTCGCTGGCGACCGCAAAAATCGCGCGACAATTCCGGTTGGCTGAGCAAACCGGTGCGCGCTTCGCCATCGTCTTCGGCGACGAATGGCCGCAGGTCGGATTAAAAGATCTCCGCAGCGGCCAGCAGAAGTCCATTGCGCATGATGAACTGCTCCCCCATCTCGAATCGCTTCGCGGATCCTCGTCCGGGTAGCGCACGCGTCTCGCGTGTTGGCGATCGCGTCCTCGCGGTCGCGGACTTTTCCTATGGCGAGCATGTCTTCTGACGGTCAAACGCTTGGGAAAAAGCCTGTTTTGGCGTGACGCCAAAACCAACACGCGAGACGCGTGCGCTACCCAGGAACCCTCGCGCGATGCCGATCGTCATTCTTCCTAACTGCTTGCACGAATCTTCCCTTTGCTCAGAATGACACGCTCGCATGTACCGCACCCACCATTGTAACGAACTTCGAAAAACTGATATCGGTCGAGAGGTAAAACTTGCCGGCTGGGTCGCGGTGCGGCGCGATCACGGCGGCGTCATTTTTATCGATCTGCGCGATCGCGAGGGACTAACCCAGGTCGTTTTCCGCCCGGAAGAGAACGCCGAGGTGGCAAAGCAGTCCCACGCTTTGCGCATGGAAGACGTCATTCAGGTTTACGGGAAAGTCGCGCCCCGTCTCCCCGGAACTGAAAATCCGAAGCTCCCGACCGGCGATATCGAAGTGCTTCCGCAATCGCTGACAATTTTGAATCGTGCCGAAAACCTGCCGTTTCAGATTGATGCTGAATTAAGCAATGAAGATCTCGAGCTGACCTATCGCTATTTCGATTTGCGCCGGCCACGGCTATCGCGCAATCTGCAAATCCGGCACCGCGTCACTCAGGCCACTCGCCAGTATCTGGATTCGCAGGGATTTCTCGAAATCGAGACGCCGATTCTGAGTAAAAGCACACCGGAAGGAGCGCGCGATTTTCTAGTTCCCAGCCGACTGTTGCCGGGAAAATTTTACGCCCTGCCGCAGGCCCCACAGCAATACAAGCAACTTCTCATGGTGGCCGGGATAGAGAAATATTTTCAGATCGCGAAAGCGTTTCGCGATGAAGATTTGCGAGCCGATCGCCAGCCGGAATTTACCCAGATCGACATCGAAGCCTCTTTCGTCATGCCCAACGATATTTATACGCTGACCGAGGGGATGCTGGCGGCGATTTTTAAGGCGGCGCGTGGAATCGAAATCCCCCTACCGTTTCCGCGGCTGACTTACCGCGAAGCCGTCAATACCTTTGGCAGCGACAAGCCGGATCGCCGTTTTGGCATGCGTCTGGTCGACCTCGGCGAGGTCTTTCGAAGTAGCCAGTTCAAGGTTTTTCAGGGCGCATTGGCGGAAGGTGGAGTGGTCAAGGCCATCAACGCGGAAAATTTCGCCGGTATTACCATCGGCCAGGTCGATGAACTAACTGCGATTGCGAAAACATTCGGAGCAAAAGGACTCGCCTTCATCAAAGTAGAAAACGGGGAATGGAAATCGCCGATCGTGAAATTTTTCTCTGAAGCGGAGAAGGAAGCACTCCATTCCAAGTTAGAAATCGCAGAAGGCGATTGTATTTTCTTTGCTGCCGGGAAATGGGAGATCGCCTGCGAGGTGCTTGGCCGGATACGGTTGCGCGTGGCGGAAATTCAAAAGCTCACCGCCGGCTCTACCGACCTGGACTTTTTGTGGGTGACAGATTTTCCGTTGATGCAATGGAGCGCCGAAGAAAATAAATGGAATGCCGTTCATCATCCCTTTACCCGACCGAAAGCGGAGGATCTCCCGCTGCTGGACCAGAAAAAGTTCGGCGAGATGCGAGCTGATGCTTACGACGTGGTCCTGAACGGCGTTGAGATCGGTGGAGGCAGCGTTAGGATTCACGAGCCGGAATTGCAGGCGAAAATGTTCGGCGCGCTAGGCGTGAACCCGGAAGAGCAGCAGGCAAAATTCGGCCATTTGTTGCGCGCGTTTCGCCTGGGTGCGCCACCACACGGAGGGATCGCGCTCGGTCTCGATCGCCTTGTCATGCTCATTTGCGGCGAAAACACCATTCGCGAAGTCATGGCCTTCCCGAAGAATAACCGTGGCCAGGAATTGATGACGCACTCGCCCGCCGAGGTGGATCCGCGGCAATTGCGCGAGCTGGGAATAAAACTCAGTGGCGAAAAGAAGTAGCGCTAATTTTCCTCCGACCTCCCCAGTCAGGAAGTCTGCGCTACCTGCAATGGGGTAGATGTTCGCGCCCTGTTCGGAACGAGATCGCAACGAAAAACGTAACAATGCTGCCGAAGCAGATCCACCAGGGGAATTCCATCACTGGCAACCAGTTCGGCTGGTCATAAAGTTTGGCGCCGAATATTCTTGCGATCGCGTTTGGCAATCCGCTGATCAGGCAAACGACGACGAATCCCGCGACCATGGCGATGAGGTTCCCGTAATCGTGGCCGCGGGATTTGGTCAGCATACCAGCGAGGAAAATGCCGAGGACCGAGCCATAAGTGTAGCCGTAAATTCCGAGCACAATCGGAATAATGCGCACGTTTGGATAAACAATAACGAGGTAAGAGGTGGTCGAGGCGACGCCGATCATGAGGATGGAGAACCCGACCGTAGCCCAGCGCACGGCGCGTAAACTTTCTTCTCCGTTCGCCGCCGGACGAATGTAGGTCACGTACCAATCGCGCGTAAAACTAGTTGCCAGCGCGTTCAGCGCGGTGCTGAGAGAGCCCATTGCGGTCGCGAAAATTCCGGCGAGCAATAATCCGCGAAGTCCAATCGGCATTTGATACAAAATAAAATGGCAAAAGGTTTCATTGGGCGTTTTTGGCAAGGTCGGATCGGGATGCGCTTGATAATAAACCCAAAGCAGGACACCGATGCTGAGAAAGGTGAAAGCGATCGGGATATCGGCAAGACCAGACAGGATGAGAGAGCGGCGACTCCGTCGAATATCGACTGCCGTTAACATGCGCTGAACCATGTCCTGATCGGTACCGTGAGTGGACATGGTCATAAACGTGGAACCGATCAGTCCTGCAAAAATGGTGTACTCGATCGCGAACATGCCCGCGATTTTCTGCCAGCCCTGTTTTTCGGGATCGAGACCGGTGGTAATCAAATCGGAAAGATGAAATGGACCCCGGCGCTGGACGATCTCGTGCCAGCCGCCAGGGATGGCGAAGTAGAGCAGGCAAAGAGCAGCTAGCGCGCTTCCGATCATGATTGAGGCCTGGATAAGATCAGTCCAAATGACGGCCTTAATTCCACCGAGCGTGGTATAAATCGCGGTCAGGATGACGATGGCAATGGTGGCGCCGACGTAAATCCACAGCGTCTCCGCCTGCGTTGGGCGAACACCGCGAATCATTTCATAAGCAAGCGCGAGTGCAATGGCCGCGACGTACAAGCGCGCGCCGGAAGCCAGTAATCGGGTGAAGAGAAACACCGCCGACGCGGCGTTTTTGGTGGCGACGCCGAACCGCCGGGTCAGATATTCGTAAATGGAAAAGACTTTGTAGTCGTAATACGGCTTAATGAAAATGAAGCTAACGAGAATGCGGGCAATGATGGTGCCGAAGGCGAGCTGCAAATATGTATAATTGCGTTGAGTAAAGCCTTCGCCCGGCGTTCCAAAAAAAGTCCCGGCACTCGTTTCGGCAGCGATGAGGGAAGCGAGGACGGCCCACCACGGGATTTGCCGGCCGCCCAAGGCGAAATCTTCCAGGTCGCGCTCCTTCCGGCCCATCCGCAGCCCGATGGCAATGACGATGAAGAAATAAAGGAGAAGGACGAGGCAATCGATCGCCAGTTTCGCGTTCATCTGGTCCGTTAGGTGACAGAGAATCTAGCAAGCGCAACGCCATTTTCGCCGGCAACCGGCCCATAAAATGACGAAATCCAAATGTCCAATGCCGAAACAAACTCGAATGTCGGAATGATGAAATTTTGGTGGTTCGTCATTCCCTCGCGATCGTGCTTCGTCATACATAATGGGGAAACTACTAATGGAGAGGAATGAAACTGATTGAAGTTCCAGCGGTAGACTTCGACCTCGCCATAACCTTGAATTCAGGTCAGGTCTTTCATTGGGAAAAAGTCGGCACCGGTTTTTGCGGGGCGATAGGAGATCGCGCGGTTTACGTAGAGCAATGCGGGAACGTCCTGCGCGCAAAAATGGAGGGCGGAGCTCTGCGACGCCGTGGTCAGCAACGTGAAGAGATGCCGCGGTCGACGACCACGGCTACAACGCCCGAGCTAGTCCATCATTATTTCGCACTCGATCACCCGCTTGCTGAAATCTGTGCATCGTTCCCCCGCGACCCGATCATGAACGCGGCGCGTGACTTTTGCCAGGGGCTTCGAATTATCCGTCAGCCGAGGTGGGAATGCCTAGCCACCTTCATCTGCTCTTCGATGAAGCAGGTCGCGCATATCCGGCAAATTTCGCGAGCGTTGCGTCAGCGATTTGGCGAGAAGAAGGAAGTTTGCGGCCAAGAGGTATTTTCGTTTCCGCCGGCTGACCGATTGGCGGAAACGACCGAGAACGAGCTGCGTAAATGCGGTTTGGGTTATCGGGCTGAGAATCTGTTAACCACGGCGAAACGCGTCGCCTTGCGAAAGGTAACCTTGGATTCTTGGAACGCGCTGTCTGACGCTGAACTCCGCGAACAACTCTGCGATCTGCCAGGCGTAGGCGCAAAGGTAGCGAATTGCGTGATGCTCTTCGGCTACGAGCGAATCAAAGCATTCCCGATCGACATTTGGATCGAACGAGTCTTGCGCGAGAAATATTTTCCGAGAAATCGAAAAGTGACCAGCGCGGGCCTAGCAGAATTCGCTGCCAATTATTTCGGTGCCCACGGCGGCTATGCGCAGCAGTATTTATTTCATCATGCGCGGATGACGGGAAAGAGGCGACGGCAAGGAAGGATTCGTCGTTGTCGAGCCAGACGAGCCCTCGGGATGACACAAGGGGCAGGCTGCTTTATTTTACCCCTTTAAATATGAGCCTGTTACAGGGGCGCTACGCGATGCAACCTAGAAGCGAACGACAAAAAATTCTGTGGGCGATATTCGCCTCGCTCCTGCTGCACGTCGTGGTTGGCGTTTGCATCGCTTCTTTCGGTGACAAACTTCAGCCACGTCTGCCGGAGGAAGAGAAACCGGTGGAATTGACAATTGTCGATGTAGCGCCCGCCGCGAGTCCGATAGTTCAACAAAAGGCTATGCCGTTTATTGATACGCCGGACACCAAAGCGAGGACTGAGCAACCAAAAGAACAGACATTCGAGTCCAATGCCAACTCGATTGGTGCCAGCGAGTTGCCGGCCTTGGGAACCGCGCCCATCCCAACACAGGAGGGAAAAGAACTGCCGACACACGATTTGGAGAGTCATCCATATTCGCTAGATCAACAGGGCGCTCAAGCGCAGCTCAATTCGCGCCTATCTCCGGTCCCCAGCGCCGTAGCTCAGCCAACGCCGCAACCAGCGGCCACGGAAACGCCCGCGATCACTCCCTCAACACCCCAGCCGACTCCAACACCCGCGGCTGACCTTCTGGCAATGTTTCGCGCTTCGCCGCCACCTACAACGCAGACTCCCAAGCAAGATGACAACCTCAACTCCGCGTCGCGGGAGACAACGCCCGCGCCACGGCCTGCCCCGTCCACAGCCTATCGTCGCGAGCAAATACCAGAACGAATTGCCGGGAACATTTCCAAGCGCGGTGTTTCGTCCGTCAACGCCGTCGGCACACCACTCGGCCGCTACGAGAAGAGTATATATACGGCAATCGGGGCCCGCTGGTACAGACTTTGTGACGAAAATCGCGACCGTGTTGATATTGGAACGGTCCACGTACAGTTTGTGGTCGCGCCAGATGGAAAGATCGGCAATATCAAAGTGATCAGTGGTGGAACGTCTGCATCGTTCACAAACCTTTGCCTTCAATCCGTTCAAGATGCAAAGCCTGAACCCATCCCCGAAGATGTCATGGCCATCCTCCCACCGGAAGGCTTGCCCGGTGAAGTTAATTTCACCGGTTACAGTCGTTAAATGAGCGAAGCGCTGAATTCCGTCATCGGCTTTTTTGAACGCGGTGGTCTCTTCATGTGGCCCCTGCTCATCTGCTCGATCGTAGCCCTAACGACAATTATACTGCGCGGCTTCGCTTTGCGCGAAAAGCATGTCATGCCGTTGGTGATCGAAAGCGAGATCGAGCGATTGATGCCGGGTGGCAGCCCCGATCGGTTAATGCGAATTGTGGAGAACGATCAGTCATCGCTCAGCCGGATTGTGCGCATCGCCCTCCAGCATCTGCGTTCGCCCCGTTCCGAGAACGTGGAGGCCGTGCAAACGCGCGCCCGACACGAGATGGTGATTCTGGAAAAAGGATTGATCGTGCTGGAAGTAATCGTCGGGATCGCGCCATTACTTGGGCTGATCGGCGCCGTTTCCGGTTTGGTTCATGTTTTCTCGCATCTGGGATTGAGCTCCGGCGCCTCCGACACGCGTCAAATTGCGCTCGGCATTGCCGAAGCCTTGAATGCGACCGTCTTCGGGCTTTCCATCGCCGTGCCCACCCTCATCGCCTTCAGCTATTTTTCGAAAAAGGTAGAAGTGATGTCGGTGGAAATGGAAACGCTGGTGGTGGAATTGATCGGAAAATGTTATTTCGGACGCGGCCCAGAGGAAGCATCGCCCTCGGTGCGAATGACGGCCCGAACACAGGTATTAACCTCCTGAGCGCGCGGACATGAATTTCGCCGTTCGCAAACGTCGCGCGCCCTCCATCATTATCGTTTCGCTCGTCGATATCCTCACCATCCTGCTCATCTTTTTTGTGGTCTCGACCACATTCAAAAAGGACCAGCCAGAAGTGCAGATTAATCTGCCTGAATCGAAAACTGCAACGAAAGCGCCGGCCGAACTGGAACACGCTATCGTCACCGTGGACGAAGCCGATGCCATCAAACTGGATGGCCGTCCGGTCGATGTTGGCGAACTAGAGCGCGCGGTTCGCAATCTTTCCCAGACGCAGAAGGCATCTCTGGCCTTGCAAGCGGATCGGAAAGCATCGTTTGGAACGATCATCAAGGTAATGGACGCACTCAAGCTGGCGGGCGTGCGAAACCTTCCGGCGTTTATGCGCGAAAAATGAAACTACTGATTCGGAACTACGGCGACCCGGCGTTGCGGGCAAAAGGCAAGCCGGTGGCTGAAGTCGACGGCAGAATTCGCGAGCTGGCGGACAACATGCTGGAGACGATGCGGGCGGCCAATGGAATCGGACTGGCCGCGCAACAGGTGGGCGAAGCTCTGCAACTGGCCGTGATTGACGTCTCGGCGGCGGAAGATCGTCCCAGCACGATGGCATGGAATGGCAAGGAAGTGAACCCCAACGACCACATGCCATTGATTATTCTCAATCCGCAGATTGAGACCGGGCCGGAGAAAGAGATCGCGTCGGAAGGTTGCCTGAGCTTTCCGGAAATTTCGGCCGATATCGAACGCGCGGGATGGGCCAGGGTAGAGGCGCAGACGATCGATGGCGAGCAGGTGGAAATTGAGGCGACGGGATTACTGGCACGAGCGCTCCAGCACGAGATCGATCACCTCAACGGCATTCTCTTCATCGACCGGATGAGCTCGGCGGCGAAAGTCAGTCTCTCAAGCAAAGTGAAGCGTTTGCAAAGGGAGACGCAACGCGGACTAACGACAAGTAGACGCCAGCACGCGATCGAACCGGCGCTCTAGGCATTTGCATGGCGGCCATTTTGGCCGCGAATAAAAGACACGGCGGCGAAGATCGCCGCCCTACAATTCCCCGCTGAGTTGATGTATGGCGCCCGCTACAGCGCTTTGTAATCGACCGTGATGGTTCGGAAAGTATGCGGCGGTTTTTCCGCAGAGAAGTAAAAGAGCTCGAGCATGGTCGTGCCGACCATCCATTGATAGCCTACCAGGGTCTGGACAATGTCGGTGTCCGTGTCGCGGGAGCGCGACACTAATTTGCCGACGCCGTATTTGCCGTCGAAATAGCGTCGGACTGTTCCCATCTGTTCGTTGTAACGCTCGATTGACCAGTCGGGATATTCGTACTGCAACTCTACCTCCATGAGTTTGTCGTTCTTAAAAGTGAAGAGCGTTCGTTGCAGTCCCGGATGAACCAGTCCCTCCACTGTCCAGACGGAACGACTTCCATCCTGTTTCCGCTCCACAATTTTCGCTTTGGCTCCGTTCAGCACCGATTCGACTCGCCGCGGCGGATCGCCCCAGCGAAAACCGAATGGCGGTAACAATTCGTTCATCGCCACCACGGGAGTAGTAACGGCAAGAAGGAGGAACAAGCCGGCAACTAATCGGCGGGTCATTCGTTGGCAAAATTGTAGACGGTATACCGGCGGACGAGCGGCTCGAGAATGGTATCAAGTGCCCGCCGTCGCCGCGGATCGTGCTCGAATTTCTCGAGCGCTTCTCGGTCGCGAAAGATCACGACGACGCCGAGATCGAACGATTGCTCCAAGCCGGGTGGATCTACGGGCAAGGGGCGGCCAACGCGCACGTCGTTGACACCGCGGACGCGGCGGAGGGTAGGCAAACCGCGGAGGAGAACATTCCGGTCATCAACGTTGCCAGATCGTTTCAGCCAAAACAGCATTACGTGGGTGACGTGGCCGGAACGCGCATTGGCAGCCGGTGCGTTGGATGAAGTGAGGAAAAGGACGAGGCAAATCAGAAAAATCGGGAGGCGCATACGAAAAAAATTCATTTGCGGGGCCGACACAATCGCTCAAAATCTGTCGGCCAGCATGCATTTTCGATTGCTCTTTTCGGACCCGTTTGTGCGAAGAAGTCGTCGCCCCGAGGGAAAGACTGCTCGCGTTCAACCGATTTTTTTCAGTCAAGAAATTTTTGCTCGGCACTCAAAAATAAAGTTCAGGTTTTTACTTGTCGGTTTTTCTCGCCGTTTCTAATCTCACGCCGCTGGCAGGGAGCAAGGGAATCGTCAGGTGTGAATAAAGTGTGAACAGAATTCAGCAATTTCGTAACATTGCAAGCCGCGCTTTCGGCGTCGCGCTCGATCTTCCGCCAGATTGTGGGAGCCCATTAGACGCAGCACCGCCGATTGTCGGCGGAGTGTTTTATTATTTTCCCTCGGAAAAAGGCGGTTTTTATCACAACAGGTCCTTCTTTTCCTCTACACGCGAGCAAAATAATTTTCATAGTTTTTGCCACTTCTACCGCCGCGCCCCTCGAGGCGGTTTCCCAGGAAGAGGCAATTTGGGCTGTTAACAACTTGGTATGGACGAGAGGTGCAAAGCCCTGTGGGAAAAACTGTCGGCTGCGCTCAAGCCGCAGGTCAGTACGGACACTTTTAAGCGATGGTTTTCTGCCGTGGAGTTAACCAATGCGACTGAGGATTCGCTGACGTTTCGCGTTCCCAACAACATTTACCAGTTCTGGATAGAAAGTAATCACATGGCGGCCTTGCAATCCGCCATCATCAGTGCCGTCGGCGCGCCGCGCACGGTCCGATTTCTTAGCTCGACGGAATCCGATAACGAAAATAATTTCGGGACGCCGGAAGTACAAAAATCCGACCACTCCAGCAGCAAGACCACCGGACTCGGCCTCGGTCTCAATCCGCGGAACACATTCGAATCATTCGTCGTTGGTCCGAACAATCAGATTGCACACGCGGCCAGCCTGGCGGTCGCGCAGGCGCCCGCGCGAACATACAATCCGCTCTTTGTTTATGGCGGCGTCGGACTCGGAAAGACGCACCTGATGCAGGCGATCGGCCAGTATGTCTGGGCGAAAAGGAAAACGTCGCGGGTGATGTACCTGTCGAGCGAACTTTTTATCAACGAATTCATCGACGCCATCCAACACAATACTCTGGTTAAATTCCGCAAACGTTACCGGCAGGCGGATCTGCTCCTGATCGACGATATTCAATTCCTCGCCGGGAAGGAGCGGTCGCAGGAGGAATTTTTCCACACCTTCAATACTCTCTTCGACGGTCATAAACAGATCGTGCTGTCGAGCGATCGGCCGGCCTCGGAAATCGCCAACCTGGAGCATCGCCTCGTTTCACGATTCGAATGGGGCCTCACGGCAGAGCTGCAACCGCCGGATATCGAGACACGGCTGGCCATTCTCCGGAAAAAAGCGCGTGCTCTGCAGATCAACTTGCACGATGACGTTTATCAGTTCCTCGCCGTCCGCATTCGCAGCAACGTGCGCCGGCTCGAGGGCGCGTTGATGCGGGTCGCGTCATTCGCTTCCCTGAGCGGTAAAGAACTGACGCAGGAAACGATCGAGCATTTGCTGAAAGACATTTTGCTGGAGGAATGGCGGCAGACGGTCACGATCGAGCAAATTCAGCGGAAAGTGGCGGAGCATTTCGATGTGCGGCTGGCGGACATGACAAGCAAGCGTCGCCCGGCTAGTATCGCTTTTCCGCGTCAGGTGGCGATGTATTTGGCGCGCGAGTTAACTAAGGCATCACTTAATGAAATTGGGGATGCATTTGGCGGCCGCGATCATGGCACCGTCCTGCACGCCTGCAAGCTGGTGAAGAAACGGATGATAGAGCAGGACAACATTCGGCAGACCATCTCTTTCATTGACAGCGCGCTTCAGCGCTGATTGAGAGAGAGGTTGCGGATGTAGAAGCAACGCCTTACATCTTAGGCTTTCCGAATGAAATTCAGCGCGACGAAAGAGAAAATACTGGAAGGACTGCAACAGGTTCAGAACGTCGTCAGCACGCGGACCACGCTCCCGATTCTTTCCAACGTTTTGTTGCAGGCAAAAGAAGGAACGGTCAATCTCACCACCACCGATCTCGATGTCGGTGTGCGTGGAGGTTTTGAAGCGAACGTAGACAAGGCGGGCGCGACCACGTTGCCTGCGCGACGCCTCTTCACTATCATTTGCGAGCTGCCATCGAGCGAAATATCAGTCGAGGTCGATGGCAAAAACGCGGCTTCGATTCGGAGCGGCCAAAGTTTCTTCAAGATCCTCGGATTGCCAGAAGAAGAATTTCCACCGTTGCCGAAGTTTGAGAACGCCAAGGTCGTGACGATGCGGCAGAAGGATTTGCGCGACGGTTTGCGCAAGACCGCTTATGCCATTTCGACTGACGAGACGCGTTACGTACTCAATGGTGTTCTCTTCAGCTATAAAGAGAATAAACTTACGCTCGTGGCAACGGACGGGCGCCGCCTTGCCATGGTCGACCTCGAACTGGAATTTCCGCGCAGTCACGAAGCGGACATCATTGTTCCGACAAAAGCAGTCACGGAATTGGCACGCCTGCTTACCGATGATGGCGACGTGAAGATCAGCGTGGGCACCGGTCAGATCGCATTCGATCTTAATAGTACGCTGCTGGTCTCGAAATTGATCGAAGGGAATTATCCGAATTACAAACAGGTGATTCCGTCGGAAGCGAAGGAGCGTATCACGCTCGAACGCGAGACCTTTCTCAACTCGCTGCGCCGGGTATCGCTGCTGGCGAGCGACAAATCGAATTCGATCAAGCTCAGTTTCAGCAAGAACAACATCGAGATCACCGCCAACACGCCTGAGGTGGGCGAGGCCCGCGAATCGCTTCCGGTAGTGTATAAGGGGCGCGATTTTTCCATCGCTTTTAATCCGGAGTTTCTCATGGCCCCCCTCCGCAATTTGGCCGACGACGAAATTTTCTTCGATCTCATCGATGAGATGAGTCCAGGCGTTTTGAAAATCCAGACGCCATTTCTTTATGTGTTGATGCCGATGCGCGTCAGCGCGTGATGGCATCGAGCACGGTTGCGACGGCGAGCTGAGTCAGATCGCCGTTGGGGGCGATCAACAGGGTGACGTCTTTATTCTGCGGCGCCCAAACATTAGGGTCAGTTGGGCCGAAGAGAATGATACTGCGCGCTCCGGCGGCGGCCGCGAGATGAGAAATTCCGGAATCGTGGCCGATAAAAGTGGATTGCCCGAGGAGCGCAGCGAGTTGGGCCAAAGGAAGGTGGTGGGCAAAACGAACACGCGAATCGTTGCCAAATGATGCGCACAATCTTTGCCTCGCATTTTCGTCGGCTTCGCCTAAGACAATGAGGGGTGTGCGAAACAAACGTGGGCCACTTGAGGTCGCAGCCCCGTTCAATACCGCTCTGATAAGTTCGATCCAATTTTCGATCGGCCAGTTCTTCTTTTCGCTGCCACTGCTGGGATGGACCGCCAAAATTGGGGGCGCGCAATTCTCCAGAAAACCACAGGCAAACTCGCGATCTTCTGCAGATGGAAAAATTTTCGGCGCCAGATCGGTGACACTTATTCCGAGCTCTTGCACGGGCTGAATGAGTTGTTCCGCCGCGGACATGCCCGAGACAATTTTCGACGGACCTCGCAAAATATTTTCCGCGCCGCATCGCCGCAAATTCTCTTCGAAGATGCCGTCCGGATCGTAAAGGTAGCTGAGGATCAGATCGAAGCCCGCGAAATAGTCCCGCAAGTCGGATGGGAGCTCGGCCCCTCGCGCGAAAAAGCGTGAGAGCGCAGCGTACTCGATCGAGCGAACTGCGTCGGTATAAAATCGCTTGTCCGCGATCGCGGCGATGTGGGGGTAACCAAGAATTTCAATGCCCGCCTTTGGATGCGCAACACGCAGGGCCTTGAGCGCCGGCAATGTCAGGACGAAATCGCCAAGCGCGCCACCGCGGATGACGAGGATTCGTTTAATAACGGGTGAAGGCGAGAGCGATCAGCGCCACGCCATAGATAAAACCAAAAACGTTTACCCCGCGCCACCGGGCGGTCGTTTTGCTGAACCAATTGAGTTGATCGCGCAATTTGTACGGCACCATTACCCAGGTAAGGCCTAACACTATCAGCACGTAGGCGAACACGGTTAGGACTAGCCGGCTAGGTTCGTAGCGGAAAAAGGCGGCGTCGAGCATCGGTTCCGCGACCAACAACGCGAGGATGCCCAAGGCACGGACGGCGAGAAATTCGTCCACGAAGCGCAAGGTCAGAAAAAATCCCACTGGCAGAATAACCAAAAACGGCCGGCGAAAAGCCGAGAATTCTCCCATTTCCATGGTAGAGATCAGCCAGAAACTCCAGACCAGATCGAGGGCAAGAATCACTATGCCCGCGGTCCGTGAGCGCGGAAAAGCGGCCATGAAATTGCGCGCCGACGCATTCATGGCAAAGCCCAGCGCGCCGAGCAGGCAGAGAATCAGCCCGGTCACGAGTCCTGCAAGTTGCAGTGAAAAATGATAGATCATGGCGTCAATCGACCGGGTGTCCGTAAAGGCTGAAGCCGTTGGCACGCGCGATTGCGACATCAAAAATTTCGCCGACGCGATCCCTTGCCGCCTCGAACACGACGACTTTGTTCGCGCTGGTGCGGCCCATCAAACGCGCAGCGTTTGTTTTGCTTGGGCCTTCACACAAAACTTCCACGCGAGTTCCCACCACTTTTTCATTCGCGCGGCGGGTCGCGGCGTTGATTATTTCGAGCAAATCCTGATTGCGCTCCTCTTTTGTTGCCGCGTCGATTTGATCCGGCATTGTCGCGGCGGGCGTTTCGCGCCGCGCGGAATAGCGAAAAACGAAAGCATTATCGAAGTGGAGGTGTTCGACGAGATTGCGGGTTGCTTTGTAATCGGAATCGGTCTCGCCCGGGAAGCCAACGATGATGTCGGTCGTCAATGCGATTCCTGGGCGGGCAGCGCGAATTTTGTCGACCAGTTGTGTGTATTTTTCCACCGTGTAAGCCCGGTGCATCGCCTTGAGAATTCGATTTGATCCCGACTGAAGCGGCAAATGCACGTGCTGAGCCAGTTTCGGCAAATAGGAGATGGCGTCGATCAGGTCATCACGAAAGCCGATCGGATGCGGCGAGGTAAAACGCAAACGTTCTAGCCCATCGATCGCGCTGACGGCTTCGAGCAATTGCACGAACGGGCTCTTGCGGGTAGCGCACACATTCTGTGTGCTTAGGTCCGCATTCTGCGGAACGCGCGCGCTAACCCAAGGGAATTCGTGGCGGCCATAGAGGTTCACGATCTGGCCAAGAAGAGTCACTTCCTTCACGCCATGCGTGACGAGGGCGCGAACTTCGGAGACGACTTCGGCAATGGTGCGGCTGCGTTCCGCTCCGCGCGTGCGCGGCACGATACAAAAGGTGCAATGCATGTTGCAGCCTTGCATGATGGAAACGAACGCCGTGGCCTGCCTTGGAGCCAGCGCCTGTTCACGAATCGTCGATTGCGAGCCGGCTTCTTCCTCGACGTCCACGATGGAATAACGTGGATCGTCCATGCGGCGGTAGCTGGGGTCACTGATCCCGGCTACAGCACCTTTGTACAGAACCAAATCATCTACATAGTCAGCGACGCGATGAAATTTTTGCGTGCCGACGACAAGATCGAGATGCGGAATTTCCTTCAACAGCTCCGCGCCACGCGCCTGTGCCATGCAGCCAAGAAATCCAAAGACAGTTTCTGGGCGGTTCTTACTGATTCGGCTGAGCATCCCCATTTTGCCCAGCGCCTTCTGCTCCGCCATGTCGCGCACGCTACAGGTGTTAAGCAGAACAACATCGGCCTCGACCTCGGAATCAACGCGCTCGTAGCCGCGAGCGATGAGTGAATGCGCGACCTGCTCGGAATCGCGTTCGTTCATCTGGCAGCCGTAGGTCTTGATAAAAAATTTCGGCACGGCTCGCGAACGATACACAGGGCCGGCGAAAGTGCTATTACCTCAGGGATCGGCACCTAAGTTTTTCACTTGCATGTTGTAACGTAAGACTGGCCACCTGCCATGATGAACGCGGTCGAGGTGGATCGGCCGCTTCGTCATCTGCCAGTGCTGCTCGCACCTCGAGCCAATCATCAAATGTGGGCAATCGTAACAACGAACAATTCGCTTCAATTTTCTATTTCCGTCCGTTTCAATTCAGACCACGGAATGAACGAGCCAGCGATCGGGATTATCGGCGGTAGTGGCCTCTACCAGCTGGAGGGTTTTGAGGAGTTGGCCGAACATGAGATCGAAACCCCATTTGGCCCGCCATCCGATTCTATCATCGGCGGAATAATGTTTGCCCGTCGCGTTTATTTTTTGCCGCGACACGGACGTGGGCACCGCATCCTGCCGCACGAACTAAATCACCGCGCGAATATTTACGCGCTGCGTTCTCTCAACGTCCGCTGGATCATTTGCGTGACGGCAGTGGGCAGTTTGCAGGAAAAATACGTCCCGCGCGATGTCCTGTTGCCATCGCAGTTTTTTGATCGGACGAG
>Ga0209687_1000276_pt1 | contig 17713 bp, 17 predicted proteins | sample GraSoiAngelo_136_FD_185893 | JGI IMG/M metagenome (GOLD analysis project Ga0209687, IMG submission 185893) | Grasslands soil microbial communities from the Angelo Coastal Reserve, California, USA - 14_0929_09_20cm (SPAdes) (version 2) | ecosystem: Environmental > Terrestrial > Soil > Grasslands ...
GTGGATTAAGATCGCTGATGCGGCGAAGGGCATTCCGATGAAAGGCGTCGCTTTCGGCGGCGATCGTGGAATTTCCCGGGTGGAATTCAGTTCGGACGACGGGGAGAGCTGGGATGAGGCGAAGATCGATTATCCCGGCACGAAATTAACCTGGGCGCTCTGGAGTTTTAATTGGGAGCCTGACGGTGTCGACGATTACACCCTGGTGGTGCGTGCGACTGATGGCGAGGGCAAAGTGCAGGAATTCGAAGAAGGTCGTGCGTTCACTTCCGGGATCACCGGTTTTCACAGGGTGATTGTTCACATTTTCGGCTGAACATTGTAGCCGGCATCGGTGATGCCAGCCCGCGCACAGCGACCGCGGCTACAATTCGCTCGGAGTGACAGCGCGTGTTTATTAGGAGACTGTTGCCTCCACATCGAATGAGCGCCAAAGATCACACGTTCACCCTCGGTATCGAGGAGGAATTTGCCATCGTCGATCCTGATTCCAGGGAGTTGCGCTCGCATATTCACGAAATTCTCGAAGACGGCAAAGTTACCCTTAAAGAGCAAATAAAGCCGGAGATGCATCAGTCTGTGGTCGAGCTGGGCACGGAAATTTGCCGCGACATCGACGAGGCCCGGATGCATGTGACCGAGCTGCGCAGTCGTCTGGCCGCGTTGGCCGCGCGCAGCAAACTCAAGATTGCGTCGGTTGGCACGCATCCTTTTTCACATTGGCGCGACCAACTCATCACTCAGGGCGAGCGTTATCAGGAAATTGTCCGCGACATGCAGCTACTGGCCCGAGCTAATCTCATCTTCGGTTTGCATGTGCATGTGGGAATTCCGGATCGCGAAACTGCCATCCATGTTATGAATCAGGCGCGCTATTTCCTGCCGCACATTTACGCGCTGTCGGCTAACTCGCCATTCTGGGTGGGACACGACACCGGATTGAAAGGTTATCGGCTGAAAGTTTTCGAACGGTTTCCGCGCACTGGCATTCCCGATTCCTTCGAATCGCTTTCTGAGTACACGGACTACTGCAACCTGCTCGTGAAAACGGGTTGCATCGATAACGCCAAGAAAATTTGGTGGGATATCCGGCTCCATCCTTTTTTCGACACCCTTGAAGTTCGGGTGTGCGACGCGCAATCGCGGGTGGATGATACTCTCGCCATCGCGGCGCTTATTCAGGCGTTGATTTCGAAACTACACAAGTTGCTCCGGCAAAATGTCACTTTCCGGATTTACCGGCGCCGTTTACTCGATGAAAATCGCTGGCGCGCCTCGCGCTATGGGATCGATGGCAAACTCATCGATTTCGGCAAGGAACGGGAAACCGAGACGCGCAGTCTGATTCACGAGTTTATCGAGTTTGTGGCCGACGAGGTAGCGGAGCTGGGCAGCCGGCGCGAGATGAACCACATCGAGCGAATTTTGCATGAAGGAACCGGCGCGGACCGTCAGCTTGCCGTCTGGGGACGCACTCACGATATCAAAGCAGTCGTCGATCACATCGTCGCCGAGACTTACGAAGGCTTAAGGGAATTAGACCTGGCGGCAAAAGCGACGGTCGCGTCTTAATCGGAGCGCCCTAACCGGTCATCCCGAGCGAAGTCGAGGGATCCCGGTGCGGAAGCTTTAAGGTAAGTTGGCGGGCTCCCTCGACTTCGCTCGGGATGGTGCGAGGCAGCGTTCTCACCACGGAATCACTTTGCGGTCTTGCAAAAATTTGCCGGTGAGATTTTGCGGGGGTTCGGCCGCGAGCCATACAATTCCGTCTGCGCCTTCTTCGACCGAGCGAGTCGCGTTGGCTCCGCCCATATCGGTGCGGACCCAACCCGGACAAACCGAATTCACCGCGAATTTCGGCAGCGCCGCAGCGAGTTGGGAAGTCACCCCATTCAAAGCCGTTTTTGAAATGCAGTAGACCGGCGACCAACTATCCGCACCATCGTGCAATTGCCCGCCGCTGCTTGAGACATTGACGATCCGCGGTGCCGATGACTTCGCGAGCATCGGCTGAAAGGCTTGTGCGACCAGTAGAGGTCCGAGTGCGTTGGTCCGCAGCGTCGTCTCGAATTGTTCCGGCGTTGTTTTCAAGATCGCATCATCGCCCTCAACAATGATGCCGGCGTTATTGACCAAAACGTCGAGATGATCCGTCGCCTTTGCTAATTCTGTCGCAGCGTCGCAAATGCTTAGCGGATCGGAAACATCGATCTTCAGAAACTTCGCTCTCGGCCCGATTTTCTGCGCCGCGGTGCGTCCGGCTTTCTCATTACGCGCGCCGATGAAAACGCGAAAACCTTTCTGCGCCAGTTGGCGCGCAACTTCGAAACCGATCCCTTTATTCGCGCCGGTCACGAGCGCGATTTTTTCTGACTTCGCCATAAGTGTCGAATGTTGCGCGTTGAGCAAGGAGTCGCAATGCTTGTCATCCCGAGCAAAACCGCCAGTCCGGCTCGGACCGAGGGATCCCTCTGTGTTACTTTAAAGGTTGCGCAACGGGATCCCTCGATCCGGCAGCTGGCGGACTCGGGATGACGGCACTGGGGACGCAATCAAGCGCCGCAGCGTTCTCAAATTCACGACGTCTTCCTTCAATTCTTTGCCCTTCGGTGTCTCCAGTACTTTCGGAATTTTGCGGAGACCCGGTTCGTTCATGATGAAACGAAATGCGGCCAGCCCGATGTTGCCTTTCCTGATATGCGCGTGACGATCGACATGTGATCCACGCGCAGCTTTGGAATCGTTCAGGTGAATTGCCGCCAGCCGATCGCGACCAATGACGCGATCGAATTCGCGAAAGGTTTTCTTCACTGCAATGTCCGAGCCGAGATCGTAACCGGCGGCAAAAATGTGAGCGGTATCGAGGCAAACGCAGAGCCGTTCGGGCTCCCGCACCTTGTTAAGGATCTGCGCGATCTGTTCGAAGCGATGGCCGAGGCACGAGCCCTGGCCAGCCGTGGTTTCGAGCGCGATTTTTGTTTTCAGCTTTGGAACCACCCGCCAGATCGCATCGATCGACCCGGCGATTTTCTCGAGCCCGGCTTCTTCGCCGGCACCGAGATGTGCGCCGGGATGCATCACGAGAAATGGCAGCTCGAGGTGATCGGCCCGAATCAACTCCTCTGCTAACGCGCGCAGGGAGTTGGCGTGAAATTGCGGATTGGTGGCGGCGAGATTGATCAAATAATTCGCGTGCGCAAAAACCGAAGCCAATTGCCCGCGCTGCTGGTGATCTAGAAAAGCGCGAATTTCACCGGCCGACAATGGCCGAGTGAACCATTGCATGTTGTTTTTCACGAAAATTTGCATCGCGGTGCAATTAATCGAGCAAGCGCGCTCGATCGCCAGGTGTGCCCCGCCTGCGATGGACATATGGGCACCCAAAAGAATTTCTGATCGTTGATTTTTGATTGCTGATTTTTTGTCGCGCGAAAAATCTATTCGCGGCTGCGACTCTTTCTTCATTCAGCAATCAGCATTCAAATCAGAAAATTTTGGGATGCCAATTCGGCTTTTTCAGGCTGCCTTCGGCTTTGTATTCGAAAAATTTATAGAGCGGAGTGAGAACGAAGCCCGCTCCGCTGGCGTCAATGCGCACGTCAAAATCGATTTTGTCATCGAGGAAATGTGCGTTGCCCTGTCCGACCATGCCAAAGGTGCCGCCATCGACGTGAAAATCCGAGGTCCGGATAACGCCATCTTTGATTGTGAACGACATGTTCGCTTTCCGCGCCACGCGATAACCCACGCCCGGCATGATCTTGTTGAGAATGTCCGAAAGCGGGCCAAAGAGCGGGATGGCAAAGACGTCACCATTGCGGACTTCCACCTCGCCTTTGCCGTTCATTGTTCGCGCGTCGCTCCCGGTCCCCGTCCACTCATAGTGACCGTTCATTAATCCGACCGCGGTTTTGTATTTGAAATAGAGATCGGTCAGCTTTGGAAAATCGACGTGATCGACTGCCATTGTCGCCCGGTGGCGTTGATCGTTTTTTGCGAGAGAAATATCTGCCCCGCCCCGCACTGTGCCCGAAAAAATCCCGCCGTTTAATTCGGAGATTTGCAGCCGATCATCGGTCAGGAGCAACTTCGCGCTGATGCGGTCGAATGGCAGCGTTTTGTCCAGAAAAACGTAATCCATCCCGCCCGATGAATCGACATTGATTTCGAGGCGCGTGTTTTTGCCGCCGCGAAATTGATAGACACCGCTGGTGGTAATGGTAGGCGGCTTTTGAAATTTGTAGGGTGAAACGACCTTCAGCAATTTCGGATCAATCCAGGAAATTGCTTCCGTCGGTCGCAAACCCGAAATGACGTTCGATAGGCGCGTCTCGTGATGCGCGAAATCGTAGACAAATGTGCCGGTGGCGATGCCCTCGTCCCGTGCCACTCGAAAATTCTCGTAGGTGACCGCGCCATCCCCGAAATGAACGTTGGCCAAGGCGCTATTGAAACCAATGGTGCGAAAACGACCGCGCTCCAATTGCAAAGTGCCATCCCCTTTCCACGTCGCGGCAGCAGCGCTCGGCCCGCGGATCCTCAGATGGACATTAGAAGCATGCGGCCAATCCCAATCGTTCATGAATTCGCGCATGTCGGCCGGCGCGAGAGAACGGAGCGCGTTGGCGTCAATGGTACTGGCGAGATCGATCCGAAAATCATTCGGCGCATCGAGCAATCGCCCCACTAACTCGCCGCTTTGATGCCGCACATGAATATCGCGCACCATTGTGCGCTCGCCATCCCAGGAAAATTCGGCATTCGCGCTCAGAAATGGAATTCCCTTGAAAGCGAACCGATCCAGCACGGCGTGGCCGATGGCCTGCCAGCGCGGTTGGCCTTCGCCCAATTTCGCCGTTCCCGAAACTTCGAAGTGCGGTGGCGCCAGAAAAGTTATATCGGAAACGAGGCGCGAGAGCCCGAAGCTTTCAAGTAGCGCGCGCAGATTCAGACTGCTGCGCGCCTGAAACTGAAGCTCATCCGCCGGTCGTCGCCAAATTGCGCTGGCGCTAAATCCGCCCAGGGCATCCCGCAATTCGCATTGCCCGAGGCTCAAGGTTTGATCGGCGAACTCGCCTGTCATCGTCAATTTTTGGGCCTGATAATTGCCGCGCTGCCAGGGTCCGGTCTGCAAGGTCCCTTCCACTCGTGCATTCTCCAGTTGCGCGACATCGCCACTGAATTTGATCTGCAAATGCGGGCGTTCGGAGAATTTGAACTGGTTCAGCTCGCTCACCAGTCGCTGCAAGATCACGAGTCGCGTCTGCCATTCCTCCGGGGTTACTTCCTTCGACGGTTTGTAATCGTTGCGCTTGATCAGCTGTCCGGTCGCCGAAATGCGAACGTCGCAAAAGATTCCGTCTGCCTGGCTTACATAAATTTGTTCCGGCGGAAAATAAATGTGGGCGTGCAAACTTTTGATTTGGGCATGCGGTGATTTCGGATCTGCTCCTTCGGGCAAGGGCAATGTGACCTGGGCATCCCGAATATCGATTGCATTCAAGAAGGGCTGGTGCTGCAGCAATGCTGCGTAATTCACGTCTAACGAAATGCGACTGATCTCCGCGATGGTGTTCTCGTGATTTTTGTAATCGAAAATGCGAACATCCTTCGCGACCAGGCCGCGAAAGGGATCGAGGGTCAGCCGGCGGACAGAAGCTTCCACGCCGTGTTTGTGCAACTCCTCAACCACGATTCCGCGCCATTTTCGCCCGAATCCTTTCCTGGCCAGATACCAGCCGCCGCCGGCCATGGCTCCTAGTGCCAGAACAACCAGAAACCGCCCCGTGCTGACGAGAAAACGTCGCGCAAAAGTACGCGATCGATCCGTGGCGGAAGCGAAAGCTTCTTGTGGCGGTTCGAGAATGGCTGGCATGACGCGTTGAAGCGTTGAATGGTTGGAGGGTTGAAGGGATTGTCGATGTAACGCTTTAACTCTTCAACGCTTCAACGTGATTTCCATCTCCGATTTACCTGCAATCAACGCTACACTCAATTTTGTCAGCACCATTTTCATCTCTGCCGGCTGGTATTTCATCCGGCGCAATTTCTGGCAACGCCACGTCGTCTGCATGATCACGGCGGTCATTTCCTCCACCTTTTTTCTCGTCGGCTACATCACTTATCACATCCACGTCGGCGAAAAATCCTCCGGCTTTCGCGGCTGGCTGGCGGCGATCTATTTTCCAATGCTGGCCAGCCATGTTTTGCTCGCCTTTGTCACCCTCCCGCTCGTCATTCTCACCCTGGTGCCGGTCTTCCAGCGTCGCTGGGACAAACATCGCCGGATCGCAAAATGGACCATGCCGATATGGCTTTACGTTTCTGTCACCGGCGTGCTCGTTTACCTAATGCTTTATCAATGGTTTCCGCCGGCCAGTCTTGCACAGCCCCGCTGAATGTTGTTTGCTCAGGACGCGGCCAGGCCGCTTCCAAAACCATGGTCACGATCGCAACCTTCAACGAGCAATCGAAAGCCAAACATCTGCGCGACCGGCTGGGACAAGCAGGGATCGGTGCCGACATTATCGGCGACAGCCATCTACAACGAGTCGCTTTCATGGCAAAGCCGCGGGCCAACGTGAAAGTGAAGGTGCACGAAGATGATTTCGGGAAAGCGCACCAATTGATGCGGGAATGGGAAGTCTCCGATCCCGACGTCGGAGCGGCGCTGCGTTGCCCACAATGCGAATCTTCCAATATCGAATATCCGCAGATGACCCGGAAATTTCTCACCCCGGCGATCGCGAGCATTCTCTTTGCTCTTAAGATTTTTCCGAAAGGATTTTATTGTCACAATTGCCACTTTACCTGGACGAACGAGCCCGAAGGACAGATTTCGCGCCTCTGGCATATGATTTTCCCGGGGACCAACCCGTACCGAGAAGAGTAACTGCGGCAGGACGCGACCTGCATGGAATCGCGATGATCTGATGAGGCTGGCAATTGCGTTTGCATGAAGTGGCTCTTTGCATTGTTACTGGCGCTGGCAATTTTTGGCGGCGCCGCCTACTTCGGCTACAACGTTCTGTTCAAACAGGAGATTGCCGTCCAAAAGGAACAGCGCGGTGAAATTCCTTCGACTCCGGTGCCCGACCTGAGCCTGCCGGAATTTCAAGAGGCCGCGAAATTAAGGCAGGAAGGCAAACTGGTAGAGGCACGCAACGCCCTCTTCGCTTTCATTCAGAAATATCCCAATGGCCAGCACTTCGAGGAGGCGAAAGACCTGCTCGGAGCTATCAACATCGATATACTTTTCTCGCCCGTGCCCTCGCCCGAAAAACAGGAATACATCGTGAAAAAAGGGGACGTCATTACGCGAGTTGCGCAGAAGATGAAATCGACGCCGGAGCTAATCATGCGCACCAACAACATGAACGGCACCATGCTCCATATCGGAGAAAAATTGCTGATCTCGAATCCCGATTTTTCGATGCTCATTCAGACGAAACAGAAAATTATTGTACTGATCAACCACGGGCAGTTTTTCAAGCAATACCATGTCCAGGAATTGAAACTGCCGGCGAAGCAGCCCTCGCGTATCAACACTAAAGTGGCCGAGATTTTTGCCTGGAAAAACGGCAAACGCGTCGGGTTCGGCACCCGTGAATACCAAACCAGCACCCGCTGGATTCGTCTGGCCAACGCCGGCTACACCATCTATGCGATCCCGGACGCCTCCCATCCGAGTTCCGATCAGCCGCCCCCGCCACTTGGGCTTGGCATTTCCGCCGGCGATGCTGAAGAATTGAGCAGCCTTGTCAACGGCAAGACCCCTGTCACCATTACGGAGTAACATGAAGGAGCCGCAACCCCTCGACTTCGAAAAACCGATTGTGGAGCTGCAACGCCGTTTGCAAGAAATCCGGGAGCATTCCGACGAACATGCGCTCGATTTTGATGCCGAAGTTGAAGCAATGGAAGCGAAGATCGAAACGACGCGTCGCGAAATTTACGGCAACCTCAGTGCCTGGCAGCGGGTGCAGATCGCGCGACACACTCAGCGGCCGTTCGCGCTCGATTACGTCGAGCGTTGTTTCACGAATTGGAACGAGTTGCATGGCGACCGTTTGTTTGGCGATGACAAGGCCATGCCGTGCGGGATCGCGATGCTGGGCGAGCAACGCTGCATCCTGGTCACGAATCAGAAAGGGCGCAATACCAGGGAAAACGTGATGCGCAATTTCGGGTGTGCGCATCCGGAAGGTTATCGCAAGGCGTTGCGCCTGATGCAGCTCGCCGAAAAATTTAATCTGCCGGTGATTTCGCTTATCGATACGCCCGGCGCTTACCCCGGCATCGGCTCGGAAGAACGCCATATCGCCGAAGCGATCGCAGTCAATCTGCGTGAAATGATGAACCTGCGGGTGCCCATCCTTGCCGCCGTCATCGGCGAGGGCGGCTCGGGCGGCGCCCTTGGCATCGGTGTGGCCGATCACGTCATGATCTTGGAGAACGCCTACTATTCCGTCATCAGCCCCGAAGCCTGCTCCGCCATTTTGTGGAAGGATCGACGCCACGCCGCCGAAGCGGCCGAGGCACTTAAACTGACTGCGCACGATTTGATGAAACTCAACGTCGTCGATGAAATTGTGGCGGAGCCAGACGGCGGCGCTCACCGCGACCATGAGAAGGCGGCACAAATTCTGGGCGAGGCGTTGCGATCGAATCTTAAGCGCCTGCTCAAAACACCGATCGATCGGCTGCTAAAAAAGCGTTACGAGAAATTCCGTCGTCTCGGCAATTTTGCTGAACCGCCAAAGGGCAATGGCGCCACCGGCTGACCGAGCCGCTCGCTCGCTGCACAGAAGATGAAGGGCAGACTTGGCTTGGCGAAAATTTCGTTCCTGGGTCTTTCTGTCATTTCAGCGGCCGCAGCCACTCCGCCGCTTCGTTTTGACCGGGACACAGTGGGATTCGCGAACATGACCGTGTTCGAATACCAAAACGGCATCGCTCATCTGCGTCGCGGTGAGTCAGCGAAGCAAAAACGTTACACGCGGCGGTGTTTCGTGCTTTGCCGCACCACCATGCAATTTAAGAAATTCGCGCGCTTCGATCCGCACGCGCCGCCTTTGGACGATGGCGATCTCGCGAAACGAATTCGGCAGGTTACTTGCCGCGCCGCTTGGCGCGACCCCTTGCCCGATGAGCAACGCGTCGTGTTTCCGGGTTACGCAAACCTTCGTCAACTGAGTAAGGCGCGCGGTTTCGTCCTGCAGCGAAATATCGGGTACGGTTGGCCGACCTATTGGCGGCTGGGAAACGCCCGGACATTTTTCGAACCGGGCACCGGGTATCAGGAAAGAACGCACGAAAAACTTAGTGCCGTTCTGAATCGCGGCGATTTATTCGTTGGTTTTCTCACCACTCTGCCGCACCTGCGGATTAATCACGCCGTTCTTTTTTATGCAAGGGAAGCGGGCCCAACGGGGATTGATCGCTACCTTGTTTACGATCCAAATCATCCGGAAGGACCACGCCACCTCCGGTGGTCGCAACGCGAACGCTCGTTTGAATACGAGAAAGATTGGGACTTTGTCGGCGGGCGTGTTCGGGTTTATCAGATTTACGGCATGCCGTTGCAGTAAAAGGCTTCGGAGGGACGAGCTTCCGCTCGTCCCGGACGCGCAGAAGCGCGTCCCTCCGGTTCGCAATCGCGTTGCACTACGTGAATGCGCATAATCAAACGGCACCCGCTAATGCTAAGCGATGAGTAGCCGGCTTCGGCGGAATCGGCGGATAGAGGAAGCGCAACATCGGATCGACCCGCGCGCCCCAAGCCGCTTCGCTGTGATCCGCCCCTTCGATTTCGTGATACTCGAGATCGTCGTGCAAATTCCAGCCCCGCTCGACCAAGGCGGCGCATAAATTGCGTGCCCGCTCCCAACCGGGTTCGGCGGTGCCAGTATCGAGCCAGATCTTGAGCGGAAGCTTTCTATCAAGCGCCATCACTCCTCTCACGATTACCTCATCGTCCCACCAAACCGACGGCGACATTACCGCCAGGCGCGAGAAGACATTTGGAAACCAAAGCCCGAGCGTCATGACGAGGAGACCACCGAGCGATGTACCGCCAAGGCCAGTGAATTCCACTTCCGGCTTCGTCCGATACTTCGAATCGATGAATGGCCTTAATTCCTGGATCAAAAATTTCCCGTACTTTCGGGCCAGGCCGCGGCTGCGTTTTTTTCGTTTTGCTTTGCTATCGATAATGCAACGCGTCGGGGCGTATTCGTGAATGCGATCCGGGCCGGTATTCGCAATCGCCACGATAATGATCGGCTCAATTAATTTGCGGCGAATCAATCGTTGCGCGGTTTCATCCACACCCCATTCCACGCCGGCGAACGCAGTCGCGGCATCGAAAACATTCTGCCCATCCTGCAAATAGAGCACTGGATAACGACGCCGTAGGAAACGGCGATATCCTGGCGGTAAGTAAACCAGAATATCGCGCCGGTTCCCGAGGGTGCGCGAAGGGAATTGCCGGTGGCGCTGAATATTCCCAGTGAGGGTGTGATGCGGCATCTTTGTGGCACAGGCATCTTGCCCGTTGATAAAGACTCGCGCAACGACTGGGACCGGCGCACCTGTGCGGTAGGCTAAAGTCCTTTTAACCGAACAGAATCCGGTCTATAAAAGCCGACCCGGTTTATGGAGGAACGTTACATCAAGTGGTGGACGCCATATTTGAGCCGCGAGTTTGAGATGCTGGTCTTCGGGAATGGCGGCGGTCTGCCTCTGATTATTTTTCCAACATCGTTTGGCAGTTATTACCAAAACAAGGATTTCGGCCTGATCGATTCCGTCGCCTGGTTCATTGATAACAACCGCGTCACCATTTATTGCCCCGACTCAATTGATCTCGACAGCTTCTACAACAAATCCATTCATCCCGCCGATCGCATTCGCACTCACATCGCTTATGAAAGTGTGATTGTGCGCGACGTCTTCGATTTTGCCCGGCGCGAAGGCAGCACTCATCGTGTTGGTGTTTGTGGTGCGAGTCTCGGCGCCTATCACGCGGCCAATATTGCTTTCAAACACGCCGATGCCGTCAGTCATCTAATCAGCCTGAGCGGCGCATTCGAGATCAGCGATTTCTTCGACGGCTATCACGACGACAACATTTATTTCAACAGCCCTTACGAATATCTGCCGAACATGCCTGACCCGTGGAAATACAACCACATGAACATCATTATCGGCACTGGCGAATGGGATAATACTCGCCACGAATCGATGCGGCTCTCTGGCATCTTGAATTCAAAAGGAATCCGCAATTGGCTGGATGACCGGAAATGGTGCGGGCACGAGTGGAAGTACTGGTGCGACATGCTGCCATATTATTTGTCGACGTTTTGACGGTCACTTTATGAAAAAAATCGGAATCTTATTTGGCCAAGAAAACTCCTTTCCCTGGGCGTTCATCGATCGCGTTAATCAAAAGACCGGCGGCAAAGATATCGTCGCAGAAGCGGTCCGGATCGACAAAGTGATTCAAGGCGAGCCATGCGGCTACGACGTGATTATCGATCGCATTTCGCAGGATGTGCCGTTCTATCGCGCCTTTCTGAAAAATGCCGCCCTCACCGGAACCGCCGTAGTCAACAATCCGTTTTGGTGGAGCGCGGACGAGAAATTTTTTAATAACGCGCTGGCTACAAAAATCGGGGTCGCCGTTCCGCGCACCGTGCTGCTGCCTTCACACGAAGTGCCGATCGACACCAATGCCAACTCGTTCCGCAATTTGGCATATCCGCTCGATTGGGAGGCGATTTTCAACTACGTCGGCTGGCCGGCATTTTTCAAACCATTCGCCGGTGGAGGTTGGAAAAATGTTTATCGCCTGCATAACCCAGAGGAATTTTATCGCGCATACAGCGAAACCGGACAGCTCGTCATGATGCTGCAGGAAGAAGTGAAATTCGACATGTACTTTCGCTGCTATTCAATCGATCAGCGCAACGTGCGGATCATGCCCTACGATCCGCGGCATCCTTATCATTTGCGATATCAAACCGAGTGGCGAACCCCAAAGGAAGTATTGCAGAATGTCGAGCGCGGTGTCCTGCAGTTGAATCAATACCTCGGCTATGACCTGAATACCGTCGAGTTCGCCATCCGCGATGGCGTTCCGGTCGCGATCGATTTTTGTAATCCCGCACCGGACGCTGAAGTGACGTCGGTTGGTCAGGCGAATTTTGAATGGGTGGTCGAGGCCGTATCAGAGATGGCGATTCGCAAAGCGCGCGAGCATCAACCCGGTCGAGATAATCTGAGCTGGGGAAAATTTGTCCAAGCCGGGGCCACGCGGCGCGCCCTTGGCGATTTGAAGTAAGCCGGGAGGCGCGGCCGGCGACCGCGGCTACAAAATCGCTGGAGGGACGCGCGCTGTCGCGTCCCAAACATAAATGGGGACACGACATCGCACCTCTGAAGCGCATCGAATCGAGATGGGAAAGGGGATCCCGCGGAAGTTACCTTAAGGATTACGCGACGGGATCCCTCGACTTCCGCTCGGGATGACGTTAGCGCTGGCATTTTGGGCACCATGCGGTGGTCCGCCCGCCAATTGTCGCGCGACGCAAGACCGTTTTGTGTCGTGGACATATCCCGCCCGCGCGCCAGCGTTCATGAATTAACCAGGTCCGCGGCAACGTGGAATCATCTGGCCCAATAATGCGCAGCGATTCACGCGCGACGAACCGGGTTGCGCGAAAAAGCTCATTGCGCTCTCCAGCGCCTAATCTGCCCGCGCGTTTCGAGGGCAAGATTCTTGCGCGCCACAAGATTTCATCGGCCATCCAGTTGCCGATCCCGGAAAATCCCGATTGCATCAGGACGACAGCTTTAATTGGCGCCTTGGGGTGGCGATCGAGAAATCGATCGAGAAACTCGCGATTGAATTTAGCGGACACAATCTCCGGCACACCGTTGTCCCACCATGTCGGTGCCGTTTTACCGTGATGAAATTGCACCCGGCCAAATTGGCGTGCATCGGTGAAGACGAGCGCGCGTTCACGCTGATACAAAACAAGATGATCATGCTTTTGCGGTCGAAAATCGGGGGACGCGGCTTGCATTTTCCCGCTCATGCCGAGATGCAGGCCGAGCCAATTCTCGTTAGAAAATCGGAAGAGCATCCGCTTGCCGCGCGCTTCCGAAGTCAACAAATGCGCTCCGGCGAGTTCTTCGGGCAAGGCGCGCGTGTTTGTTCCGCGAAAAATTCGCTTACCCGAATGCAGCGCGATTTTGATCACACGATGCCCGATCCCGGCATTCCACTGCCGCCGAAAATATTCCACCTCCGCCAATTCCGGCATGGCGCGGAACATAGACATTCCTGTCTGTGCGCCAAACGGTCATTCCAGCCTGTTTTCCCGAAGACACAACGGGCTACAAGCACGTTGGGCACACAGGCTGAAAGCCTATGTTCCGACAGACAGCGCAAGCGCAATGTGCTGGCATGAAAACCGTCATCCCGAGTCCGGCAGCTGCCGGATCGAGGGATCCCGCTGCGTAATCTTTAAGGCAACTTCTACGGGATCCCTCGGTCCGAGCCGCACTGGCGGTTTTGCTCGGGATGACACGCAATTTTGTTCGGATTCGATGCGACGGTTTTGCTCGCCTCTTCCCTCGTAGGGCTTTGCCCTGTAGAAGGGACATTGCTAAATTCACCCTCAATATGGAAAAGGTCATCATTGTCGGGAGCGGCTGCGCCGGTTTGACCGCAGCGATTTATGCCGCCCGCGCCAACCTGAGTCCGCTCGTGCTCGAAGGCGCCCAGCCCGGTGGACAACTTTCCACCACCACCATGGTCGAGAATTTTCCCGGATTCACTGACGGCATCGACGGCCCGCAGTTGATCATGAACATGCACGCGCAGGCGGAAAAATTCGGCGCCCGTTTTTCTTATGCCGAAGCGACCGGCTTCGAGCCGCTGAATTCGCACATTCGTCTGCAAGTTGACGACAAGGAATGGCTAGCGACCGAATCACTCATCATCGCAAGCGGTGCCTCAGCGCGCTGGCTCGGGCTGGAGAACGAGGAGAAACTCATCGGCCATGGGCTGACGTCGTGCGCGACCTGTGATGGCGCGTTTTATCGCAACGTGCCGGTGGCGGTGGTGGGCGGCGGCGATTCTGCGGCTGAGGAGGCGCTTTTTCTCACCCGGTTCGCATCCCGAATTTATCTCATTCATCGACGCGACAAACTCCGCGCCTCCAAAATCATGGCCGATCGCGTGCTGGCGCACCCAAAGATCGAGCCGATCTGGAATACAGTGATCACGCGTTACATTCCGGACGAAAAAGGGGAGATGCGCGCAGTTGATTTGCGTAATGTCGTCACCCACGAAGAACGGGAATTGCCGGTGGCGTGCGTCTTTGTCGCCATCGGCCACGAGCCAAACGCGAAACCGTACAGCGGCAAGCTGGAGATGGACAAGGATGGTTACCTCATCACCAAACGACTGGTCGAAAGCAAACACCCGGGCATCTTCATCGCCGGTGATGTAGCCGACCGCGTCTACAAACAAGCGGTCACCGCCGCTGGAGCCGGCTGCGCTGCGGCCATGGAAGCAGAGCGATATTTAAGCTCGCTAGAGAAGCATTAGCCGATTTCCGATTGTCGAATGGCGATTGCCAATGGAGAATCGTTGAAGCTTTGCGACCTGACGCAGTTCTATTCGCCATTGAGCGGCGGAGTGAAACGCTATGTACATGAAAAGATCGCGTACATTCAAGGCGCGACCACGGACGAACATGTACTCGTCGTTCCAGGACCGAAAACGGAATGCGTCACGAGCGAACGCTCGCGAATCTATTTCATTCATTCCCCGCTCATTTCGAGAACATCGCATTACCGCGCCCTGATTAACCTGCGGGCGATCGAGCAAATTCTGGAACGTGAACGGCCGGACTTGATCGAGTCGGGTGACCCATACCAGGTGGCGTGGAAAGCGATTGCCAGCGGCGAAGCGCTGCGCATTCCGGTGGTCGGATTTTATCACTCGCATTTCCCGGAAGCGTACGTCCGCAGCGCCGCGAAATTTCTTGGCCAGACCGCGGGCGAGGCGATGATGGATTTCACCCGCCGTTATGTGCGCAATCTCTACAATTCATTCCAGGCCACCCTGGTTCCATCCGCTCGTCTCGGAGCCGTCCTGACAGAGTGGGGAGTGGAAAACGTCCGCGCGGTGAACCTCGGCGTGAATACCACAGTCTTTTCGCCCTCGCCCGATGACACCGCGGCAACGCGTGCGGAATTGGAACTGCCTGCATCACGCCGGCTCTTGCTCTACGTCGGCCGGCTGGCGAAGGAAAAAAATACCGGTTTGCTTTTCCGAGCCTTTGCCAAGTTGGACGGGAACGCCTCCCGAGATTTTCATCTCCTCGTCATTGGCGACGGACCAGAGCGTGGCGATCTCGCCGAGCTGCAAGCGCGCTGCCCAAATGTCACCTGGATGCGGTATTGCACCGACTCAGCTGATCTTGCCCGCTATTATCGCGCGGCCGATTTGTTTGTACATCCGGGGACGCAGGAAACTTTTGGCCTTGTCGCGTTGGAAAGTCAGGCCTGCGGGACTCCGGTGGTTGGCATTCGCGGCAGCTACATGGATAGGATTATTCTGCACGATCAGGAATCGTGGGCAGAGGAGGAGACGCCCGAATCCCTGGCTCGCACCATCGAAACCGCCTGCTCGCGCAACCTGCCACGACTGGGGGCGCGCGCCTCGCGGCTGGCTGAGGAACGCCTTTCCTGGCCCCGGGTGTTCGAACGTTTATTTTACATTTATCGCGAAGTTTGCTTTAACTATAGGAAACAACGCTGAATGGACGACGCGTCGCAGTACTCAATTCGCAGTTATCAAGCGAGTGATCGCGGCGCTGTCCGTAAACTTTGCTGCGAGACCGGCTTTCTCGGCGATCCGATTGATCCGGTGTTTCAAGATCGCGAATTGTTCGCCGATTTTCTAACCACGTATTATACAGATCACGAACCGGAATCTTCCTTCGTCCTGGAAATTGACGGAGAGATTCGTGGTTATCTGCTGGGCTCGCGCAAACCACTACAGCACCAGGTCTACGCTTTTGCGCATACCGTATTGTTATTTTTTCGAGCGCTCCGCCGCTATCGCGGTTACAACGTGCGCTCGCGCAAATTCGTTCGCTGGGTCATCGGCCATGGCTGGCACGAAGTCCCGGCCGCGCCCAGATCGGTTCCGCATTTTCACATCAACCTGCTGCCGGACGCGCGAAAAATTTCCACCACCCGAGCGCTTATGAGCTCGTACCTGAATTACCTTTATCGATTCGGCGAGCGCCGTGTTTATGGCCAGATCGTGACCTTTGAAAGCCGCCGGGGCGAAAAGTTGTTCGAGCGCTACGGCTTCAAAGTATTGAATCGCGCGGAGATCACGAAATGGAAAGCGTTCTATCCGAAGTCGGTCTATCTCAGCACTGTGATCAAGACCCTCGAAACGGCCGGGCCACTTTCCGCTTACTCGCCGGCAAACGTAAAGCGCTTGATCAACTTTCGCGCTCGCCGCGAATGAATTGCTCGACGCAGCGATGCGCCTCGTCGTCGGTCATTTGTACCGGCGGACGTTTTGCAAAATAGGCGGAGGGCGAGTGCAGTGCGCCACCGATGCCGCGATCGAGCGCAAGTTTGCAACAACGGATGGCATCGATCGCTACGCCGGCAGAGTTTGGCGAATCTTCGACGGAAAGTTTCACATCGATTTCCATCGGCACGTCGCCGAAGAGTCGGCCTTCCACGCGGATAAAAGCAATCTTGTTATCGAGTTGCCAGGGCACGTAATCGCTCGGGCCAATATGGATATTTTCGTCGGCCAGGCGTTCTCCCATAACTGATTGCACGGCTTCGGTCTTCGAAGTTTTCTTCGAAGTCAGTCGCGTTCGATTAAGCATGTTTAAGAAATCGGTGTTACCGCCCGTGTTCAGCTGATAGGTTCTGACCACCCTGACACCGCGCCTGCGGAAGAGATCGACAATGGTGCGATGAAGCACAGTTGCGCCCATCTGGGCTTTGATGTCGTCTCCGACGACAGGTAAATTTTTGTCGGCAAAACGCTTTGCCCAAACCGGATCGCTGGCGATGAAGACGGGAATGTTATTAACAAAACCGAGGCCGCCTTCCAGAGCGCAACTGGCGTAGAAACGCGTCGCCTGCTCCGAACCAACCGGAAGATAATTGACCAGCATCTCGGCCGCAGAATCACGCAGTTCTTCGATGATCTGCTCACGGGTGGATTCTTTCTCCAGGGGCAGGAAAGTGCGCAGAGGATCCTGGTCGCGCATGTGCTCGGCAAAACTGTCGAAAACACAGCCCATTTTCACGATTGCGCCGGTGCGGTGGATTTTATCGCAAAAAATCTTCGTGCAGTTCGGCGGGGAAAAAATGGCCTCGCTCACATCGAGTCCTACCTTGCGGCGATCGATATCAAAGGCGGCAACCACTTCGATGTCCTGAGGCTGGTAAGAGCCGATGCGGCGGTGCATCAGGCCGGTACAGCTGCCATTGCCGTTTGACCCGCGATAAAAATTGATTCCTTGGACGAGAGAACTGGCACAGTTGCCCATCCCGACGATGGCGATTCTGATTTTGCTCATTCGGTAAGCGCGACTCTATGCGCAGGGCGTTTCAGCGCGCAAGTGACAAGTTTCAGATTTTCAATGGTTAGGCC
>Ga0209687_1000277_pt1 | contig 17700 bp, 13 predicted proteins | sample GraSoiAngelo_136_FD_185893 | JGI IMG/M metagenome (GOLD analysis project Ga0209687, IMG submission 185893) | Grasslands soil microbial communities from the Angelo Coastal Reserve, California, USA - 14_0929_09_20cm (SPAdes) (version 2) | ecosystem: Environmental > Terrestrial > Soil > Grasslands ...
GATATTACACCGACAATGCCTGTCGAATGCGTTACGATCAATATCTACGTTTGGGATATGGGATCGGCAGCGGTGCTGTCGAGAGCGCTCATAAACAGATTATCCACGCTCGATTCCGTCAAGCGGGGATGCGGTGGAGCGAAGCTGGAGCACGCCGATTGCTGGCTCTACGTTTGCTGTTGCTAAACGACAACTGGGCATTACTGGATCAACTACGGATGATTTCTCTGGCCGCCTAAATCGAATCTGTCTATCAAGCAGACTAACAATCGTTTCGAGTTGACCAAGCCTTGCCGATGTCTCATGCTGACCCGGTGTTCGGCCGCCGGAAACCGGTAGTAGTAATCCCGCCTGATCTCAGGGGGCGATTGGAATCAGCCAGACTTGATCTGCTGGCTTTGTTCCGTGCCCTGGATCAAATGGATTTAACTCCTCTGGAAATCCCTCAGCGGCTGCTGCAACAACTGTTTGAATTAGATGCCGACTATGCGGAGGCCCTTTGGGGTTTGGATCAACCTGAAGGATCTCTGGATATGCGTGCGATGCTGCGTGATACCCTCGCTGCTCTCGAACAACTGCCAAACGCTACAGCACGCTTTCGAAAGAATCTCCCCCAGCGTGCCCACCCGGTATTGCTCAAGCTCGAACCAGCTACTCGAAAGTCACTCAACCCGGCTGAAGCCTACAATATGATCCCCGGCAGAGATCCCCAAAACGGTTAAGCACCCATATCAGCGACGACTGTTTGACAAACCTCGAAGTTATCTATACTGTCCTTTTGAACCGAGCCTAGCTCACTCTTTTCATCAGCTTTTCTGGAATTCTCCAGTTCATCTGAATCAAACAGCTCACTTTCAAAGGCAGCTAAAATGTTCACACGCCATTTGAGCCTGAAATGAAGTAGCCAGCGCTCGCAGTTCCGAGAAGGTGGGCTCGTCCGCCCTCTCGTTGCAAATTTGCTCTTCGGCATACAACGGAGATGCGCCAGGGTCGAATGTGGGCCCCGACGATCAAATCGCTTAAGAGCAATCAATCAGTCACTCCGCTAGACCGGCAGTCTCCGCTCGTGACCGTTCCCGCGAACCGCTCGGCCTGCTTTAGACTTTATTCGAAAAGGGAAAATGTTATGTCAACTAAATTGTTTGTGGGTAATCTCTCATTTGATACGACCAGTGATGAAATCCGCGATCTCTTCAGTGAGGTGGGCGGGGTGGAATCGTGCCAGGTGATCACGGACCGAGAAACCGGTCGTTCAAAGGGATTCGGCTTCATCGAGATGAATTCGAGAGCCGAGGCAACCACTGCCAGAGAGAAGTTCAACGGGAAAGACCTGCACGGGCGCGCGCTCAAAGTGGATGAAGCTAAGCCGAAGGCCGACAACCGCAACAACGGCGGATCACAACGCTATTAGTTTTAGGATTGCGCTCAGCATGAGGCCGGCTGAGAGGAAAGCCTCTCAGCCGTTACACCTCGCGGAGAAGTGAATCGTAGGACTGACTCACAAAGGAGGTCTCAATGCACATTCAAGATGTCTTGCTGAACCTCAAAGCGGCTTCCGCTGGAGCATTCGCCCGACCATCTATTTTCTGGTTCGTTCTGGCTTCCCTTATCGCACCGTTAGCGCTTTTGACCTTGGGCGGCAGTCATTCGAACAACCTACCCTGGTATTTCTGGACCACAATACTCGCAATGCTGTTGATTGAGGCATGCGTGGGCTTCTTCAGGTTCACGCGCCCATCGCGCGGAGCGGACAATATTTCGATCAGCCCGGATCGAGCGCGTCGGACTAGCCCGCCGAAGGACCAAGCATAAAATATCCAGCCCCAATGACCTCTAGCGCTGAAGGCGCGACATAAGCGCTTCGTTGCCGTGCTGCCGGGGCTGCGCTCCGCTGGCCCCTGGCTGTTGACGCGTTCCCCCTCAGGGAACAATCCAGCGTCCAAATTCCCGCGCGGTCCCGTTCAGAAACAAATCCTCCTTCGAACCGAGGGCTGCGCTCCGCTGGCCCCCGGCTATTGACGCGTTCCCCTGCAGGGAACACACGTATCTCTCCTTCGAACCGGGGGCTGCGCTACGCTGGCCCCCGGCTATTGACGCGTTGCCCTTCAGCGAACAATCCAACAGCCAAATTCCCTCGGTACCGTTCAGAAACAAAATCATTCCTCGCACCGGCGGCTGCGCTACGCTGGCCCCCGGCTATTGACGCGTTCCCCTCCAGGGAACTATCCAACATCCAAATTCCCGCGGTCCCGTTCAGAAAATCCTCTCTCGCACCGGCGGCTGCGCTCCGCTGGCCCCTGGCTCTTGACGCGTTCCCCCTCGGGGAACAGTCCAACATCCAAATTCCCACAGTCCCCTTCGGAAACAAAATCATCCCTCGCACCGGCGGCTGCGCTCCCGCTCGCCCCCGGCTATTGACGCGTTCCCCTTCAGGGAATAATCCAACATCCAAATTTCCACGGTCCCATTCAGAAACAAATCCGGCGGTCCCTTTCAAGGAATAATCCGAAGCTGACCGGACTCCGGTAGAGCGATTCGCGGGCTTATCTACGCCCGCCTGATCGATGAGGGACGCGTTTCGAACGCGATATGAGACCCGCATGAAATGTTTCGCTGACTTTCCACTTCTGTGAGTGCGGATACAGGCGTAAGAAATTTTGAAATGAGGATGAGAAAGTAAATGTTTCAGGCATATCACGGCGTAACAAGCGCCCAGCACCAAACGAACTTCAACAACTTCAGCGAGCAGGGATACCGAATGATCTCGCTCAGCGTGTACGGAGATCCCGGCGACGCACACTATGCGGCAGTATGGGTAAAACGCCAGGGACCGGCATGGGTAGCGGTTCATGGAGTGGATAGCGCAGGCTATCAATCGTTCTTCAACAACTGGACGGCCAAAGGCTTTGTCCCAATCATCGTCTCGGCTACCGGAACGAGCGGCAACGCCATCTTCGCAGCCGTATTCGAGCAGGACATAGCGGGCGCCTGGTTTGCCCGCCACGGTATGACCTCCGGCCCCGAGACTAATGCAGGCACATTTCAGAGCTTCAACAAGAGCACCCGAGATCAGAAAATGGTACTGCGCTCGGTCGCCATTTATGGCACGGCTAACGATCGAAGATACGCGGCGGTGTGGCATTCGAATCCGGTATTCGTAAAATGGCACGTGCACGCCTCCGACACAGGAACAAGCTATCAAACTATATTCGATGCGGAGACACAGTTGCCCGGCTATCAACTGGCCGCGTACCGCCCGTCGTATGTGGCGCTTTCAAGCGATCATATCTACTGCTCCGTGTTCAAGGACGATGTAGTCGGCCCGTGGGTTGCGCGGCATGGAATGAGTTCAGCCGAATACCAGGCTGAGTTCAATACTCAAACCAGCGCGGGCTTCTATCCCATATGCGTTCAGGGCGGAGGCTCCGGAAGCAACACGCGATATGCGGCTCTATTCGCCAAGCAGGACATCCCTCTCAGCAGGCAGTGGACTGTAACAGGTCCGGCGGTTCCGGCTCTGGCGGGATTCGACAATCTGATGCATTCCTTCATGCAAGCCAATGGAGTGCGCGCGGCTCAGTTGGCCATCGCCAAGAACGGCGTATCGAAATTTTCTCGAGCGTACACGTGGGCGGAGCCCGGCTATCGCGTCACCCAGCCTTCGGATCGCTTCCTGCTAGCAAGCTGCAGCAAGATGTTTCTGGAGGCTGCGGTTCAGTCGCTCTACGACACGAATCCTCCCAAGCTGACCTCGCAGACAAAAGTCTATCCGCTGCTTGGCTTTTCGAATCCGGCCGATCCGCGCAGCGACACGATCACGATTCAGCAGCTACTGGATCACATGGGCGGGTATGACGATACGGCGAGCGGCTCCGGCTTTGATCCGACATACAACATGCGCAAGATTGCGCTCGATCTCAACCTGGGGCATCCGGTGACCAAACTCGACGTGGCGCGTTATATGTACGCACGCATGCTCGATTTCAAGCCCGGCACGAACAACAAGTATTCGAACTTCGGCTACCTGCTCGCGGGCGCGGTGATCGAGCACGTAACCGGAATGAAGTATTTCGACTACGTGAAGAAGACGCTGCTTCAGCCGGCAAACATCACTGAAGTCCAGGTCATTTCCACGCGAGCGTCCAGCCGCACCAACGACGAGGCGATTGCCGAAGATGAAGGACTCGGGTTGAGTCCTCTTGATCTGGCTTCGCAGCTCAGAATCCCGGCGGTCTATGGCGGCGACGGAGAAATCAACGAAGTGGGAGATCCGAATGACGGCACTGGAGCATCCGCGCATGCGCTGACGCAGTTCATTTATCTCCATGCGGTCTGGGGCAATGGTCCGAGGGCGAATGGCGCGGCCCGCTCCGGCAGCACGCCGGGGGCGTCGTCGCTGGCGGTTTCTCGGTCGGACGGTATCGACTGGGCTTGTGTCATCAACACTCGCGACTGGCCGATTAACACTTCACCGTCGCTGAACGACCTGTTCGATCTCACGGCTCCGATCAGCTCAACTTCGATCACGCATCTCCTCGACACGACGCCTCTCCCGTGAGGTCGTGAATCGTATTGATGTTCGGCGCTCCACGACCGGCATTCGATGTCCGTTTCAACGCAATGACCCGACGCCCGCGCGGCGTCGGGTCATTTTGATGGGCGATCTGTCAGGAAAATGCGGTAGTCAGGCGCTCCTCGCGTCTCTTTGCAGTACAGGCGCTGTTCGAATTCACGATTCGATCGGAGCGTTCCAATGCACAATGGTCGGGATCGGCCTGGGATAGCGCCAGGCGCATTTGTATAACAACGATCTTCGATTATGTTGCGCGCGCTAATCGGCTATTGCCGGCGTTAACATGCCGCCTGTTCCGGTCAGGTCGGCGAAAATTCCAAACGACTGGCGAATCGGTTCATATGCGAGGCCCGGTTCCAGCACCAACGCCAACAGTGTCTTGCCGGGCTCAAACAGAGTTGCCGGCAGCGGCTGGGGAGCGAGGCCGGCAAATTCATACTTCACTGCCGGGTTATTCGTGAGGCGTATCCATTCATAGATTGGGCGCCCGTCGCATCGTCCAATCTGGGGGCCGTGTTCGCCTATTTGGCTCGATCGAGTCACGCAATACGACCGCTTAATTCTGGACTTCATTATCCAACCTCGTAATTGAATTGGGGGTAGACAACTACGGCGGAGAGCATCGGAATCCACCAACTCACTCCTGATTGTCAACTCGCGCATTTTCCCTGCTCAGGGAATGCAAACCTCGTTCTTCATCTTTTCTTTTATCAACGGCGGGATGAGATGGGCAAGCGTGGCGCCCCTGCCAGAGCCTCCCCCATTTGCGTAACAACGAAATGGCGATTGGAGTCACGACGCGTTTAGGCCGTGACCGAGCAACGAAAAGAGTGGTAGCGTGTGCGCTCTTGCCGTTAAGGCGCAATGACAGAGTGCAAGCCGTAGTGGACTCTTGCCCACAAGACGTTTTCGCGGTTCCCGAGACGCTTCTTGAATCCTTATGAGACTAGGTTTTATCAAAATCTTCTGGGGCTTGTTGCTTGTCACGCTCGATATTCGAATTAATTCACTGGATTTGATGCCAAACTTTATTGGCTACATCCTCATCGCTGCCGGCCTCACCTTGCTGGCCCCACGTCATCTATGGTTTCGAACAGCGAGGGTCATTGCAATCATCATGGTCTTCGTTTCTATTCCAAGTCTCACCGAGATTAGGATCGACGCCCAGCAAACGCCAAGGTTCAAGCGAGAATCAATCTCGATCCTGACCGGTAATCTCAGCGCGTTGCTCCCTAAGAACATAGATTCGGCCTTGCTTCTGCGCACGACAAGTGAACGAAGCATCATTGACGAAAACAGAACTCAGAATCCCGAAAGGCAGGAGGACACGATACTCGGAGAGTATTCTGACGGCACGGTAGTCTTGATCTTACGCTATGCCTCATCCGAAGAAGCCCTTCGAGCAATGAAGCATAAGGACGACACAGATTATTCCTTCGAGGAGTTCTTAAGGCGAACTCCCCATTTCAGCGGCCAGAGTCACACAACCGAAGGCAGCATAGGCGGCGGTGAAATGAAGATGTCTCAGTGGTCAAGGATGGAAGTAAGCGATCGAGTGGTACACCAATGGTGGAACCGGGCACGGAGTTGGTCGAGCCCTTCGACTTGGAATGACAAAGGAGCAGGCTGGAGCAACAGCCTATTGTATATCGTTGAAGGCAACCGAGCTTCGGCTGATGGCTATAAAGCAATATTCGAAGACGAGAGCGGCGGCGGCAATGGAGTCAGCTTCAATCCGCTATTTCCCATTTCGATGGCGAGCGAGATATTGAACCTTCTGTTGATCTGGTCAATATGCTCCGGGATCCTGGCGCTGTCCCTGTCCTCAAATAACCATGATTTGATGCGCTCCGCAAAAAGGCGACGCATCCTGTTTTTGATCTTGACGGCGGCCGGCTGGATTGCGCCGATAGCATTGTTCGTTGCACCAGACGTTAAATCGAGCAGGTTCTACCCGGCAGGCAGCTTCTTGTTAATGGTCTCTTTGGCATCGGGAATTGTGATGATTCTAATAATGGCGTTAATGCGAAGGGCGGCCAATTCTTTAGAAGAGAGACCAGACGGCGATAAGAAAGCACGCATGAACCATTTCGTGGTTTGCTGAGGAGGGTCGTTATTCAATCGCGCCTTCAACAATTCGTCGCGCCTTCGACAATTCGCCGGGACGGAAGAGGAACCAACCATGCGCTCAGGCCAAGAGCTAACACGACGCAGGCCATCACATAAAACACGGTTGCGTAAGAGCCGGTGCGTTCCACGCATTCCGCCAGAAGCAGCGGCCCGATCGCGGATGCTACGACCGTGAATGCCTGAGCTGCTCCCTGAATTCTGCCGAGGTGCGCGCGGCCAAAAACCCTGCTCCAGAACGAGAAGAAGATGACGATGATGAACCCGCCTGCCAGGCCCATTACCAGAGCATACATTGCTACGTGAACCTGCGTGCGAACATAGGGCAGCGCCAACAGCGAGCCCGCCAGCATCCACATAGCCAATGCCATCAGTTTGTTCATAGACCATTTCACCGTCAGCCATCCTCCCAGGAAATTACCCAACAGCGCCGTTAACGCGACGATGACCAGACTGCGGTAATAGGTGTACGCATCGAAACCTCGCTCCGCGAGAATCGCTTCGTTGAATAGTGCGATGCCGGATGCAATGAGGCCGTAAACGGCGCTCGAAAGCGCAAAGACCCAAAAGGCGGGCGTGGATAATGCCTGCCGCAGCGTGTACTCGATTCCCCGCTCCGGCAACTCCTCGATGGTGCCCGCTTTGATGCCGCCCGTTTCGCCGGCGCCCGCGAGGCCGCAAGCCTCGGGCGTTCGCCGAACCAATAGCCACGCCATAGGAGCAAGAAACAGTATCAGCCCAAAGCCTATTCCGGCCCAGGCTACACGCCAACCGCTGTTAACAACGACAGCTCCGACGATGGGAAAGGCCAGCATAAAGCCGACGCTTAGCAGGATCGAGTAAACAGCCATTGCCAGATTCAGCTTTCGCACGAACCACTGGCCTACGATCGTTATGCTGACGACCGACAGCGCGCTCTGCCCAAAACCGCGAGTGAGCGTGATCAACAAGGCCACAAGGACTATTCCCTGAGCCTTGCTCATCACCAGCACAACCACGCCCAACATCATTGAGACCGCCGTAAGCACGCCGCGGCTTCCAAAGCGGTCTATCAGCTTCCCAACGCCGATGCAGAATAATGCGCCTATCAGGGTCGCCCAAAGATTTATGTGCGCGAAGAAGACGCGATCGATTTGGAGGTCTTTCAGCAGCGGCTCGGTTATTAATCCCAGGCCCTGTGTGCGCCCCGGAAGAGTCCCAACCATTGCCGCCGCCGCAACCCCGACGTTCACCCAGCCGTAATAGAACGGCAAGCGGGCCGGTCTAATGATACGAGGAGGCGCTTCACTGCTGAACGAATCCATCGATCGATCCTATCTCAGGTAATCACTGTGTCAGGCTTTGAAGATGAGGCCGCGGCGGCATACCACCACAACCAGCATAGGAAGAGGCAAAGAACGAGCCCTATGAATCGCAACGCTCCTGTCTTAAACACAACCGTAGCATTGAAGATCATAAACATCAAAAACGCCTGCCACATCACATTCAACAGCGCGGACCGCCGCCGATAACCCTCCGGTCCTCGCTGCCACCACGCAACGTCGAGAACCCAACAGACGATCAGCGCATAGTTGAAGTAGACGCCTCCTCCCCACTCCAGGCCGATCACCTCGGCGGTTTGACGAGAGGTCTCGCGGTAAACTGAATCGTGACTCCAGTGATGATAGAACTGGTATGCGCAGACTACATGTATCAGGAGGCTCAGGCAGCCAATCGTCCAAGCGAGCCTCGCCTTCGGCTCCAGGTTCGGTTTCTTGCGCGAAAGCGCCAGCAGCGCGGCCCCGATGAAGTATCCGGCGAGGGTAACCCAGATCGAAAAGCGCGTGAGAAACTCACCCTTGTTCATGAATTATTCGAACTCTTTATTCCGAAGGATGCGCGACGGTTTGTTTGGCCTGTGCGAGGTAGATGATCGCGCCGAGTCCCGCCCCTACACAGGCTCCACAGGTAGACGCCCGTTTTGAACGACACTCAAAGCGCAGGTTTAAGACCGGCGAATAATAGTCACGTTAACCGTCCTTCAACCAACAATGCCGAGTCCATTTCGCAAGACGCCCCCACCAGGCGTCGCCCGGCACATGAACGGAGACTAAGGACGCGACTTCTGATAAACGATGAAATGCTGTTGCGGAAGAAAGTCCTTCGTCTCTTTCCAGATAAGGCCGACTGCGGCCATTTCTCTTCGCGCCTGAGCGACCGTCATTTTGTGGAGCCGCTTGATCGGCACATCGGGGTCTTCGCCGCGGTATTCGACTTGAATAACTCTGCCGCCCGGTTTGAGGCTTCGGACGATGCTTTCCATCATTTCTCGCGGATAGGAGAATTCGTGATACGCGTCTACGAGAAGAGCGGCGTCGACCGTCTGATCCGGCAGCCTCACATCAGCCTCGGTCCCCAGAATCGAAACTACATTGCGGGCCTTCAATTCTCTTTTCTTCTGCTCGATGAACGAGAGCATTTCGGGTTGAATATCGACCGCATAAACTTTGCCTTGAGTGACCACTCGGCTCATTCGGAACGTGAAATAACCGGTACCCGCCCCGATGTCGGCTGCCGTGTCCGTCGGCTTGAGCTTCATTTGCTTGATCACTTGATGGGGCAATTCGGTATCGGCTCGATCCGCGCGTTCGAGCCACTCCGCCGCCTCGTGTCCCATCACGTGCGCGATCTCGCGACCCATATAGAACTTGCCGATGCCGTCAGGGTCGTGACGGGCGCGCGTTTCGTAGATCCGCCGGTTTCGTTGATCCTGACCCGCCCAGGCCGCTGTGTCCGGCATTCCAGCCCGCGCGCCGACAGTCGCCAGCAACGCCAGCGAGTACAGAATTAATATGCGTCTCTTATTCATAGCTGAATATCGAACACGAACCGAACACGTCGTAGGATCGCAGCCCAAATCGGATGTCTTGGATCACGTTGACCTCGCGAAAAACGAATCGAAAAATCAAAGCTGCCCGGAAGCATCTCCGGTCAACACCGACCTATGCCGTTGCTTTATAGTTGAGCGCGAGCGACTCGGCAAGTTTCCGAGCGTCAGTTCCGAGCGTCAGTTCCGAGCGTCAGTTCCGAGCGTCAGTTCCGAGCGTCAGTTCCGAGCGTCAGTTCCGAGCGTCAGTTCCGAGCGTCAGTCCGTGATACGAGCGGTATTAGATTGAGTGTTGAAATGCCTTGGCGTGGCGATGTCTTATATCGATGCGCTTGGCCGCGACCCTTATGCTCAATCTCTTACTCGCGGCCGCGACGTCGATCCGCCTGATGACCTCTGATTCGAAACAGAGATGATGACGAACCGCTCAGTTAAATTTCCGGTTGCAGATCGGGATGTGTTCGCAGAAGAACATCGCGGTTGGTGCTCTTTGATCCGTTCCGGGACAGCGTAAAGTAGACGGTCGCTCCTTCGCCGACCTTGGCTTCCGCCCAGACCTGTCCTCCATGGCGCTTTACTATTCTTTGAACTATAGCCAAACCGACACCGGTCCCTTCATATTCGTCTTCGGTGTGCAGGCGTCGAAAGAGACTAAAAAGCTGGTTGGCATACGTCATGTCGAATCCCGCTCCATTGTCCCTCACAAAATAGACGGTCTCGTCTCCCCGGCTTAACGAGCCGATTTCGACAAGAGGCTGCTCCTTTTTCTTAGTGAACTTGAAGGCATTGGAGACCAGATTGCTGAGGACCTGTCTGATCATCGCGCGATCACCTTCAGAAAGAGGAAGGTGTCCCACTCGCACGGATACGGGCCGATCCTTTATCTCGTCGACAACCTCACGAACGAGCGCGCCCATATCAATAGTCGAGCGAACGAACGCGTCGCGCGCGACCCTGGAAAAAGCCAGCATATCGTCGATCAACTCTTCCATTCTTGTTGCACCGGTGAGCACACGCTCAAGACACCTCTTGCCATTGTCGTCCAGCGAAGCTGAACAATCTTCCTGCAGTATTTGCGCAAACGCATTGATGCCCCGGAGCGGGGCCCTGAGATCGTGCGCCACGGAATAGCTAAAACTCTCCAGCTCCGCGTTGGCGGCTTCAACTTCCTTTCGCGTTTTGAACAGATCGACGAAAACGGCGACCTTGAATTTGAGTACTTCGGGGACGATGGGCTTGAAGAGGTAGTCAACCGCGCCCACCGAGTAACCCTCGAACACATTAACATCGCTGGTCCGAACGCCGGTCAGGAAAATTATCGGGGTGTGCCGAGACCTCTGACGCTCTCTTATGAGCCGGGCGGTTTCATATCCGTCCATAATGGGCATCTGCGCATCAAGGAGAATAACGGCGAAGTCCTGTGAAAGAAGATGCCGCAAGGCTTCCTTGCCGGATCTCGCCGTCACCAGTTGCGGCCCGAGATCGGCGAGGACGGACTCGAGCACCATTAAATCTTCAGCGCGGTCGTCAACGAGCAGAATACTGACGTCGTCGTTATCTTTCATGTTGAACCATCCCACTCCCATTCCGGAGGTTCCGCTACTGTATTCGCAGCACACTTCGCCGTGTCATCCGACTCTTCGATAGAGTCGTTGATCCAGGTCGATCGCCTCGTAGTATCGTTCATTCGGCGTAAGCCGCATCGTCTCCTGATTACCGAGGCAGAGCACCCCGAGCTTACATAGACTCCCGTATATCAATTGATGGACTCGATCACGCAAGGGCCTCTTGAAGTAGATCAAGACGTTTCTGCACAGGATTACATTGAATTCGTTGAAGGAAGCATCCGTGACCAGATTGTGCTGAGAAAATACGATCCGCTCTTTGAAGCTGGATCGGAATATCGCCCGGTCGTACGCAGCCGTATAGTACTCGGCCAGAGAGCCGGTTCCACCCGCCTTGCGGTAGTTTTCGGAGTATTCCCGCAGCGCGCATAATGGAACCACTCCATCTTTGGCGTCCCGCAATGCCGCTTGATTCAAGTCGGTCGCGTAAATCCGGCACGTCGGATAAATGCCTTCCTCGTGTAGAAGAATCGCCATTGAGTAGACCTCTTCCCCGGTTGAACATCCCGCGTGCCAGATCCGAACGAACGGATAGGTACGAAGCAGCGGCACGACGTGACGCCTGAAGGCAAGAAAGAACTCCGGGTCTCGAAACATTCCCGTGACGTTGACGGTCAGTCCTCGCAAAAACCTGTCCAGGAATTCCGGATCGTCTTGAACGGCTCGCTCACGAAGCTCTGATATAGAATTGAGCTTTTCGGATTCGACAACTCCGAGAATCCGCCGCTCTAATGAAGCCTCCGCATACTCACGAAAATCGAAGCCGTAGCGCTGAAAGACAGTTTCGAGAAGCTGCTTTACCTCAACGCGGACCCGTTCGCGTGCAATCTCGTCATCACCGCTCGCGAATGAATCTGCTTCCACAGTCATGTATGTTTCAAGCCCTCGATTCATCGGTACAACCACACGCGAAGCAGCGAGAGTAGCTGATCCACGTCGATCGGCTTTGTTATGTAGTCCGAGGCGCCGGCCGAAATGCACTTGTCGCGGTCGCCTTTCATTGCCTTCGCGGTAACGGCGATGATCGGAAGCCTCGCGAAGGCGGCATCCTGTCTGATTTCCCTCGTTGCCTCATAGCCGTCCATTTCAGGCATCATCACATCCAGCAGGACGATCTCGATCCCGGGCGTCATCTTCAGGAACTTGATTCCATCCCGGCCGTTCTCGGCGTAGACAACCTGCATTTGATGGCGCTCGAGTATGCTGGTCAACGCAAAGATATTCCTGACGTCGTCGTCGACGATCAGGACTTTCCTGCCCGCAAGAACCCGGTCAGGTTGCTGCGCCAGGTCAAGCATTCTTCGCTTATGCTCGGGCAGGTTGGCTTCGACCCTGTGAAGAAAGAGAGCGGTTTCGTCCAGCAGCCGCTCCGGTGATCGCACGCCTTTCACTATGATGGCTTCACTAACACCGCGCAGCTCGGAATTCTCTCGTTCGGTCAATTCCTTCCCGGTATAAATTATGATCGGAATGTCGCGCAGGCGCTGGTCGTCTTTCATCTGCCCTATCAACTCAAAGCCCGACATATCGGGAAGTCCCAAATCCAGCACAATGCAATCGAATGCAGTTGACTTGAGTTTGTTAAGGGCTTCTTCGCCTGTTGCTACGGCGGTCGTATGAACGTCTCCGTTCCCTATCAGATCGATGATGCTCCCGCGCTGAGCGTCATCGTCCTCGACTACAAGCAGATTTTTCGCGGGCCGAGCCGCAAAACTCTCAATCTCGCCGAAGACCCGATTCAGCGATTCCTGGGACACGGGCTTCGTCAGATAGGATATCGCGCCTAGAGAGAGACCTCTCTTCCTCCCTTCTTCGACCGAAATGATATGCACGGGAATTGGACGCGTGATCCGGTCGTGTTTCAGCCGGTCGAGGACAGTCCATCCATCTATCGAAGGCAATCTCAGATCTAGAGTGATTGCATCCGGTTTGAATTGCTTGGCTAATGCCAATCCGGACTCGCCGTCAAGAGCCGCGATTGTTTTGAAACCTCTGGCGCGCGCGAGGTCGACAAGAATTCGAGCGAAGTTGACGTCGTCTTCAATCACGAGCAACACGCGGTCTCCAGGCTTGATGTCATACCTGTCGTCCGTTACCCGCGTCTGTCTGTGCGTCTCCGGGTCGAACGCGGCGCTTGAGTCTGCGGTTTGCACAGCAGCGGTGATCGCCGTAGCCGCCTTTTCCCGCAAACTTCCTTCGGACTGCGGAGTTACAGCTCGCACTTCGCTATGGGCTTCTCCCTGCGACAAGGAGGCGAACACCTCAGGCAAGTAGAGAGTGAACGTGCTGCCTTCATCCGGCTCGCTCTTGACCATGAGTTCTCCGCCCAGCAAACGAGCGATCTCCCTGCTAATCGACAGACCCAATCCGGTGCCGCCGAACCGGCGGCTGGTCGTCCCATCAACTTGTTGGAAGGCCTTGAAAATCGTCTCGTGTTTGTCCGCGGGAATTCCGATGCCGGTGTCGCGCACCGAGAAGCCGATAACTTTCCCTGCCCGATTGAGACTGTCGTTGTCTCTGCTCCAACCCGATGCCGCGGTCTCGATCTTCAAATCCACCTGTCCCCGCTCGCTGAATTTGAATGCATTTGATAAGAGGTTATTCAGGACTTGTTGCAGACGCTGGCCGTCGGTTTGAATGCCCGGCAGCAGACCGGCGACTAGATCGACATTGAACCCGAGATGTTTCTCAGCCGCGATCGGCTGAAATCTTTTCTGAACGTAGTCCTCCACCTCGCTGAAGGTAACTTCGCCGATTTCAACACTCATTACTCCCGATTCGATCTTTGAGAGGTCAAGGATGTCGTTTATCAGATTTAGCAGATCGGCGCCGGATGAGTAGATCGTCTTCGCGTAATCGACCTGCTTCAACCGAAGGTTTCCCTCTTCGTTGCCGGACAGCAGTTTCGAAAGAATGAGTATGCTGTTGAGCGGAGTCCTGAGCTCGTGAGACATATTCGCCAGAAACTCCGATTTGTACTTTGATGTCAGCGCAAGCTGCGCGGCCTTTTCTTCAAGCGCCGTTCGAGCGATCTCAATCTCGCGGTTCTGGCGCTCTGTCTTTGCGTTTTGCCCGGCAAGAAGCTCGGCCTTCTCCGCGAGTTCTTCATTGTTCTGCTGCAGCTCCGCCTGCTGTTCTTTCAGCAGCGCTTCGGATGACTTCAGCGCTTGCGTCTGTTCTTCGAGCCTTCTATTGCTTTCGGTGAGCTCCTCTTGCTGCACCTTCAGCTCCTCGGTAAGCGACTGCGACTGTCGGAGAAGAGCTTCGGTGCGAGCATTGGCAAAGATCGTTTGCACGACGATTCCTATGCTCTCGGACATCTGATCCAAAAGAGATCTCTGGCTCGCGGTGAACGCCGCAAGCGAACCCATCTCAATCACTCCGAGCACGTCGCCTTCAAACATGACCGGCATGACAATTATGTTGAGCGGCGCGGCGCTTCCGAGACCCGAGCTGATCCTGATGTAATCGGCCGGCGCTTCGGTCAACAAAATCGGCGTCTTCTCGATTATGCATTGGCCGACCAGCCCCTCCCCCGGCTTGAACCTGTTCGATAGATTCTTGCGCTCCGTGTAGCCGTATGACGCCAGCAGCGCCACTGCTCCCTCGGCGCTCCCCGTGTCCTTTACATAGAAGACGGAATGCTGTGAATTCATCAGCGGCGCGAGCTCGGAGAGGATCAGTTGAGCCACGGCGGCAGGGTCGCGCTTCCCCTGGAGGGATTGAGTAAGTCTTGCGACATTGCCCTTCAGCCAATCCTGCTCGATTAGAATCGCCTGGGTTTTTTCGAGCGACTCGGCCATCTTGTTGAATGCCTGAGCCAACTGGCCTACTTCATCTCGAGTTTGCACGGCGACGCGGTGCCCCGTTTCTCCGCTGCCGATCTTGTCGGCGCCCGCTTTTAACAGATTAATTGGACGGGTGATGCCGCGAGTGATGAAATATCCCGTTCCTAAGACGAGAATCAGAGCGAGCATGGTTCCATACCTGAGCCTCGCCGAAGCCGTGTTGACGCTCGCGGTCGACTCCGCCTGCCGTTGCTTCAGCAGCGTCTCTTCATCATCCACCATCTCCGAGAGCACCCGGCGTATGTCGTCCATTTCCTTCTTGCCGTTGGCCGCCGCAATGCTGCTCTGCGCCGCGTCGAGACGGGTCGCGCGCCCCCGGTCAACATAGTCTGAAACCGTGCCGAGCTTAGCCGCGATCAGCGACTCGAGCTCGCTCAGCCTCCGCTGCTGCTTGGGATTGTCCGCGGTGAGATCCTTGAGATTACGGATTCCTCCGCTTACGGCCGATAGGGCGGAATTGTAGGGATTGAGAAAGGCGGCGTCCCCGCTTATCAGGAAGCCGCGCGCCGCGGACTCGGCATCACTCAGGCTCGCGTACACGTCCTGAACTCGCCTGAGCACCTCGTGTGTGTGAGCAACCCACTGGTTGGTGCTGATCAGACGCGCCTCATTCTGATTGGTTATGAATAGGAAGCCGCCGAGTATGAGCAGCGAGAGACCAAAACCGGCTGCGATTTTCTTTCCCACTGACCAGTTCATTCTATTCTCCCTGACACTACTACCTATTCTCGGTGACGGCGAAAGGGCAGGAGTCACTACTGTTACGTTACGCGGACGCGCGTCACTAATGTGAAACGGCCGAATTATCGGTACACACCGGATCAGTCGCGTCTGGTTATGGGAACACGTGTGTACTTCGCAGCGCGAGAACCGAGAGCAATACCTAAAACACGGCCGGCGGCGCCGCTATCAACGCGCTTAGCCCTTCCATTTGAGGGCACAAATGGTTTAGAGACTGAGGAGCGAGTCTGACGCTCCAACGCAGCTTCTGGCATAATTCGTGCCGCGAGGCTGAGAAAACCGACACCTCACTGCTTATCACACCGCGTTCGTGATTCTTTGGAGTAACGCTGCTAATAACGATGGAGTCGTCGTCTCGAAGCGAGCAATGAAAGGGATGGCCTTAAGGAGATTCTCCACATCGGGCGCCATCGCCTCGCGGGGAGTATTCCCACAAGCCCATGAAGCTTGGGGATGAAGTTTGGGGATTGACACAATGTCTTTTCAGCTATAGAGTGCACGCCATTATATTTGGAACGATCAGTCAATTCGCCATTTTCAAGAGTTCGAATTCGAAGGCATCATTGTAGGGAGAGTCCCGTAGGCTGATACGCGCTGGCCCACTCCTTTCCTGAACCAGCGTAGTATCAACTGAGCGCCGACTTCGCGTCTCAGAGCAGACAGAGTAGCGAGAAAATTTAGTTCAATGCCGTGTTCAAGCCTTCTTGCAAGGCCTGAGCTCTTAGCATCCATTTATCAAAGTCACGAGGTTGCCCCCTTATGACCCGTATGCCTGATCAGTGGAGAGGCTCACACCGGAAGTTTGTTCTCTGCTTTATCGCCGGCGTAATCTCTCTAGCGATGTCCAACACTGTGACCGCTTCGCCTGCGTCCATCCAAAACGCTTCCGGAATTCGGATCTCGATTGAGGTCGACGGCTCTTACACGATTATCAGCAGCAGTCCCGCCTGGAGCTTCGGCGGAAGCGTCGGCAAACCGGTGGGAAACATTACAACCACCGGCGGAGTCGATGGTATTGGGGCTTACGACGAAATCACTTTCGGCTACATCGATTCGACGGCGCGACAGGCCGGCATCAGGCTCTATAAGGATAAGCGAGAAGTCCTGTTCACGTTGAAGTACCTCGAAGCCGGAATCAACGATTTTTCATTCCCATCGCTGAGCCGATATCCTCGGCTTCCGCTTCACATCACCTACGACGCTCAATTCGCCCAGTACAGCTTTTCGCAGTTAAGCCCGGCTAGTCCCTGGATATTCTTCGATCCCTCGGGAAGTGCGTTCATCATTTCACCCGCTTCGAACTTCATGACCGCTGCGATTTCCCCGGGCCCTCAAGGCGAGCTGACATCCTCGATCGATCGGTCGATCTTCAGAGTGCCGTCCGGATTCACGCATCAGACCCTTCTCATCATCGAAGAGGGCGTGAACAGGGCTTTTGATTCCTGGGGCAAGGCGTTGACCGATTTGCAGGGAAAGAAACGACCCGCGAACGATGCGGACACCGGCCTGAAGTACCTCGGCTATTGGACGGACAACGGCGCGACTTACTATTACGACTATGACCTCGGTCTGGGATATCAGGGAACTCTTCTCGCAATGCGAGACTACTTTCGAAGGGAGAATATTCCGATCGGCTATATGCAGCTTGATAGCTGGTGGTATCCAAAAGGGCGAGACGCTCACTGGACGCGAGGCGACGGCATCTTTCGATATATTGCGCATCCGGATATCTTCCCGGACGGGCTCAAGTCGTTTCAGCAGAAGCTCGGGCTGCCTTTGATTACACACTCGCGATGGATTGATCCAAACAGTCCTTATCGTCAGGAATACCGCATTTCGAACAACGTCTCGATAGATCCGCGCTATTGGGACAACGCGATTGGCTATATAAAGGATGCGGGCGTGATCAGCTACGAACAG
>Ga0209687_1000278_pt1 | contig 17695 bp, 16 predicted proteins | sample GraSoiAngelo_136_FD_185893 | JGI IMG/M metagenome (GOLD analysis project Ga0209687, IMG submission 185893) | Grasslands soil microbial communities from the Angelo Coastal Reserve, California, USA - 14_0929_09_20cm (SPAdes) (version 2) | ecosystem: Environmental > Terrestrial > Soil > Grasslands ...
CGTGTCATTCCTTTGGCGGTTGCTGATTCGCTTTCATGCGCAGTGTTTCGAGGTGGGTCTTTTCATGTTCGATGTCCAATGCATTCGGTTGCATTAGACAGTAGCTCTCCAGGCTGTTCACGGCATCGCTCAACCGGCCGCGATTTTCATAGGCATAAGCCAGAGACTTATAGGTGTCAGGCAAACCGGGCGCGAGTTGGCGCGCCTGCTCCAGATACAACAAAGCGGCGTCTATGTTTCCCTGTTTCAGAAACGTGGCTCCAACGTGAAAATTGATCATCGCGTTGCCGGGCTGCAAACGGTAGCCTCGCATCATGAATGAACGCGCCCGATCCAGGTTCTTCAGATCCGTGTCGTAGGCGTATGCCTTTCCGAGAGAATCCCAAAGCAGCGGATTCTGATCGTCAATTCTCAAGCCCTGTTCCGCCAGTGCGATGGCCCGATCCAGATGCGATCGCTCTTTGGTGATTTCGAAGACCTGCAGATGGGCGGCAGTGAGATTTGTGAGCGTGAACTTGTTATTCGGGCTGAGGTCGTTGCAAGCCTCCAGCTCCGGTACGACCTTCAACCATTGCTGTTGCTTCAGGTATTGAAAGCCCAGGATATAGTGAGGCATCATCTGGTCGTTCGCGACTTCGGCGCCATGACTGTAGAGCGTTTCGTCATCTTTCCAAACCGCGTTTTGGGACAGCGCTTTACCCCCGAGCACAACGCACAAAATAACCGTCGCAGCGGCCTGAACCGTTCCGCGACTGCCGAACTCAATCCACTCCTGATTCTTCAGGCTCATTAGAGCCATCGCAAGAAGAAGCGAAAAGCCGATAGCCGGTAGGTAGAGGTACCGCTCCTGGATGAGGAAGTTCGCGTCGAATGCGGCGAGATTCAAAACAGGAATAAGATTCGCTATGAACCACACCAGAGCAAATCGGCCGGGAACAGACTTCCACATCCCTCTTAAGAGCCAGCCAACCAGAATCAGAGCCGCCGCCGGAATGATGAATCTTGCACTCAGAGCAGTGGTCTGAATCGGCGTCGCGTGAAAGATGCTCAGGTTTACCGGCCAGACCAACAAACCGAGGTACTTCCAAATCACGATGGGAATCGTAAGGACGACGTCAAGCAGCGTATGTTTGACGTATCGGCTGTCCTGAAACACAAAGCCGAGCGCATTAAAACGCATTGCGAAATAGAAGATCGCAACAAGCAAAAACATTCCTCCATACTGGACGACCGGCTTCAGGCGTTCGATGAATTTCTTTTCGCGATTCAAGAGGAAGAGCTCGTATCCGGCTATGAGCGGAAGCATACCCACACCTGGTTCTTTTTCGAACACCGCCAGCAGAAAAAGACCCAGCGAGTACAAGAGGTGCTTGCGCCTGCCGCCCTCTCTGAACAACACATAAAAGTAGAACGACGGAACCAGGCAGATCGCCAGCAGTGGATCCGTCAGCCCGCTAATCCACGCCACCGATTCGCTGCGCAATGGGTGAAGCGCAAACAGCAGAGCCGCCAATCCGGACAGAGCGACGTCGGCGGTCACTTTTTCCAACAACAGAAACACAAAATAAACCGCCAGCATGTGAAGAACGATATTCGCAAAGTGCCAGCCAAACGCCGAGTCCCTGAAGATGGCCCAGCCAACCATCAGGTAAACCGTAAAAACCGGACGATAATACGGAGTCGTCGGCTTATCCTGCTCGCCCGGATCCTTATCTAACTGGGCGCGCCAGAACCACGCTTCGGTTACCATTGCCTTTGGTAGATTGGCGAAGCTCCGAATGAATTCGTTCTTCAGGATCTGGGTCGTGTCGTCGTAGGCGAACCCGTTGAACACGGTGTTGGAAAAAGCCAGAAAAGTTGAAGCGAGTATGATTCGAACAACCCATTTTCTGGAGATGTTGAAACCAGCCGCCGGTCTAGCATCGGCGTCCTTTTTGGACCGAGTTTCTCGTTTGCTCATCAGGCCAGGCTCAGAGCAGGTCTACTGCTTTCCGCGAGTCGATACCGCACCTTTTGGGATTTGAGAGTTTCGTATCATATATCGGGCGTTCCAGCGTGTGTCAACCTTATCCTGTGTCAACCTTATCCTTGACACGGCCTCGCGCCTAAATTAGGCTTTCCGCGACTTCAAGTCATGCCTGAGCACTTTAATCCTAACAAGCGTTCTCTGAGTTTCAACTCCTCGAGAATTCTCTTCTGTGTTGGTCTGGCCGTACTGCAATCCGGCTGCGCGATATTCGGCGGAGAAACAAAGATCGGCGACGGGGTTGTGATCGCCAATAAGTTGATCGTCAGGTCGTCGACCGCGGCGGTTGCCCTTCCGCGCGCCGAGGTGAAACGAGGAGACCGGCTCGAGATTCTGGATCATTCTGAAGTCAAGACTCCCACCCGCGTCGAAGAATGGTATAAGGTGCGGACCAAGGCTCCAAACCCGGTCATCGGGTGGGTCGAATCCCATTCCGTCATAAATCAGGCAGTAGTCGACAAGATTTCCGATCTATTCGAAAAGTCCAAGGACGTCATTTCTCAAGGCAGGGGCCGTCTCAAGGTTCAAACGAGGCTGCGAATCGATCCCGGCAGCGATCTCGTCACTATGCTCAGCCGGGGCACGATGGTCGACATAGTAGGCAAGGCGCGCACGACAATAAAATCCGAACGACAGCAAACCTCTGAAGATTCGGATGAGGCAGTGGAAGAGCCGGAGACGCGCACGGTTCTCTGGTATCAGATTCGAATTCCCGATGCGGAAGTTATCCGCGCGGGCTGGGTAGGCGCCCAGCAGGTCGATCTCGATGTCCCCGAAGAGATAATGCACCTGGAAGGCGATGGCCGCAGATTCACGGGCTGGGTAGTGCTGGATCAAACCAGGGCCAAGAACGGCGAGATGAAGAACAACTACATTGGCCTGATGAAAAGCCTGAGCACGGAAGGACCGATCGATTTTACGCGCATCTGGGTTCTGAATTATTCAAAGGAGGACGGCCGCTATGGCGGGCCGTATATCGAAGACGGCCTTCACGGCATCTTGCCGGTTACGCTGACTACCGCTTCGGGCAGGAAGGGCTTCACTATTCGGGAACTGGATGAACACGGCAAGACCGTCCCTATCGAGTATCAGACGATCAGAGAGAACAATCGCCTCGTGGTGAAACGCTTGAGCCCCAAGATTTATTACAACCGCCGAGCATCATCCAGACAAGCTCCTCATAAGAGGAAATAATAGACCGCTTTCCTAACCTCCATCAATGAGACCTAACAGGCAACGTCGGAGCCTGCCGATGCCTGTTAATTCCGTCCAGATCAATATTTTGCGCATCGCGGTCGAAGCGTACCTATCTTTCAATCGAGACCGCGATCATAACCAGAGGTGTGATTGACATTCCACAAATGAGAGTAGTATCTTTGCGCCCGTGTCGCGCGCCACGCAAAAGCAGAAAGAGTCGATCAAGTCTCGCTCTGCGCTTACCAAGCTTCTAGACAATCGTGCTCTTGCGAAATTGAGTCTGATATTTTTTGAGATCTGCAGTCATACGCTCGCAATGGTGCTTTCCCTATTATCAATATGGTTGATACATTCGGTGCTGGTTCGTCTACTCGGAGCCGACGTAAAATTCTTTGATACAATTCCAATACGCTGGTTAACGGACGTGGGCGATATCGTCATAATCAGCAAGTTCCTTTTTGAAATAGTCAAAGGCTTCAAAAGACCGGAGGTTGAGAGTGCGTAATTTTCTTCGGCTGTATTCCTTATATTTGAGAACTGCCTTATTAACCACGCTTGCTGCGATGATCGTAATTTTTATCTACCAGACCTCGCGATCTTACGCCACAGAGCAACAATTGAGGAGCTTCTGGGCCATATTTACTATATTGTTCTCCATAACCGGAATACTTTTTACCTTCCTTATCCCGCTGTCCCTTAGCGATCGAATCCGAAAAAAGCTTCTCAAAGTCTTTAACCCTTAACGCTCCATATCTCGAATCAAACTGGTCAGTAGCAAAATCATTGCGCTTGCCATTAGCTCGACCATAGGCCGTGTATTCATCCGCGCGGCCTCACTAAAAGCAGCGCGTTGCGCCGCCTCCATGCTCGACGGAATTATTATTGGCGGGAACCCGGCTCGCATCGTAAACACGCTTGCCGCGAGCAAGGACGTGACCTGATTGAAGCGTTCGAAGGCCTGAATTTCGCACAGTCTGAGATATACCGTAGCGGCCTGTTCCAGCGCGTGCAGTTCATTAAATGAATCTGCTTCGAACCAGTCACAAGCAAGTCTCGATGCAATTTCAGCTCTCGAGTTGTTCCACTGAGTCTCATTGCCGCTGATAAGAGCATTGATTTGAAGGAGCAGGTCGGGCGTTAACTTTTGTCGTTCGTCAGCCCGTCGCCTTGCCTCGCGCAAGGCGTCAACAAGGCCGGCGTCTTCCTTACTATCAATTCCAATCTGAGTACCCGCGGCATCCACAAACTCCCGCTCGATCCAGCCCCTAGCCTCCGCCACGCCCTTTCTCTGGAGTAATATTTCAAGCTCGGCCTTTTTTGCCTCGGCAAGATTTATCCATTCCCTGATGGGCCGCGCAAATCCGGAGCTTTCGGCGATTGGCAACGTACGAGGACGCATTTCATTCGACTATAATCATCGGGATTCCGAACGGTCAATGGACGACCCCTGTCGGTTGGGTTTCACGGGTTCAGACTGGCAAGCGCCGCCGCACGCATCACCTCGATTGGAGCGTTTCGTCCGGTCCAAAGCTCGAATTGCAACACAGCCTGACCGATTAGCATATCCAGACCGCTTATCGTATAGCATCCTTGCGAAGCCGCATCTTCAAGGAACTTCGTTGACAGCGGATTGTAGACGAGATCGTAGGCAATCTCGCATCCGTGCATCGAGCCTAATGGCGCCGGGCTCTCGCCTTCGCTGTGTCCTCGCATCCCAATAGGAGTCGAGTTGATGACAATCTCCGAGTGTGAATCCGGAAAGCTCCCGATCGGCTCAATGTTTACCTCAGACGCGGCAAAGACGTCGGACGCTTTCTTCTCATCGCGAACAAACAGCGTGACTATAGCTCCGCGCGCCTTCAAGGCATGAACAACCGAGCGAGCGGCTCCGCCCGCTCCCAACACAGCGCATCGTTTGCCCAGGAGAGAGGCGACTTTCAACAACGGAGCGATGAACCCTTCCGCGTCTGTGTTGTGACCTTCGAGCCTGCCTTCCTTCACAACGATCGTGTTCACTGCACCGATAGCCAAAGCCGCCGGATCAATAACATCCAGGTATGGGATAATCGCGCTCTTGTGAGGCAGGGTTACGCTGAACCCTCCAGCATTCCAGTGCATTTCTCGCGAGGAAGGGCTGACGAACTTTGCGATGAATTCACCGAGATCTCGGACCTGAAGCGGAAGATATACGTAGTCCATCCCTAATTCGTTGAATGCCGCGTTGTGAATCGCCGGAGATACCGAGTGCATCACCGGGCTGCCGATAATTCCGGTGATAATAGTATTCCTGGAGACTCGATTAATTCGATAAACCTCCCGCAGTTCTTCGCAGGTGAGTTGGCCTGGGGCCGATTCCCTTCCCCGCGCAAGCGAGCCGTAGGTCAAATAGGAGCCGCGGCTCGGCCCCAGTATTCGCGTTGCAACGCCCGCTTCGCCCATTACCATCGCAATCACGGGCCTATTCGTGTGATGAGCACGATCCAGGAGTCTAAACATCGCCAGTGAATCGGAAGAGTCGCTCGCCATAGTGACTATCTTATGAATGGCTGCCGGAAGAGCGGCGACGATCTCCCAAACCGCTTCCAAATCCGGAGGAGTCTCGGCGAAGTTATGATACGAGACGATCAGCCGCGATTGATCGGGTTCCATTGATGCAGCGGTGTGGTAGTGAGCGGCCTCCACATCGCAAAAGACCGAATACCTCTTGGCCCCATCAATCAACAACCGCAGCCTGATCTTATCTTCGATCGCCTGTCGGCCTCCCTCATCAAGGGCTCTACACGTAATGATCGTCGGAAGCGGAGGATCCTCAATCAACGGCCGTAGACTTTCGACTCTGGTGAAATCGAGATCGCGAAGATAGTCGAGCCTCAGCTCGATCATATCGGCGCAGGCGGCAGCTCTTTGCATTGCTGCTCGCGCCCCTTCAACCGTCGATTCGGTTATCGCCGCGCAGACTCTTACTGTAGGTTGTGCAATTGAATTCATGCAGGCGTCGATACGGCGGGAGTTACTGCTGCTTTTCTTCGTCGAAAGCGAAAAGGTCCGTTGTAAGGTACCGCTCACCGAGGTCGGGCAGAACGGCGACCACTCGCTTGTTAACACCAAGCTCTTCCGCGATCTTGAGCGCAGCCCAGCAGATCGCGCCCGACGATATACCGCAGAGAATTCCCTCTTCGCGAGCGAGCCTCCTTGCGATCCTCTTGGAATCATCGTACTCGGCGGGAATTATGCGGTCTATGATTTCGGTGTTCAGCACGCGAGGTACAAAACCGGCGCCGATGCCTTGAATGGGATGAGGTCCGGGCGGCCCTCCCGAAAGCACGGCCGACTCCTTCGGCTCCACCGCTACGATCAGCACATCCCTGAGCCTCTCCTTGAGCACTTCGCCAACGCCGGTTATCGTGCCGCCGGTGCCGACCCCGGCAACGAACGCGTCAAGCTTCGCCGCGGTATCTTCGAGAATTTCTTCAGCCGTAGTCGCGCGGTGCATCGCTGGATTGGCAGGATTGTTGAATTGCTGAGGTATGAAGCCATCCGGTGTTTCGCGCAAAAGTTGTTCCGCCTTCTCAATGGCCCCTCTCATACCCAGCGCATTCGGCGTCAATATTATTTCGGCTCCGAGAGCGCGAAGCACGCGAGTTCGTTCGGCGGTCATCGAATCCGGCATCGTAAGCACCAGCCGGTATCCCTTCGCCGCCGACGCCATCGCCAATCCGATCCCGGTGTTTCCTGAAGTCGGCTCGATTATCGTGGTCTTGCCCGGTGAGATCCGTCCGTCTCGTTCCGCGGCCGCAATCATCGCGAATCCGACTCGATCCTTGACGCTTCGCATGGGGTTGAAGGATTCGAGTTTTACCAGCACCTCGGCTGAGTTTTGCGAAGGAAGGCGGTTGAGCCGTACCAACGGCGTATGTCCAATCGCCTCGAGTATGTTGCCGCAGATCGATGGCCGGGCCGGCATTAGATTGACTCCTAATGATGGTAGATTGGAGATGCGGCCGGTGCGAATGACCGGCGATCCCGCTGCTGCTTCAGGCGCTATAGCTTAACACACAGCTTAAGGCGTCAGAAAAGAAATGACCCGGCTTCGGTAGCCGGGCGCAGTCCCTGGTGTCTTGTTGCGCAGGGATGGCGGCTCGCGTGAGACGCCATCCCTGCGGATCCGAGACTTTTCCAGCCGGAATTCTCCTTTGCAGTCAAACCCGGAAAACTCTTTATGGTTTACGGCGGACAACTGCAGACGTTGCCGAAAGAGGTAGTGTCGTAAATCCGAAGTACTTGCCAGGAACCGCCTGGAACCGGTTGGAAGGTGATTGTTGCCGTGCCTGTGCGTTGGCCCGTGTTGAACCCGGCCGAAACGCTCCGATCCGGCTTACGATCGCTCAGAAGTATGATCGAGTTCTGGACCGATACAATGCCGGTACCGCTCAATGTGAAGCCCAGGCAGTCCGAAAACGTGTAGGCTCCGCTGGTGTTGTCAAAAGTGAGCACCTTGCCCGACGTGTTGTCACGCAGGCAGCTTGTTCCGGGAATGGGCGCAACCATACTCCCTGCGGTCGCCATCTCCAGAGGTTGATCAACGGAACTTGCCTTCGCTTGCAATGCCGAGGCAAGCATCACGAGCACGAATATGCCAAGCGCGATCTCTATGCTGATTCCGGTAAACTGCTTCATGCGATAGACGAAGCTTTTCATTCAGTTCTCCTCCTGACCCGCATTTCCTTGGGCCGATTGTCAAAACCACTGACTAAAAAAGGGGAGATGGTTGGTGCACGAGACCTCAATTGCAGAGGTCCAAGAAATCGCAGGAGGGCGCGCAATCCGCGCTCGTCGTGGGAGCAATTCCGTATACTTCACTACTAACTGAGAACTTCGCGTCGTATCGTATAGGCTCGTATCGACCGCGTCAAGCACGAAGTTAATTCATCAGGTTATTGAAGAACTATCATCATCTCCTTGCATTAAGAACGGCGTTGAAATAGGCTCTGGCAGTCGCTGGTCCCGGTTAACCTCGGTGCAAAACGATGGACAATCAGAACGAAATTGCTGAAGAGCAGTTTCGCCTCGAAGAGGAACGCGTCGAGGCGCGCAGCGCGGTATTCAAGAAAGAACTGGGGCTGACCGACCTGGCTCTCACACAGGTGCTATTTATCGTGGGTCTCCCATGGATCGGTGTGGCAGCCAAGCAAGGCCCTTCGCACGTGATCTTCTGGCTTCTGGCGATGCTTTTCTTTTACATCCCGTCCGCCGTCGTCGTGATTTATCTCAATAAGATCATGCCGCTCGAGGGCGGCCTTTATCAGTGGTGCAAGCTTGGCTTCAACGAGCTTATGGGCTTCGTCGTCGCCTGGAATCTCTGGTTATTCGCGATCCTGAATACATCGGAAATAGGGCTTCAGATTACGCAGTATCTGGTCTATGTCATCGGACCGGGCAGAGAAGGACTGACCGCGAACAAGTGGTTCATCGGCGCCGTAAGCACCGCTACCGTGGCGCTGCTGGTGACGATTGCGGCGATTGGACTCGGCGTCGGGAAGCTGGTGCATAAGGCAGGCGGAGCGCTCATGCTCATCACCTTCGCGGCGATATTGCTGCTGCCTCTGCTAAACAGAGCCAACGGATCGCTGAGCGATTATCACCCGCTCGCGACTGAAATGCCGGTTCTCTCCATTATGAGCTTGAACCTCCTTGGGAAAATGGGATTCGGCGCGCTTGGAGGCTTCGAGTATGTAGCGATTCACGCCGGCGAGTGCCGTGATCCAGTCAGGGCAATCACCCGCTCCGTTTGGCTTGCCGCTCCGGTGATCGCAATCATGTTCATCCTCGGCACCAGCTCGGTTCTCGCGCTGGTTCCGATAGATCAGATCGATCTCATTGCGCCGATTCCTCAGGTATTGAGCAAAGGTTTCGGCCCGCTCGGCGTCGCGGCATCCATCGCCCCGATCGCCATCATGGCTCTGTTGTGCATTCGCGTAGCGCAATCAAGCGTGATGTTCAGCGGCAACACTAGACTTCCGATGGTGGCAGGTTGGGACAAGCTGCTGCCGGACTGGTTCACGCGATTGCACGCCATTCACAAGACGCCGGTGAATTCGATACTGTTTGTTGGAGCGGCCACGCTCGCCTTAGGCATCGCGGGACTGATCGGTGTCGGAAAGCAGGAGGCGTTCCAGATTCTGTGGAATGCTTCGGGCGTATTCTATGCGCTGACCTATCTCGTGATGTTCGCGATACCGATGATCGGTCTCAAGGGCGTAGAACCTGCGCCGCCGCTCTGGTTGAAGCTGGCCGCGGCCAGTGGGTTCCTCATGACGCTGCTCTATGTAGCGCTGTCGATCATTCCCATAGTCCAGGTCGAGAGCCGAGTCATGTTTGCCGTGAAAATCTCCGGCCTGATAATTATGACGAACGTGCTGGCGGTTCTGATTTTTGTTGTAATCGGCAAGCGCCGGCGAGCGACTGCGCCGGAAGCTGTAGCTGAACCCGCGAAATGAGAGGCTCGAACAAATCGAGATCCGATAGTATCGCGCCGCTCGCAAGTATGAGTTTTCAGGGCCCCGTCGAGTAAAAACCATCAAGGAAGCGCGCTCGCGCGCCCGCTGAGTGGGATGATGGATTCAATAAAAAGCAGGGTTGCTCACTACGAGCTGCTCGAGTTTCTCGGCGCGGGCGCCATGGGCGAAGCCCACAAAGCGCTGGACCTGCGGCTGGGCCGCGAGGTGGCCATAAAATTCGTAACCTCGGCTGCCGTCATCATTAACTCGGATAGGCGCCTTATCGAAGAAGCTCGGGCGGCTGCCCGCGTCAATCATCCCAACATCGCAACTGTTTACGACCTCAATCAGGAGAACGGCAAGCTCTACATAGTGATGGAGTACGTCGAAGGACGCTCACTCTCGACAAGACTCGAAGAGGGACCGCTCAGTCTCGAAGAAGCCATCGACATCAGCATCCGCATTGCGGACGCGCTGAACGCGGCCCACGCTTCCGGCCTGATTCATTGCGATCTTAAGCCGGCGAACGTAATGCTCTGCCGGACCGGGATCAAGGTGCTTGATTTCGGATTGGCGAAGTTGACATCAATTGAGGACAAGGGTCGGCTTTGCGATGAAGGCCATGAGCTTGTCTTATCAAACTCGGCAGACACGACGAGCCTGGAGTCGGAATCCGAAGGCGACGGCGTCACCGGCACGCTCGCCTACATGTCGCCCGAGCAGCTTAGAGCCGCGAGCCTTGACGCAAGAACCGATCTCTTCTCCGCGGGTGTTTTGATCTATGAAATGGTTGCAGGCCGCCGTCCCTTTGAAGCCGATCGCAAACGCGGGCTCATAGGATCAATTTTGAACGGCGAACCGCCGCCAATGAGCGCCTTTCGCGAAGATACGCCGTTGGAGCTCGAGCGCATCGTTCGCAAGGCTCTGGCGCTCGAAGAATACAGCCTTAGCCGATCCGTGCTGTCGAGCGTGCTCCGCAACGGAGAAGCGTTACTGCTTGAAGATGCCTCGCAGGATCCGAGCTTTTCACAGGAAGCAAGCGTGATCCAGCTTCAGTTGAAATCGGTGCTGGCCGTCCCTCTGGTGTTCAAGCAGCGCCCGGTCGGCGCCATCTACATCGAGAACAGCACACAGGCCGCCGCGTTCGATGAAAGCGACCGCCTGTTGTTAGAGCTCGCTTCCAGGCTGGCGGTCTTTTATCTCCATCAAGCTCGGCTCCTGCCCGTCGAGCTGGGACGAAGCAGTCGAATATTCTTCGATTCGAGCAAAGCCTCGCGCGAGATTGTCGGCCGCGATCCCGCGATCGGTAAGCTCCTTGAGAAGGTTTCGCGGCTGGCGGACTCGATGGCAACGGTTCTGATCGAAGGCGAAAGCGGTTCCGGCAAGGAGCTGGTCGCCAGGGCATTGCATTATCAGAGCTCCCGCGCCGACAGGCCGTTTGTCGCAATCAACTGCGCGGCCATACCGGATAGTCTTTTCGAATCGGAGCTCTTCGGATACGAGAAGGGGGCGTTCACCGGAGCGCTTGAGCGGCGCGCGGGCCGACTCGAACAGGCAAACGGGGGAACGCTTTTTCTCGACGAAGTGAATGAGCTCGCCTATCCCCTTCAGGCCAAGCTCCTGAGATTCCTCCAGTCGAACGAGTTTGACCGCCTCGGCGGTAAAGAATCCACCAGAGTCGATGTCCGGGTCGTGGCCGCCGCGAGCAAGAACCTCAAATCGCTTTCAGAGGAAGGGCGGTTTCAGGATGCGTTGTTCTATCGACTCAACGTGGTTCCGCTAAGACTGCCGCCCTTGCGTGAGCGCAAATCCGACATACCGCTGCTCGTCGACTGGTTCCTCGAAAAGTTCGCGCGGGTCTATGGCGTGACGCTTCGGTGCGACCCGGAGGTATACGACTGTCTGATCGAGTATTCGTTTCCAGGAAATGTACGCGAGCTTGAGAACATAATTCATAGACTTGTGGCGCTGGCCGAGCACGACTCGATTCGGTTGGGCGACTTGCCCGCGGAGGTTTTGGGCGTTGAGACGCAGCGCGTCAGTGTAGCCAGGGATCCGTACGAGCGCCTGCTCAAGCGCCCTCTCAAAGACCTTGAAGACCTAAGAAACAGGAAGGAGGCGGTAGATCGAATCTTCTCGGAGCGAGAGCGGGAATTGATCGATCGAGTAATCAATGAATGCGGCGGCAGCATCACCCGGGCGGCGCAACAACTCGGTGTGCATCGCATTACTCTTCACAAAATGTTGAACCGGACCAAATCCTGAATGAGAGGCGCCTGATCGTAGCCGCCTCCGCTACACCTTTTCGAAAGACGCGAGGATTGTTGCCGACCTATCCTTCCCCTCAGTATCCGCATTGGCTACTGTCCCCGCCAGAACATACTTCCATCCCCTTCAAGAACTCGTCTGTCACCAAGCAGATACAAATTGAAAGCATAAACCGATTGAATGGCGCACCTCTTGATCTGCACCTCTGCCAGGAGGACTTACAAGATGGACTTCAGGATGTATCTCAGAATCAAAAAACTCGCAGCGATAATTCTGCTCTTTTGCATCGCGCCGTTCGCGAGCCCGGGGCCAATTGAAGAATCTCGAATCGATTCGCTTCCGCCGGTCTCGAGTGTCGTAGTAGCAGTGCAGCTCGACTCACCCGACTTCACATTGATGGAGTTCAAGTATCGAGTCTTTTACAACAAGTCGGAAGTGAAACACATTCCGCTGACCGATTATGATTTCAAAGCGGCGTTCACCGACGAGTTGCTCCCGGCTCTTACTGAAGACAAGCGGATGACGTGGAGAAAGTCGGACTCCACCGAAGTAATTGATGTCCCGGCGCTGTGGGATCGAAAGGTGCAGCCGCCCAAGATCGAAGCCGACCGGATCCTGTTGGTTCAGATTCAAGGTTACGGTGCGTTCACGGCGAGTCTTGCCGCGGATAAATTTTTTCTGCAGGCGCGATTCAGGCTTGTTGAGCGAGCGAGCAACAAAAAGCTCTGGGAAAAGAAGCTATTCGAGAGAATCGATCTCAACGGGAAAATAACCGAGCTTCAGGCCGACAACCAGAAAGGGCTGAAGGAAGGCATTAACAAGGTTCTCGAAAAACTCTGCGCCAAGATTGCCGCCGAAATTCGAAGCGCCAACATGTGAGGTAAAGGAACTCGTGAGCAAACAAAATAAACTTGCGCCAGTCTGTTCGGCCGCGGCGATGATCTTCTTCGTTTGCTTTTCCTACGGAAACGACCCTCGACCGGCATCAGCAGCGACCCCTCAGGACAATTCCACCGGATCGATCCGAGTTAAATCAGACGCGACCGCCGTTCAAGTCTTTCTTGACGACAAAGAAGCCGGCGCGACTCCGGTTATACTCAAAGACATTCCCGCGGGTGTTCACCGCCTCATGCTGATCAAAGAGGGCTATGAAGATCACATCGAGCAGGTACAGGTAGTAGCGCAAAAGGCCGCTTCGGTTTTCGCCGTGATGAAACGACTGACCGCGAAACTTCCCGATTTACCGGTAGACTTCAAGGTCATGCACCAGCATCGACTCGGCTATTGCGTGGGCGTCATCACCGTCTCGTCGGAGGCGCTTGATTACAAGTCCGAAAAGGCCGATGACGTCTTTCACCTGCCGATCAAGGAACTCAAGTCGGTATCGCGTTCGTGGGGTCCGGTGCCCGGCGTCGGACCTTCGGGCATTAATGGTCCCACGGACGCAATGGCGTTTCGAGTTGAAGCGCCCGGCAGAGCATATGGTTTTCTCGCCTTCAAAGACTCAACGGCGGACCCGGTGAGCGTTGCTTCCGTGAAGACAAAGGAATTGTTCCAAGTCGTCTACGCCCTGTGGTCTACGACATTGAAACCAAAGGAGAACAAGTAGCGGTCTATCCTGCTATCTTGAGTCCGGCCTCACGCGTTCGGTTCGGCGCCGGGCTTCCATTTGATGTTGCAGCCGATGCTCGGCTTCTGATGCTCATCGATCGCGTGATCGCTCAAAGCGGCATCCACAGCCCCTCTCAGGTCGCCTCCGGTTACGGGAACTCCGTTGCCTGGGCGGCTGTCGTCCAGTTGACCGCGATAAACAAGTTTTAGCGAGGAATCGAACAAGAAAAAATCCGGAGTACAGGCGGCTTGGTAGGACAGCGCCGCCTTCTGGTCCTCGTCATAGCAAAACGGAAAGCGAAAACCGAGGCTCTCAGCCATCTCTTTCAAACGCGGAGGTGCATCGTCGGGAAAGGCCTCCGCATCGTTCGAGCTGATCGCTACGATTCCGAGACCCGAGTCTTCGTAGTCTCTGCCTATGCGAGCGAGCTCGTTCTGAACGTGCTTAACAAAGGGGCAGTGCGGACAGATGAACATCACAAGAAAGGCCTTCTTGCTCTTGAAGCTATTCAAAGAAACGGTCTCTCCGCTGACCACGTCCGGCAGCGTGAAATCGGGAGCGATGGTTCCAAGCGCGAGCATTGTCGAAGGGGTCTCTGGCATCAGCGGCTCCTCGTATATGAAATTTGGATTCGTTGCGAAATTGTACTTGTCGGATGCGGTAGTTTCAAAAGAAGCAGCGCGCTCAAGAATATCGAGCGCGCTGCTCTTGGCTCGTTTCGAATCTGTACAGCCTATCAGTTTGCGGAACTGACAGGCGGCTTCTCGGGTTTCTCGGGTTTATCGTCCTGTTGTATCGGTCTGGGAGCGGCGCCCGCTTGTTGAATCACGGGCAGCGTGATGGGTTTGACGAATTTGATCCGGAAGATCGTTCCAGGTTGCAGTCGAACCTCTCCGCCTTTTGTTAGGAGCAGTCCCGCCAGCATACCGCCGCCGAGAGCAGCCGCGCCAACACCGAGTATTCCAGCACCGCCTCCAGCCGCCGCACCGGCCAGAATCACGGTTCCAGCCGCTCCTCCGCCGATCTTTGCACCGCGCTCTACGTTCTCGGCGGTTTTCTCGCCGCGATGTCCGCCTTTGACCTTGCCTTCGTCGTCCGCTTTCAGCTTTTCATCCCTCGCCCAGTCGTCGATGGATGTCATTACAACCGACACCGGCTCTTCCCCCCACGGCATCGCGACCTTGTCGAAGATTATGGTCATCTGCGCGCTCTTCTGACCCCGCTTAGCCGGACTCACGCTGGCGATTCGGCCATGGAATTCAGTGCCCCGGCTCATGACTAGCTGGCCGTCGACATGTACGGGTTCATATAAGACCGCGGTAATCGTGTCGCCGGCCTCGTTGAGTTTCGAGCTGAGATGAGATTGAAGTACGATCCGAGCCTTTGTTTCCGGCTCAACAGTGGCTGTACGGGCTTCCTGGGCGGCAGCGGGAAGCGACCACAATGTGATTCCGGCGAGTAAAGCGAGTGCAACTGCCTTCCTCATTATTAAACCTCCAGTGGTGAAACTGAGGCGGACCGAAAAGCGATGATATTTCACGCCAGCCGACGGGTCAAGAAAGGTCCCTGCCCTGTTCTTGCCCTGTAGCCCGGTGTTTGAACTGCTTAGCGTAATCCCGCTGTGGTAGTATCCACCTCTTCGCATTCGAAAGAGAAACGGAATGTCCAAGATAAAAGTCCTTCCAGACTCCCTGGCCAACAAAATTGCGGCAGGAGAAGTCGTCGAGCGGCCCGCATCCGTAGTCAAGGAGCTTCTCGAGAATGCGCTCGACGCTGGAGCCCGCAGAATCAATATCGCAATCGAGACTGGAGGAAAAAAGCTGATCAGGATCATCGACGACGGCGAAGGCATGACTCGCGATGATGCGATCATCGCATTCGAGCGACATGCTACCTCAAAGCTCAGAACCGCCTCGGACCTCGAAGCAATCACCAGCCTCGGCTTTCGCGGCGAAGCCCTTCCTTCAATCGCGGCTGTTTCAAGATTGATCCTCCGGACTAAAACAGCGCCCGATGCGATCGGAACCGAAGTTGAGTTCAACGGCGGCAAGCTCATCGCCGTTCGTGACATCGCCTGGCCGGGCGGAAGCGAGCTCGAAGTCAAAGATCTTTTCTTGAACATGCCGGCCCGGCGAAAGTTCCTGAAAGGGGATGCAACCGAAAGCTATCACATAGTCAATCTCGTTCAACATTATGCGCTGGCGAATCCGGGCGTCGCGTTTCTTCTAATCAAGGATGGGCGCGAGAGCCTTCGAGTCGCTGAGACCGATTCCAGCCGCGACCGCGCATATCAAGTTCTTGGCTCGGCGCTCTTGGGGAAGTTGATCGAAGTCAATCACGAAAGCGCCGAGTTGAAGATATCCGGCTGGATCTCGAATCCACAGGAGCAACGGTCGTCTCGCGACGCGCAATATCTATTTGTCAATCGGCGGTTCGTGCGCGATCAACTAGTCGGCCGCGCACTATCCGAGGCGTATCGCTCAATGATGCCTTCGGGCGCGTATCCGGCGGCGGTTCTCTTTATCAATCTACCGCCGGGTGAAGTCGATGTGAACGTTCATCCCGCCAAAACCGAAGTGCGCTTTCTACGCGAAGGCGCGGTCATGCTCGCAATTCGCGACGTGGTCGCTAAAGCGCTCACCTCTTCCCGGCCTGTAACAAGGGTTCCGATGCTGGCCACGACCGTCATTGCCGAATCGCGCGATGCTGTTGAGGTCGAGATTTCGTCTGCCTCTGCTCGTGACATCGATTTCGAGTTATCGCCCCAGCCTGCGCGCGCTCAACAGGTCAAACAATCTCCGCTTTCTCTGAGCTTTTCTGATTCCGAGCAGGAACCTGAGCGAGCAGAGAGCTATCGCGAATCACATCAGAGTATTTCGGCAGCCTCGACGCCTCTGGTTGAAATCGAATCGCGAGACGCCGAAGACACGAATTCAGCGGGCCTATGCAGCGAAGGCGCGGAACCCGAGCTCATTCAATCGATCTTTTCGGCTGAGATCGAGGCCAATACGCCGCTGCCGTGGCCTGGGCACGGTATTAAACCACTCGGCCAAATACGCGATAGTTACATTGTGGCCACGGATGAAGAGGGACTGTTGCTGATCGATCAGCACGTGGCGCACGAGAGGGTCCTCTTCGAACAGTTTCGCGACGACAAGTTGTCGCGGCCCCATGCGATTCAACCGCTCTTGATTCCCGAAACGCTCGATCTGAGCCCAGCCGAAGCCGAAGCATTCGAAGCAGTGAGCGACGAGCTGGAAAGAATCGGCATTGAAGTGATGCAATTATCCGGACGAACCATAGCCGTGAAGACAGCTCCGGCAGGGCTTGCTCCAGGCGACGTGGTCTCGATCGTGCGCCATACAATCAATGTCGTAGAAGCAGAGCGCCGCAGCTTCTCGGTAGATCACCTGCGCGATCAGCTAGCCGCGTCGCTCGCTTGCAAGGCCGCGATCAAGGTCAACATGCCGCTGACGATGGAAAAGATGCAGTGGCTGATTGACGAGCTTATGAAGACTGGGAACCGCATGACCTGTCCTCACGGAAGGCCGATAATTATGCGAATGGGTTTGAGAGAAATCGAACGAGGATTCAAGAGACCGGTATGACGGCTCGCCGAAATCCGTAAATCAGGCCTTTACCTGAAAGCTTCGCGGAGCCGCGGCTGCGTGCTCGTTCGAGCCAAGCGCGAAAGCCGGCGTATCAATCTCAGGCTCCGACAACACCTTTTCTATGCATGAGATGAGTTCGGCGGCGCAAACCGGTTTTACTAACAACTCGTCAGCCCCGTATTCACTTTTCACCTGCCATCGATAGGTGATCTTTTTATAGACGGCTGTCAGAACAATCACGTGCGGCGGGTTGGGCAACGCCTTGATCGCCTTACAAACAAGAAAGCCGTGCATCCGCGGAAGGAGACCGTCGACCAGCACGAGATCGGGCATTTCTTCCGTTGCCATTCGTAAGCCCGCCTCGCCGTCGTTGGCTTCCAGAGTGTCATAGCCGGCACACTTGAGAATCTGGCGCACCAGAAACCGCGTCGACGCATCGTCCTCTACGATGAGGATTTTTTTTCTGGCAGGCTCACACAGGCAT
>Ga0209687_1000280_pt1 | contig 17680 bp, 14 predicted proteins | sample GraSoiAngelo_136_FD_185893 | JGI IMG/M metagenome (GOLD analysis project Ga0209687, IMG submission 185893) | Grasslands soil microbial communities from the Angelo Coastal Reserve, California, USA - 14_0929_09_20cm (SPAdes) (version 2) | ecosystem: Environmental > Terrestrial > Soil > Grasslands ...
CGGCCGAGTAACCAGCCAGCACCTCCGATTGGAACTAGCTAGCTCGAAAAGCCGCCGGTTTCCGGCGGCTTTTTCGTTATTCGGTTGCGCCAATCACCGCGGTTATGTTGCATTGCAAACAGCGTTATGCTGCTATGCAAACAACTCTATTGTGTCTGGTATCTGGTATACATAGATTGACCCCAGACAACGGCGCGGCGCTCGCGTCACCTACACGAAGAGGGAACCCAATGTTCGAAGCTATGTCCAAGACTGCATCCATCGGCCTCGTGCCATCCACCACTTTGTTCGGCCGCTTCTTGGCCACGCTCGATCGCGTCCTGATGGCCAGTGCTCGCGCCGCCATCCGGAACGGCGACCTGCCCTATTTCGGGCTCTGACACCCCAAAAAACGCTTGTTCGGAGCGGCTTTGTCGGCTCCCGCATCGAGTTCGCAAGGCGAACCTCCCGACCGAAGACCCCGGCTTTCCGGGGTCTTTTTTTGTGGTCTGGCCCGCCCGCCGGTGAACGCGTCATTCTGCCGGCCGCAACATTGGTGCGCAAACCGACCGCCCACAGAAAGAATGGCTTGCGCTCTGGCATAACACATACCAATATGCTCGGATCGGTTACGCCGCTAATCCTAACAGAGCGTGCCTCGGGAGGAGCTATGACGGATACAGTTCACGTGACGGCCCCCGCGGCCGCAGGCGTCAGCGATGCGTATCGCTGGACGCAGTTGGCCATCGGCGTCGGCGCGATGGTAATGATCGCCAATTATCAATACGGCTGGACGTTCTTCGTCCCCGACATCCAGAAAAAGTTTGGATGGGATCGTGCGTCGATCCAGTGGGCGTTCACACTGTTCGTGGTGTTCGAAACCTGGCTGGTGCCGATCGAGGGCTGGTTTGTCGATAAATACGGCCCGCGCCTGGTGGTCTTGGCTGGCGGCATCCTCTGCGGCCTCGGATGGGTGATGAACTCCGAAGCAACCACGCTGAACGGCTATTACTTCGGCATGATCATCGCGGGCATCGGCGCTGGCGCCGTTTACGGGACCTGTGTCGGCAACGCGCTGAAATGGTTTCCGGACAAGCGCGGCCTTGCCGCTGGCATCACGGCGGCGGGATTTGGCGCGGGCTCAGCCCTGACGGTCGCGCCAATTCAGGCGATGATCAAGGATTCCGGTTTCCAGTCGACGTTCCTTTACTTCGGACTCGGACAAGGCGTGATCATCGTCATTCTCGCATTTTTCCTATTTGCACCAAAGTCGGGACAGGTCCCCGCCCCTATTCAGAGCGCCAACATCTTCCAGACCCGCCGGAACTATCAGCCCACGGAAGTCATCCGCCATCCGATTTTCTGGCTGATGTATTTGATGTTTGTGCTCGTTGGCGCCGGTGGATTGATGGTCACCGCCAATCTCAAGCCGATCGCGGTCGACTGGAAGATCGACAACGTCCCGGTCACGCTGATGGCGATGACGATGACGGCGGTGACGTTCGCCGCGACGCTCGATCGCATCCTCAACGGTTTGACCCGGCCGTTCTTTGGCTGGGTCTCCGACATGATTGGCCGCGAGAACACCATGTTCATCGCCTTCGGTCTCGAAGGCATTGGCATCTGGGCGCTTTACATGGTGGGCCAAAATCCGGTCTGGTTCGTGCTGCTCTCCGGGATCGTGTTTTTCGCCTGGGGCGAAATCTATTCCCTCTTCCCATCGACCTGCACCGACACCTTCGGCGCGAAATTCGCGACCACAAACGCTGGCCTGCTCTATACGGCCAAAGGCACCGCAGCCTTGTTGGTGCCGGTCGCGAATTATATGCAGCAGTCGTCCGGCTCATGGGATCGCGTGTTCCTGATTGCAGCGGGTGCGAATATCCTGGCTTCGCTGCTCGCACTCGTTGTTCTCAAGCCGTGGCGCAAGATTGTAGTCGCCAGATCCCAGACGGCCTGATCCGCACTGCACGATTCCATTTGCAAAAGCGCGCTCTTCCTTCGGGATGAGCGCGCTTCTTGCGCTTTAGACTTCTCCAACTTCTGGTATACGTAGAGCGCTTTTCGGGACCGTTCGCGCGTCGTGTCCGCCCGACCGCAGCGAAGCCGAATGCAAGGGAACGTCAGTATTACTGCCTTTTTGCTATCTTCCTAAAGAGAAGGTTTCGAATTGACAATTGGCATAATGTATACCACTATGGTGTTCGCGGAGGCGTTCCGCCGATGAACCGATGAGGGAGGTTGCGATGCAAGTCGGAGACATCCTGCGCAAAAAGACGCCGCGTGTTGTGACGGTTCGCATGAACGAGACTGTCGGCATTGCCGCGCAGTTGATGCGCGCGAGCAATATCAGCGCGCTCGTCGTCAAAGACGTCGTCCGCACCGAAGGCAATACCGCAGTCGGCATGTTCACCGAACGTGATGTCGTTCGCGCGATCGCCGAACACGGCGCCGCCGGGGTCAATATCAAGGTCTCGCAACTGATTTCAGTGCAGCAGCTGATCGCCTGCAGTTCGACCGACACGCTGGAACATGTACGTCATCTGATGAACCGGCACCACGTCCGCCATCTTCCGGTGATCGACAATTACAGCCTGATTGGCGTCATCAGCATGCGCGACGTCTCGACAGCCTTCGATGAGGCCACGACATCAGCGGCACCCGCCGCTGCCTGAACCAACAACGCTGCTTCAAACCTAACCAACCGGATTTTGAGATCGGCTCGACGTCCGTCGTCGAACCGTGCCGACATTTTGCAACCCTGACTTCGAGAGAGTTTCATGAAGATCTGCATCTACGGCGCCGGCGCAATCGGTGGATATCTTGGTGTACAGCTCGCGCGCGCGGGTGCGAACGTCAGCCTGGTTGCACGGGGCCCGCATCTTGCCGCCATGCGCGCCAACGGATTGAAGCTGTTGATGGGCGATCAGGAGCACGTCGTGGAGGTGCGCTGCACCGATAACCCGGCCGAGCTCGGGCCGCAGGATTTCGTCATCATTTGCCTGAAGGCCCATTCCATCACCGGCGTGCTCGCTTCAATGCGGCCGCTGCTCGGCCAGCACACGCGCATCGTCACCGCGGTCAATGGAATTCCCTATTGGTACTTCTACCGGCATGGCGGACGCTATGAGGGCTCGACACTCGAGAGCATCGACCCCGGCGGTCGGCAATGGCGCGAACTTACGCCCGAGCGCGCGATCGGCTGCATCGTCTATCCCGCCACCGAAATCGAAGCGCCCGGCGTGATCCGCCACGTCTATGGCGATCGCTTTCCGCTCGGCGAGCCGTCGGGCGAAACCACCGCCGACGTTCAGAGGCTCTCCGAGGCTTTCGCCAAGGCCGGCATGCAGGCGCCGGTGCTCGATCGCATCCGCGATGAGATCTGGCTCAAGCTCTGGGGCAATGTCTGCCTCAATCCGATCTCGGCCCTCACCCACGCAACGCTCGACGTGATCTGCTCCGATCCGACCACGCGCGCCCTGTCGAAGGCAATCATGCTGGAGAGCCAGGCGATCGCCGAAACTTTTGGCGTCAAATTCCGGGTCGATGTCGAACGGCGCATCGAAGGCGCACGCAAGGTCGGCGCCCACAAGACCTCGATGCTGCAGGATCTCGAACGTGGACGCCCGATGGAAATCGATCCGCTGGTGACGGTGGTCCAGGAAATGGGACGGCTGACGGGGATTGCGACCCCTGCCCTCGACACGGTTCTGGCGCTGGTCGCCCAGCGCGCGAAGATCGCGGGGCTATATGACAATGTCGCGCCCGTCGCGGCAAAAGCCTCCGCTTTTGCGTGATCGCCAAGCAATGACACATTGGGTCCGCTTCCGTCACCGCGATGCGATCGGCTTTGGAGCGCTCACGCGGTCCGAGATCAATGTCCATGACGGCGAATTGTTCGGTCAATCACAGCCAAGCGGCTGTCACCTCGCTCTATCCGACGTCGAACTGCTGGCGCCGGCCGAGCCGTCGAAGATCATCGCCCTATGGAATAATTTTCATGCCCTTGCGGCGAAATTGAATGTCAGGGAGCCCGACGATCCGCTTTATCTCTTGAAGGCGCCGACGACGATCGCAGCGCCGCACGCGGTCGTCAGGAAACCGGCATCCTATGATGGCAAGGTGACCTACGAGGGCGAACTCGGGATCGTCATCGGACGCAGATGCAGCGAGGTGTCGGCTAAAGAGGCCGACGCATTCATTTTTGGCTACACCTGCGTCAACGACATCACGGCGTCTGACATCATCGGCAAGGATGCTACCTTTGCCCAGTGGGCTCGCGCCAAAGGGTATGACGATTTCTGCCCGTTCGGGCCTGTCATTGCCTCGGCGATCGACCCCGAAAAGCTCGTGGTACGAACCATTCTCAATGGCGTCCAGCGTCAGAACTATCCGATTTCGGATATGATCTTCACTTGCCAGCAACTGGTCAGCCGTATCTCGCATGACATGACGCTGCTGCCGGGCGACTTGATCTGCTGCGGCACCTCGATCGGCGTCGGCGTGATGAAAGAACCGGTCAATACCGTCACCGTCGTGATCGACGGCATTGGCGAACTGCACAACCAGTTTCGCCACTAAGTCCCATTCGGCAGCGCCGCAAGGCCTGCAAATCGCCTCCCGTGATGCGCGATTTGCGCATGGAACGGGCGTGGACATTTCCCTGATGTGACGGCATCCTCTCCTCTGAAACTCCCAGAAAAAGACACGCGTGCGCAGGCGCCGGGGAGACAGAGGGCGGAGATGTTGAAAACCCGATTTACCGAACTCGTCGGCGTCGAGCACCCGATCGTTCAAGGCGGCATGCAGTGGGTTGGCCGCGCCGAGCTGGTCGCGGCCGTGGCCAACGCCGGCGCGCTCGGCTTCATCACCGCGCTGACGCAGCCGACGCCGGAAGATCTCACCAAGGAAATCGCGCGCTGCCGCGGACTGACCGACAAACCGTTTGGCGTCAATCTCACCATCCTGCCCTCGATCAAGCCGCCACCTTACGCGGAATACCGCCAGGCCATCATCGAGAGCGGTATCAAGGTGGTCGAGACCGCCGGCAACAAGCCGCAGGAGCACGTCACCGAATTCAAGAAGCACGGCATCAAGGTCGTGCACAAATGCACCAGTGTCCGTCACGCGCTGTCGGCGGAGCGCATGGGGGTCGACGCGATCTCGATCGACGGCTTTGAATGCGCCGGCCATCCCGGCGAGGACGACACTCCCGGGCTGATCCTGATCCCGGTCGCCGCCGACAAGGTGAAGATCCCGCTGATCGCCTCCGGTGGCTTTGGCGACGGCCGCGGGCTGGTCGCGGCACTGGCGCTGGGGGCCGAAGGGATCAACATGGGCACGCGCTTCATGGCTACCCGGGAGAGCCCGATCCATCAGCTGATCAAGGAGAAGATCGTCGCCAATGATGAGCGCGAGACCGAATTGATTTTCCGCACCATGCGCAACACCTCACGCGTCGCCAGGAACGCCATCTCGACCAAGGTCGTCGCGATGGAGAAGGAGGGTGCTACTTTCGAGCAGGTCCGCGATCTCGTGGCAGGCGCCCGCGGCAAGATGGTTTACGCGAACGGTGATGCCGATCAAGGCATCTGGTCGGCGGGCCAGGTACAGGGATTGATCTACGACATCCCTTCCTGCGCGGAACTGATATCACGCATTATCCGCGAGGCCGAAACCATCATTCGAAGCCGGCTCGAAGGAATGATGTTCGGCGTCGCCCAACGACAAGCCGCGGAATAAAGCGCTTCTCACTGAGATTAAGAGATGATCCCATGAAGGCCTATGTCTACAGCGCCAACGGCGCCGCCATCACTGACGTCGTAAAACCCGCGCCAAAGGGCACGCAAGTGCTGGTCCGCGTGCATGCCTGCGGGCTCAATCGTGCCGATCTCGGCATGACCAAAGGCCACGCCCATGGCTCCGCCGGCGGCGCAGGCACCGTGCTCGGCATGGAATGGGCCGGCGAGGTTGCCGAGCTTGGCCTGGATGCCAGGGGCGTCAAGGTCGGCGACAGGATCATGGGCTCGGGCGGCGCTGCATTTGCGGAATACACGCTGGCCGACCACGGCCGGCAGTTCCGCGCACCAAGCAATATGAACTTCGAGGAGGCGGCCACCCTCCCCGTCGCGCTCGCCACCATGCACAACGCGGTCGTGACCAACGGCGCGCTCCAGCCGGGACAAACGGTTCTTGTTCAGGGCGCAAGCTCGGGCGTCGGGCTGATGGCGATGCAGATTGCCAAACTCAAGGGCGCGAAGCTCGTGATCGGTTCCTCCACCGACGCGATGCGGCGCGGACGCTTAAAGGAATTCGGCGCCGATCTTGCGGTGGATTCCTCTGATCCCGGCTGGGTCGATTCCGTGCTGAAGGCAACCAATGGCGAAGGCGTCGACCTGATCGTCGACCAGGTCTCGGGCAAAGTCGCGAACCAGAATCTCGCCGCCACCAAGATCAAGGGCCGCATCGTCAATGTCGGCCGGCTCGGCGGCACCCATGCCGACTTCAATTTCGACCTGCACGCCGCGCGCCGCATCCATTATATCGGCGTCACCTTCCGCACCCGCACCATCGAGGAAATCCGCGAGATCTTTGACGAAGTCCGCAAGGATATCTGGGGAGCGGTGGAGGCGCGCAAATTGCAGCTGCCGATCGACCGCGTGTTCAAGTTCGACGATATCGGCAAGGCCTTTGAGCACATGGAAGCCAACAAGCACCTCGGCAAGATCGTCGTGACGCTTTAGCGTCGGCTGTTTAGAATCAAAGCAATTCGCAATATCAGTTGCTGCGAATCATTGGCGACTAACGCATCCTGATCGGCGCTTTAATCTTACATAGTCGGCTGCTAAACCGGCGGCCCATGAGCGCTCAAATTCCCAACGCCAAATCCACTGTCGCCACTATTTCGGTATTCGCCAGCGCCGGGATGGCGGTGGCGAAATTCGTGGTTGGCATCGCCATCGGCAGCCTCGCGCTGATCTCCGAGGCCCTGCACTCTTCGGTCGACGTGGCCGCGACCGTGATCACCTGGGTCGTGGTGCGGGTCTCCGACCTGCCCGCCGACGAGGAGCATCAATACGGCCATGGCAAGCTCGAGAGCGTCTCCGCGCTCGGCGTCATCGCCCTGCTTTATGTGCTGGCGGGCGGCATCCTGGTCGCATCCTGGGGCCGCCTGCGCGAAGGCACGCCGCCGCCGGCGATCTCGGCTATTCCGTTTATCGTGCTGTTGGTCGATATCGCCGTGAACCTGTGGCGCGCCTTTGCGCTGCATCGCGCTGCGCGCGATACCAAGAGCCAGGCGCTGGCCGCCGATGCGCTGCATTTCGCCTCCGACGTGCTTGGGGCGATCGCCGTCATCATCGGGCTTGCGCTGGCGGGGCTGGGTTACTGGTGGGGTGATGCCGCCGCCGCCATCGCGGTTGCCATCATGATCGCGCTGCTGGGCTTGCGGATGGCGCGCTCCACCGTCGAAACCCTGCTCGACCGCGCCCCCGAAGGCGCATCGCAGAAAGCCGGGGCTGCGATCAGGGCGGTGCCCGGCGTGGTCGGCGTCGAACGCTTGAGGGTCCGGATGGTCGGGCCCACGCACTTCATCGATGCCGTCGTGCAGGTGCCGCGCACCTATCCGATCGATCGCGTCGACGATATCAAGCGCAAGGCGCAGGAGGCGGTCGGCGCCGCGCTCGGCGATGCCGATCTGACCTTCACCACCGTGCCGGTCGCGCGCAGCAATGAGAGCGTGCGTGAGCGCATCATGGTGATCGCACGCAACTCCGGCCTCGCCGTGCACCACGTCACCGTGCACGATCTCGGTGGCAGGCTCATCGTCGGCATCGACCTCGAAGTCGACGGTGCGATGACGCTCACCGCCGCGCACAATATCGCCCACGGCCTGGAGCGCAGCATCCGCGACGATTTTGGCGAAGACGTCGAGGTCGACACCCATATCGAGCCGCTGGAGCCGGAATTGCCGCTCGGTGCCGACGCCACGCCCGGTCGTGTGGAGACCATCAAGGCGGCGTTGTCGCGTCTTGCCGCCGACGGCGCCATCCACGACATCCATAATGTGCGCGTCCGCGACACCGATGCCGGCGAAATCGTGAACTTCCATTGCCGGGCCGCACCTTCGATGAGTGTGATCAAGGTTCACGAGAACGTCGATGAGATCGAGCGGGGGTTGCGTCGCGCGTTCCCGACCGTGAAGCGCGTGATCAGTCACGCCGAGCCACCGCACACGTAGAAGGCTGCGTTCCCGTTTCGGACTCACTTTCTGAGTCAAGATTTCGCACGGGACAGCATTTATTTCGTTTTAACGAATCGTTGACTCTCGACAGCCCGCAAAAACTGGATTCAAATCGCTTTGATTCGGAAGCGACATGGGGTTCTTTCGAACCGCGTAGAAAAGAATCCGGTGGGGGTCTAAGGCATGGCGCGTGCGCATGCGGCGAGCGCGTGCGTCCAATCCGATTCGATCAAAGGATTGGCGCAATCGATCGCAAAGCCGGCCTACCATAGGCTGTTGATCGCGGAGCCGGCGCTTCGCCGCGCCGTGCCCACGCTCATCATCGCATTCCTGATCACCATCTGTCTCGGCGCCTTCGTTCAGGTGGTCGACCAGAACCGGCAAAAACGCGCCGCCGGTAAGCGCGACCTCGCAGCGCTAGCCGATCTGCTTTCCGAGCGGATCGACCGCCTCGCCTCCGCCCGGCAAACGCGTCTCGCCAATCTCGAGCATCTCGCGGCCCTGCTGCCCGATCTCATTCCGTCTTGGGGCTTTGCCCCCGGCCGCCACGTCATCGTCACCGGCGGCGTCGACCGTCGCATCCTTGCCCGGGTTCCCGTCGAATCCAATCTTAGCGAAGCCGATCGGATCCTCGACGAGATCAGCACCGCACAATTGCTTGCCGCGCCAAACCTCCAGGGCGACGCTGGCGACATGACGCTGCCGAACGGCAATGGCGCGCTGGCGATCGCGCGGCTCATCAAGGCGTTGCCCGGTCAGGTCATCGTCATCCAGGAAAAGGTCGATCCGCTGTGGGGATCGGATGCCGCGCTGTCGGTCACGCTGTCGGCGACGACCGGCTTCGTCGTGCTGATCCTGGGCTTTGCATTCCACTGGCAATCAACCCGCGCCCGCGAGGGCGATCTCATCAACGACGCCGTGCGCGGGCGGATCGATACCGCGCTTAATCGCGGCCGCTGCGGCTTGTGGGATTGGGACCTCTCCCGCGGCCGCATCTTCTGGTCGCAGTCAATGTTCACGATGCTTGGTCTGGAGAACCGCAGCGATCTCCTTACCTTCGGCGAGGTCAACTCGCTGGTGAACTCCGACGATATCAATCTGTTCGAGATCGCCGATCGGCTCATTTCATCCAGGATCAATCACATCGATCAGACTTTTCGCATGCAGCACGTCGATGGCCATTGGATCTGGCTGCGCGTGCGCTGCGAACTCACCCAGGATGCCAGCGATTCAAGCAAGCACCTGATCGGCATTGCCGTCGACATCACCGAGCAGAAGAGCCTCGCGGAGAAGACCGTCGAGGCCGATCTTCGGCTGCGCGACGCGATTGAGACCATTCCCGAGGCGTTCGTGCTGTGGGACGCGGGCGACCGGCTGGTGCTCTGCAATTCGCACTTCCAGAAATTGCACCGGCTGCCGGACTCGGCGGTGATCCCCGGAACCTCGTACGAAACCGTGATTGAGGTCGGCAGCATGCCCGAGATCAAGACCCGGCTGCTGGAGACCGCCAACCAGGCGCCGGGGGCGCGGACCTTCGAGGCCCAACTCGAGGACGGCAGCTGGCTGCATATCAGCGAACGCCGCACCAAGGACGGCGGCTATGTCTCGGTCGGCACTGACATCACCCGCATCAAGGAGCACGAGCAGAAACTGGTCGACAACGATCTGCGCCTGCGCGCCACCGTCATCGACCTGAAGCGCTCGCAGGCTGCGCTCGAACGACAGGCAGTCGAACTCGCCGATCTCGCCGAGAAGTACTCCAGGGAAAAGACCCGCGCCGAGGAGGCCAACCAGACCAAATCCAAGTTCCTAGCCAATATGAGTCACGAGCTGCGCACCCCGCTCAACGCCATCATCGGCTTCTCCGAGATCATGGAAAGCGGCATGTTCGGTAAGCTCGGCTCGGAGAAATATCAGGAATACTGCCACGACATTCTCACCAGCGGCCACTATTTGCTGGAAGTCATCAACGACATCCTCGACATGTCCAAGATCGAGGCCGGACGGATGAAGCTCGACATGGAGCCGCTCGATCTGTCCAAGACGCTCGCCGAATCGCTGCGCGTGGTGGCGGGTCGCGCCCACGACAAGCACCTCGTGATCGACGCCAACATCGAGCAAGCGATTTGCATGGTGGCGGACCGACGCGCGACCAAGCAGATCCTAGTCAACTTGCTATCCAACGCCGTGAAATTCACGCCCGACGGCGGCAAGGTGGTGGTGCGCAGCCGATTGCTCGGCGACACGATCGTGCTGACGATCGCCGACACCGGCATCGGTATCGCGCAACATTCGCTGGCGCGGCTCGGACGGCCGTTCGAACAGGTCGAAAGCCAGCTCACCAAGACCTATCACGGTTCGGGCCTGGGGCTCGCGATTGCGCGGTCGCTGACGCATCTGCACGGCGGCACGATGCGATTGCGCTCGAAGCTCGGCACCGGCACCGTAGTCTGCGTCTCGCTGCCGCGCGATCCGCGCAACCCAAAGGCTGGAATATCGGCGGCGGCTTGATTTCTCTTCTCTTCAGGACCGGAGCGTCGGCGCGACTTCGCGCGCGACATGCACTAATGCTGCAATCAGCGGCGTCATCGGGTCGCGCTGCGGGATCACCATCCCGATGCTGTAATCGACCACGGGATCGACGATCGGGATGCTGCGGACGGTGTCGGCGAGCCCGAGCGTCTCCGCAAGTTTCGCCGGCATCACGCTGGCCCAGCGCCCGGTCTTCACGTGGGTATACAGTACCAGCAGCGAATTCGACGTCAGCGTCGGCGTCGCTTCGGCGCCGACCGAGCGCAACGCGCGATCGATGATGCGGCGGTTCTGCATGTCCGGCGTCAGCAGGCACAACGGTACCTGGCCGACCTCCTTCCAGGTGACAGAATCGCGATCGCCGAACACGGCGTCCGGCGAGGTCAGCAGCCGATAGCTTTCGTTATAGAGCGGAATGGTGCGGACTTTTCCGATGGGCTCGTTCTCGATGTAGGTCAGCCCGGCGTCGACCTCGAGATTTTCCAAGAGCCCCAGCACCTCAGCCGAGGTGCAGGACACGACGCGAAAGCGCACGTCCGGATGACGCGCGCGAAACGGCGTCGTCAACGACGCCACCATGCCGAGCACGGTCGGGATCGCCGCGATCTTGATTTCGCCGGACAGCTTGTCCTTGAGGCCGTTGATCTCGTGGCGCATCGCGCGGGCGTCGCCGACGATGCGCCGCGCCCAGTCGAGCGCCCGCTCGCCCTCGGGCGTGAAGCCCTGGAAGCGGGAGCCACGCTGCACCAGCATCACGCCGAGAAATTCTTCCAGCTGTTTGAGGCTCGTCGACATCGTCGGCTGGGTGACGCCGCACGCCTCGGCCGCCCGCCCGAAATGCCGCTCCTTGGCGAGCGCCAGCAGAAGTTCAAGCTTGTCGATCAAGAACTGAGGCCTTTCGAGAACAGTTTAAGCAGATTTGATAAATATCACGGCTGCCGCAGCAACAATACGCCAAAAGCACCTCTAGCACGCGTGTTTTTGACACTCATTGCATTTTGATATCGTCCGATCTCGCGCGGCTATCGATCGCCTTTCCCTATCGCCACATGAAACAGCTTTATTGATGTTTCGAGTAATTCCAATACTCAATCGAGAGGGCCACAACTCTCCGATCGAGTACGCCGATGACAGCACCTTATGAGCCTTGGGATGCAACGCGCGGCGCGGAGATCATCGCCGAGCACACGGGCCTTGAAGGAGCAACGCTGGTGATCCTGCACGCACTGCAGGAAACCTTCGGCCATGTGCCGGAGCCGGCGATCCCGATGGTCGCCTCCGCGCTCAACCTTTCGCGCGCCGAGGTCTATGGCGTCTTCACCTTCTATCATGACTTCCGAAAGCGACCGGCCGGCCGTCATGTATTGAAACTATGCCGCGCCGAGGCTTGCCAAGCCGCCGGCGGCGAAGTGTTGGCGGCGCGCGCGGAAGCGAGACTAGGCGTCGCCCTCGGCGACACGACGGCCGATCAGCGCGTGACGCTGGAGCCGATCTATTGCCTCGGGCTGTGCGCGACCGCGCCATCGGCCATGCTCGACGGCCGCGTCGTGGGGCGGCTCGACGAGGCACGTATCGACGCGCTGGTAGCGGAGGCGCAGCGATGACGATGCGTCTGTTCATCGCGCGCGATGCCGGCGCGGTCGCCGTCGGCGCCGACGACGTCGCGCTGGCGTTCGAGCAGGCCGCCGCCCGGCGCGGCATCGAAATCGAAATCGTCAGGACCGGTTCGCGCGGGCTGTACTGGCTGGAGCCTTTGGTCGAAGTCGCGACACCGCAAGGCCGCGTCGCGTTTGGACCGGTGACCCCTACTGACGCGCCTTTCCTGCTCGAGGCGATCATCTCCGATGGTCCGCACCCGCTGCGGCTTGGCATCACCGAGGAGATTCCCTGGCTGAGGCGGCAGACCCGCCTCACCTTCGCGCGCTGTGGCGTGATCGATCCACGCTCGGTCGACGACTACCGCGCCCATGGCGGCTACAAGGGCCTTGAGCGGGCATTAACACTCGGCGCCGACGCCATCCTGGCCGACGTCACGACGTCGGGTCTGCGCGGCCGCGGCGGCGCCGGTTTTCCGACCGGCATCAAATGGAGGACGGTCGCGCTAGCGAGCGGGACGCGCAAATACATCGTCTGCAATGCCGACGAGGGCGACAGCGGCACCTTTGCCGACCGCATGATCATGGAAGGCGACCCCTTCGTCGTGATCGAGGGCATGACGATTGCGGGCGTCGCCGTCGGCGCCAGCAAAGGCTACATCTATATCCGTTCGGAATATCCGCACGCGGTCCAAGCAATGAACACGGCGATCTCGGCGGCGAAAGGCGCGGGCTATCTCGGCGCTGGCATCGGCGGCTCCAGCCACAGCTTCGATCTTGAAGTGCGCGTCGGCGCCGGCGCCTACGTCTGCGGCGAAGAGACCTCGCTCCTGGAAAGCCTCGAAGGCCGCCGCGGCATCGTGCGGGCCAAGCCGCCATTGCCCGCGCATCAGGGCCTGTTCGGCAAGCCGACGGTGATCAACAATGTGCTGTCATTCGCGGCCATTCCCTTCATTCTCGCCGGCGGCGCCAAGGCTTACGCCGATTTCGGCATGGGAAGATCGCGCGGCACCATGCCGATCCAGCTTGCCGGCAACATCCGATATGGTGGCCTGTTCGAGACCGCCTTCGGCATCACGCTCGGCGAATTGGTCGATGACATAGGCGGCGGAACGTTGACGGGGCGTGCCGTGCGGGCGGTACAGGTCGGCGGCCCGTTGGGCGCTTACTTCCCCCGCGCGCTGTTCGATACGCCGTTCGATTACGAGGCCTTTGCGGCACGCGACGGCCTGATCGGCCATGGCGGCATTGTCGTGTTCGACGATAGCGTCGACATGGCAAAGCAGGCGCGCTTTGCGATGGAATTCTGCGCGGTCGAATCCTGCGGCAAGTGCACGCCGTGCCGGATCGGTTCGACCCGCGGCGTCGAGACCATCGACAAGATCCGCCGCGGCGAGCGCGTTGCGGAAAACATCGCGGTGGTCGAAGACCTCTGCAACACCATGAAATTCGGCTCGCTCTGCGCGCTCGGTGGCTTTACGCCCTACCCGGTCATGAGCGCACTGAAACATTTCAAGGACGACTTCGGCCCCGCCACGCATCTTCAGGCCGCGGAATAAGGAGGATCGCCATGTCATTGATCCAGGAAACCGACTTCGGAACGCCGCGTTCCAAATCCGCCGGCCTCGTCACGCTAACTATCGATGGTCGAAGCGTCACCGTGCCCGAGGGCACCTCGATCATGCGTGCGGCGATGGAGGCCGGCACGCAAATCCCAAAGCTCTGCGCGACCGACATGGTCGACGCGTTCGGCTCCTGCCGGCTGTGCCTGATCGAAATCGAGGGTCGTGCCGGCACGCCGGCGTCCTGCACGAGTCCGGCCATGAACGGTCTCGTGGTCCACACCCAGACCGAGCGGCTGAAGAAGCTGCGCAAGGGCGTGATGGAGCTTTACATCTCCGATCATCCGCTGGACTGCCTGACCTGTGCCGCCAATGGCGATTGCGAATTGCAGGATATGGCCGGCGCGGTCGGCTTGCGCGACGTGCGCTACGGCTATGAGGGCGATAACCATGTGTTCGCCAGGACAAACGGCGACATCAACGCGGCCTGGATGCCGAAGGATGAGTCCAACCCCTACTTCACTTACGATCCTTCCAAATGCATCGTCTGCTCGCGCTGCGTCCGCGCCTGCGAGCAAGTGCAAGGGACGTTTGCGCTGACGATTTCGGGCCGCGGTTTCGACAGCCGCGTCTCGCCCGGCATGAGCGAGAGTTTTCTCGGCTCCGAATGCGTGTCCTGCGGCGCCTGCGTGCAGGCCTGCCCGACCGCGACGCTTACTGAAAAATCGGTGATCGAGATCGGCCAGCCCGAGCATTCCATGGTCACGACCTGCGCCTATTGCGGCGTCGGCTGCGCCTTCAAGGCGGAAATGCGGGGCGAGGAGGTCGTGCGCATGGTGCCGTACAAGGACGGCAAGGCCAACCGCGGCCATTCCTGCGTCAAGGGTCGCTTTGCATGGGGCTATACCACCCACAAGGAGCGCATCCTCAAGCCCATGATGCGCGATGACATCAGCGAGCCATGGCGCGAGGTATCCTGGGATCAAGCTTTCAACTTCGCCGCCGCCAAGTTCAGGGGCATTCAGCAAAAATATGGCCGCGATGCTGTCGGCGGCATCACCTCGTCGCGCTGTACCAACGAGGAAACCTATCTGGTGCAGAAGCTGATCCGTGCCGGCTTTGGCAACAACAACGTCGATACCTGCGCCCGCGTCTGTCATTCGCCGACCGGCTACGGCCTGTCGACGACGTTCGGCACCTCGGCTGGCACGCAGGATTTCGATTCAGTCGAGCATAGCGACGTCGTAATGGTGATCGGCGCGAACCCGGCATCCGCGCATCCGGTGTTCGCCTCGCGTCTGAAGAAGCGTTTGCGCCAGGGCGCCAGACTGATCGTGCTCGATCCGCGGCGCACCGAAATGGTGGAAGCACCGCACCTCAAGGCGCAGCATCTGCCGCTGTTGCCCGGCACCAATGTCGCCGTACTCACCGCGATGGCGCATGTGATCGTCACCGAAGGCCTCGTCGATGAAGCCTTTGTGCGTGAGCGCTGCGACTGGAGCGAGTTCGAGGATTGGGCAGCCTTCGTGGCGCTGCCGAACAACAGCCCGGAAGCCACCGCGATCTCGACCGGCGTCGATCCGACGGAATTGCGCGTGGCGGCTCGGCTATTCGCCACCGGCGGCAATGGCGCGATCTATTACGGCCTTGGCGTCACCGAGCACAGCCAGGGCTCGACCACCGTGATCGCGATCGCGAACCTCGCGATGGCGACCGGCAATATCGGCCGGCCCGGCGTCGGCGTGAACCCGCTGCGCGGGCAGAACAACGTGCAGGGTTCCTGCGACATGGGCTCGTTTCCGCACGAGTTGCCCGGCTATCGCCATATCTCGGGTGACGCTGTACGCGATCAGTTCGAGGCCGTGTGGAACGTCAAGCTCAATCCGGAGCCGGGCCTGCGCATCCCGAACATGTTCGACGCCGCGATCGAGGGCAGCTTCATGGGCCTCTATGTCCAGGGCGAGGACATCCTGCAGTCCGATCCCAACACCAAACATGTGGTGGCGGCGCTGTCGGCGATGGAATGCGTCATCGTCCACGACCTCTTCCTCAACGAGACCGCCAACTACGCCCACGTCTTCCTGCCCGGCTCGACCTTCCTGGAGAAGGACGGCACCTTCACGAATGCTGAACGCCGTATCCAGCGCGTGCGCAAGGTGATGACGCCGCGCAACGGCATGGCGGATTGGGAAGTGACGATCGGCCTTGCCAGGGCGATGGGTTTTGAGATGCATTACGACCATCCCTCGCAAATCATGGATGAGATCGCGGCGCTGACGCCAACCTTTGCGGGGGTCTCCTATGCCAAGCTCGACGAGTTGGGCTCTGTGCAATGGCCCTGCAACGAGAAGGCACCGGAGGGCACGCCGGTGATGCATATCGGCGGCTTCGTGCGCGGCAAGGGCAAGTTCGTCGTCACCGAATACATCCCGACCGACGAGCGCACCGGCCCACGCTATCCGCTGTTGCTGACGACCGGGCGCATCCTCAGCCAGTACAATGTCGGTGCGCAGACCCGGCGCACCGACAACGTCGTCTGGCACGACGAGGATCGACTGGAAATTCATCCGCACGACGCCGAACAGCGCGGCGTGCGCGACGGCGACTGGGTGCGCCTCGCAAGCCGTGCCGGCGAGACAACGTTGCGCGCGCAGATCACCGACCGCGTCGCGCCCGGCGTGGTCTACACCACCTTCCATCACCCAGACACCCAGGCCAATGTCATCACCACCGAATATTCGGACTGGGCCACCAATTGCCCCGAATACAAGGTCACGGCGGTGCAGATCTCGCCCTCGAATGGTCCCTCTGATTGGCAGAAGACCTACGAGGAGCAGGCCCGCCATTCGCGCCGCATCGCGGCCGCTAGCGAGGCCGCGGAGTGACGATGCACGATCCCGTCCGCAAAGCCGCTCGGCAGGCCTGGCGCGATGGCGAGCTGCGCGCCGGCACGCGGCTGATCCCGGAGGAAACCGCGATCGCGCTGACCTATAATGGCGGCACCGCGGCCGTGATGATGGGCACGCCGCGAGATTTGCGGGATTTCGCGATTGGATTCAGTCTCAGCGAGGGCATCGTGCAATCGCCTGGTGAGATTCTTTCGATCGACATCGTTGAACTCGACGATGGTATCGAACTGCGGATGTGGCTTGGACCCGCAAAAGCCCGGCTTATCGACGAGCGGCGGCGGCATATCGCAGGTCCGACCGGCTGCGGCATCTGCGGCATCGATTCGATTGCCGAGGCCGTTCGTCCCGCCGCAATCGTCGCAAATGGCCCCTCCTTCCCGGCGCGCGCGATCATGGCAGCGATGGCAGGCATCGCGCCACAGCAACAGATCAATATCCAAACCCGCGCCGTGCATGCGGCGGCGTTCTGGACGCCGGGGCGCGGCATCGTCGCGCTGCGCGAGGATGTCGGCCGCCACAATGCGCTCGACAAGCTGGCCGGCGCGCTGGCGCAGGAAAAGGTATCCGCAAGCGAAGGCATGGCGCTCCTGACCAGCCGTGTTTCGGTCGAAATGGTGCAGAAGGCCGCGGCGATCGGCGCGCCGCTGATGGTCGCAGTATCGGCACCGACAGCGCTCGCAGTTCGGATGGCAGACGCTGCGGGGATCACGCTCGTCGCCATCGCGCGCTCGGACGGGTTTGAGGTCTTCACGCACCCTGAGCGGATTGCAGCACGCGTTAATGCCCCGGAGGCTGCCTATGTCGCCTGATCGTTTGATCTACATGGCCAACCAGATCGGAAAATTCTTTCAGAGCCAGGGC
>Ga0209687_1000282_pt1 | contig 17652 bp, 16 predicted proteins | sample GraSoiAngelo_136_FD_185893 | JGI IMG/M metagenome (GOLD analysis project Ga0209687, IMG submission 185893) | Grasslands soil microbial communities from the Angelo Coastal Reserve, California, USA - 14_0929_09_20cm (SPAdes) (version 2) | ecosystem: Environmental > Terrestrial > Soil > Grasslands ...
CTGGTGGTGCATCCGGATCTGCTGCTGATGGACGAGCCGTTCTCGGCGCTCGACGTGCTGACGGCGGAGACGCTGCGCACCGATCTGGTCGATCTCTGGATCGAGGGCCGGCTGCCGATCCGTTCGGTGCTGATGGTGACGCACAATATCGAGGAAGCGGTGTTGATGTGCGACCGCATCCTGGTGTTCTCGTCCAATCCCGGCCGCGTCGCCGCCGAGATCAAGGTCGAGCTCCCGCACCCGCGCCATCGTCTCGATCCGGCCTTCCGCCAGCTCGTCGACAGCATCTATGCTCGCATGGCACAGCGCGCGGAGCCGAAAACGCCGGCGGTCGAGGGGATCCATGGAACCGGAGTCGGCATGATCCTCCAGCATGTCTCATCCAACGTCCTCTCCGGCCTGATCGAGACGCTGGCGGCACCGCCCTATGATGGGCGCGCCGATCTGCCGGTCCTTGCCGGCCATCTGCAACTTGAGGCCGACGAGATCTTTCATTTCGGCGAATCCCTGCAATTGCTGCGATTCGCTCAGCTAAACGAAGGTGATCTCGTCCTCACGGAGGCGGGCCAGCGTTTTGCTCACCTCGAGACCGATGATCGCAAGAAGCTGTTCGCCGAGCATCTGATCAACTATGTGCCGGTCATGGGCCTGATCCGACGGGTGCTCGACGAGCGGCCGTCGCACACCGCGCCCGAAGCGCGCTTCCGCAACGAGCTTGAGGATTACATGTCGGAAGACCAGGCTGACGAGACGCTCAAGACCATCGTGTCATGGGGACGCTATGCGGAGCTGTTCGCCTATGACGAGCAATCGGAACTGTTCAGTTTGGAAAATCCGCATTAGCGCGATGTTGCCGCTGGCTGCCATTCAGTCACCGATCTGCCTTGATGGCTTCGATGACGAACCGAGCGTCTTCAGCCGGCGCAAATCCTTTGAGGCTTCCGCGAGAAGCCAGTCACGAAACGTCGCAATCTTCGCCAGATTGGCGGTCGCCTTCGGGCAGACGATCCAGTAGGTCTTCGACAAGCGCAGCGATTCCGGGAAAGGCCGTACCAGCCGGCCGTTGATGAGATCCCAGGCCGCCAATGTCGTGCGCGCAAGGGCAACGCCCTGCCCGTTGATGGCAGCATCGATAACCATGCTCGCGCGGTTCAATACCGGGCCGTGGGTGACATCGGCATCATCAATGCCTACGCCGTGCAACCAGTTCGCCCAATCCGCTCGGCTATCCAGGTGGATCAGCGGGAACCTGAGGAGATCGGACACCTCGCCTAGCCGGCGGCGGCCCGACAGCAGTTTCGGACTGCATACCGCAAAGAGCTGTTCGGCGCAGAGTCTGGCGGTGTCAAGTCCGGGCCAATTGCCGTCGCCGTGACGTACCGCAAGATCGACCTCTTCGCGCGTGAAGTCGACGTGATGCAGCGTCGCGGAGACGCGCAGGTCGATGCCGGTATGTGCTTCGGCAAAGTAGCCGAGCCGGTGAACCAGCCACTTGGCGGCGAAATCCGGCGAGGTGCTGACGGTAAGAACGCCCGCGCTCTGCCGTTGCAGCAGCCGCTCAGTGCCGATGGCAATGCGGTCCAATGCATCGCGCACGACATTGAGATAGTCCCGGCCCGCTTCCGTAATGAGGAGGCGCTGGCGCTCGCGATTGAAGAGCTTCACGCCAAGCTCGGCTTCGAGCGCCTTGACCTGGTGGCTCACCGCGCCCTGCGTAACGCAAAGCTCTTCGGCCGCGCGCGTGAAGCTCTCATGCCGAGCCGCGGCCTCGAAGGCTTTCAGCGCATTCAACGACGGCAGGCGCGGACGCATCGCAAGCCTTCACCAATCAGCTCATGAGAAAAACTAGGGCAGGCCCGAGAAACGATGCTTTGCGAGCCGCGTCCAACCGGGCCTATCGCAATAGCAATTACTGCAAATCATGCGGTCGGGAGCCGTTCGATGTCAACGCTCTTCAATCTAACCGATTTGCGCCTTCGTATTCGATACCGGCCTCGGATCGATATTTATCAATCCAGCTCATGGCTGGAATGGACCGCGCTGTTGAACAAATGGCTGCGGTGGAGCGAACGCAGCCGGCAGCGCGCCGACCTGCGCGACCTAGACGAGCATCTGCTCAAGGATATCGGCGTTACGAGGCAACAGGCGCTGGACGAGGCCAACAGGCCTTTCTGGGATTGAATGACACACCAGAGGAGAAGCAAATGCCCGATCCGATTGTCTACGGCTTCCCGCGAAGCACCTATGTCAACATTGTCCGCCTGGTCCTGACGCACAGGGACGTGCCCTACGTCTTCCACGACCTTGAACCGGTGATGGGCAAGCCCGAACATCTGACGCTACATCCGTTCAATCGCGTCCCGGCCCTGAGGCACGGCGATTTCACCGTCTACGAGACCAGCGCCATTGTCTCGTATATCGACGAGGCGTTTGACGGACCGCGGCTGACACCGCAGGACGTTCGCGAACGGGCGCGCATGAACCAATGGGTAAGCGCGGTCAATTCCTACTACTATCCCTACATGATCTACCATGTGACCCATGAACGGCTGGTCTATCCGGAACTCGGCATTGCCTCTGATGAAAAGGTCGTGGCGCATGCGCTGCCCAAGGTCGAACTTGCGCTTGGCGTCATGGAGCGCGAACTGTCGCGGGGGCAGGACTATCTGCTTGGTCCGGAACTCACGCTTGCGGATTTCTTCATTCTGCCCAGCGCGTTTGCTTTCAGCCTGACCGAGGAAAGCAAGGCGATGTACCCCAAATATCCGGCATTTTGCGCCTGGCGGGAGCGAATGGAGAATTTACCGACGACTCGAAAATTGCGTGCGGCACTGCCGGCTCGAAAGCCGATCGAGCACGCGCGCGAATGGGCGAATTCGCACCGCCCGAAATACTGACGGCAAGCATCGACTGATCGGAGAACTTGCCGAAAACCTCGAACATGACTAAATTGATTGATACGGGGATAAAGCAGGCTCCCCGTCAGACGGGGCTCCGTCCAAGTTCTGCGCACCACTCGACGTGTCGGGGGATTGCGCGTGGACGACAGCGGCCCAGGATTTTTTCACGTTTTTGAGCGGGTTCTGACGGCAGCGTTGGCTGCGTGCGTTCTCTCATGCGCCGGATCAACCGCGTTCGCGGAGACAGGGGCCATCATGATTGACATCGAGCGGATGACGCCGGGATCGCCGCCGGCTGGTTTCACCTTTGCGCGCACCGGCAAGGGCCCGGAGGGCCAATGGACTGTGGTCGAAGATCCGACGGCTTCAATGGGGCGCGCGATCGAGCAGAGCAATACTGACCGCACCGACTACCGCTTCCCCCTTGCCATCCATGACAGCCTGTCCGCCGCCAATGTCGACGTCGAATTGCGGTTCAAGGTGGTCGGCGGCAAGATTGATCAGGCCGGCGGCATCGCGGTGCGGCTCGCAGATGCCGACAATTACTATGTGGTGCGTGCCAACGCGCTGGAGGATAATGTCCGCTTCTATCGCGTCGTCAACGGCCGCCGCGAACAACTCGCCGGTGCCAATTTGCGGGTGACCGCTAACGAATGGCACGTGCTCGGGCTTCGCGCCGAAGGCGAGCGCTTCACCGTCTCCTATGACGGCAACACGCTGTTCAGCGTGATCGACACTACCTTTACACAAGCCGGCGGCGTTGCGCTCTGGACCAAGGCCGACAGCGTCACGCGCTTCGATCGGATCAGGATCATAGCACTGTCGCAAGGCAGGGACTGACATGCCAACATCGCCTCATCAGCGGACGATGACTGAGATCGCGACAGCGACCAATGCGGCAGCTTCTCCGATTTCGCTGCTCTACATGGCGCGCGGCCTGCGCGGATTCGGAGATGGCTTTGCCATCATCATTCTGCCGGCCTACATGACGGCGCTGGGCTACGATGCCATTGCCGTTGGGCTTGTTGCCACCGCGTCGCTTTTGGGAACGGCGCTGCTGACATTGATCGTCGGCTGGATCGCGCCGCGTCACGACTTGCGCGCGCTGATGCTCTCGGGCGCGGGCTTGATGGCGATAACAGGCCTCGCATTTCCGAATGTCGAGCATTTCGTGCTGATCGCGCTGGTGGCTTTCGTCGGCACCATCAATCCATCCGCGGGCGATCTCGGCGTCCTGGTTCCGCTGGAACACGCGGCGCTGGCGCGCGGGGCAAGGGACGATACCCGGACGCGGGTCTTTGCCCGCTACAGCCTGATCGGCGCGCTCTCGGCCGCGGCCGGCTCCCTTGCCGCGTCGTTACCCGATTTCCTTGTCTCGATGGGGAGCACCAGGCTCTCGGCGTTCCGTCTGATGTTCTACGGCTACGCCTCGCTCGGCGCCGCAAGTGCGGCGCTCTATCGTCAGGTTCCCCGCGCACGCGCCGAGGAGCAAGCCGCGCATGCCCCGCTTGGACCCTCGCGAAGCACCGTTTACAAGCTCGCCGCGCTCTTCAGCATTGACGCCTTTGCCGGCGGCTTCATCGCTCAATCGCTGTTGGTGCTCTGGCTGTTCGAACGCTTCGATCTGTCGCTGTCTGCCGCCGGCTTGTTCTTCTTCTGGTCAAGCACGCTGAGCGCGTTTTCCTATCCGGTCGCGGCATGGATCGCCAAGCGCGTCGGCCTTGTCAATACCATGGTGTTCACGCATATTCCCTCAAGCATATTCCTGATCCTGGCGGCCTTTGCGCCCAATCTCTATCTCGCGCTCGGTCTGTTGTTGCTGCGCGCAGCGCTGTCGCAGATGGACGTGCCGACGCGCACGTCCTACGTCATGGCTGTGGTCACGCCGGCAGAGCGGCCGGCGGCCGCCAGCGTCACCGCGGTGCCCCGCAGTCTTGCATCGGCGATCAGCCCCGCGATATCAGGCGCGCTATTGATGACCGCCTTTTCCGGTCTCCCGCTCGTCGTCTGCGGAACGCTCAAGATCGCCTACGACCTCGCCTTGCTGTTTTCGTTCCGCCACATCAGGCCGCCTGAAGAGACGGGCTGATGCGCATCGAGCGCGAGCACCTGGTCCTTCGTTCAGTTCGCTGTCAGAACATCAGCGCGGCGCCTGAAGCGAACAACAGCACAAGCACGATTTTTCGGAACATTGCTTCATCAATTCTTCCGAAAAGCTTGAGGCCGAGCCAGGTTCCCGCGAAAACGCAAGGCAATCCCGTCGCGAAGAGCTTGAGCGTGTCGGCCGTGACGGTCCCGTTGGCGCCGAGCCAAAACCCGCTCATCAGGAAGATCGCAACCGCGACCGGCTGGAAAACCGCGCGCTGAACATCCTTGGGCCAGCCGCGCAATCCACACCAGATCGTCACGAGTATGCCCGCAAGGCCGGTGAGGCCGCCGAGAACGCCGTTGAAAAATCCCACGATCGCGTCGCCGGCCCTGCCGCCTGTTGTGACCGACTTCAGGGCCGGACGAAAGAACGCGTAGAGACTGTAGACCATGAGCAGGATTCCGACCGCGATCCGCACGTGGCGGGGATCCGACCAGGTCAGCAATGTCACGCCGGCGGGAACGCCAAACGCCGCCCCAGCCACGAAGGGCCAGAGCTTGCGCCAGTCCAGTGCGCGCCGCAGTTTCCACACCGAGTAGCCTTGCACCAGGAGGCCGAAGGCTATGATCAGCGCCGCACTCTGCGTTGGCGTGAGAATGTAAAGCCAGAGCGATGCCGCGACCAAGCCGAACGCAAATCCCGACAGGCCGGCGATGAAAGCGCCAGCAAAAGTCGCAAAGAGAAAGAGAGGAAGTTCAAGGGTCATCCCATCCATATGCTCGCTCCACAGAAAAGCGAGCAGCGCTTGCATGGGGTTAACCACTTGACGGGGAGACTGCGACGTCCCCGTCAGTGACCCTAAGGCCGAATGGCCAGAACCGCAATCGGCTTCGGGGGGAGAACTTACCCCGCGGGCTGGAACGAACCCGCACGCGCCATCGCCCATGCGTCGCGGAAGCGCAAATCGTCGGTGCCGTCGACCAGTTCGCCCGGACGAAGCGCCGGATAGAGCTGCGCGAAAGTACGGACCTCGGTACTGGATGAGCGCTTCGAGAAATGGATCGGTCGCAGTTGTTGCGGATGGTCGAGACCCGCGGCGGCAAGCAATTCGGCTAGCGCATGCAGCGTGGCGTGGTGATAATTATAGACCCGATCGATCTTGTGCGGCACGTACAGGGCGCGAGCGCGGCTCGGATCCTGGGTGGTGACGCCAGTCGGGCAGCGGTCGGTATGGCACGAGAGCGACTGGATGCAGCCCAGCGAGAACATGAAGCCGCGCGCCGAATTGCACCAGTCGGCGCCGATCGCCATCGCACGCGCCATATCGAAGGCAGTGGCGATCTTTCCGGCAGCGCCAATCTTGATGCGGTCGCGCGCGTTGATGCCGACCAGCGCGTTATGGACGAAATTGACGCCCTCGCGCATCGGCATGCCCAGATGGTCCATGAATTCCAGCGGCGCGGCACCGGTGCCGCCTTCATTGCCGTCGACCACGATGAAGTCGGGATAAATCCCGCTCTCGACCATCGCCTTGCAGATCGCCAGGAATTCCCAGCGGTGGCCGATGCACATCTTGAATCCGGCGGGCTTGCCGCCGGAAAGTTTTCGCATATTGCCGACAAAGGCCATCATCTCCAGCGGCGTCGAAAACGCCCGATGCGTGGCCGGCGAGATGCAGTCCTCGCCCATTGGGACGCCCCTGATCTTGGAAATCTCTTCCGAAACCTTGGCCGCCGGCAGCACTCCGCCATGCCCGGGCTTGGCGCCCTGGCTGATCTTGAGCTCCACCATCTTGATCTGACCGTCGGTTGCGATGCGCTCAAATTCGTCCGGATTGAAGCTGCCGTCGCGGTTGCGGCAACCGAAATAGCCGGAGCCGACCTCCCAGATGATGTCGCCGCCATTCTCGCGGTGATAGGGGCTGACGCCGCCCTCGCCGGTATCGTGCGCGAAGCCGCCTTTTTTCGCCCCCGCATTGAGCGCGCGTACCGCGTTGGGGCTGAGCGCGCCAAAGCTCATCGCCGAAATGTTGAACACCGAGGCCGAATACGGCTTGCTGCAATCGGGGCCGCCGACGGTGATGCGGAATTTCTCGCCGCCGGCGTGAACCTTCGGCGCTACCGAATGGTGCATCCATTCATAGCCGTCGTGATAGACGTCCTCCTGGGTGCCGAACGGCCGCTTATCGAGCACCATCTTGGCGCGCTGATAGACCAACGCCCGGGTGTCGCGGGAAAACGGCATGCCGTCCTTTTCGCTCTCGAAGAAATACTGCCGCATTTCGGGGCGGATCTCTTCGAGCAGGAAGCGCATGTGTGCCGAGATCGGATAGTTGCGCAACACCGCATGGCTCTTTTGCGTGAGGTCGCGGATGCCGAGCAATGTGAGGGCGCCGAAGATGATCATCGGGATCAGAACGATATCGAACACTTTGTGGTCGACGATCCCGATACCCAGTAGCAACGCCGTGACGACGGCACAAATCGTGAGAACGATGAAGCGCGGCGAGAATGGAAGCAGTATCGTTTCCATGGAACCCCTCAGGCGAATTCTGTTGTCGTTATTTTTGTTGGGTGCAGTTTATTCCGACCGTCAGAACAATGCTTTACACGATATCTCGCGATGAGGTCATCGATATGACAAAGCATCAGCTACAAAGCTAGCGGATCATCCATTCGAGAAGCAATCCGTCAGGTGGCCGGGGATGCCGGCGCCATGCGCGCTTTTGCAGTGCAACCTAATCTGGCTGGAACTTGCATGGCTCAGTGCGCGTGCGGCCGCAGCTCGTCGGGGATTCCGCCTTGTTCCAGGCCGCTCTGCGCCAGCCACGCATCGGTACTTTTGACGGCGCGCTCGATATGATCGGCGGTGCGCGAGAAATCGTAGGGCGATCCCACCAGCGGGCATAGCGGCGGCACCACATAATACTCGATCGCGGGATCGAGGCTTTCCAGTTCGCTCACCAATTGCCGCGCGATCAATAGCGTCAATGCATGCAGGGCATTGGCGACCGCACCGATGGGGGGCGTCTGCGTCGCGCAGGCATGACCGGTCGGCAGGATGATCAGGCGCGTCGCGCCTTGCCTGACCGCGATCCGGATCGGCGTGTTGCTGGAGACCGCGCCATCGGAGAGGTAATGACCCGCATAATGGACCGGCGAAAAGGCGCCGGGGATCGCCGTGGAAGCAACGACCGCCTCGGCGACCGACCCCTTCGACAGCACCACACTGTCGCCTGAGATGATGTCGGTCGCGACAATGTGTACCGGGAGCCTGGCATCCTCCAGATTGCGATATGGGATGTGATCGTCGATCAATTTGCGGATGCCGTCATGGGGAATGAGGAAATCGCGACGCCAGAGGAACCCGAGCAGCGTCCGCCAGGTGATCGGGAACACGTCGTGCCGCCGCAAGCCGCGCCAGATGTGTTCGAGCTCAAGGATCCCCTTGAGCGTGGGACTACCCGCATAGTAGGCGCCATTTATTGCGCCGACGCTTGAGCCGACCACGATGTCGGCCGTGATGCCGTGCTTGGCCAGCGAATGCATCATGCCAATCTGAATGGCGCCGAAGCTGCCACCGCCGGCGAAGACGAACGCCGTTTTTGTGGGTCCGGTCTTCTCGGATACGAACAAGGCTGGCGTTGCTCCCTCAATCGGCGCGTCGGCTATGGTCCGCGCGACGGTCGGAGAGTTATAGCAGTGGGGAAGCGGGGTAGGCCACCACCACGACCGTCTTCCCGAGGCGCGCGGAGCGCGAGCCCGGAATGACGGCGGGACTTAGCGCTCGACGAACGCCTTCTCGATCACAAAGTGCCCCGGCTCGGTGTGGCTGCCCTCGACAAAGCTGCGCGCCTCGAACATCTGGCGCAACTCTTCCAGCATCGCCGGGCTGCCGCACATCATGATGCGGTCTGTTGCGAGATCGAGCGGCGGCAGGCCGATATCGCCGAACAATTGCCCGGAGGTGATCAGGTCGGTGATGCGGCCGCGGTTGCGGAACGGCTCGCGCGTGACGGTCGGATAGTACACGAGCTTCTCGGACAGCAGCGGCCCGAACAATTCGTCATCGCGCAGCTTCGCCACCAGCTCTTCGCCATAGGCCAGTTCGGACACCTGGCGGCAGCCGTGAACCAGAACGATGGTTTCGAAGCGTTCATAGACGTCCGGATCCTTGATCAGGCTCGCGAACGGCGCCAACCCTGTGCCGGTCGAGAGCAACAACAGCCGCTTTCCTGGAATGAGGTTGTCGGAAATCAGCGTGCCGGTCGCCTTGCGCCCGACCAGGATGGTGTCGCCCTCCTTGATCTTCTGGAGCTTCGATGTCAGCGGACCGTCGGCGACCTTGATCGAGAAGAATTCGAGTTGTTCTTCGTGATTGGCGCTCGCCATGCTGTAGGCACGCAGCAGCGGACGGCCGTCCACCTCGAGCCCGATCATCGCGAATTGACCGTTTTGGAAACGAAACCCGGAATCTCGGGTGGCGGTGAAGCTGAATAGCGTATCGGTCCAGTGCCGGACAGAAAGAACTTTCTCTCTATAGAACGCGCTCATTGGTTTCGTTTTTCCGATTGACCTGATGTTGGAAAGAGTGGGTTGTTCGGCTTCAAATGAAGCAAAAACGCCTGATATGGCTGGCGATTTCCAGGGTTCATCTACGTGAATTTCAGAGATAATCAACCCGCATTGACGCGCAATTGAGCGCCGCGGAATGGTCCTCGGTTAATCTCTGCAAATCGTTCGATGCGAATTCGTTAAGAGAAAATAGAGCAAGCAATATACTTGCCGAGATCCTCATCGATCTGCCGATTAATTACCGACTGATGTGAGCAAGCAAGCGATGCCGAACAGCCAGCGGATATTCGTCGATGCCGTCAAGCGCTATTGCGCGCGGCACGAGATCGCGGTCGAGGTCAGATCGCAGGGCTGGCTGATCGTCATGCAGCGCGGCTCGAAGCGGCATTTCGCACTTGGCTACGATGTCGGATTGAACAGCGCAATCGCCCACCGGATCGCAAACGACAAAGGTGCGACCGCCGAGGTCCTGGGGCTCGCCGGCATTGCCTGCGTTCCGCACACGGTGTTCTTGAACCCGAAGCTTGGCGAGCACATTGCGCCATCGGGATCGTGGGTGGCCATGCTCGCTCTTCTCGGGCAACATCCCGAAGGCATCGTGGTCAAACCAAACGAGGGCACGTCGGGCAGATCCGTCTTTCGGGTGTCGAGCAGGTTGGGGCTCGAACGCGCCGTGCAAGAGATTTTTTCTTCCAACCTTACGCTCGCCATTTCGCCTTACGTCGAGATCGAGGACGAGGTCCGGGTGATCCTGGTCGATGAGCTTCCCGTCGTCGTCTACAGCAAGGACCGCTCTCACCTGAACTGGCGCCACAACCTCGATGCTGGCGCGCGACCGGTCCTGCTGGAGCAGGGCGAAGCGCGCGAGGCCTGCGTCGCGCTCGCAGTGAGGGCCGCGAGAGCTATCGGGATTCGCTTCGCATCGTTCGACGCTGTCCGTGTCGACGGCGACTACAGGATTCTCGAAATCAATTCAGGCGTGATGATGGAAACGCTCGGAAAGATCCACCCCGAACTGGTTGACGCGGCCTATAGCGCTGCGTTGGACAAAGTGTTTGGAGTGTAGCGCGTAGGTGGGCAAAGCGACTTGTCCACCGTAGCTTCAACGAGCGAAGGTGGAAGCGTGCCCACCAATTTGGGTGTTCGCGAGAACGGTGGGCACGGCGCAAACGCGCCTTTGCCCACCCTGCATTCCCCGATTAGTTATTCGCGCCCGGCGAATCGTCGAGCACGTGGAAGGCCTCCTCGAGCTGCGGCGAGATCGCGACGTTGAGCCGCTCGCCGGTCGGCAGGCGCGAGACGAACCACTTGTTGTAGAGCGGGATCAGGTCGTGGTTGGAGCCGAGCTTGCGGAACGCGCGCTCCACGACCGCATTTAGCTGGGGCTCGCCTTTGCGGAACATGATGCCGTAGGGATCGTAGGACAGATAGTCGCCGGTGACGCGAAACTTGTCCTGCGACTTGTGCCGCGCGATCAGGCCATACAGCAGGATGTCGTCGGTCGCGAACGTGTCGGCCTTGCCGTCCACCAGCATTTGATAGGATTGCTCGTGATCGGCCGCCGTGACGATATTCAGGCCGAGTGAGAACTTCTTGTCGACACTGTGCATGGCCTGCTCGTTGGTGGTGCCCTTTGTCACCACGACCGTCTTGCCCTTCAGGTCGGTCACGGCCGCGACGCTCGAAGCTTTCGGCACCATCAGCTTGGTGCCGGCCACAAACATCAGCGGCGAGAACGCCACCTGCTTGGCGCGCTCGGCATTGGCCGTGGTCGATCCGCATTCCAGGTCGATCTTGTTTTGCACCACCGCCGGAATGCGATCGTCCGAGGTGACCTTGACGTAGGCGATCTTCAAATTGGGATCGTCGACCTCGACGCCGATTTCATCGACCACCGCCTCGCAGAGCTCGAGGCTGTAGCCGATCGGCCGGTTGGCCTGATCGAGAAACGAAAACGGCGGCGAACTCTCGCGGTAGCCGAGACGCACGACATGGGTGTTCTTGATGTTGGCGAGCGTAGGGCTAAGCCCCTCGCTGCCGCCGGTCTGGGCCGATGCAGCTGTTGCCAGCAGACAAGCTGCCAGCGATAGCCCGCCGGCCAATAGCGATCTTAGGGGATGACCCATGGATTACCCCCGTCAATGGCCGGCCAATACAGCATCACCGGGGACGGCGTCACCGGGAACGGCGTCATCGGGCCCGAATCCATGCTCGGCCTTCAGCTCGCCCTCCCATTTCGCCACCACGGAGGTAGCCAGCGAGTTGCCGATCACGTTGGTGGCGCTGCGGCCCATGTCGAGGAACGTATCGATACCCATGATCATCAACAGACCCGCCTCCGGAATGCCGAACTGGCTCAAGGTCGAGGCGATCACCACCAGCGAGGCGCGCGGCACGCCGGCCACGCCCTTCGAGGTGATCATCAAGGTCGCCAGCATCGCAAGCTGCGTGCCGAGCGACATCTCGATGTGATAGGTCTGCGCGATGAAGATGCTCGCAAACGTACAGTACATCATCGTGCCGTCGAGATTGAAGGAATAGCCGAGCGGCAGGACGAAGGCCGAAATCCGCGACGAGGCACCGAAGCGGTTGAGACCCTCGAGCGTCTTGGGATAGGCGGCTTCCGAAGATGCCGTCGAGAACGCGATCATCAGGGGTTCGCGGATAAGGCGCAGCAGATGGCTGTATCTCGGCCCGATCACGATGAAGCCGACGATGACCAGGATGCCCCACAACAGCACCAGCGAGAGATAGAAGCCGCCCATGAAGACGATGAGCTTCCACAGCACGAGCAGGCCGTTTTTCGCCACCGTCGCCGTAATAGCAGCCCACACCGCGAGCGGCGCAAACAGCATCACATAGCCGGTGACCTTGAGCATGATGTGGGCGAGATCGTCGATCATCGACATAATCGGCTTCGCCCGCTCCGGCATCGCGCCAAGCGCCACCGCGAAGAACACCGCAAACACCACGATCTGCAGGATTTCATTCTGCGCCATGGCATCCGCGATCGAGGTCGGGATCAAATGGGTCAGGAATTTCTCGATCGAGAACGCCGACACCGGCAGCCCCGTCGATTGCGCCTTGTCGGGCAGCGTGCCCGGGAAGTTGGCGCCGGGCTGCAGCAGATTGACCATCACGAGGCCGAGCAGCAGCGAGACAAAGGAGGCGCTGACGAACCAGCCCATGGTCTTGGCAAAAATCCGCCCCAGCTTGGCGCCACTGCCCATATGCGCAATGCCGCCGACCAGCGTGGCGAACACCAGCGGCGCGATGATCATCTTGATCAGGCGCAGGAACAGCATCGCGATCAGGTTCACGTCTGCGGCGATATCCGCTCGGATGTCGGGCAGATAATTGTAGATCAATGTCCCCATCACGATGCCAAGTGCCATCGCAATCAGGATAAACTGCGTAAACCTGTTCGACATTTGCTGACCCCCGTAAGTCCTGTGAGTCCGAGTTTGGCAGATTTTATCGGCGACGCAACACGCTTCACCGCCGGCCGCGCCTCTTGCCACAATGTTCCCGTTGTAGAATGCACGCCGGCCCGTTAGCGTCGCATGCAACGCCCAAAGCATGCAGTTGCACGTTTGCTACGCGCCCTTGCATCAATAATCGCCAAAAAATCGACCAGGGAGGAAAGCCATGAACGCGAGCGTCAATCGTCAAATCCTGCTGGTGGAGAAGCCGGTCGGCAAGCTCGGCCACGAACATTTCAGGATGTCCGATGCCGCCATTCCGGAACCGAAGGATGGCGAAGCACTGGTTCGCGTGCACTATATTTCGCTCGATGCCGCCAACCGCGCCTGGATGCATGGTGCGACCTATCGCGCAGCGGTCGAGGCCAACTCGGTGATGGCCGGCGGCGGCATCGGCGAAGTGGTCGCATCGAAGGCAGACGGACTGAAAGCCGGCGATATCGTATTCGGCGATACCGGCTGGCAGGATTATGCGGCGATACCGGCAAAGCATCTCACCAGGATGCCGAAGCTGGAGCCGATGACGCATCTGCTCAGCGTATTCGGCATTGCCGGGCTCACCGCCTATTTCGGATTGCTCGATGTTGCCAAGCCGAAACCAGGCGAGACCGTCGCGGTCTCGGCCGCGGCGGGTTCGGTCGGCTCGATCGTCGGCCAGATCGCCAGGATCAAGGGATGCCGCGTCGTCGGCATCGCCGGAGGCAAGGACAAGTGCGACTGGCTAACGTCCGAACTCGGCTTCGACGCCGCGGTCGATTACAAGGACGGCGCGGTATTCAAGGCGCTGCGCGCCGCGGCACCTAAAGGCATCGACGTCTATTTCGATAATGTCGGCGGCGACATCCTTGAGGCCTGCCTGCCGCTGATGAACAACCGCGGCCGCATCTCATGTTGCGGTGCGATCTCGCAATATGATGGCGCACCACAGGCAACCGGTCCGCGCGGCGTGCCCGGCCTGATCGTGGTGAAGCGTCTCATCATGCAGGGCTTTATTGTGATGGATTTCATGGACCAGCGCGACAAAGCATTAAGCGACCTGCAATCCTGGGTCAGTTCCGGCAAACTGAAAGTGCAGGAAGACATCATCAACGGCCTTGAAAATACGCCGAAGGCGCTGATCGGACTGCTGGCCGGCGAGAACCGTGGCAAGCGGATGATCAAGCTGTAACAACCCCGTCAGGATTGCTGTCATCTACAATTGGCTTGCAGTGGCAGATAAAAGCGGAAAATGATGCCGCTCGCGTGGTTTTTTTCTGCTAGCTTTTCAAGATCTCACTTCGGTTGACGCGGCGGCTCAGCGACAACAAAAGGATTTGCTCAAATGACCAGCATCTCAAGAGGAGCGGCGGCGCTATGGCCACTGCTGGCGGCGGTGACATTCGCGGCAGGAACCTCGGCATTTTCGCAAGCCCCGACCGAGGCGCAGCGCGCGGCTATCAAGTCCGAGTGCCGCTCCGACTACATGGCGCATTGCTCGAGCATCCCGCCGGGTGGGGAGGCATCGCTGCAATGCCTGCAGAAAAACATGTCGAGCCTCGCGGCGGGCTGCCAGAGCGCGGTTCGCGCCGTCGAGGCGCCGGCAGCCGAATCCAAACCCGAATCGAAGCCGGAATCCGCTCCCGCCGCGGCGGAGGCAAAGCCGGCTGCAGAGCCTCCGGCGGCACCGGCCGCCAAGACGGCGGCAGGCTCGCCGGCCAAGCAGCCGAGCAGCGCCCAGATCGCCGCGATCCGCAGCGCCTGCCGCTCCGATTATCCAAAGGTCTGCGCGGGTGTTCCGACCGGCGGCGCTCCGGCACTGCAATGTCTCGAGAAGAACAAGTCCAAGGTCTCGGCGAGCTGCCAGAAGGCGGTCGCTGCGGCAGGCGGTGGTGGGGCGCCCGCGGCGGGCGGCACTCCGGCAACGGCTGCGACTGCAAACCCGGACGCGGCGCCTGCGGCGGCCGCGCCTGCGGTGCTGGTGTTGCGGCCGATGCGGCCGCGCGAGGTGCTGTTTGTGATGCGCTCAGCCTGCGGCGGCGACGTCCGCGCGCTTTGTCCCGGTGTTGAACCGGGCGGCGGCCGCATTATCGAGTGCCTCGCGACGCAGGCTGCTTCGCTTTCACCCGCATGCCAAGGCGTGCTGGCCCCGTTCGCCGCGCGGTGATTGCATACCATTTGAAAATGATCCGTAGAACGTTGCCTGCTGGACGATCAACGAAAACCAAGAACGACGAAAACACTCCAAGAAAATAAAACAGGGAGATCAACATGCGCTCATTCCTGCTCGTTGCAGCCGCCGTCCTGGCGTTCGGCGCCACCATGACCTTCGAGACCACCGACGCCAATGCGGTGGTGTGCGCCCGTGGCGTCTATCGTGCCGGATGTGCCGGCTACCGCGGCGCGGTGGTCGTACGCCGTCCCTACGTCGCCCCCGTCGCCCGCTGCCGGTCGGTCCTGGTGAACGGCGTCTACGTACGGCGCTGCTACTGAGGTAGGCCGGTTCCAGGCGATATTTTCCCTGGCGCCGCGATCCGGCGATTGTTAGTGTGGCCCTAATTGCTCAGTATACTGTCGATTAGGGAGGGAGGTTGTGCGCATAGCCGTGCTCGGCGGAGGACCCGGCGGCCTCTACTTCGCCTATCTCTGGAAAAAGCGGCATCCCGACGCCCGTATCGATCTGTTCGAGCAGAACGCTGAAGGCGCCACCTTCGGCTTTGGCGTCGTGTTCTCCGCACAGGCACTGGAATTCCTGCGCGCCGACGACCCCGACACGGTCGATGCGATCACCCCAAGGATGGAGAGCTGGCAGAACATCACGCTCAATTTGCGCGGGGAAAGCGTCGCAATCGACGGCGTCGGTTTCTCCTCGATCGGCCGGCTCGAGCTATTGAATATCCTGCAGCAGCGCGTGCGCGCGGTCGGCGTCGCGCCGCGATATGGCACGACGATCGCAACCGTCGACCAGCTAAAGGGCTATGATCTCGTCGTCGCCGCCGACGGCTTGAACTCGCTGGTCCGCCGCAGCTTCGAGCAAGAATTCGGCGCGTCGGTTTCCCATTCGACCAACAAGTTCGCCTGGTACGGCACGCCAAAGCGCTTCGAGACGCTATCGCAGACGTTTGTGAAAACCGAGATCGGTGCTTTCAACGCCCACCATTATCGCTATTCGCCCGGCATGAGCACGTTCCTGGTCGAGTGCGACGCCGCGACCTGGCAAGCCTACGGCTTCGAACACAAGACCATCGAGGCGTCGCAAGCGATCTGCGAGCAGGTGTTTGCCGAGAGCCTCGAGGGCCATCCGCTGGTGTCGAACAAATCGGTGTGGCGCAATTTCCCGTGGATATGGAATGAGAACTGGTCGCACGGAAATATGGTGCTGATCGGCGACGCCCTGCATTCGGCGCATTTCTCGATCGGATCGGGCACGCGGCTCGCGATCGAGGATGCGATCGCGCTGACTAGGGCACTGGAGGCGGAAGCCGATATCGCATCCAGCCTCGCCCGCTATCAGGCCGAGCGGAAGCCGATCGTGAAAAAGCTGGTGACGGCGGCGCGTACCAGCGCCGACTGGTACGAGCACTTCGCCGAGCACATGAAGCTTGACCTGATGGACTTCGCCTACAGCTATATCACCCGCTCGGGGCGGATCGACGATGCGCGATTGCGCGCAATGTCGCCTCTCTTCATGGCGCGCTATGAAGCCGCGAGGAGCAAAGCATGACGCACGAAATCACCGACCTGGTGCCGAGAGATTGCGCGGGCGCCCGCGAGATCGGATTTGCGATCCCTGAGCGCTACAACGCCAGCCGCATCCTGTTCGACAACCTCGCCAAGGGCTTTGGCGACCGCCCTGCCCTCATTGGCCCGGCGGGAGCGCGAAGTTACAACGAGCTCTGCGCGGAAGCCTCGCGCTGGGGGCACGGCTTGCAGTCACTCGGCCTCAAGCGCGGCGATCGTGTGCTGCTGTTTTTGGACGACACGCCGGTCTATCCGGCGGCCTTCTTCGGCGCGGTCCGTGCCGGCTTCGTGCCGCTGTTGATCAACACACTGACGCCGCCGGACCTCTTGCAATTCTATCTCGCCGACAGCGGCGCATCCGTTGCCGTCGCGGACGCCGAGTTCACCTCGCGCTTCGATGCCGTCGCCTGCAAGGATACGCCTTTGCGCACGCTGATCGTGGTCAACGGCGCCGTGAAACAGCACGCCGCGCCCGACATCATTGCTGCCGAACCATGGCTGCAAACCTTCCGGGCCGAACTCGCGGAAGCCGACACAGATCGCAACGAGATGGCGTTCTGGATGTATTCATCGGGTTCGACCGGCAGGCCCAAGGGCATCGTTCATTTGCAGCACGACATGGCCTATAGCGAGGCGGCGTTCGCGCGCAGCGTGCTGCAATTGAAACCTGGCGACGTCTGCTTTTCGGTGCCGAAGATTTTCTTCGCCTACGGGTTTGGCAACGCGATCACCTTTCCGTTCGCGGTCGGCGCTGCCGCGCTGCTGCTGCCGGGTCAGCCCAAGCCGGCGGCGATTTTCGAGGCGATCGGAAAGTATCGCCCCTCAATATTCTTCGGATTGCCGACGCTTTATACCTCGTTGACCAAGGCCGAGGGCGCCGCCGCGGCCGA
>Ga0209687_1000283_pt1 | contig 17628 bp, 14 predicted proteins | sample GraSoiAngelo_136_FD_185893 | JGI IMG/M metagenome (GOLD analysis project Ga0209687, IMG submission 185893) | Grasslands soil microbial communities from the Angelo Coastal Reserve, California, USA - 14_0929_09_20cm (SPAdes) (version 2) | ecosystem: Environmental > Terrestrial > Soil > Grasslands ...
ATACTTCTTGTATGGAATGCTTAGGCTCACACTGAAATTGGAAGCCAAGCCTTAGAGGTGTTTTTATCAGAACTGGATCTGAGACGCCTGCGTTTTCGCTCTTCGTTACGACTTCGTCGTAGGAACCTCCGACCGCGACAATTTTGGACTCGTCTTCTGACAACGCAATCCAACTGTCCAGCGGGGCTGATTGTAGTGCTTCAAAGCGAGAGTCATTCATAATAGTTAGACGCATCAAGGTATCCCAGAGTTTCATATCCCGTCAATGGAACTTTGGTATCAGGCAGCTAGAGAGCCTGCGCTAATAGCAAGTCTAGGATAGCGGTAGAGAAGAAGGTCGCGGTTCAGCCGAGAAATGAGGGTGGGCAGCGATCCCGCTCCCACCCCATTCCGGAAAAGATTCGATTTTACTGCTGTGGTTTTTGCGAATCGTTCGGGGGCGCGCTCTTGTGGTCCGGTTGTTGCTGCCTGGCTTTCTGCTGCATGTCGGCCAGCTTCTGCAACTGTTCGGGCGTGAGAATGGCTTTAATCTTCGGCGACGCCTCGTCGCGAATCTGATTGATCTTTGTAACCTTCTGCTCCTGGGTCAGCGACGAGTCATTGCGCGCCGCATCCATCTGCCGGGTTTCATCTGCGATAATCGGGCGCAATTTCTGTCTCTGCTCATCCGTCAGATTCAACGGATTCTCGTCCTCCCCCTGCGCCTGTGCGCGATCCTGGCTCGCATTTCCTGTCGAGCCTCCCTGACTCTGCGCTGGAGCTTGCGGTGGAGGGGTTGTGGTAGTCGAGGTCTGGGCAAGTGTCAAGCTGATCGCCACGGCCAAGAAAAACGATGCCAATCCTGCTAATTGATAGGGCTTTCGCATTTTGCTCCTTTTCTGACGGAGTGGAGGAACTTTCGATTCAGCGCGATGTGGCCAAGACGCACTTCATGCCGATCCCGAGCACTGCGAGGGACCTAGCAGTTTTCCGCACGGCTAAGATGAGCTTCTCCGCAGCCGAGGTTGGCCCGAACCAAGAGCAAAAATAAGTCGCACTCGGCGAAAAGTGAACGTGTGGCGCTTGCCCGGAAAGCGAATGTGAGTGCAGCAGTGATGATATATTCCGGGAACAGATTCGCCTGTTGGTGTTATAGAAGCGCCCATCAATGACTAAGCTGCTCGCCGCAAGGCAGATCGTCACTAGCATGGTAACCGGCATCTTGCTTTGGTGCGTGATCGGCATAGGTGTGTCGGTCCTAGTCTCGGCGACGCTGGTTCTTGGTTACGCATTGTTCATTGTCAAAGACGCCCTCGCGCCGGCTGCATTGTCCGGTGCAGTGCAGGGTCTATGGCTCTATCTTGCAAGGAATCGCTGGTCGGGCAAGAAAGAGCTAGTTTGGTTTGGGATCATTTCCGGAGCCGCACTCGGTCTGCTTGACTTTGCGCCCGCATACGTCACGACTACGGCTTGTTTTGGCTGGGGACACATCTTCTTGTTCGTGATTGCTGCCCTTGCGGGCGGCTCATCAGCCGGCTATGTGAACTCACAAGTTCATCTCGCCGAGGTGCGTTCTCCGGCACCCGCTGCTTGGAAGGGCCGCGTGGCATTGGGAGTCGTGTTGTTTCTTTGTGCCGCTGGCTTTGAGTATGTGCACTACGGCGTACGCCTGCTCGAAAGATTTCCTGCGCTTGGACTTTCAGAACGCGCAGTCATTGATCTTAATGCGGGGAATGCGCAGGGAACAGCTCGGTCAGGCAGCTACGAATACTCTGGTCAGTTTCACAGGAGTTGCGTCGTTGGAAGTGAGGGCGGCGTGATGGAAATCAGCCAGAACGACGGTAAGATTCAGGTTTACGCCGCGGACATGTGGCTCAAGGGCGGGATTGATGGTAATGGCGAGTTCTGCGCCGGTGGCCAAAGGACAAGCGCGATGGACCGCAATTCAATGTTGCGTCATCTCTTGACCGGCAGGTTTCGTAATGAAAGCCAGTTTCAGTATTCCCTCCGCTCTAGCTTGATCATCAACGGCTCGATCAAAAACACCACGATGGAAAGTGGCGCTGGCAGACTCTTGCGGCGGTGACCTGCATTCGAATCAGGACAACAGAGAATAATCGTGAATCACTCCACCGTGACCGACTTTGCCAAATTCCTGGGCTGATCCACATCACACCCGCGGCGAACTGCGATGTGATAGGCAAGAAGCTGTAATGGCACGATCTCCAGTATGGGTGACAGCTCTTCCGGCGCAGGCGGAATATAAAGCACGTGGTCGGCAGCTTCTTTGATCTCTTCATCTCCCTCGGTTGCCAGCGCGATCACCATGCCGGAGCGGGCTTTTACTTCCTTCAGATTCGACATCGATTTCTCATATCGAACCATGGACAACTCATCTTTCGGGTCGCGGGTCGCGATGATTACCACCGGCAGGTTCTCGTCAATCAGGGCGTTGGGGCCATGCTTCATCTCGCCGGCAGGATAACCTTCCGCGTGGATGTAGGAGATCTCCTTCAATTTCAGAGCGCCTTCAAGCGCGATCGGATAATGAATGCCGCGGCCCAGGAAGAGGAAATCCTGAGAACGAACGTACTCTTTGGCCAAGTCTTCGCAGTCCTCTTCGTGCGTGAGTAAGTGTTCGAGCTTACCCGGGATGCGGGTAAGTTCCTGCACTGCTGCTTTGGCCTCTTCCGCTGACATTGTTCCGCGCAGTTGGGCAAGGTAAAGCGCGAACAGATAGAGAGCTGTGAGCTGTGCGGTGAAGGCTTTGGTGGAAGCCACGCCAATTTCGGGACCCGCGTGAGTGTAGATGGTACCGGCAGCTTCGCGCGTAATCATGGAGCCGACCACGTTACAGATGGCCAGCGTCTTCGATCCTTTGGCTTTAGCCTCGCGCTGGGCGGCAATGGTGTCGGCGGTTTCGCCGGACTGAGAGATCAACAAAGTAATCGTGCCGGAGGGAATGATCGGATCGCGATAGCGCCATTCGCTCGCATAATCCACCTCCACGGGCACGCGCGCCATCCGTTCGAGCATAAATTTTCCAGCCTGCGCTGCATGCCAGCTTGTTCCGCAAGCTGCGATATTAATTTTCTTCGCGGCCTTGAACTCTGCTTCCGTGATCTCCATCTCATCAAGGAAAACGTGACCGGTTTCCTGCGAAATGCGTCCCAACGTCGTATCCCGGACCGCCCGCGGCTGCTCGTAAATTTCCTTCAGCATGAAATGCTTGAACCCGCCCTTTTCGGCCATGATCGGGTCCCAGGTAACATGCTGAACCTGGCGGACGATGGGCTGCCCATTGAAGTCCGTGAGCTGCACGCCTTGCGGCGTAATTACTGCGAGGTCGCCATCGGCCAGGAAGAATAAATCACGCGTGTGATAGAGGATCGCGGGTACGTCGGAAGCGACGAAGTATTCATCCTTGCCGAGCCCAATCACGGCCGGCGGTCCATTACGCGCAGCCACGATCTTATTAGGTTCGTCGACAGCGATCACCGCCAGGGCGAAGACGCCGGTGAGCTGGCCGACGGCCTTGCGCACCGCTTCTTCCAATGAAGGATGATGTCCGTTCGCGCTCTTCAGGAAGTATTTTTCGACGAGGTGTGCGATGACCTCTGTGTCGGTCTCTGTGGTGAAGCGGTGGCCCTCTTCGATGAGCTTCCTCTTCAGCGCAACATAGTTCTCGATAATTCCGTTGTGCACCACTACCACGCGCCCGCTGCAATCGCGGTGAGGATGGGCGTTCTCTTCGGTGGGGCGGCCGTGGGTTGCCCAGCGGGTGTGGCCGATGCCGTAAGTTCCATCGAGCGGTTTCAGGCGGATAACTTCTTCCAGATTCCGCAGCTTGCCTTCGGCGCGGCGAATCTGAAGTCCTTCCCCGTTGCCGCACACAGCTATGCCCGCAGAGTCGTAGCCGCGATACTCCAGGCGCTTGAGCCCATCAATAATGACCGGCACGACTCGCTTGTTACCCACGTATCCAACGATGCCACACATTTAGAACTCCTCGCTTGCGGGGAGGGAGCAAGATCAGTTTAGCGATCAATCTTCCAGAGTAAAGCGAAACTCTTCAATCACAGGATTTGTCAGTACCTCGCTGGCTATGCGGGCTACTTCAGCCTCGGCTTCCGTCCGGCTAAGACCGCCATTGAGCGTGAGCTCAAAATATTTCCCTTGGCGGACGTCGTTCAATTCTTTGTAGCCCATTTTTTTTAACGCGCCCTGGATCGTCTTGCCCTGAGGATCCAAAACGCTCTTCTTAAGCGAGACGTAGACGTAAGCTTTCATTGGGGGAGCCATCATTATACGTCAGAATGCCACAAATCGTGCTAAACCACAGACTTAGGCAAGTCGCGCCAGGCGCCCATCCAGCTCGGCCAGTGCGCTCTCAAGCATCTGCCGATAATGTGGATTCTGCGCCGCCTGAAGCTGCTCGTGGATGCGCTTTCGGGAGAGCAGCAGCGAGTCCCTTTGCCGTTGGGCTGCAACCTGTTCTGGTGTGAGGAGTTTTCGCGCCGTTGCGGGAGCTTGCGCCGCCGCCTGTTGCTCTTCAATCGACTTGCTTTCCCAGCCTCGCGCCACGAATGTAGATTATACTCAGTGGGCGATAACACTTACGGGAGAAGCTGTTTGGGGTTCCAGCTTCACCGTCAACCCGGATCGCAATAATAATCCTTTGCCTTGAGGCGAACTTGGTTTATTGTTCGCGGATTGGTCTCAGGTTCGGCTGGAGAGGGTTTGCTCGTGGGTAGTCGTGATGCGGCTGTGGGGATGCAAACTTCGCAACCGTGAACCCGATTCTTGAGGAGCCGTCTGCGCCGCGATCAGATCGTGAATGCTCCAAGGTATGCATAAGGGGGAATCGTAATTGTGATGCAAGTGAGTGAAGCCAGGGTGGCGAGTCTGGTAGCAGGCAATAATCTCCGGGCCTCGCGCGAGCGCCTTGGCCTAACCATGCGTGACGTCGAAAGCGCGAGCATGCGGTTAGCGGCCAGGCATGGGAATGATGAATTTGTCATCAATCCCAGCCGTCTGTCAGATATCGAGACCAAAGGGCTAGTTCCAAGCGTCTACCGCCTCTACACTTTAGCAATCGTTTACCGTTGCGATCTGCGTGAGATCCTCTCCTGGTACGGCGTCGATCTCAATTTGGCGGCTTCTGATCTGAAGCTCACACTACCGCCAAAATCGCATTGTTCAAAAGCCGTGCACGGCGCTTCGGTGGTCCAGATGCCAACGCGTCTCGATCCGAGCTTTGATTCTCGCCGTACGTCGCACCTGAGCCGCATGGTGGAGAAATGGGGCGTGGTTCCGTTCACCTATTTGGCCCAGTTTGCCAGCGATAAATACACCTACGGATATATCGGCAGCGAGGATTTCACCATGTATCCTCTTTTGCCGCCTGGAACGTTCCTGCAAGTTGACGAATCTAAGAACAAGGTTTTACAGGGCATGTGGCGCTCGGAAATTGAGCGTCCTATTTATTTCGTGGAAACACGCGAGGGGTATACCTGCTCATGGTGCATGTTGAAAGGGGATTACCTCGTACTGCAACCGCATCCGCTTTCGCCCGTACAGGTAAGGGTCTTGCGGCATCCGCAGGACGCCGAAGTAATCGGCCAAGTGGTTGGGATTGCGCTCAAGCTGGGCGATTGGCGTCCGGTCGAGTCTTTGCCCGATTCGAAGCCAGACTCGAAAGAGCGTGTAGCACTGAATTGAAATGCCGCGCCGAACCGCCAGCGAGGTCCTGCGGCAGCATGTCTTGCTGACGCATGCGCAGGCTTTCCGCATATTCGTGCGGCGCCGCCTGCTGGGCGTCACTAGATTGCTTCAAATCCTCTTTCAACATCCGCAGCGGCGCGCGCAGGATGTTGAGGAAGAATAAACGATGTGCTTCTGCCAGCGCCTGCTGAGTTGCTTCCTCCCCATGCAGCCTTTGCAATCCCCAGTGCGTGTATTTCTTATTTCCATCTCGCAGGCCGGCAATATATTCCAGTTTTCCAATAATGCCGGAGACTGCGGCTAGCGTGGTCTTAAGCACATCGTCGAGCGCTGACTTGAGAGTCATGATTCTGTTGTTCCGATTTCCGAAAACCGGATCGAGTCCGGCTTGTTGAGCCGTGGGGCCGAATCTGAGAGACATTATCACGGTTCAAGCTCGTAGGCCACTATCAAGTGAATTCCGCGCAAACTGAGGACGGGCTCGCGGCGTGGGACCGCCGAACGCCAGGATGTGAACCCGTTAGAGTGGCGGATTGGGTTCGGCAAAAACTTCATCCGACTGGATTGCTGCGATGACTCTGGCTTTTTTTATAGCGTTCTTAGCCCTTGCGGGCCTGATTCTCCTGCTTCTGGTAACACGAGGGTACAGCAACAGCGTCAGCGGGTTGGAGGATCTGGCCGGGCGCACGCGGCCTATCGATATCGAAGCATTCCGCAACATCATCGACCCCGCCGAAGAGGAGTTCCTGCGTGCCAACCTGCCCGCGCACGAATTTCGCTCGGTGCAACGGCAGCGATTGCTGGCTGCCTCAGAATACGTCCGCAACGCCGCGCACAATGCGGCGATCTTGTTACGCTTGGGTCAAGCAGGGCTTCATAATCCCGATCCCATCGTTGCAGCAGCCTCGCGGCAGCTTGTTGATAACGCCTTGCGGCTGCGTATTTACGCGATACTTTCATTGGCTAAGTTATACGTGCGAATTGCCCTGCCAGAAGCTCGTCTCTCATCAGGCGGTTTGGCAGACAATTACCAGGAGCTCCGCAGCTTGGTAGGTTATTTTGCGCTGAAAGAAAATCCCGCGCGTGCTGCCAGACTCTCCGGCATTCTTTGATCGGACTCTTTTCAATTGTCAATGAAATTCGCAGCCGATAAGCGCCTTTGTTCCAGAATTGGGACAGAACAAAAAACACTTGCAAAATTGTCACGGTTCAAGACTATGATACTTATTACATAAGACATTGAAGGGGGCTATGCGGTGCGGTCCCCAGGGAACATGAGTTCGAATCGCCACTTCGACTCACATCTCGCGGAGTTCTGTCGTTGTTACGGTACATTCTCGATCACGCCACCCCGTCGGGGTTGCTGTCACTTCTTCTCGCGGTTTGCGATATTTCGAGAGCGGCCCATCGACCGTGCCAGACGTCAATTCCTCGCCTACGGTTCCCAGTTCCGCCGAAAGTTCCGTTTTGAGTTTCACCGACAAGCAAGAGGGTTGAGAGATAGATTGGTCCGCTGCTGCCGAGGAGGGCGTGCGCTCCTATGGCGGAGATCTTCGAAGTTCTGACCTGAGGAGTATCAGTATGCAAAGTGAAAGAGCGGATGAACTCGTACACGAGTGGAATCTGCTGGGGGCGCCTGAGGCGTTCAGCGAACCGGAACAGTTATTGGCGGCCTTTTTCGGTGCCTCCACGGTTGGCCTAGCTATTCTCGATGACCAGTTGCGTTATCAAGCCATCAACAACACTCTGGCCGCCATGAACGGCGTTCCTGCCGAAGCTCATCTAGGCCGGACCCTTCGCGATGTGTTAGGCGATGCAGCCTCCAAGCTTGATCCCATACTTCAACGAGTATTGGTTACCGCGGAACCAGCCTTGAATATCGATCTCACCGCGACCCTGCCCGCAATGAGCGAGGTTCGTCACTGGATTGTGAACTACTTTCCTATAAAAAATGCGGCAGGGCGGGTGAAGCAGGTCGGAGCCGTGGTCGTTGATATTAGCAAACAGAGAAAGCTCGAAGACGCGCTCTCCAGTCTAGGCGGCAAATTACAAGAGGAGAGAGACAGGTTACAGGCGTTGCTGGAAGTTAGCAATACGCTAGTGCGATCTGAACTCGATTTTCGGCACCTATTTCCCAAAATTTCCGCATGCATTAGGAGAGTGATGAGGCATGAATTTGCCTGCTTGGCTCTTTTGGACAAAGCTGCCGGTTGTGTGCGAGTTTACGCTTCAGAATCGCAGGTGCGGGATGATTTCCTCAGCCAGGGCATCGAGGTTCCTCTCAAGGACAGCCTCGCGACAACAGTCATGGCTGAGAGAGAAGCCAAAACATTTCGGTATGCTGACTTGGAAGCTTATGTGGAACGTTCTGCGATTGTGAAGCAAGCGGTCGAGCACGGATTTCGCTCGATATGCATGGTGCCGCTTGCCACTGGCAGGTGCATTATTGGAACCCTGTCACTGGGCAGCAAGTCTGAAAGCGCTTTCACCAGAAAAGATGTTGATTTACTAAGTCAGGTAGGTGCCGAAGTATCGCTCGCCCTGGAGAATGCCATCGCCCACCAGCGTCTGCAGGTAGAGAAAGAGCGCCTGCAAACCACGATGGAGCTTAATAACGTCCTGATGACGGACCGTGACTGGCAGAAGCTGTTTCCTGCGATTTCAAATTTTATGCAGCGAATAATTCCCCACGAGTACGCGAGCGTGGCGGTGTACGATGACTCAGCGCATTTGTTGTCGCTCTATCCCTTGGATTCCGGCCTGGCTGCTGCCCTGCACACCCGTGCCACACCGATACCCATAACCGAGATGCTTGCCGGGCAGGCTCTGCTCGAACGCGAAATCAAGATCTTCAGTAGCGAGGATTTGGGCGGAGCCCGGTCGAAGTATGTAAGTCAACTGGTGGAGCAGGGAATCCAATCCTTATGCTGCGTTCCGCTAATAACCCGCAAAGGCGAGGTGGGTACCCTGAACCTTGCGAGCAGGCAGAAGGACGCGTTCAAATCTCAGGATCTTGACATTTTGCAGCAAGTGGCCGCGCAGGTCGCGATCGCCCTCGATAATGCCCGAGCCTATCGCGAGATTGCAGACCTCACCGATAAGCTTGCCAAAGAGAAGCTTTATCTGGAAGATGAGATCCGCACGGAGCTCCACTTCGAGGAGATCGTAGGAGAGAGTGCTCCCCTCAAACGGGTACTGGCACAAGCCAAGACCGTCGCTCCCAGCGATGCCACTACCCTCATTTTGGGAGAAACGGGTACCGGGAAAGAACTGATCGCACGGGCCATTCACCGCATGAGTTCCCGCAAAGACGCCAGTTTTATCAAGCTAAACTGCGCCGCCATCCCGACCGGCCTGCTCGAAAGCGAGCTCTTCGGCCACGAAAGAGGCGCCTTCACAGGCGCGATCAGCCAAAAAATAGGCCGTCTTGAGCTGGCGGACCAGGGGACGCTGTTCCTGGACGAAGTAGGCGATATCCCTCTGGAACTTCAGCCCAAACTGCTCCGGGTCTTACAAGATCACGAATTCGAACGCTTGGGGAGCACACGCACTTTGCGCGTGAACATTCGCCTCATTGCTGCTACCAACCGCGATCTCGCCAAAGCGGTTGCTGAACGGGACTTTCGCAGCGATCTGTACTATCGCCTCAACGTCTTTCCCATTCGCATGCCTCCGCTTCGTGATCGTAGGGACGACATCCCGTTACTGGTCCGCTATTTCGTCCAGAAATTTGCCCGCAAAATGAATAAACAGGTTGACACCATTCCTTCAGAAACCATGAACTCTCTCGTGGGCTGGGAATGGCCGGGGAACGTGCGGGAATTGGAAAACTTCATGGAACGATCTGTGATTCTCAGCGATGGAGCGGTGCTGCGAGCGCCACTGGCAGAATTGAGCACCTCTGAATCTGGATCTCCCGTTACTGACACTCTCGTAGACCTGGAAAGGCAACACATCATTCGGGTGCTGCGCGAAACGGGTGGCGTAATCGCCGGCTCTCATGGCGCTGCCAGCCGTTTAGGGATGAAGCGCACTACCCTGCAATCGCGAATTATCAAAATGAAGATCTCCCGCGAAGAGTACGAACACTGATCCAGGCGCTCAGCTTCCGTTCAATTTCGTGACGAGTATTCGGCACTCTGCCGTAACCTCGTCAAGTTCGACATCTCCGAAACCATTCCACCTTTGTGCTACTGCACGGCATTCGCCACACTTTTTCTACAAGTTAGAGTTCTGGTCCAATTTGGAATCTCAAATGCCAGTAAATAGCCGTCGAGATTTTGTGCCCGGGAACACCCTGAGAAAATGAATATCTGTGACGTTGGCCATCGGGGGAAGGCTGCTTGGCGTCCGGGTTTGGAGACTGGAGCACTGCTCAGTAATGCGCCCTCCCCCTCCCCAGAGCCCTTGCGCGTTCGTGGGCTGGAGGGCAGCCAAGGGCGTTTTGACCTCACGGACAAAACATATCTGGAGCAGCCTCCTATCCTGGCGGGGCAGGGAAGCCAGTCCCAGTCGCCAGGGTATTTGCCTACCAGAGTATTGGCAGAGTTGTGGATAGCGCCTCGGGATCCGCTTTATCTCTTCGTCTGTAGCATGCTTTGGCACGCCGAGGCGGATGTCGGCGCAGGCTGGGAGCTTGTTGGCGGTCTCCGTTCCCTGCGGCAGGAAGAGCGTATTGTCTCGGCGGCGCTTCTGGCGAGAACAAAAAGCCTGAACCTCCCAGTCGACGAATCATGGTGGAGAAATGGCGATCCGGACTTGCCACATAAGGAACCGGAGAGCAGGCGGGACTCGCGTGCAGTTGACAAGGTGATGACGATGAATACGCCTTACGGGTTGGAAATCATCGAGAATTGTCTAAGCTGCAAACTGCGCCGGAAGAACTGGTTCTGCGGACTCTCTCCCGATGTGTTGAAATCTTTCAGCGCAGCCAGCCATCTCAGCACATATCCCGGTGGGGCAATCTTGTTTGTCGAGGGGCAGTCGCCACGGGGCGCATTCGTGCTCTGCTCCGGAAAGGTGAAGCTTTCCACCACTTCGCGCGAAGGCAAAGTCCTCATACTGAAAATGGCCGAGCCCGGCGAGGCGCTCGGCTTAAGCGCGGTAATTTCTGCGACGCCCTATGAAGTGACCGCAGAAACATCAGGCCCTTGCCAGGTGAACTTCATCGAGCGCGAAACGTTAATGCGGATGCTCGAAAAAAATGGCGAGTTAGGATTGCACTCCGCTCAGGCGTTAAGCAAGGAATTTCAGTCGGCATACCGCGATATCCACGAATTAGTCCTGGCCCGTTCCTCGGCCGGCAAGTTGGCTCGATTATTGCTTTCATGGACCGTGGGGCGCGAGAACGGGTCCCGCGAAATCAAGATTCGTTCCAGCCTCACGCATGAAGAAATGGCACAAATGATTGGCTCGTCGCGCGAAACCGTGACTCGGCTATTGAGCGAACTCCGGAAAAAGGAACTCATAAGGCTGGAGGGTTCAACCTTGGTCATCCGCAATCGAATAGCTTTAGAAGCGCTGGCTGCCTAACTCCTTGGCAGCCACACGGCGGCTGGCTCCCCCCGGCCGGCCGCCACCCCCTTCCGTCCGCAAAGATTCAAGAACGTAAATCCTAGCTGGGCTGTGTAGTGGCCATGAACTGAAGGGCCACTTGTATTTCTCGCCGTGAAACAGAAGGGGCTCCGAAACACGTTTGTACGCGGAACCCTCAGGCACGATGGGGTTAGAAGTGGAAGCCCAGCTCCGCCGTCCCTCAGGCACGATGGGGTTAGAAGTGGAAGCCCAGCTCCGCCGTGTAACTGCGGGGCGTAACGTAGTGGGTTCCAGTGAAAGTTGATAGAAAGTTATAGAGGGCAACTTTGTTGGTTATGTTGACGGCGGTGAGCCGAAGACTCCATTTGTATTTCTCACCATGAAAAAGGTTGTCATCTCCCACCGCAATGTCGAAGAGATGACGCGGAGCAATGCGTGGCGGATTTTTGTCGTCGTTTTCCGTCCCTGGAGCTGGGATGCTCACCAGAGTGGATCCGAACTGTCCTGCTGGGCATGGCGATGGCAAAGGTGTCGTTGGAGTCGCGTGTGCGCTGCCGCAGAACAAGCCCGCCTGGAACTCCTGGTCGGAAGTGAGCCCGCTGGCAGTGAGATCCACCGGCCCACCGTCCGAGACGGGCACTGCTCCTGCCACCAGGCCACTGTCGTATCGCCAATTGAAGCCGAGCCACGGCCCGTTTTTCCACGGTTGGTATTGTATGTGAGTCGTCTGGTTGAACTTTTCGTCGTGATCGATGCGGAATGGGGTGATATCGCTTCCGCCACTCCCCGGCGGGACAGCCCCGGCTCCTCCAAGCTGCGGGTTGAAGAAGCGTGCTGCTACGCTCGAGAAAACGAAAAGAGCCGAGAATCCATGGAAGTTGGGCACACTCACCCGCCCGGCAACGGCGGGAATCTTGGAGTTATGCCATTCGATCGGGAAAGTGAGTGGAGTGCTCCCGAACACGCCGAAGTCATACGCATTATGGGTATATTTCCAGACGTACTCACCGGAGAAGACTAAATAGCGTCCCAACGCTTGTTGCAGGCCCACATGGAATTCATTGCGCCACCCGGGGCTGAAGGGAGTGGCCACATTTGACGAACAGACCAGAAGCGGATTCAGCACCGGATCGGCACATCCCGTGCTGGAAAGGACGAGGTTCTCGTTGAAGGGGGTTTCCAGTACTCGCGCATACGAAGCACGAAGTACCGTGTTCGTCTTCTTCACGTTGTAAGCGATGCCGATACGGGGCTCGGCTTCCTTGTGCGAAGTCAGGCCGTTGTACAAATCACCGCGCAGACCCAAATTTATGGACCAGTTTCCCTTTGTGATCGCGTCCTGCACGTACAGGGATAGCAGCTTAACGTCAGAGTGGCCGTTAAACGGAAACAGACTTCCCCCTCGCGTCAGGTCGAAAGGGGCCAGAGTTGTGCAAGGAGCTGCAATGGGGTTTCCGTTGGAATCCACACAGGAGTTCCCATTCGCGTCGGTAAGTGAGGAGAGAAATGTCGGATCCACGATGCCGAAACGGTTGTTCTCGTTAAGGAAGGTCTGCTGATAGGTCACGCCCGCCTTCAGGTTGTGGATGCCTTTCACGTAGGAGAGATCTGACCGGATGCCCGCGTTGGTCAGCGTCCGGTCTTGACTTAGTGTTTCTTGTTGCAGATCCGGCGCGAGATCGGCGAAGGGGTTGCCGCTTGGATAGTAGTTGAACTGGTCCCGCCGGACGAAAGTTCCGAGCGTGAACACGGTGGTGGGACTAACCAGCCGCGTCCACGACGGTGCAATGTTAAAAGTCTTAATCTGCGCCCGCTGGTCTGCGGGACCGACGGGGATGCCATTGGGACCAACACCGCCATTGTCAACCCATGCCGTGGCGTTTTGGGCATCGAAGGAATTAGGCGTCTGGAACCAGGAACGGGTGAATCCCAGATTCACGTGGATGGAGTCCGGGTTGGAGAGTTGAAAGTCCAGGCGATCGAATACGTTCTCTTCGTTACCTTTGGCGTGTATAACAGCAAACTCAGGTGGATCGAGAAACCGTCCGCTGTTCAAGCCGTTGGCAGAGATGAAATTACCCCATTTCTGCCCTCCATAACCGAAGTTAAACCCTGCGTTGGACGTGCCGAAACTGCCGTACGAAGCGGTTACCTCACCATGAGGCGTGGTAAGGCCTTGTCCCGAGCGGGTGGTAACGTTGATCACAACGCTCGCCTTCTCGCCGAATTCGGCAGGTGGCGCACCGGAAATGACCTCCAACGACTGGATCGAATCGAGCGGAATCTGGTTTGAGAACACTTTGCTTTGCTGGTCTGTGATCGGCTGGCCGTCAAGCGAAAACGAGTTTTCCGCGTGGTCCCCTAGTCCGTGGAAGAGACCATTGGAATCGGCAGCGATTCCGGGGGTGGCAAGTGTAACCAGCGAACTCACCGAAGAAGACTGGCTCTCCAGCGGGAGCTTGTCGAATAAGTTCTTATCAACATCGGTATGAAACGTCGGATCGTTCTCCAACAGATCTTGCCCGGCCGCCTCGACTGTTACACTTTCGGTCGATCCTGCCACTCTGAGTTTAATGTCGAGTGCTACGGGAACAACGGATCGAACATCTATGTCCTGGCCAAAGGCAGCGAACCCTTGACCCGTAACCGTGAGGTGATAGGGATTAAAGGGAACGTTCGGGATGGTGAATCTTCCTGCACTATCCGTAATTGTGGTTCGTTCGAAACCGCTGACCGGGTTGTGAATCTCGACGGTTGCGTTCGCAACAACTGCGCCCGTAGGGTCCGCTACCGTACCTGTCACTGATGTCGAGCTTCCGCCCGATTGTGCGTACGCGCTAAGGCTCAGCCCCAAATAAAGAACGATCACAAAAGTCGCACGCAGCGACTTCAAATAAGAAGCCAGCATGAATTCCTCCCAAAGAGAATTAGGAAACCAGAATGAATCTGAATTTTGAAACAGATGATTCTTCTGACACCTAAACTGCGGGAGGCGGACGAACACTGAGGGCAAACGAGATAATGCGATGAGAGAAAGAACTTGAGGCCAGATGAACTACGGATACACGAACAAAACTAGGCGATGGTCTATTTGAGATCGCACGTGGAGCTGCTGAGTGCGCGCCAACGCAAACCGTGCATCGTACAGATTCCGACTTGGTGGAATGATGATGAGCAACGACTGCAATTGCTGACCATAGCATCAGCAATGTGCAAAAAACGGCCAGTCGTTTGACATTCGAACGCATCGTCTACATCATTCTAGCACCCGCTCCCTGTTCCTCTCGACCGAGACTATTTCCTGAACAGAATGGGCATTCCTGCGGTGAAGGATCAGATGGACGAAGAACATTGCGATCAAGACCGCGCCAAATGTGCAGACAATCGTCGCGCCAGTGGGCAAATCAAGCGCTACGGAAAAATACACCCCTAATGCCGAGACCAGTGTCCCCATTGTCCAGCCGATGGCCAATCGCTTGCCGATGTGATCGGCAAACAGCATCGCGCCAACGGATGGAACGACCAGGTAGCAAAACACCAACAACACTCCCGCGATCGCGACGGAAGAAGTAACTACGAAACCAAATGAGGCATAAAACAAGAAATCCCACAGGCGAATGTTCAGGCCTTTAGCTTCCGCAGCCCCTGGGTTGGTTGAAATCAGCAGAAAATTCTTACGGAAGATGTAGTGGAAGAGTCCAATTGCGCCGTAAAGAATCGCGGTCTTCACGACGTCATGCATTGAGACGGCGAGAATATTTCCTACCAGCATGTCCTTCAAGTGTTCGGTTTCGCCGGTAGCCTTGCTCATGGCGAGGATGGCTGCCGCAGACGCGACGGCATAGGCAATGCCGATGAAAGTAAAGAATCGCGGTCTTCACGACGTCATGCATTGAGACCGCGAGAATATTTCCCACCAACATGTCCTTCAAGTGTTCGGTTTCGCCGGTAGCCTTGCTCATGGCGAGGATGGCTGCCGCGGACGCGACGGCATAGGCAATGCCGATGAAAGCTTCCTGCGGAATGTGGCCGCGGCGAGTGCGGGCAAGCGCAAAAATGCCGGCGCCCACAAACGTGAAGCCCAAGCTAAGCCAGTAAGCGCCGCCCCCATGCGGATCCATCCCGATCAGGATGGCGGTGGTAGCGCCTAAAGCGGCGATCTGCGCCAGCGCCAAGTCCACGAAAATCACGCCGCGTTCCACCACATGTACCCCGAGATAGGCATGAATACCGGTGAGAATCAAGCTGGCCAGGAACGGCGCCAGCAGGAATGGAAGGATTTCCATGTTGCTCCCTTATTTAGTCGCGTTAAAAGCTTTGATCAACAGAGCAATATCGTAGTCGAAAAGCTGAAAATAATTTGTCACCTGTTTCTCACCGCCTACGGACGGTAGATAAACTATGACCTGCGCCCCGGTGGCTTGCCCTATCGATTGTGGGGTCTTGAGGTCGAAATAAGGTTCCACGAGTACGACCTTGCAGTTCTCTCGCTTCATCAGTTGGATAAGCTCGATTGTGTGGCTCGGTGTGGGCGGGATGCCGGGCCGGGGCTCTACGTAACCGATCACGTCCAGATCGAAGTGCTTAGCAAAATTGGGAAAAGAGCGATGATAGGTGACTACCTTGCGGCCATGGTACGGCTGCATTTCCTGGTCCCATTTCTGCTCGGCTGCAGTCAGCCGCTTGTCAAAGTCCTGAAATTGCTGCTGGAAGTAAGCGGAGTCATTCGCATCCATCTCGGCGAGCTTGTTGGCGATGCCGCGAGCGATTCGCCGGCCATTGTCGGGATCGAGCCAGTAGTGCGGGTTTCCGAGCGGGTGAACATCGCCCATAGCACGCGTGACTGTGCCCGTAGGGATTTCCAGAATTTCGGCAAACTGGGAAGCATCCAGATACCCCGGAGCGCCGACTTGTATTTTCGGATTGCCGCTCTGCGTGACGAGCGGGGGCAGCCAACCAATCTCAAGCTGTAATCCGACGCTGATGAGCAAATCCGCCTGACGCAGCTTCAGCAGAAAGCTCGGCTTGGCTTCCACGAAGTGCGGATCCTGATAACCCTTAGCTATTGATTCGACGCTGATCTTGTCGCCACCGACCTCTTGCGTCAACGCGGCCATATCTGTGGTTGATGTGACCACGTTGAGTTTCTTGGCCTGCGCCGCGGGCGGCAAAAGCACAGCCCACATCGCGAATCCCAGAATTATGACTAAAAGTAAGAAACGCGAACAATTCTGCGTTATTTTCATGCCTCTCCTAGAATGGATGCGCTCCGTGCGCGCCAAGCGAAAACTGCACCTGCATCAATAATTCATGTGTATCGATGTTACCCGCATAATGGGTGAAGCGGTACTGCCCGCGCACCTGGCTGAATTCGCTGGGCCAGTAGGTGAGCACTGCGGAAGCGCCTTGGTCGGTAAGGTTGGCAAACTCGCTGCGATCGGAATGGTCGTAGCGGCCACCCAAAAACCAACGCCGCCCTAACTGATAATCAGCAGATGTATAAAAGCCGAAAGCGCGTTGCTCAAAAGGCGGTTGCTGGCGCTGACTCCAGATGAACTCGCCCCGACCGACAAAGGAATGGTAGATAGAGCGGCGCAGCGGTTTCCATCGCAGCGTGGCATCAATCCCATAAAGCTGCGTAAGAAAATTGCTGCCCGCGTCGTTGTGCCCGCGCCCATACGAAAATCCAATATCCACGTTGGTCGACTCGGTGATGTCTTTATAGGTACGCAGATGCGCTACCGCGCTCACATCGCTTTTTGTGGAGGCTCTGAACAACGGGTGCTGTGCGTCGCCGGAATCGCCGCGGAAGAGCTGCCCGGTTGCTTCCAGGAAAATGCCTTTCGGCGCCGGAATGATATGTTCGACTGACACTCCGGCGTCATCAAGGCCATCCTCGCCGCCCACCAGATTGTTCGTCACCAGCGGCCGATCTACCCAGGGCAGGACGTGGTTGTGCATGGTATTGACTTTCCCAAATGCGGACCGCATCTTTCCTACCTTCGCGACAAAGCCCGCCGGCAGCGCCGTGAAGGTGATGTAACCCTCCTCCAGATTTACCCCTTCTTCGCCAAACGACAGGAAAAAATCTCCTCGCGCATAAGGATCGATGATCGCCTGGAAGCCGAGTTCCGACTCGTGCATCTCCAGCGAGGGCGAGGGTTGCACCGGATTGTGCCCCGCTACAGCGATAAAGTCTCCGATCGCACTGATGTCGGGATTCAATGCCTTGGCGGCGCTGCCCCCAGCTCCTCCGAGCGAGATTGCTTGTGCCTGGCTCAGAGGCGCAGCGGTGGTTGGCGCGGCTGGTACCGCCTGCGCGGCTGTTTCCGTTGTGGCTGCGGACGGCGTCGTGGGTGACGCCGCCTGGCTCTTCAACAAACGGACCTG
>Ga0209687_1000284_pt1 | contig 17618 bp, 19 predicted proteins | sample GraSoiAngelo_136_FD_185893 | JGI IMG/M metagenome (GOLD analysis project Ga0209687, IMG submission 185893) | Grasslands soil microbial communities from the Angelo Coastal Reserve, California, USA - 14_0929_09_20cm (SPAdes) (version 2) | ecosystem: Environmental > Terrestrial > Soil > Grasslands ...
TGCTGGGCGATTCGATTCGAGATTTGGCCGCAATGCATCGGGCGGCGAGAACGCTGGCGAAAAAGTATGGCACCGCCGTCTTACTAAAGGGTGGCCATCTCCGCGGGCGGCGAGCAATCGACGTCCTGTCTTCTGGCGATTGGACCAAGGAATATCCGGCGGCATTCCTGCCAGGCGTGAAAACGCACGGAACCGGCTGCACTTATTCGGCGGCGATTACGGCGGAGTTAGCGAAAGGCGTGGAGCTCGCGCGCGCAATCGCAACGGCGAAAAGATTTGTCTCGTCGGCCATTCGCTCGCATTTCGCTTGGGAATCTGGACGCGGGAAAATTTTCGCCCTCAATCCGTCAGTGTAGCGGGTTGTGCCGAGCGCTGCCGCGTCATCCCGAATCGCGTAGACGATGAGGGACCTCTTAAGCGGATGGCACGTTCTCGAGCAAAGAGAGATCCTTCGCCGTCCTCGCGGCTCAGGATGACAATGCGCGGATGGATTAGGCGACGGGCTCAAGCGTCGTCATCCCGAGCGTAAGTCGCCTGCCGCGCCGTAGCTTCCTGCGAAGACTGGGAGGGATCCCGAGCATTACTTTAAGCTTGCGCATCGAGGTCCACTCAACTCCGCCTCGACCGCGTTCCGGACGACGATTACTTCGTTTCCCAAAGTTTATTTTCGAGAGCATCGCTTGCAGCCTCGACCTCCGCCGCCTGCTTGCTCAAGCCGGTTCCGCGACCAAGGACGAGCCCTTCCCAGTGCGCTTCAACGACAAACGTCTTGGCATGTTCAGGCCCGGTCGCCGAAAGAACTTCATAGGTCGGCCCGCTCATGGCGATGCTTTGCAAAATTTCCTGGAGCTCGCCTTTGGGATTGATGTCGATCGGTTCTTCCCGGACGCGCTCGAGGGCAGCACGCGCTTCGCGTAAAACAAAGTTGCGCGCAGTAGCGAAGTCGCTGTCGAGATAAATCGCGCCGACAATCGCCTCGAAAGCGTCGCCCAGGGTAGAAGCCCGCACGCGCCCGCCGCTTGCTTCCTCGCCACGCCCCATCAACAAATGCCGGCCGAGATCGAGCGCCTGAGCGTGCGCCTTGAGCGCGTCGCGCGAAACCAAGCGCGCGCGCAATTTCGTGAGCCGGCCTTCCTGTTCCCGTGGAAAATGGGCGTAGAGATATTCCGTGATGACAAGCTGGAGAACAGCATCGCCCAAAAATTCCAGGCGTTGATTGTCCTCCTGATACCGCTGTTTTTCGTGGCCGAGACTGGGATGGGTCAGCGCCTCCTTGAGCAGAGCTGGGTTGCGAAACTGGTAGCCGAGGCGTTGCTCGAGCGTTTCCACGTTAGTGTTTTTGAAAAACAGCCAGCGAGGCAATCACGTCCACCGCCCGCTGCAACACCATGTCATGCAGATTTTCGTCCGGATTGCGTCGCTGCTGCCGGACATCGAACTCGGGATTGGTCCCAGCGATGAGGGCGGCTTCGTTAAAATGCGGACGTTCGCGTTCGTATACAAAAGTCGTTAGACCGCGTTGCATACTCAGGGCAAAGATTTGATGCTTTTGCGCGGACGACAATTCCACCGGCAAATCCGGTTTCACCCCGCTGGGAAAAAGCGATTGCCCATTCGGGCCGACGACTTCGCCGACTGCGATCCGCAGTATTTTTCCACTCGAAAGTGGAAAGTCTGAATATTCCACTGCAAGTCCCGCGCTGGGTTGCCCGATCAACAATGCTTGCCCGTGCGCTTTCAGCGCCGCCGCCATCGCTTCCGCCGGCCCGGAAGTTTCGCCGTCGATCAACACCATGATGGTTCCTTGAAAAACCGGATCGCGATCATTCGTGAATGCACGATCCTGATGCGCCGCCGTCTTACGCACGGTCCATAACGTTTTGCCCTTCGCCACCAGACGTTTCGTCATTTCCGCCGCGATATCGAAATCGTTAGAACTTGTGGCGCGCAAATCAATCACCAGTGCATCCACCTTTTTCGAGGTGAAATCCGTCAGCGCTTTCTCCATCGCGCGCACGTTATCATTGGTGAGCGATCCGATTCGGATGTAGCCAATATGATTTCCCAGCACTTCGCTATAAAAGGGCGCGGGCGATTCCGGAGTCGTGGTTTTGCTCGCCATAAGCATCGCCCCGCCGTGTAAACGCGCCAGCAAACCTTCCAGCGTCGCCCGATTAATCTCCTGATCCTTGAGTGCATTCGGATCGACAAAATTCGATTTCAGCGCGCGAATTGTTTCATCGATTTCCGCGGGGGCGAGGGAATCGACCGTCGTTTTTGTGGCAGCCGACGCGCTCGGTTGTGCCGATGGACTCGGTGTTTGCGCAAAAATCGCAGACGCGATCCCGGCCAAGAGCACGGTGGCCACCATTGTTTTTAGCTTCATCCGACGGGCGCAGACTCTATGTGTGAGCAGGGCACAGGGCAATATCGTGCCGGAAATGGCAACCATCGAAATGAATTTGGTTAATGGCAGCGTAGGCGCGCTCGCGTGCTTGTGTGACCGAGTCACCCAGTGCTGTGATCGCCAGCACCCGACCGCCGGATGTCACGGTTTTTCTATCCTGCCGTTTCGTTCCGGCGTGAAAAATCTGCACTTCCGGCAAGCGCGCCCCATTTTCCAGTCCCTCGATCGGTTTCCCGGTTTCGTATTTTCCCGGATAACCGCCGGACGCGAGAATCACCGTCACCGCAATGCGCGGATCGAATTCAATTGCCACATTTTCGAGCCTGCCTTCAATCGTCGCGATTAATAATGGAAGCAGGTCCGATTTCATTCGCGGCAAGATGGCCTGCGTTTCCGGATCGCCGAATCGGCAATTGAATTCGAGGACGCGCAACTCGTCATCAGTGATCATCAGTCCCGGGAAAAGAAGACCGCGAAACATCGTTGCATTTCTCGTTAGCCCGTCCAGCAACGGCTGCATGATCGAGCTGGTAAAATTGCTCTCACGCTCCGCGTTCCAATTGTCGGCCGGACTGACTGCGCCCATGCCGCCGGTGTTCGGACCTTCGTCGCCATCGTGCGCGCGCTTGTGGTCGCGCGCGGTCGCGAGCATGCGAAACGATTTTCCGCTGACGAGCGCGTGCACGGAGCATTCGCCTCCGCGCAAACATTCTTCCATGATAATGCGCCGTCCGGCCTCGCCGAAAGCGCGCTCTTCCATCATCGAGCGGACCGCCTGGCGCGCGCCCGCACGGTCGTGCGCGACGACAACGCCTTTACCAAGGGCCAGCCCGTCCGCCTTGATTACGACAGGCAGCGCGACCTTATCACAATAATTGAGCGCCTCCGCGCTAGAGGAAAACGTGCGCGCCTGCGCAGTCGGAATTTTTTCTGCGCGCATCAATTCCTTGGCAAAGATCTTCGAAGCTTCTAATCGCGCCGCTTTTTTGTTCGGGCCGAAAACACGCAGCCCTTCCGCCTCAAACAAATCGACAATCCCGGCCGCGAGTGGGTCGTCCGGTCCGATAACGGTGAGATCAATCCCGTTTCCTTTGGCAAAACGCGTGAGCTTCGGCAGATCGTTTGCGGAGATCGAAACGTTCTCGCCAATTTCTTGCGTGCCGGCATTTCCGGGTGCGCAAAAAATGCGATCGGCCTCAGGCGATTGCGCTAGTTTCCGCACCAGGGCATGCTCGCGACCTCCGCTCCCGACGACGAGAATTTTCACAGGAGCGAGCGTGCGTCAGCCAGCGGTCAATGGCAAGAATCAGCGCGCACGCAACGCCGGCATTTCTGCCGGCGTAACGTAGATCGTTAGTTGCTCGGTGCCCCGGAGGATAGTCAGCTTGCAGGGTGTACCGATCCGGTCGCCGACAAGTTTCTTGTGCAAATCGTGCACGCTGGCGATCGGTTCGTCGTTGAAGGCGACAATCACGTCGTCGGGCCGGACACGGGATTGTTCCGCTGGACTCCCTTTTTCAACCGAAACCACCATGGCACCGCTCTCGCTCGCCAAGTGATAAAAGCGCGCCACCCGGCGATGCAACGGCGCGGTCTGGCCAGCCACGCCGATGTAACCGCGACGAATCCGCCCCTCCTTGATCAGCCAGCCGGCAATAAGTTTGGCGGTGTTGCTGGCGATCGCGAAACAGATTCCCTGCGCGGGCCGAATCATCGCGGTGTTGACTCCGATCACTTCACCCGCGGAATTCGCGAGCGGCCCACCGGAGTTTCCGGGATTCAACGCGGCGTCGGTTTGAATGATGTTGTCGATAAGCCGGCCTGATTGCGCGTGCATCGAGCGGCCCAGTGCGCTGATTACGCCCGCGGTTACGCTCGCCTGAAAACCGAGGGGATTACCAATGGCGATTGCGATCTGACCGACGCGCAATGTTTCCGAATCGGCCAAGCGCACGTGGGAAAGGTGCGCCGCATCAATGCGAATCACGGCGAGATCGGTGTCCGGATCGTCTCCGCCAAGGTGGGCGCGAGATTCGCGGCCGTCGGAAAGGTTGACCACAATTTCGCGCGCACCATGCACGACGTGGCTGTTGGTCAGAATAAAACCGTCTGGCGCGATGATGAATCCCGAGCCGCTGCCCCCGCGCGATCCGTTGGCCCGCGATTCGATGTTAACCACCGAAGGCGCGACCCGGTCAACCGCACTTACGATAGTGCGCGAATATTCGTCGAGCAAAGCGATATCATCCCCCGCCGGAGCGGACAATGCCGGCGGTTGTTTGTTTCCCGCCGTTTCAGCCGCTGCTAAAATATCAGGGCGACGGTTGCGATTAACATGAATCATATAATGAATTTAGAATTCTGAATGCACGGTCGCAACCAGCGCGGCCCGATTCTGGCGACTGGGGCAGCTACGACCAATGGTTTTTCCCTCGTTTGCGGCTCCGCAGAGCGTTGCCCTACCAGTGAAATTTTCGCCAGCACGCTTTGGTAGGGCGAGACTCCGTCGAGCCGCGGCGCGTGTATCCGATGAGTTGACTGCCGCCTCGCACGCATCTTTTCTGCAGGTAACTCCGCGTGGAACAGATCAAACCCAACCGCATATTTCTGCTTTCGCCCGCTTACGCAGGTGGCGAACGCGCGCGGATGATTTTGAGCGAGCGGGCGCAGTTCGACCTCGCACGGCGATTGCGCAGCCGCGAACGCGCGACTTTGGGTGAAGTCTTCGCCTTTCTCAGCGGACTTTATTTTCGTGGCAAACTCGCCTACGCCAATGCCTTCGCCCGCACGGCCGAGGGAATTTGCGGCGTCCTCGTAATTACGCCGACGCGTGGCCTGGTTGATGCCGCGACCAGAGTAAGTCTGCGCGATCTGCGCGAATTTGCCGAAGTCGATATCCATGAAAGCGATCCGCGTTACCGGGAACCGCTCGCGCGGGATGCGCAGCGGCTTGCAAAAAAATTGAGCGCGGAATGCGAAGTTGTTCTGCTCGGCAGTATCGCCACCGGCAAGTACGTCGATGTTTTGCTGGAGAATTTTCAACATCGTTTGCGTTTCCCAGCGGATTTTGTCGGACGGGGCGACATGAGCCGCGGCGGACTACTGTTGCGTTGCGCGATGGATAAAACGGAGCTGCCTTACATTTCCGTGATGGGCGCTGTTCGCAGCGGCAAGCGTCCACCGAAACTCACGCCGCGACGCTATTCAAGGGCTTCGCCGATATGATTGTCATCCCGAGCCGCGAAGACGGCGAGGGACCTCGCCAATTTTCATTTCGTCACCCAACTGATCTTGTGGGTTCGCATACCTTCAGTGAGATCCTTCACTTCGTTCAGGACGACAGCGCGTTTGTTGCCGCGGACGCCTGATCGAGCATCACAATGTCAGCCGTGCTCACGCCTCCGCTGCCGCCAATGGAAGCAAAGTCGGTCGACCAAATTCCAACCGGCTGTTGGCAATATGAACCAAAATGGGATGGCTTTCGCTGCCTTGCTTTTCGGCGTGGCAAGGACCTTTATCTGCAATCGAAATCTGGCCAGCCCCTCGCGCGCTACTTCCCGGACATCGTTGTCGCGCTTTCGCAATTGGCCGCGAAAAAATTTGTCCTCGATGGCGAACTCGTCATTGATGTGGGTGGCCGTTTTTCCTTCGACGAATTGCAGCTGCGCCTCCATCCCGCTGCCAGTCGGGTGCAAAAATTGGCGGCGGCCCATCCTGCAACCTTCATCGTTTTTGACCTGCTCGAGAACGATGCTGGCAAATCGCTTCTGAAAGGCCCGCTGCATGAACGGCGGATTGCGCTGGAGAAATTCGTCACGAGAAATCTGAAATCAGCCAAGGCTATCAAACTTTCGCCGGCAACTACTTCATTGGCGCAGGCGAAGAAATGGTTCAAGAAAGTCGGTGGCAATCTCGACGGCATCATCGCCAAGCGTCTCGATTTCCCTTACGCCTCGGGGGAACGCACCGCGATGATGAAAGTGAAAAACATCCGCACCGCCGATTGCGTGGTCGGCGGGTTTCGCTACGCCAGCGGCGCGAAATTGATCGGATCGCTTTTACTTGGTCTTTACGATGATGCCGGCCTGTTACATCACGTCGGGTTCACGTCCGCCTTTAAGACGACTGACAAGCGTGCTTTGACGAAAAAATTCGAAGCATTGCGCAAACCACCGGGTTTTACCGGGAACGCTCCCGGCGGCCCGAGTCGCTGGAGCACCGAGCGTAGCGGCGAATGGGAACCCGTCGATCCGAGAGTAGTGGTGGAAGTGACTTACGATCACTTCACGGGCGACCGTTTTCGCCACGGCACAAAAATCGTTAGACGGCGAAAAGACAAAGCGCCAAAGCAATGCACGCTCGACCAAGTCGCGCACCGCGAAGGTCGCGCGATTGCGTTGCTGTAGCCGCGGTCGCTGACCGCGGCCCGTAATCTACTTTGAATTCAACGCAAAATTGATGTTCACATCGTAGTGCCCGCCGTTTCCGATTCCGGCTGGAAGCGCATCTACCCGTGTCACTTTTCTTCCAACGGCTTCGACCGACTCATCGACCACGACGTTGCCCGACGACCGCACAATTTTGAAATCTGAAATGCGGCCATCTTTTTCGATTCGGATTTTTGCCAATGCAGAAAGCTTTGCCCCGCTCGCTACCACGGTGGTTGGCTGAGCCCATTCGCGATAAAAGCGATCGTGCAACATGTTGCCGTACCAACTTGCGTTGGCCGGGTTGGCATTGGCGCCCGTCTGTCCGGCAGCGGTCCCGCTTCCGCCCGTCTTCTGGCTCAACTTGCTTTCGGATCTCTTAGGTTCGCCTTTTGTTTCCGCTAGCTTCTGAGCGTTTCTCTTTTCCTTCGTTGGCGTCGCGGTAGCGCGCGATTTCTTTTTCTCCGGGGTGGCACTCGGTTTTGGTGACGCTTTTTTCCTAGGGCTCGGTTTGGGTGAGGGTTTTAGCGAAGGCTTCGCGACCGCGCTCGGCGTCGGAGTCGGATGCGGAGTAGCGGCCGGAATTTGGATCTCGCTTTTCGCCGGCGCCGAGGTTGGTTGATTTTCTTCCGGAGGAGACGGCGCGTGTTCCGGCTCGGGCGTCGGCGTCTCTTCTATTTTGGTGATGTCAGCAGCCGCGCTCGCTTCGACGGCAGTATTCAGCCACGTGATCTCCTGCGCACTGGCGATTTTCGAAGCGCCCGCCCATCGCAAAAGCGCGATCAAAGCCACGGCGTGGACGAGCGCGATCAATGTGACGTTTCGCCAGAAACGTGCGTTCAGTCGCATCCCTATTTCGATTCCGCTTTTGTTGCGATACCGACTTTCGTGATCTGTGCGCGTTGCAACGAATCCATCAGCGTTACTAGTTTCTGCACCGGCAATTCACGGTCGGGTCGGATGACGATGGCAACATCGGGATTCGCACGCTTCAGCTCCAGCAGACGAGCCGCTAGTGAATCAGCGTCAACAGTTTTATTGTTCATCCTAATGGTCTCGTCACGATCGATCGAAATGGTCTGGACTTGCGCCTTGCTGATGGGCGCATTGGCCGCGCTGCTCGAGGGAATGACAAGATTCATGCTATTTTCGAGCAACGGTGTGGTGATCATAAAAATGATGAGCAGCACGAATGCGAGATCGAGTAGGGGCGTGACGTTGATCTCGCTGAGAGTGGAGAAATTGCTGCGGTTCGAGTAGCGCTTCATCTTTTTATCCCGTCATCCTGGGCGGAATCGAAGGATCCCGTTGAAGTCACCTTTAAGGTTTCGCATCGGGATCCCTCGATCCGGCAGTTCCCGGACTCGGGATGACGTGCTTCGGGTAACTTTTTTAACCATTTAACTTCCCCGCGCGAACTCTGGTTCGCGCGGGTTGTGCTCGACGTATTTATGCTCGAATTCGGACGCGAGTTCGGCGGCGAAGTTATCCATCTGCACGATCATTCCGCGAATGCTCGTGACCAAAAAATTGTAACCGAACATCGCCGGAATCGCGACGCACAGTGCGGTCACGGTGGTGATGAGCGCACCTGAGACGCCGGGCGCCATCGTCGCCAGATTCGGAGAACCGGCCACGGCGACATCGGTGAAGGTGTCCATTACACCCCAAACCGTGCCGAGCAAACCGAGAAAAGGGGCCCCACTGACGGCCGTCGCGAGCAGAATCATTTGCGATTCGAGCTCAAGCGCAGTTTCGCCAACAGCGCGTTCCATCGCCGCGCGGACCGCGTTCATTTGCGCCGGGGTAATTTTATCGGCAATGCCGAGACGGGCCCGAAAAGTCTCATCTACTTCGGCAGAGCCGAGCAGATGGAACGCGAGTTCCTGACAACCCGCGCGATAAACATTGAAGATAGGTGCGCCGACAAAGCGCGCATTTCGCTCGAACAGGCGAAGTGGCTGCCGATCCTGTCGGAACGCTTCGAGAAAGCGCGCCGTCTGTTTTCGGGCGAATTGGATCACGCGCATTTTTGTGATCATAACCGACCAGCTGAAAATCGAGCCGATGGCGAGAGTCAGGAGGACGATCTTTCCCGCGACGGTGGAATGCTCAAAAGCGAAAACGAGCCCGCCGCTCGCGAGGAATTTCGAGAACAGAATCAGCGACAAGTTGAACTAATTAGTAATGCGTTTTTTGAAAAGCGAAAGGGGCGTTGAGGGCGGTCGACCGAACCGCCTACTTTTCCGTCATCCCGAGCGACAGTCGAGGGATCCCGATGCGTTACCTTTAAGCTTTCGCGGCGGGATCCCTCGACTCCGCTCGGGATGACGGACCGCGTATTGGAAACGTAGGCCGTGCTTTCGCGGCGACAACGAACGCAATTCCAATCGCGATCAGGAAAAAGGAAAAAAATTGTCCACGGGTGAAGACGCCAATGAGCGGCGCATCCGGTTCGCGAAAATATTCGCAGATGATGCGGAAGATTGCATAAAAACTAAAAAATAATCCGGTCAGCACGCCGTTCGGTTGTCGCATTCTTGTGCGCACGAACCACAAGATTATGAAAAGGACGACTCCTTCGAAAAACGCCTCGTAAAGTTGTGAGGGATGACGCGGCGTCAGAATCCCGCGAAGCGCATCGTTTAATTGCGAATTATGGCGCGCAGCTTGAATGATTTGTTCAGGATCGATCAATGAGGAATCGATCGTCCGTGCAGCGGCAACAGCGCGATCCTTTACATACGAATCTTCCAAAAGTTCTTTCGGGAATTGGACTGCCCAGGCGACGTTGGTGGCGCGGCCATACAGCTCGCCGTTAATGAAATTCGCGCAGCGGCCAAAGAACAACCCAATCGGCGCCGCGACAACCAACGCGTCACCCAGATTCGTCCAGGGAAGACTATGCTTGTGCGCGTAGTAAAAACTGAGCGCAAGAATCCCAATCATTCCGCCGTGACTGGCCATGCCGCCTTCCCACACCCGCAGGATCGAAAGCGGTTCGCGTAGCATTTCAGGTTTGTAAAAAAGAACGTAGCCGATTCGGCCGCCCAGCAACACGCCAAAAAGCGCCGTCCAAGTTATGAAATCGCTGACGTGTTCCGGTGGCAGGTCGCAGTAACCGCGCTTCGAGAGCAGGCGCACGACGAAATAGGCGGAAAGAAACGCCAGCACATAGGCAAATCCATACCAGCGCGGCCCGACGTTTTCCCAAAGCCGGAAGATGAAAGGATCGAAATTATCGACGAAATACGCAAGCATCGCGGCGAATCTTCGCCGTCATCCCGAGCGAAGTCGAGGGATCCCCGTGGCGTCGCCTCTAACCTATATTTGACGGGATCCTTCGACGACGCTCGGGATGACAGCGCAAGTTGCAGTCGCAGATCGAGCCCGGCGCGGTGACATTGTGAGATTTTTCCATTCCGCCCTCCACCAGCGGCGCAGGCCCTGGCCAATTTGTTTGCGCAAACGAAAATCGGGAACGAAACCATCGTAGAGCTCGCGCCAGCCGGAATTCACTTCGCCGAGACGTCCCGCGGCGGCGCGATTTTTGCCAAGGGCGACCAGACGCCGCCGATAAAATTTCATCATCGACGCGGCGACACGCCCCGGCCTGCCCTCAAACGGCAACCGAGCAAACGCGCACTCGGGATCACGATAAACTGGACGAACGAGTCCGATATAATAACTGGCGACGTCAAGTAACAAACTAGCCGACATCAAGTCCGCTTCGCCCATATAAAAATATTTATCCTGATAGAGCGACTCGAACCATTTCCGATAGGTCACCGGGTATTGCGCGTTGTAATAATCAAGCAACGCGCTCACGTTTTCACCCGCGAGACCGCGCGCCAGCAAATTGGCGACGTAATAGCTGGTGAAAGAACAAAAATCGAGACCCGGACTGTAGAGTGGATCGATAAAACTGGTCGCGTCGCCGACCGCAGCCCAGCCATCGCCACAAACTTTTTCGCTCCAATACGGGAGCGCAGAGAAAGCGTGGACGTCGCCTTCAATCGCCTGCGCCTGGCCGAAGATGGCGCGGCCGACCGGATGCGAAACCAGGTGATTGTGCAAACGCTGAGCCAGAGTTGCGCCGGCAGGCAGGTCGAAAATCCGGCTATCGTAAACGATACCAGCGCTAACATCGCCGCCGCGCAGCGGAATGATCCAGCACCACCAGCCGTAACCCATGAGATGATTGGTGGCCCACTCCCGGCTGGTGCGGCACGCGTTCGCCATTTCCGGGAATTTTTCGCGCCACTCATAACTGTCCCATTCTTTCACGCCGGTGAAACGCGCCCACACCGCGTTAATCGGATGCTCGAGATTCGGCCGAAAATGGCCGAGCTTGCGCGCAATCATGGCGGCGCGTCCGCTCGCATCCACGATCCAGCGCGCGGGGATTCTTCGCTGCTCGCCTTGAAAATCGAGCGTGACGACTTGTTCGCCGCCTTCGTGCAATTCCAGCGACGTCACTTTGGCCGGCCGCATCAACTCGCAGCCAGCCTTGACCGCTTCCTCAAGCAAATGCGTGTCGAGCGTCGCGCGATCGACTTGAAAACCAGAGAGACGCGCTCCATAACGCGCGCCAAGCTCGACACAATCGTCAACCGATTGGTCGGGATGCTGCGAAAACCACAAGCGCAACCCTTGTTTCGGCAAGTGGTGGTGCCCGAGGTGATGAGTTAGCCCGAGAATCCGCGTCATGTAACAACTGCTGACCTCGGTGGTGGATTCGCCTACTTTTCGATCGAACTCGGTCGTCTTCTCGATGATCAGGATACGGGCATTGGGAGAGCGACGTTTGAGCACCACGGCCGTGGCGGCGCCCGAAAATGCGCCGCCGATGATCGCCACATCGTAATCCATGGAGGGGAAAATGATGCAGGCGATCGCTGCGAAAGGCAATTCCCCGCCGACCCGACGACAAAAAGCGGTCATCCCGAGCGAAAACGCTAGTCCGGCTGGGACCGAGGGATCCGTTGAAGTTACCTTTAAGCTTGCGCCACGGGATTCCTAAGCTTCGCTCGGAATGACGGGACGATGATCTTTACCAATTGCCGCGTAATCCTGGCAGATGCGATCCACGACGACCTCGACGTTGTCGCGCGCGACGGAAAGATTGCGGAGCTGCGCGCGATGGCGTCGCAACCAGGAGAAACGATTGATCTGCGGGGAAATTTTCTCGCTCCGGGCTTTGTCGACGTGCACGTGCACGGTGCCAATGGCCACGATGCGATGGAGGCAAACGCGGATGCATTTCGCGCTATTTGCGATTATCACGCAAGTGGCGGCACCACATCCCTGTTACTAACGACTGCGACTGCCCCCTTCTCGGAAATTCTGCTTGCCCTTACGCAGATCGGAAAACTTCGGGAAGAGATTCCTCAAATCGCGGGGGCACACGTCGAAGGGCCATTCATCTCTCGGGATCAGGCCGGCGCGCAGAATCCCGAATTTATTTGTGAGGCCTCTGCGGAATTGATTGGCTGCCTGCTCGAACATCGCGACGTGATCAAGCGCATCACAATCGCACCGGAAACAAAAGGAGCGCTGGCAGCGATCAAAGAATTTTCTGCCGCCGGAATTGTCGTTAGCGGTGGCCATTCCAATGCCTGGGAGGAAGAAGCGCGCGCTGCTTTGGAGAACGGAATGCGGAGCCTGACGCACACCTTCAATTGCATGTCCTCGGCGCGACGGCGTGGAACAAAACGGGTCGCCGGTCTACTCGAGTTTGCGCTAAGCGAGCCGAAGATTTGCTGCGAATTGATTGCGGAAGAACACCACGTTTCTCCCGCGCTGATGAAGCTGGCCTATTGCGCGAAAGGCGGGGGCGGAATCTCCCTCGTGACCGATGCGACTGCAGGCGCTGGTCTGGCCGAAGGAACGACCTTCCAGCTTGCGGGGAAGGAATGTATCGTGAAAAACGGAGCCTGTTTTCTTGCCGGCGCCGGTACCCTTGCCGGAAGCGCATCGCGTGTGATCGATCTGGTGCGAGCGATGATCCGCAGCGCGGAAGTGCCTTTACCTCATGCGATCGCGATGGCGTCACTTAATCCGGCGCGCACCGCTGGTCTGCCTGAGAAAGGTGAAATCGCAATTGGCAAGGATGCCGATTTGGTTGTGCTCTCGCCGGAATTGGAAGTGGTGCGGACGTACGTCGCAGGCGTGGAAATTTTCGTGCGATGATAACAACTGCCCGCGCGTCATCCCGAGCGAACGCGAGGGACCTCTCAATTTGCTCATGTTTACAGAAATTTGATGACGTATGACCAAATGTGAGCTCCCTCGCCGTCTTCCGCGGCTCGGGATGACGCCACGTTGGCGCAAATTTTGTGGCTAGGCCGCACTTCGGCGATTACAGCTCGAGCAAAAAGTTTGCGATCTCGAGTGATGCGGCTGGCCGGCTGATTTTGGCGATATTTTCCGACCATTCGTGCAGCAATTTGCCGTCATCGGCAAAGGCGCGCGTGAGGGTCGCAATCACCTCATCGTTGTTTAGCGCGACCGTGCCGGAATTGGTTTGGGTGATGAGTTGCGCGTTTCCCTCTTCCTGGCCGGGCACCACTTGATTGATGATCATCGGACAAGCGGCCGCAATTGCTTCCTGCACCGTTGCCCCACCTGCCTTGCTAACGAGAACGTGATGCGAAGCGAGCAATTGCGGCAATTCCGTTGTCCAGCCGATAATCGTAAATTTTTGCGCAGAGGCGTTACGAATCGATTCAACTGCGCGCCGCACCTTTTCGTCGCGACCAACCGTGACGGTCAGCTCAGTATTCGGAATTCTTGCCAGCCAGCGAGCAAGGCCGGCGGCGGAACTTTGGCCGGCGTTTATCATCTGCAAAATACGCCACGGCGGGCCCGCTGGCCGAATCTGCTGCCCGGCGAGCGCGGCAAAACGCGGACTGACGGGAAATCCGAAGACGCGCATCAACGTCCGATCGATCCCGGCGCGGGCGAGCACCTCAGCGGTTTGCTCATTCGCAAGCAGGAAATAATCGGTCGAACAACGATACCAGATCGAATTGATTGTGATCGAATCGGTGACACAAACGACGCGTCTGGGTTTGGAGCCGTCAGCCGGTCCAAAAAGCTCATCGAGGAAATGCGGATACGGTGGATAAACCGAAACGATGACGTCGGGCCGATCAGGCTCGATGATTTCCGACAATCGCTGGCGGACTCGGGAAAACCAGCGCGGGCCACTGCGAAAATCCGGGCGTCGATCAATCCAGGAATAGATCGCCGACCAAGCACGCGGCGCGCGATTGATCCCGACGAGATAAGCGCGCCGTACGATCTCGTTTACTCGTCCAAACGCTTCCGCAAACAAATCGCGACATTCAACGGACGAATCGGGTGCGATTTGTGCGAGAGCGTCGCGAATTCCACGCGCGGCACTGTTGTGTCCTTCGCCAAAACCGGCGGTAAGAATGAGAATTTTTTTCACGGCGGAAACGGCGCGGGGGAGTTTAATGGAATATTGCGCAGGGCAAAGTACACTTGGGCGCGATGAAGATGTTGCGGCTGGTTGGACGCACCGCGCGCCGGATGGTTTGGGAGACGGCGATGGACAACACTACCGGACTGGCTGCGCAAATGGCCTATCAACTTCTTTTCACTCTTGCCCCCGGCCTTCTCTTTCTCTGGCACTTGCTCGGTTTGTTCGGGACCGACCCGGCCAAACTGCATCGCATGTTTGTTATCCTCAAAGAATTTCTGCCGCCGGATCCGAAGGTGCAGGACATTCTTGATTCCGCCCTCGCCAGCGTGGTTGTAACCGGCTCGAGCGGATGGATTGCGAACGTGGGAATCATCGCCGGAATTTATCTCGGCACCATGTTTATCAGCACAGTCTCGCGCGCCCTCAGTCATACCCACGGCGTGGTCGAAGACCGGCACTGGTGGTCGAAATACATCATCTCCTTTTTCCTGCTTTTTTGGTTCGGCCTCACCATTCTGGTTTGCTTTAACGCCGTGGTTTTCGGTGAAACGCTGGCCGGAATCGCGGAAGTAAATTTGCAATTGAAGATTCCGCTTCAGGAATGGGTCGCGGCCTTGAATCTGCCGCTTACCGCCATCGCCCTTATTATTCTTGCCCTCGGCCTCTATCTGCTGACTCCGGAAAATTATCTCACCATCCGGCAGGCCTTGCCCGGCGCGGTTTTATTCGCAGTTGGCTGGCTCGCAGTGACGAAACTGTTCCAGCTTTATGTCGCGAAGTACGATCGCTATAACCCCACCTATCACGCCCTCGCTTCCATTATCATTTTGCTGACCTGGATGTATTTGACCTGTTTGCTGTTGTTACTTGGCGGAAAACTGAACGCGATTCTGCGCCGCGAACGCGAGCGCGAGTTGCAAAATTCCGCTCCTGCGCCTCAGCCTGCTTGAGACTTTTCCTGTGACGTGCGCACCGGTGAGTCGTTTTTGTTTGTGTTTGCTGATTGCATGCGCTCTCAACGGAGTGCCCGCCCACGCGCAGGTTTCCTCTGAGGAAACTCCTCAAAGCGTCGCGAAAGCTTCACCGAGCCCGGCCAAATCACCAACGCCGAAGCCCAAAGCGTCGCCGAAGAAAAAGAAAACGACTGCTAAGAAAACACCGACGCCATCAAAGAAAAAGAAGAAGGCGAAGGCGTCGCCGAGTCCGTCGCCAAAAAAGAAAACAAAAGCGTCTCCTACTCCGTCTCCCAAAAAATCGCCGTCACCAACTCCTGTTCCGCCGCCGCCGGAGGAGCCGCTAGCGCCGCGCCCGACCCCAACGCCTTCTCCCACGCCGCTCGCTACAGCTCGGCCAACGATTGCGAGCGGCACCATTCCACAGGTCGAAGTTGAGAAGTCAGGATTTGTTGGCGATCAGGGTTATGAACCGCCGCCAACCCCAACCCCACGTCGCGGCTGGTGGTTTTGGTCACGTCCGGAAGTCAGTTATCGTTATCTTTCGCGGTCGGTCCGAAGCGAAATCGATCGCGCCCCGGTGATGCGCCGTCGCTGGCAGTTCATTGTTGTGCACAACAGCGGCACACGACAAGGCAGCGCCCGGATTTTCGATTATTACCACCGGCACGTGCGCCGAATGCAAAATGGGCTCGCGTATCATTTCGTCATCGGCAATGGCACCTCGACCGGTGATGGCCAAATCGAAGTTGGCGATCGCTGGCGGCGCCAGATCAACGGCGGACACGTGCATAGCGATTATTTGAACAACATTGCGCTCGGCATTTGCCTGGTGGGCGATTTCAATCGCGATCAACCGACTCGCCGCCAGCTCGAAGCCTGCGAAGAGCTGATCAATTATCTGCGAAAACGCTGCGGGAAAATTGATGCGCATTACGCAGTCGTGCGCCCCCATCGCGAAGTGAATCCGCCCCAATGGGCGACTGATTGTCCCGGTAACGCTTTCCCATATTCCTGGTTCCGGAGATTTCAGGAGTAATCCTTCGTCATCCCGAGCAAAGTCGAGGGATCCCGAGGCGAGGGCTTAAGGTCGCTTGGCGGGGTCCCTCGGCTTCGCGCGGGATGACGAAGTTTCTTGATTGTCAGCGCGGTCGAGGAACGGCACCTTGTGGGTATGGGAGATCAACCGACGATCAAGATCGAATCCGCTACGCAGTTGGCAGTGTTCCTCAGCAACCGGCCCGGCGCGCTCGCGCGTGTGTGTGAAGAATTGGCCGGCGCGGAAATTAATATCCACGCGCTTTCCACTTCCGACACCGCCGATCATTCGGTAGTGCGAATGGTGTTAAGCGATCCGACCAAGGCCCTCATGCTCCTGGGCGAACGTGGCGTGCTCGCGCTGGAGACGGAAGTGTTAATGATCGAGACGGAAAATCATCCCGGCGTGCTCGGGCAAATTGCGGACCGCCTCGCCGGTGCGGACGTGAATATCGAATACGCTTACATGGCCGCGACACTGAACTCGACCAAAGGCTTGATGATCTTGCGCCCGGATGACGTGGAGAAAGCGCAAAAGGTGTTGCACGATTTGTGACCGGTGTTACCGGCGTACGTAAATCGCGACGGCCTGCACGCGGCGATTAATTAACGGACCGCCGACACTCCCTCCGCCGCCGTAGAAATTGTGGCGGCCGTAGCCAAAGCCGCCGACCCCCACCGAAAGTCCGCCGACCGGCCGATCGTACACGGCCTGCAAGAGCACCCCGTTGGCCCCGAGGGCGGCGGCTTCTCTGCGCAGATCCGCAATCGCCTGGTCGGGCGAGTCCCGATCAGGAAAAAGCCATGTCGTTCCTGCTGATGAATTAATGATGGCGATTTGTTGGTAATGGCGCGGCGGGTTTTGGTAGATTCGAACCGCGGCCGGGCTGATCGGCGGGCGCGCTGGACCAATCATGGTGACGTGAGTGGCGCATCCCGAAATAAGCGACGCAATCAAGATCGCGGCGCCTGAGTGTAAAAGATGTTTCATCACAATAATAATTCGAAACGCGAGGCCGAGCCGCGCGGCCAAACTTAGCGGTGACAGTCCGCCGAGACCTTTCTCATTAACACCGGCCTTCAGGCCGGTGCCATCCAGCACCATTCGCAGTAAAAGCCGTTTCAACGGCCTTTCATGGGCATCCAAGGTAAGCCGTTAAAACGCCTCGTGTTCATCTGGAGTGGAGAAGCACCGGCCTGAAGGGGCGGTGTCAAAAAGAGGCCACGACAGCAGACGATTTCCATTCCACCCGTTGCGCATCGCATTTGCTTGGTGAATAGGAACGCTTCGCCATTATGACGCCAATCAAAACCTGGCTCGGCTATCCATATCCCCTTGGCGC
>Ga0209687_1000286_pt1 | contig 17559 bp, 13 predicted proteins | sample GraSoiAngelo_136_FD_185893 | JGI IMG/M metagenome (GOLD analysis project Ga0209687, IMG submission 185893) | Grasslands soil microbial communities from the Angelo Coastal Reserve, California, USA - 14_0929_09_20cm (SPAdes) (version 2) | ecosystem: Environmental > Terrestrial > Soil > Grasslands ...
CTCGATCTCACCGCGCGTGCCAAGGAACGTCAGTTTCATTGTGGAATAGGGCCGGCATCACTGATGCTGGCTGCCAAACACTATCCCAATGGAACGCCTATGTTCTCTGCGCGGCCCGCTTGATTTCATCGAGCGATGCCGGATTTTCCAAGGCAGATGTGTCGCCGAGTTTTTCGCCCAAATACGCAGCGCGCACAATGCGGCGCATCACTTTCGCGTTCCGCGTTTTTGGTATGTCAGCCACAAAAACCACGTTGCGCGGAGCGAGCGCCTTACCGAGATCGCGTGCCACATTCTCTTTCAATTCGGTCGCAAGAGTGACATTGCCGTCCGCTCCCCTCTTCAAAACGCAAAAACAAATCAGCGCTTCGCCTTTGATGGAATCGGGGACGCCCACCGCAGCGGCTTCATTGACTTGCGGATGCGCAACCAAGATTGACTCGACTTCAGCCGGCCCGACCCGTTTGCCAGCAATTTTGATCGTGTCGTCGGAGCGCCCCAATATGTACCACAGTCCGTCGTCATCGATCGCCGCCCAGTCGCCGTGTACCCAAACATCCGGAAAACGCGACCAGTACGTCTCGATGTAGCGCTCGCGGTCTTTCCAAAAGCCGCGCGTCATCCCGATCCAAGGTTCGCGAATTACCAGTTCGCCTACTTGTCCGCGCACGGATCTTCCATGTTCATCGACAACATCTGCGGCCATTCCCGGGAGCGGCCCGGAGAATGCGCACGGCTTCATCGGTGTGAGGACATTACCCATTACGATTCCACCGGAAATTTCAGTGCCACCGGAGTAGTTAATTATCGGCAGCTTTCCGCGTCCCACACTTTGGAAGAGCCACATCCACGGGTCGGGATTCCACGGTTCGCCGGTGGAAGCAAATTTGCGCAGCGACGAAAGATCATGTCGATGCACAATCTCATCGCCGTGACGCCGCAACGCGCGAATCAGCGTTGGCGAAACGCCCAGGGCAGTCACTTGATGCCGATCCACCAGTGACCAGACGCGATCTGGTTCCGGAAAATCGGGTGCGCCATCGTAAAGCATCATCGTCGCGCCGAGCAGTAACGTTCCGAAAACTTCCCATGGCCCCATCATCCAGCCCATATCGGTCATCCAGAAAAGGGTTTCGTCCCGGTGCAGATCAAGCCCATGCCACATGTCCTGTGCGGATTTGATCGGGAACCCGCAATGCGTGTGCACTGCGCCCTTCGGGCGGCCGGTCGTTCCCGAGGTGTAAATGATCATCATCGGATCTTCCGCTGATGTGCGTTCCGTTGGTTGAGAGCTGAGACTTGAGAGACTCGTCACCTCGCGCCACGAATGTGCTTCGTAATGCGGGCGCGCCGCTTTAGAACTCGACGGCTTTAAGCCGTCGAGTTTCAGCGCGGGAGTTTCTGACGGCAAAACAATCAGGTGTCTAAGGCTGGGGACTTGCGACGCTGCTTCATACGCGATCGATTTCATCGCACAAAATTTTCCGCGCCGATGAGTTCCATCCGCCGTGAAAAGCGCCTTTGCCTCGGCGTCATTGAGCCGGGAAATAATCGCCGCGGCGCCGAACCCGGAGAAGAGCGGGAGAAAAATTCCTCCGATTTTAATGATGGCGAGCATTGCAACCACGATCTCAGGAACCATTGGCATGAACACGCCGATGGCGTCGCCTTTTCCGAGACCGAGGCCGCGTAACACGGCGGCGATCTCGTTGGTTTGCACGCGCAACGTTTTGTAGGTGAGGGTTTGGGTAGCGCCGTCTTCGGTCTCGGACCTGATGGCAACGCGATTGTCGATCTCAGTGCCGGCGTACTTGTCGAGCATGTTGTGGACGATGTTCATTTCGCCTCCGACGCACCAGTGCGCCCAGGGTTTGCCTTCGCTTAGGTCGACCACGCGCGAGTACGGTTTGTGAAACTGGATATCGAGATCGCTCAGCACCGCGTCCCAGAACCACTCAATGTCGGTTGTCGATCGTTGCATCAGCTCGTCGTACGAACCGAGCTCATGTTTCTGGATAAAGCGCTGAAGATTGGATTGTGCGACGAGCTCCGGCGCCGGATGCCAGACAAAATCGCCCCCAAATTGAAATTCGCTCACTGCATGAGTTTGCTTGTTTTCCATTGTAGGGCAACCGCATCGGTTGCCAGATTGGCAGGCGGAGCGCCTGCCCTACAACATCGCATGTTGCCCCTTACGAATTCGTCGGCAGATTGAAATTGCAACTTTTCCATGAAGACGACACTTGCTCATCAACTCGCCAGTTATGCCTCCTCGTTCCGATTTGAAGATCTTTCCAAAGAAGTCGTACACGAAGTAAAACGACGCGTCATTGACTCGCTGGGTTGCGCACTTGGTGCGTGGAACGAAGAGCCGTGCATCATTGCGCGAAACGTCGCTTCCGATTTCTCGGCGAAACACGGATCGACAATCATCGGCACGAATCACAAGGCGCCGCCGGACTGGGCCGCATTCGCGAACGGCTGTTGTATTCGCTATTTCGATTACAACGATACTTATCTTTCGAAAGAGCCGGCCCATCCGAGCGATAATATTTCCGCAGCGCTGTCTGTGGCGGAAAGCGTGGGCGCAAGCGGCCGCGAATTGATTGCCGCGATCGCGCTTGCGTACGAAGTGCAATGCAGACTTTGCGATGCCGCGAGTATTCGCGCGCGCGGCTGGGACCATGTGACGTACGGCGCGTTCTCCACAGCGCTTGCGTGCGCGCGCTTAATGAAACTTGATCCGCAAAAGACGCGACACGCGGTGAATATTGCTGGAGTCGCGTGCGCGGCGATGCGTCAGTCCCGTGCAGGCGAACTCTCGCATTGGAAAGGGGTTGCATTCGCTGACGCAGCACGGCGCGGCGTTTATTCGGCGTTGCTTGCCCGATCGGGAATGACCGGGCCTGCCCCCATTTTCGAGGGACAAATGGCGTTCGAGAAACAACTCGGGGTTTCGCTCGGGAACGTCGGAGAAAAATTCAAGGGCGCGCCGGAAATGATTTTGAATACGAGCATCAAGTTTTGGCCGGCCGAATATCACAGCCAGAGCGCAATTGAGGCGGCGCTCTCATTGCGAAAGGAAATTGGCGATCCTGCAAAGGTAAAATCAATGACGATCGAAAGCCATGACGCCTCGGTGGACATCATCGGCAGCGAGCCAGAGAAATGGAAACCGGCAACACGCGAAACGGCAGACCACAGCTTGCCTTACATTACGGCGATCGCGCTGATCGACGGCGAAGTAACCGACAAACAATTCGACCGCGAGCGCTTTAGTCATCCAAACGTGTGGAAATTTTTGGAGAACGTGAAGGTGGAACGCAATTCGGAGTTGAGCTCGATGTATCCCGGCGCGGTCGCGAACATCGTACATGTAGATCTTGCGGATGGCCGGCGATTGACCAGGAGAGTCGATTATCCGCTCGGGCACGCGAAAAACCGCCTCAAAGATTCGGAGGTGGAAGAGAAGTTTAGAGTCTTGGTTGAACCGATGCTTGGCAATGATCGCGCAGGAAAGATTATCGATGTTGCGTGGAAGTTGGACGAAGCGGCAAATGTTGATGAGCTGATGAAGGCCCTGGTGATGCCGGAGAAGTAAACAAGCGATATCTCGACCATTCGACTCCATTCAGGGCAAGACTTTCGCTCGACATGACAAAGAAAGGGAAAGCTGCACGATTACGCGCGTTAATCGCGGAAGATTGCGTGCTGCTGCCCGGTGTACCCAACGCTGCGATAGCGCGGTTGGTGGAACGCGCGGGGTTTGACGCCGTGTACATCAGCGGTGCGGGAATGGCGAACTCAACTGCTGGCGTGCCGGACATTGGATTGCTGTCGATGACGGAGGTCGTGAGGCTTGCCGGGTATATTGCGAATTCGGTAGCAATTCCGGCAATTGTCGATGCAGACACCGGTTTCGGCGGCGCGGAGAACGTCGCACGCACCATCTGTGAATTGGAGAAGGCAGGCTTGGCCGGATGTCACATCGAAGACCAGGAATTTCCCAAACGCTGTGGACATCTCGCAGGGAAATCAGTGGTCGATGTTGATGAGATGGTTGGAAGAATCAAAGCGGCGGTTCGTGCGCGCCGTGACGAAGACTTCATGATCATCGCCCGCACAGATGCTCGTGCGGTTGAAGATTTCGATCGTGCCGTGGAACGCTCCCGTCATTATCTCAAGGCGGGCGCGGATGCGATTTTCCCTGAAGCGTTGCAAAGCGCGGATGAATTCAAGGCGTTCGTCCGCGAGGTGAAAGCGCCGCTTCTCGCGAACATGACAGAGTTTGGCAAAAGTCCGCTGCTCAGTTTCGAAGAGCTTGCTGGTTTTGGATACAAAATGGTGATTTTCCCACAGAGCGCGTTTCGGGTATCAATGAAAGCGAGCGAGGAATTTCTGCGCGATCTGAAAAGGCAAGGGACGCAATCGGGTTGGATAAAGAAAATGCAAACGCGAGACCAGCTTTACAAGTTGCTCGGTTACGATCCGGCAGCGGAAAGTTGGAAGAGTGGATGTTGAATCTCAACTGGTTAAGTCCGATGAGTTGAACGATTGCGATTCGCAAGTAAAGAGAAACCAATGCCTACTGAAAAGAAACCAGAATACAGCCCGGGATTAGCGGGCGTGATCGCAGGCGAGACGGCCATTTGCTGGGTCGATCCCAATGCGGGGCTGATGTACCGCGGCTATGACATTCATGAAATGGCGCAGAAGGCGAGTTTTGAAGAAGTCGCTTACCTCCTGCTGAATGGCGAGTTGCCCAATGGGAAACAATTGGTGGAGTTTACACAACAAATCGCCGCGGAGCGCGCGCTGCCGGCTCCGGTGATCGAAATGCTCCGGCTTCTCCCCAGCAAGACGCACCCGATGGACATGTTGCGCACCGGCGTCTCGATGCTGAGCGCCTTTGATAAGGACCTAAGCGACAACTCACACGACGCTAACATCCGCAAGTCCATCCGCCTGATTGCGCGCGTTTCCACCTTAATTACCGACGGCTGGCGCATTTCCCATGGAGAACAACCGTTGCCGGAGAGGCCTGATCTCACTCAAGCCGGCAATTTCTTTTATAAGTTAGAGGGCAAAGTTCCGCAGGATTGGCAAATCCGAATGCTGGACACGATTTTCAATCTTTACGCCGATCACGAGTTTAACGCGTCCACTTTTGCCGCGCGCGTGACCGCTTCAACACTCGCGGGAATGTACGCGGCAGTGACCTCGGCAGTCGCGACCCTCAAAGGTCCGCTGCACGGCGGCGCGAATGAGGAATCGATGAAGATGCTTGAGGAAATCGGGACTCCGGATCGCGCGGAAAGCTGGCTGATGAAAAAGCTGGGGACGAAAGAGAAGATCATGGGATTCGGCCATCGCGTTTACAAAGAGGGCGACTCACGTGTGCCGGTGATGCGAGAGATCGCGCGGGACTTGGGCAAGCGTACAGGAAAAGAAAACTGGGTTCCAATTTGCGAGAAACTCGAAGAAGTCATGGATCGCGAAAAACATCTTTGCGCCAATGTGGATCTTTATGCGGCTCCGGTGTTTTGGATGCTAGGGTTCCCACCGGAGTTAAACACGCCTCTGTTCGCCGCGTCGCGGGTGGCCGGCTGGTGCGCGCATGTGACCGAGCAACACGATCATAATCGTCTGATCAGGCCGCGCTCACTCTACGTTGGGCATGAATTGCGTCCCTATCCAGACTCGTCTGCACGCGGGGGATAAACCGACAGATTGAGTCGCAAAGCGGAAAAATACTGCGCCTTCGGCGATTGGGCTTGGCATCGTCCTCGGAGAAGCCGATCCACCTTTGCGAATTCGCAGGTGGAACGCGTTGTCCTCAACGCGTTGGCAGAAAAACCGCGGCTGTGCCGCCTGACTAATTTCCACGATGAATGACAAGTCGCTCCAGGAAAAGTACGCACCGAACAATGCATGCTGGGGCTGTGGCCCTGCGAATCCGGACGGACTACATATCCGGAGCTTCCCAAAAAATGGCGAAGTTGTCGCGGAATGGAAACCGGAGAAAAAATATGAAGCTTTTGAGGGAGTACTGAATGGTGGCGTCATCGGCACGTTGCTCGATTGCCATTGCAATTGGACGGCCGCCTATCATCTGATGAAGCATGCAAAAGAGGATCACCCGCCGTGCACTGTCACGGCGGAGTATGCAATCAAATTGCTCCGGCCAACGCCGACGAATGATTCGGTGTTTCTTTCCGCTAAGGTTGTCGATCTGACTAACGACCGCGCGACCATTGAAGGAACACTCACCGCGGGTGGAAAAGTTTGCGCAACCTGTCGGGGAGTTTTTGTTGCAGTGAAAGAAGGCCATCCTGCTTATCATCGATGGTAAGAAGTTTTCTCTTGTTAACCTTCCTTGCGGCAAGCGCAGTAGCCGGGGAAAATGACGCGGCAACCCGGATTGCGGCGGTAGAGGCGCGAATCGGCGGCAGAATCGGTGTGGCCGCGCTGGACACCGGCAACACCAAACATGTTGAACATCGCGCGGACGAGCGATTCCCGATGTGCAGCACGTTCAAATTTCTCGCGGCTGCGGCCGTAATGAAGCGCGTCGATGAGAAAAAGGAGAAACTGGAGCGGTTCGTGCCTTATGGCGCAAAGGAGATCCTGGAATATGCGCCGGTGACAAAAGAACATCTCAAAGATGGCGGTATGACCTTGGGCGCGCTGTGCGCGGCCGCGATCGAACAGAGCGACAATACGGCCGGCAATCTCCTCTTGGATGCCATTGGCGGGCCTAGCGGCCTGACGAATTTCGTACGCAGCCTCGGCGATCGAGTGACGCGCCTCGATCGGATTGAGCCGGAATTGAACAGCGCCATTCCTGGCGACGAACGCGATACAACAACGCCTGCGGCGATTTGTTCGGACATCCAAAGGCTGTTGCTCGGCGACGCTTTATCAGAAGCATCGCGCCGCCAGCTCGAGGACTGGTTACAGCGCAATGAAACCGGAGGGCCAATGATTCGTGCCGGCGTTCCGAAAAACTGGATTCTTGGCGACAAGACCGGGCGCGGGTCAAACGGAGCGACGAATGATATTGCCATCATGCGTCCGCCTGATCGCGCGCCGATTCTGCTGGCCATTTACTCTGTAGGATCCACAGCGACGCCGACCGATCGGGCGGCAGCCGTCGCCGAGGTGGCGGAATCATTTGTGTCTGCTGCCCAGAACATTGCCACGGCCACATCCGACTACCAGACCACATTCCACCTTTTCGACTATGACGCGAAGGCGCCGCTCGATATACATGACAAGATCATCGAAGAATTCGACGGAGGCAATCTTCACGACATAACTTACGTCAGTCCGAAAGGTGGACCGGTCGCGGCGTATTTGGTTGTTCCGAAGGGCAAAGGACCGTTCGCAGCTGTTCTTTTTGGTCATTGGGGGAATGGCACACGCACAGAATTTATTCCTGAAGCCAAGCTCTACGCGAGAGCGGGCGCGGTATCACTCCTCCCCGATTATCCATGGGATCGCCCGCAACCGTGGCATAAAACCCCTAATCATTACGATAAACCGGAACTGGACCGTGAGATCGAAATTCAGGCAGTTCTAGAGCTTCGTCGCGGGATCGATTTGCTGCTTGCTCGCCCTGACGTCGATCCTAAGCGGCTAGCCTACGTCGGGCACAGTTACGGGGCGCAATGGGGCTCAATTTTATCTGCCGTAGATAAGCGCATGAAAACGTCAGTGCTCATGGCGGGTGTCGCAGAGATTGGTGACATCTTTCTGCGAGGTAACGATCCCGGTATAATCGAACTCAGAAAGAGCCGGCCTCCCGGTCAGTTTGAGCGATATGCACAGATCGCCGGCGAGATCGATGCCCTTCATTTCGTTGGTCACGCGGCGCCCATTCCTCTTCTGTTTCAATTCGCCAACTTCGAACAGCTTTTCGATAAGACTTCCATGGAGCACTACGCTACGACTGCAACTGATCCGAAAAAGGTGCTGTACTACGACGCAGGGCACGATCTGAATGATCCCCAAGCACTGCAAGACCGCTACGATTGGCTCGCGAAATATATCGATCTGCGCCGACTGCCGATTGTTTCCAGTTCGGCGCCGCAAGTGCAGGCGCCCTGAGAATTCGACGCCTGAATTTCGTCGATGCGCAATTTGCAGGGGCGCGCTCAGTTTGCGTTATGAAAACATCAACCTTTCGTATTGTTCCGCTTCCCACCGAAGTCGCCGAGGAGGCTCGGCACGTAGCAGAGTCTGGCGCCGCGGACCACGCTCTGATCAAAGTGGATTCTTCGACTGGTTATCCATGCCGGCACTGTCTGCGCTGGGCACAACCTGGCGAGCGTGTGATTCTATTTCCCTACACTTCGATTCCCGCAGGTCATCCGTATTCTGAGATCGGTCCGATCTTCGTTCATGCTGAGCCGTGCAAACGGTACAGCGCCACTTGCGAATATCCGGCAGATTTTCGCAATGGCCGCGTGCTCCGCGCTTATGACGCAAATTACAATATGATCGATGCCGAGGTTGTGAACGGACGCGAACCGGAAGAAGTAATTGAGAAGTTGTTCCAAATTTCGAAGACAGCCTTCGTGGATGCGCGCAGCGTGAGTCGAGGCTGTTTCACTTTTCGCATTCAGCGCGGTTGAGGATTAGTGCAAATTCGCTGCTCGAATTTCGTCGATGCGTCAATGCACACGAGCCCTTAATTTGTTAACATGAAAACAATGGAACTTCTTCCTCCGACCGAAACGATGTATCGCGCATTGGTGAATCGCGATTCGAGTTTTGAAGGCATATTTTTTGTCGGGGTGCGTACCACGGGAATTTTCTGCCGTCCGACCTGCTCGGCGAAAAAGCCGGCGCGTGAGAATGTCGATTTCTTCGCGAGATCGAGTGAAGCACTGGAAAGCGGTTATCGTCCCTGCTTGCGCTGCCATCCAATGGATCCGAATCAACGTGCGCCCAAATTGATCGAACGCCTCCGAATCGAAGTCGAACGCGCCCCGGGCGGACGCCTCACTGACAAGGAATTGACGGGGTTGGCGATCGATCCCTCGACCGCGCGACGTCAATTCAAACGCCACTACGGGATGACGTTTCAAGCTTATCATCGCGCGCGCCGGATGGGTCTCGCCTTGAGCCAGGTGCGGCAGGGCGGCCGCGTAGATGAGGCACGCAATGGCAGCGGTTTTGAATCTGAGAGCGGTTTCCGGGAAGCGTTTACGAAAATTTTTGGCGATCCTCCGACGAATGCGAAGGCGAGCGCACCTGTTTTTGCGGAGCGAATCGATACGCCGCTCGGAGCGATGATCGCCGTCGCTGATGACGAAGGTTTGCGAATGCTTGAGTTTTTCGATCGCCGCGCGACCGAACGTGAGTTGTCGGTGTTGCGAAAACGACTACGAACAAATGTAGTGCCGGGAAAACATCGGCATCTGGAAGCAGTCCGTTCGCAATTGGCCGATTACTTCTCCGGCAAAAACCTCAAGTTCAATATTCCACTGGCGCCGGTTGGTTCGCAGTTTCAACTGCGGGCCTGGAAAATTTTGCGGTCGATTCCTGCAAGCGAAACACGCTCGTATTCCTGGATGGCGAAACGCCTGGGAGATGAAAACGCGCGCAGGGCTGTCGGCCGTGCGAACGGCACAAACATGATCTGCATTATCATTCCGTGTCACCGTGTGATCCGGGCTGACGGCACGTTGTGTGGATACGGCGGCGGGTTGTGGCGCAAGAAATGGTTGCTAGACCATGAGCGTCGCTACGCGACGAAGTGATTAGTGAACTGTAATCAGTAATCGGTTCATACCAGCATTGGTCGCCATATTCTGAGCACCGATCACTGATTACTATCACTTCCAAAAACGCGTGATGTCGATACCCAAAGTCCTAGCTGGTGTTGCCTTTAACGTCGCGTTTTACGCTCTCCTTCTTTTTGTGCCGGCTGGCACGTTGCACTGGTGGCGCGCATGGGTGTTTCTCGTTGTTACCGTCGCCGTGATGGTCGTGGCTATCCTCACCATTTTGCCCGATAACTCTGGCTTGTTCTCCGAGCGTGCCAGAGGAGTCGTTCAAAAAGGACAACCGCTTTGGGACCGGGTTCTGGTAATCTTGCCCGTCGTTTCATTCGTTGGGCAGATCGTTTTTATTCCGTTAGATGTGTTCCGGTTCCACCTTGCACCAAAACCCAGCGGGCTCGTTTCATGTCTCGGCCTTGCACTTTACGTCGCGGGCTGGTGGATCATGACACTTGCAATGAAAGTCAACCACTTTGCCGTGCCAGTCGTTAGGTTGCAGGAAGAAAGACACCAGCGAGTTATCGACACCGGTGTCTATGCCGTGGTGCGGCATCCGATGTATGCCGGGTTTGCACCGATGGCCGTCGGCCCCGCGCTGTGGCTGGGATCATATGTTGCGGCTTTGCTGGCAATCGTTCCCATCGCGGTGCTGGCTGTGCGCAGCGTATTAGAGGAACGATTTTTGAAGCGGGAACTGAAAGGCTACCACGCCTACAGGGAAAAAGTCCGTTACCGGTTGATCCCTTTTGTCTGGTAACCGCTCTTCCGAACCCTCCTCCGGTTACGGGAGTGCGGAGCGACTTAGCCAGTTATTCGGCGCCCGGGAGCGGTCGACGTGGTGATGGCAATTCGTTAGTGCGGCAACTAGTATTTTCCAACCGCGATCAACGAATCGGAGCATCCCGCTTTGTACGCAATCGCCTTTAAGGTCCTTCCGAACACGAGAGGGCCGGGGACGGACCCGCTCTGCGCTGCTATTGGCGTGCCGTGACCTGACGTTCCGCCAGTCGGTGTAGAACCGTTGAGCGTGTAGCGCAAAGAAGCCCCCATTGTTGCCGTCTTTATTATGACAATAGCCGCCGGACCGCTCGCGGGAGTCAGCGTCGGCTTCTCGCACACGCACTGCGTGCCTGCCGTGTTTGCGCAAGCTTGTAGAATCGTCACTGCAATGATCGCGGCTATTACGTCGAGCGAAAGAGTGATTTTCTTCATAACGCCGCCCAGAGTGGTATTTTTAGGCCTTTTTCGTCAAGCTTGCTGTTCCGCCGATTATTATTTCGCTGCGCCCGATGCGAGCACGTGGAAACGCGGATCGTTCCGCAACAGATCGAACATCGGATCGAGCCGGAGCAGCGCCGGAGTAAGCGGCACGTTTTGAGCTAGTGCGCCATCGTACGGTATCGCGAGTAGCTTCTGTAAAGCAGCGATGCCACGGTCTGGCTCCCCCATCTGCGCCGCCACTCGGGCAAGGATCTCAATCGGAATGGGACCAGCCACCGCGTCTTTCTCGATCGGGATCGCGGCCATGGCCTGCTCGATGAATTTGAACGCGGCGGCTTTGTCACCAAGACCCATGCTGACCAGCGCGAGATCTCCAATCAGGCTAAAATTCTCGGGCTGTTCTTTGAGGAAAGGCTCCAGTTCGCTGCGCGCCTGACTCCAACTTGCTTGGGCAGCGGCATGATCGCCGGCGACTTCCTGCGCCCATCCTAAATAAAAGCGCAGTTCGCCAGTGATATAACCCAACGCTGGATCAGGCTTCGCCAATGTTTCCTTTAGCCGAGGGATGATTTGTCCAGGACGGCGCTCCAGGATCGCTTGGTAAACTTGTGTTTCCAGCGCTTGGGGGTCATCGGCCGGCGGGTGGATCGACGCGAGGAGCGCGGACGCCCGTGGCAGATCGCCCTCAGCTTGTGCAATAGCTGCCTTTGCCGCGAGCGTATCGACGTCGCCCGGCATGATGTCGAGAACCTGGTCAAACTTTCGCAGCGCTTCGGGGAAACGACGGAGCTCGATGCAGCATTGTGCATACTGTCCGAGCAGATTAACGTTGCGGGGGTCGAGCCGCTCGGCTTCCTGAAAATACGCCATGCTTTGGTCCCAGTGGCCTCGCCTCCGCGCGACAGAAGCCAGCAACACAGAAATCTGGCTGCTGTTCGGCAAGAACTGACGTGCCTGTTCAAAGTAACGTACGGCTGTGTCGTAATCCTTTAGACAGGCGTAGTAGTAATTTCCGGTAGCAAGCAGCGCCTCGCCAAGATCGGGCTGAAGAGCGAGCGCAGTTTCGGCCGCGTGTCGTGTTTCTTCACAAAGCGCGACGGTAGGTTGAAGACTCTGTGTGATGTAGCCACGAGCGTCCGCAATTGACAGTAGCGCCCAACCCAGAGCGAACTTCGGATCCAACCGCACCGCTTCTCTCAAGTATTTCTGCGCGCCAAGGGCGTTGGCGGGTGTGTATGCCGTTTTCACGTTATAGGCCAGACCACGTAAGTAGGCATCGTAAGCGTCAGGATTGTCTGTGGGTTTAGCGGCGATGACTTGCTCTTCCCGACCAGTCAAATGCACGCGCAATTGCTCGGCTATGGCTTTAGCCACTTCACTTTCGACCGACAAGAGGTCAGTCAATTTTCGATCAAAGGTATCGGCCCAAAGATGGGAATCATTGGCTGCTTTGATGAGCTGCACGTTCACGCGCACAACGTCGCCGCTCTTTTGAACCCTTCCCTCCAAGATGTGCGCAACACCAAGCTGCCTGGCAATCTCAGGCACGTTTTCCGGCGTACTTTTATAATGCTGCGTGGATGTCCGAGAAATGACCTTCAGATCGGCGATCTTTGATAAGCGCGTCAGAATCTCATCCTGAATGCCCTCGGCAAAGTAGGCGTTGGCTTTGTCTTCACTCAGGTTTTCAAATGGGAGCACCGCAATGCTTTTCTGGGAGATCGATTCACCAGTTTGCCTGTAGAACGGGAGTCGCCCAACGATCAGCATTGCGATAACCAGCAGCAACACCCCAATGATAATGAAGTCGAGGATCCGCCCGGTGGCGCGCTGAACCGATCTCGCGTGTACTGGATCGAGATCTTCCGTCCGCACGATTCCTTCGGGGGTGAATTCGTAGATCCAGGCAAGGAGCATCGCGATCGGAAATCCGACCGCGAGCGCAATGACTACAAAACGCACTGCTGAATTCGGAATTTCAAAAAACGGAAAGACCTGCGTAGTGAGCTGCGTGAGGAACCATGCAGCGACTCCGTAAGCGACCGCTGCGCGGTAAACGTTGCGCCGCTTCAGCTCAACCAAAAAGTTTGTTGGATTCACTCTGTGCGCTTTGATTAAGCGCTCGTCCTGGCGGCATTCTACCTTGATGCGCATAACTTGAAAAGCGCGTGCAGGGTCTCACACTTGAAGGCGTCAAGCCTCGCGCGACGGTGTGAGGAGTGTTAAATTAGCGGGGCAAACCGGCGCGCCCGGGGTGACTCGAACACCCGACCCACGGATTAGAAATCCGTTGCTCTCTCCAACTGAGCTACGGGCGCTACCATACGAAAGCTCTTTTCAGCGGGTTGATCAAGAGTTCGTTATCTCCGATGTCGTGCACCGCGCTGCGAAAAAGACTAAGATTTCACGGTCTTTTTCTACGGCATGAGAAATGGTTAGGACTCCCCGGGGGCCGGGTCGTCACGACCAACGCCGGCCATTCTTAAACCGATAACGGTCCTCAGAAATTTTCGACAAAGACGTCCTGGCAGTGGGATCAGACCCATTAGGCAAGGCAACGCCTGTTGCGCTGCGTGTCGAACTGAGTGTAGCGCACTCAATGCGCGCCGCCGAAATACCGCCGCCGATCACCACACCCGACAAAGTCGAATCGAGCCTCGGCACGTTGCAAGATAAGGACGGCGCGCAATGGTCGCCGCTTTACTGTGCTGGGAGGCGACAGATTAACTGCATTTGTCACGCAAGAAATCGCATTGACACTCTGTGTCTCCGTTTGCCAGAGTCGCGCTGGCGTTAAGTCCGTTAGGTGTATCGCCTCTGGAGCCCTCCTGACTTCTTTTCGCAAGGGGTTAACCTTGAAAAAACGGCTCGTTCATACAAACACTAACAACACATGCGAACAATTAATCGGGTTATTTACCTGACACTTCCACTTGTTATACTCGCGTCATTCGCACTCCTGTCACGGGTGCAAGCTGTCAGCCCGACGCCAGAACCAAGACCTACTCCGACGCCGCGTCCGCGGCCGACGCCATATCCGCGGCCGACACCAGAATCGTGCTATCCTATTCCAGCAGAAGGGTGCGACCCGATTACGACCGGCAACTTCAACACCAGTGTTGGCGGCGCAGCGCTGGCGCTCAACAATGCGAATTCTACTTATAACTTTAACAATTCTAAATTTCATGGGTGGTGGCGTAATACGATGATTGGACAAATGAGTGGGTTTTATGCAGGCGGACCTTCTTCGGCACTACAAGATCAGTACATCTACATTGATACTTCCGGCTATCCTGTGAAAATCCGCACTACTTATGGAACGGATAGCTTTCCCAGATTGGAGCCCGATGTGTTTGATTCTCGTCCAGTTCCGCTTCCGTGCGTACCTGGTGTTCCTACCGCTAATTCTTATTTCTATAAAGGCCCCAACGAATTGGTAAACGGTTATAATCCTCCGTTCGAGGGCTCTTTTGACCCGCTTTTATCACTTATTAATGGCGACACCTTAAAGCTAATCGATGATCAAACGATCAGCGCATTTAAGTACTACAATTATCACTATTCCGGACAAACGACTTTGGCAGGTCTAGCCATTTTCAAAAAAATGGAGCATCCGCCAATAGATACAAGCGGACTAGACTGGAATGATCCGGTTAACTTGTTTAAATATTATGCCTCTGCCAATGCGTTCGCGAATTTATCGACGAGTCAGCGCACAGGGGCTCTAAATTATGTAGGACCGAAGGTTGCCCGGGAAATAACAAGCCAATTTTTGAATGGAACATTTAGGAAGACAACTCCGCTAAGAAAAATCCGGATCACTCATACTGCTTACTACGCAACGATCGGGATACCAAACGATACTTGGACCACGATCTATACCGGAAACCCTGAGATCGACGAGGGAATCTTTAGTTATGTGACTCCTGGATCGAACGTGACAATAGAAGGTGCAACTGGCGCCTTATCTATTCTCAACGGAACTTATCGTAATGGAATAGGGTTACTCAATGCAGGAGCTAACCTCGGCCTCAAAAGTAGCTTTGTCGATAAGGGACCCCATGGAAGTTATAATGATCTTTTCAACAGCTTTCTATTGACTTTAGATACATCAAGCCTGCAATCGCTGGCTGATCCTGCCACTGGATGGATTAACCTTCCTCCTGGTATCACTGTCACTGTCAATCATTCGATATCACCTACCTCTACGTACAATGAGTTTTGTGCCGCCTCTGCCGCATGGTTCTATGCGGTCTTTGGGACAGCAACCCATGTTGAAAGAAATATCTATACCCGACCGGGAAGCTGCCGTTTGATCGACACCTTTGGTAATCTGCAAACCGCCCTCAAAAACGGGTCTGCCAATGGCTCATTTGGAGACAGCGTAAGACTCGGACAACCTTATGTGAATTGGTACTACCATAATTTCTATGACTACAGGAACGTGGTGTCCGGTCTGGGTCTAGAAAAAATTGGTGGGCTGCAAAACATGGTTAACTGTCCTTACCCAGTTAATTACTATAACCCTCTATTTCAGTATGATGTCACCCTGGGTAATTATCTCGTTAACGTTCATAATCTAGTCTTTACAATTCGCGGCGTGCTTGAACCAGATCAACCAGACCCGACAGACGCTAGGATAGGCATTGGCTATCCATTCATTAGGGATCCTTCAGCTGGTAGAGCTCATTTTGAGGGTCTTGTCATCCCAGCGAACGTAGTTAATGGGGTTATCCAGCCCAATATCCCTCCTAACTATGCCTCTATGGGTTCATACCATAAGCAAGATGATACCCCTGATGACACCTTGAATTTAAATGCCTATTATTTCGGCCAAATTAATCCAATCCTCACAGGCGGAAAAATAATTGGCTATCTGTATAAAAGAGATTCCAGGTTTATGGATCCGCATACTTATATGGATAGCCGTGGCGTCTATGCTCCAGAGAATCCAAACACATCACAAAACCCTCGGATTTTCCGCGAATCCCTGTCGACCGTCTATAGTAAAATGATGGAGTGGTTCAATTCGATCGGCTCTGAAGCAATCATTATCGATGAGGTTGGTAATTTAGGAGGGGAACCTGATGTCTTATCGATTGCGGAGTTTATGGGCTCGAATCGACAACTCTATTTTACGTACAATGTTTTTAAGGATCCGCAAAGGGAGCCTCAAAATTATCTTACGTCAGATACGGTCGCTCAAGCGGCTAGACATTTTCAAGGTTCGCAATACCTCGATGTCTCATTGAATGAAAAGCTCTACCCTGGTTCTGTCTTTAAAGGAACAAAGGTGGTTTTTGTAACAGATATCTTTTCGAGAAGTGCAGGAGACATTGCGCCAAATTACTTTATTGGTGAAGGCGAACATCCAGGAGACCTGGGTAACGGTACTCAAGCTTCGATTGTTGGCTGTTTGGACGGACGGGAATTTGGCTTTATATCCGTGTTCAATAGTTTTCCTTCAAATACCAATCCAACAAGTGCTTCGAAAGACCTTGTTAATGAGAAAGGATGTCCAGTTTCCCCTTTGACCTTCAATATAGATTGGGGAGGATATTTCTTACGCTACTCAGATAAACAACTCTCCATGCTCAGACAGAATAGACAGATTGAACCTGTCCGGACACCCTATTCAGGAACCAGTGGTTCGAATGCCCTTCCAATCAGCTTCGAACAAACAGTATTCCCAGATTTTGGATTTACGCCAATGACCAGGCCCTTCATTCCTGGTTGGAAAACCCTCCATCCAAAACCACCGACCCCTTCCGATCCTACCACATGGACCTACCTCTATCTGGATGCAGCCATCTTACATGCCCTTAACTAAGGTATCAGGAGCGAATTAGTTCCCTGTGATAGTGCTTATGTGCGGGTATGCTGTGTGTTGAGCGGCGGATATACATGGCGATTGAAATCATTATTTCCTTCCGGTGCATGCGTTTTCTTCTTGTTGTAACTCTTATTAACTTCTTTCAGTTGGTCGTCGCTGCGGCTGCGGAAGCTAGCAGCTCTGGCGGCCTGGTCGACATCGGCGGCCGCAAGATATATCTCGAATGCCGCGGCACCGGTTCTCCTACAGTGGTGCTGATATCCGGAACGCGAGGTGCTCACGACGACTGGACCGATCTGATTGATCCCAAAAATCCGAATAGCGCGCCGAAACCTGGTGAGCCGGCTGTGTTCCCGCAGGTTAGCAAGTTCACCCGGGTGTGTCCTACGACCGGCCCGGAACCCCGGTTGGTGAGAAGCCTAGCCGCAGCGACCCGGTGCCGCAGCCGACTACACCGAAGGAAGCGGTTGCCGATTTGCATGCTCTGCTAAGCGCTGCGGGTGAGACGGGTCCTTACGTGCTAGTCGGACACTCTTATGGCGGTTTGGTCGTCAAGCTTTATGCGAGGACCTACCCGAAAGATGTAGCTGGTCTCGTCCTCGTCGACGCTCTCAGCGAAGGGCTCCAGGATGCATTGACACCGGAACAATGGACGATACAGCGCATGTTTTGCACTCTCGCCAACAGTCAAAGCGGTCAGTCCACCACCGGACGGAG
>Ga0209687_1000290_pt1 | contig 17376 bp, 17 predicted proteins | sample GraSoiAngelo_136_FD_185893 | JGI IMG/M metagenome (GOLD analysis project Ga0209687, IMG submission 185893) | Grasslands soil microbial communities from the Angelo Coastal Reserve, California, USA - 14_0929_09_20cm (SPAdes) (version 2) | ecosystem: Environmental > Terrestrial > Soil > Grasslands ...
TTCCGGCACCGGGTCGTCTACCGACAGGATCATCACGGCGTCCCCCCGCGGGCGATCGCGACCGACCTGCATGCTGGCGATGTTGATGTTCTTCTCACCCAGTAGCGTCCCGATCGCGCCGATGATGCCCGGTCGATCGGCATGCCAGCTCATAAGGAACGTCCCCTGCGGAACCAGGTCGATGCGGAAGTCGTTGAACTGGACGATATGCGGCTCGTTGAGCAAGAGGGTCCCCCCGATTCGAGTCGGTCCGTGTTCGCCCGAGGCCTGGAGCGTGATCAGGTTGGCGAACTCGCTAGCTCGTGATCCCCGTTGCTCGACGACGGTGATGCCATGCGCCGCGGCAACGGTTCGCGCATTCACCGGATTCACCCGTTCGGCGCTGAAACGGCTTAGAAACGCGGTGAGCATGGCGGCGGTCAGCAGCGAGCAATCGTAATCGCCGATTTCACCGGCGTATTCGACCAGCAGTCGAGTCGCCGGCTGCCGGCCAACCTGGCCGTAGAAGCGGCCGATGCCCTCGGCGAGCGGCAGGAACGGACGGAGAAATGCCATGGCTTCCGGTAGAGCAACCGGAGCATTGAGAGCAAACCGCGGCAGCCCCCCGTCGAGCACGACGATCACCTGGTCGGCAATCTCGAGGGCAACGCTGATCTGCGCCTCTTCGGTCGAGGCGCCCAGGTGCGGCGTCGTAACCACCTGAGGCATCGAGAGAAGCGGATTCTCGCCAGGCGGTTCCTGCTCGAAGACATCGAGGGCGGCGCCGGCGACGTGGCCATCCTGCAGCGCTGTCCAGAGCGCCGCCTCATCGACGATCCCGCCCCGGGCGACATTGAGCAGGCGGACTCCTGGTTTGGTCAAGGCCAGGGCTCGTGCATCGATAAGGTGGTGCGTTTCTGGCGTCAACGGCACGTGCAGCGTGATGATGTCGGCCTCCTGCAGCAGCTTCTCTAGGGGCACGAGTCCTACGTTCAATCGAGCTGCGCGCTCCTCGGAGGCGACCGGATCGCTGGCGATCACCCGCATCCCGAACGCTTGCGCCCGATGGGCAACCTCACGGCCGATGCTGCCAAGTCCGACCACGCCCAGCACCTTCTCGCGGAGCTCCGTGCCGAGGAAACGCGATCGTTCCCAGCGTCCGGCTTTGACCGCCTGGTCCGCCTGCGGAATATGGCGCGATAGGGCGAGGAGCATGCCCATGGTGTGCTCGGCTGCCGCAATCGTGTTCCCGGAAGGGGCGTTGACCACCAGGATGCCGGCTCGCGTCGCCGCCTCGACATCGATGTTGTCAACCCCGGCGCCCGCACGTCCGATGACCTTTAGACGCTGGCCGGCCTGGATGATCCGTTCGTCGACGCGGGTCTCGCTCCGAACGACGAGGGCGTCATAGTCAGGGATCGCCTCGATCAACGCCGCAGGGCTTTGCTTCAGCTTGACGTCGACCTCCGCATGCTGCTGAAGCCGGTTGATGCCGGCGGCCGCTATTGGATCGGCGACCAGCACGCGGGTCACAGGGTCAGGCAACGAGGCTGGGTTCAGACGACTGCAGCGCGCGTTGTGCCGCCGTTAGGGCAGCGCCGGGCTTGATCGCGACACCGTTTTTGTGAAGTCCGCGCTCGAGCGCCTCCACGGTCGCGATGACATCGGCGTCATAGACCGACCCGAGATGCCCGATCCGGAAGATCTTTCCCGCCACCTTCCCCTGGCCTTCGCCAAGCACCAGTCCCAGATCTCGCCAAACCTTGAAGACGGCTTCCGAATTACCCCAGAGTTCCTCGGGCAAATAGACGGCCGTGACGGTATGCGAAGCCACCTCCGGATCGGCGAGCAAACGCAACCCGAGTGCGGTGGCCGCGGCCCGGAATGCGGAGGCGATCCGGCGATGCCGCTGGAAGACGGCCTCCAGGCCTTCCTCGCGCATCATGGTGAGCGCCTCACGCAGCCCGAACATAATGCCCAGCGCCGGGGTTGTAAACGTCATTCCCTTCGCCTGCATGGCCCGGGCGCGTTCCCAATCGAAGTAGAACCGTGGAGCGGTCGCCCGCTTCTGGCGCTCCCATGCGGCCGGACTGACGCTGAGCATCGTCAGGCCGGGCGGCAGCATCCATCCTTTCTGCGACGCGGTCACCGCGACATCGACGCCCCAGCGGTCCACGGGTAGGTCGATCGACCCGATCGAGCTCACACCGTCGACCACGAGCAGCCGGTTGTGGCGCTTGACCACGCCGGCCAGGGCCTCCAGCGGGTTGGTCACGCCAGTCGAGGTCTCGTTGTGGGTAATCAGCACAGTCGCGATCTCGGCATTGCGACTGAGCAGGTCATCGAGGTCTTTCGGGTCCGCCGCCTCACCCCAGGGAAGCGTGTACCGAGCAACGTCCGCGCCAAAGGCGGCGGCGAGATCGGCGAACCGGTCGCCGAAGGCGCCGATGGTGACGGCGAGGACACGGTCGCCGGGCGAGATCACGTTGGCGACCGCGCTTTCGAGGCCGCCGGTGCCGCTGGCCGGGAATATCAGCATGTCATGCTTGGTTTGGAACGCCCACTTGAGCCCGCTCTCGAGCTCCGGGAGCAGCGCCTTGAACTCGGGACCGCGATGGTTGATCATGGGCGCGTCCATCGCCCGCTGCACGCGAGCGGGAACCGGGGTGGGACCTGGAATGCGGAGCTGGGGACTCTGAGCCATGCGCCCTAGCTTAGCGCCAGAACGCCGCCGGTAAGCTCATCAATATCGTCGCGATGTGGAACGGCGCCGGCGGTAATTGCGGCGGCGATATGCCGGCGGCAGAGGAGTGCGTGGCTGCCGCCGAACCGCGAATCGCATCACCAACCAGAGCAGCGCCAGGCCGCCGATGACGGCACCCCAGCGCGCCGCCGTTGCCGTCCGCTCGGCGTCCGCCGCCACGGCAGCCTGCGCCTGTCGCTGTGCGGCTAGCGATGCCTCCGCTCGCTGGATTTGAACGCTGGTGGCGTCGATCTGAGGATCCGATGCCAGTATCCCGGTGAAAACGCCCCTGGCAATGGCGTCGCGGAAAGCACTCTGCTGTAGCAGCGCGAACTCCCGCGAATTGGTCATATAAGCGGGCTCGACGGTGACGGTCGGAACGGTCGAGTGCACCCAGAGCTCCGGCTTGGCCGCCACGCCATCATCGAGGATTTGATAGGGCTTGAGGCTCTGCCCAAGCGCCTCGCCGACCGCCTGGGCGAAGGGCAGGCTATCCGGCCGGGGATAGAAGATCGTCTCGCCATTGATCGAGGCGTCTCCATCGAAGGCATTCACATGCAGGCTGATGAACATGCGAGCACCCGCGGCCTGCGCGATGGTCCAGCGTTGCGAGATCTCGACATATTGGTCGGTGGTTCGCGTCATCACGACCTTGACCCGTTCTTTCTGGAGGAGGGCGCGCAGCCGGAGAGCGAGGTCGAGCGTGATGTCTTTTTCCATGACGCCACCGACGACGACGCCCGGATCCCAGAGTTGGGTCGGGTCGCTGGTGGCGCTGCCACCATGCCCCGGGTCGATCGCCACGACGTAGGGAGCGGGCACGACGAAGGTCGGCTCTGAAGCCGCCGCCCGAGCCATTGGAAAGGACGTAAGCAAGACGACCCCGGTCGCGAGCACGACCGGAAGGCGCGGGAATCGCAACTAGCGGCGAGTATACGGTGCCGCCATAAGAAACTGGTTGGAACCAACCGCCGAGGTCAGTCGACCGGCTCGGCGGTCAGCACAACATGCGGCGCCTGCGTGGAGCCGTGGACCCGGACGGCTTTGGCCGGTACCTCGCCGACCACCGTCGTGCCCTTGCCTGGGGCGGAATGGATCACGAGCTTCCCTCCCAGGGCCTCGATCCGGTCAGTCATGTTCTGTAAGCCGGATCCGTGGCGAGCCCGCTTGGGGTCGAAGCCCTTGCCATCGTCTTCGATGGAAAATCCGAGGACTCCATCGCTGGCGACCAGCCGGATCCTGGCGCATGAGGCGTCAGCCGATTTCGCAATGTTCTGCAGGGCTTCGAGGCAGCAGAAGTAGACCGCCGATTCCGTTTCCGGCGGATAGCGATTGACTTCACCCGCCTCAACGGTGACCGGCACAGAGACTTTTCGCGCCTGGGCCTGCAGGGCAACGAACAGGCCTCCCTCAGCGAGGAGCGGCGGGTAAATCCCGCGGGCGAGTTCGCGCAGTGACTGCACGGCCTCATCGGTCTCCTCTTTGAGCTGGGCCAGCGCCTGTCGAAGTTTGGCTGGATCCCGATCGATCAACCGTTCGGCAAGACTCAGTTTCACCTTCAAGGCAACCAGCTGCTGCTGCGCGCCGTCATGGATATTGCGCTCCAGCCGGCGTCGCGCCTCGTCCTGGGCGCGCACGAGACGCTGGCGCGACTGGCGCAGGTCTTCGAGGCGGGCCATTAAGTCAGCCGTCAACTGGGAGTTACGCAAGACGAGGCCCGCCTGGGCGGCCACGTTCGTAATCAAGTTCGTCTCGGCAACCGTCAGCGCCTCACCTTTCTTTTGGACGGTGAAGGCGCCGAGGAGCTGTCCCTGATGACGGACGGGAACCGCCAGATCGGCACCCGGTATGCCTGGAAGCTCTTCGCTTTCGATCGTTATCGCGCTGAGCGGGTTCGTCGTCGGCACCGGCCAGCTGGCTGAGGCGAGAAGCTGATCTTCGACCTTGAGCCAAACGGTTGCGGTTCCTCCCGTCCCCTCCGCGAGGATCCGTACGGTTCGCGACAGGACGTCCTCGGTTCCAAACGACTCGATAAGCCGCGAGAACGACGATAGGACTTGATACGGTGTCGCGCGATTGCCATAGATCAACTGATTGGCGAGCCGCTGGAGTGCGCTTCGAGCCGGCTGAAACGCCACCGCGACCAGCCCGGTGGCCAGCAGCGAGAGAACCAGGCTGTGTTGCTGCGTTCCGATGAGGTTGCCGATGCCGACGACGACCCCGACGTAGACGACGGTAACGAAGACCGCGAGGGCCCCATAGGCGAGAGTGCGACTCACAATCCGGTCGATATCCCACAGCCGGTAACGGACGATACCGATGAAGAGGGCGATGGGAATGATCGCGAATACCAGCTGAAACACGCGGAAGAGCCCGACCGGCACCTCCTCGAAGGCGCGGCCCTGAAAACTTGGGACGACGAGGGCCTGCAGCTGCTGGGGATTGATGAGGAGGGCCAGCACCACGGCTGGCAAGAGCGCAAAGAAGAGCAGGCGAGCAAGCTGTCGCTCGTCAGGGTGCTTGGGCCAGCGCCAGCGGTAGCCCTGTGCGAGCACGCCGACCGCAGGCACCGCGAGCCCAAACAGACCGACAAGCGCCAAGCGCTGAGGCGTGGTTTGAAGGGCGTTCAGGACGAATGCGAGCACAAGCGTGACTGGCACATAGACGAGCGCCTGCGCCCACCCTGGCCAACGGGGCACGAGCTCGCCGTCGGGAAACGTCAGGAGCGCATACAAGTAGGCGAGCATCGCAACGAGCTCGAACCCGAAGTGCAAGAACGTTTGGCCGGTCAGCGGGACGAGCGCGTTGTACACGTTGAGCGCCTGCAGGTTGAAGATCCCAGCCGTTCCAACCATTCCGAGGGCCAGAAACCGGGCGGTTCGATTGTGCGGACGCAGGTAGACCAGGTAAAGACCGAGGACGATATTGAGCGCACCGAACCCGTAGTCGAGCGCAAGCTCCGCACTCGATTCGGTCAGATGGGACGCGTTTGCCATCGCCTGTGCGATCTGCTGCGGAAGTGTCTGTGCGTCGAAGCCGATGAGGTGCAGGTTGCTATGGAGCTCCGGCGAAACGTGCGCGATCGCCGCGGTGATGCCCAGGCCAAGAACCATCAGCGCATAGGCGGTATAGATCCCAAGGAACGCAAAAAAGAGCAGGTCGACCGCCATCCGCTGGCGATTCCGGTCGGTCACCTCAGTGGACGATTACCGTCCCAATCATGGCCGGGTGAATCAGGCACGCGTATTTGTAGGTACCCGGCTTGGTGAAGGTCAGACTGTACCCGATGTCCGCTCCGCCCCCACCGCCAAGTCCTGAGGAAAGGAAGTGCGAGCCATCGTAGCGGCCACCATCGGTGATCGAGGGAACGACCTCCTTCGGTGGCGGTCCGGGCCCATTCTGCTGTGACTGCGGCATTTTCGGACTGTTGACAGGCCCCACGGCTTGTGGATTCCAGATCACCTTGCCACTCTTATCGATGCTGAACTCGGGAAAATAGCTTGGAACGTCGAAGGCAATGTTGTGCTGGTCTGCAACTACGAGCCAGCGCAAGCTATCGTCCACCTTGATGTCGATCGTCTTCGGCAGGAATTCGTTGACCGAGCCATAGCCATGCGGGTCGTTCCCCTGCGGCGAGCCATAACCGGCGAACACGAACTTGTATGGGGCGATCAACTTCACGGGATAACGTCCCTTCTTGGCGTCGCTGAACGCGCTGACGAGCGGTTTCGCAAACTGATCGATTTGGGCCTGGGCTTGCTTATCGACCTCAGGCTGCGAAGGAATCGTGGAACCCTTAGTGACGACGGTCAGCGTGCCGTTCATGCCTGGACCGTGAAACAGGCAAATGAAGTGATAGGTGCCCGGCACTGCATTGCTCGCGATCGGCACCCGGAAGGTGTTGTCGCGTTCCGTTCCCTGGTAAGGGATGAACCCGCTGGAGTAGAAGGCCTGGCGCCCAGTGAACGCCGGTTGGGACCGCTTCGGGCATGGCGTGTTTGGGTCCGCTGGTGCGCTGCCGCTGTCGAGGTAACACGGCTGGGCGCCATTCTGGGCGACCTTGTTGTTCTGATCGACCATAAACGGGATGGCGCTGAAGGCCGCCTGGTCGACCTGGTTCAAGACGTCCTGCGGCGGCTGCTGATTCTTGTCGATGTAGTTCCATGCCGGCTGCCCGACCGTGTCGATGACTGAGGCAAACGTGACCGTATGCGCCTCCCCGTTCCAGGCTTGCTTGAAAACGGCGCTATCGCCCTGGCGAACTGTGAGGTGGTTGGGGAAGTAGCGGGCGAACATGTTGGCGAATTGGTCGTAGTGGTAATCGATGAGCACGGTCCGCTCGTTCTGATTGCTAGCCGCGCCAAAAAACGCACAGCCGGGCAGCAATAGGACGCAAACAACCGAAAGCGCGAGGCGGCGCACGACGCTAGGGTAGGAGAATGCCACCCTTGGCCGCCATCGCGCTAGCTTGCGGGGGCACAGGGTGCTAGCACCAGCGCGCTAGCGCTGGTCGGCCGTATAGGGCAGCAGGGCGACATGCCGAGCGCGCTTGAGGGCCACCGCGAGCCGCCGCTGATGCCGAGCACAGGTTCCGGTGACACGGCGGGGCAGGATCTTGCCTCGCTCGCTAACGAAGCGGCGGAGTCGCGAGACTTCCTTGTAGTCGATCAGGTGGATCTTTTCCGCACAGAAGTTACAGACCTTCTTGTGCGGCTTTCGGTCGCGCTTATCAGGTGCTGGCGGCATGGCTTACTTTGTGTGGCTCCTTAGAAGGGAATGTCATCCGGGTCCACGTCGCGGGCAGCATCCTCGGTTGCGGGCGACGGGGCGCCCACCGCCGCGCCGACCGGCGTTTCGCTGGCTGGCTGCGACTGGCTGCGCGGCTCGAGAAACTGGATCTCGGTGGCGTTGACCTCCGTCGTCTTGCGCTTCTGCCCATCCTGCCCCTCCCATGACCGTGTCTGGAGGCGGCCTTCGACGTACACGAGGCTGCCCTTATGCAGGTACTGCCCCGAGAGCTCCGCGAGTTTCCGGTTGCCGATGTTCCAGGCGACGACGTTGTGATAGTCGGTGTATTCCTTCTTTTCGCCGTCCGCGCTCTGGCCGTAGCGATTGGTGGCTATGGAAAAGCTGGTCACGGGCGACCCGCTCGGCGTATAGCGCATCTCCGGATCACGCGTCAGGCGACCGATAAGCATCACTTTGTTCAGGTTCATTTGTTCCCCTCATCTTGTCGAACCAGTAAATGCCGGAAGACGGTGTCGGAGATCTTCAAGACGCGCTCAACTTCGGTGACTTTTGCTTGATCAAGGTCGAACTCTTCGACGACGTAATAGCCCTCGCGCTGGTCTTTGACGCTATAGGCCAGGCGGCGCTTCCCCCAGGGGGTGACCTTCTTGATCTGACCACCATTGGTCTGAATCAGCTGGCTAACTCTCTCGATCTCTTGCTGGACCGCTTGATCATCAAGCTCCGGCTTGACGATGTACATGAGCTCGTAGGGCGACAACCGGTGACCTCCTTTCCCCTGGGATTTGCCCCGTTTATAGCCTGACGGCAGCAACGGAGCAGGAAAGCGGACGCTAGTCTACCAAAGCTCGGCGGCCGCGAAACAAAAAAGAGCGGCCGCCCGAAGGCGGCCGCTGCGGAGGGAAACCGAACGTTCCGTTTATTTCTTGACCTGTCCGCCCTGGATCTCGCCCGACCACTTTCCGGTCGGCGTTCCGCGCTCCTCGATGAACTCCTTGAAACGCTTGAGATCGTTCTCGACTCGGCCCGGTGTTGCCTGAACCAGCTTGTCGCCGATTTCGCCGGCGGCGCCAGCCGGTGGGTCGTAGTCCAGGATCAGCTTGACCTTCGTTTTGCCGTCGATCGGCTGGAACTCAACCATTCCGTCGTTCTTGTCGCCGGTCGTAGCCTTCCAGGCGATGACCTGATTGGGCTTCTGCTGAACGATCTCGGCCTTCCACTGGCGTTCGCTCCCAGCCACCTTGGCCTTCCACTCGAGATGCTTGTCGTCCAGCTGACGAACCTTCTCGACGTTCTCCATGAACTTTGGAAAATCCTCGAACTGTGTCCACTGCGCGTAGACCTGCTCGACTGGCTTTTCGACTTCGATCGTCTTCTCAACGTGAGCCATGGAATGCAGCCCTCCTTGCGCTAGTTGTCCTTCCGGCTCCCTATCTTATACCCTCGCTATCCGATTTTCAAACCTCAGCAATATCACATTACGGCTGAGGTCGAGGCTCCGGGAATTCGGAGGCAATTGGTTCAAAACGGCGAACCTTGGTGGTCGGCGGGGGACTCGAACCCTCGACCTCTTGGATGTGAACCAAGCGCTCTAACCAGCTGAGCTAGCCGACCGTGCGGAAAATTGTAAGCCCCCTCCCTGAGGAGGAGGAAAATTATTGTCGTGCGGCTTTTGCGAGCGCTCGAGTGACCGCCTCGGCGGCCTCCATCGGGAGGTATTGGATGGCGTCATTGACGATGCGCTCCGCCTCGTCCGGCGCGAGCTTGCGCCGCACGACCTCGAGTTGCTGATCGACAAGATCAGCCATGATCTGCGACATCTCCTGCCGGCGGCGCCGCTTGAAGAGTTCTTGCTGGGCGGGGTACCCGTTGCCGAAGGCAACCGGAAATCCGAGCCGGTGCAGCTCCGCCAGATCGCGGAATACCGTCCTTGTGCTTACCTTCAGGCTGCCAGCCAGGTCGTCCACCCGGATGCCCGGTCGGGCGGTTGACATGGAAAGAATGACGAGCAACCGATGCAAGCGCGCCGCCTGATTCACGTTGCTGACCGTAGCACTGCGTGCATTCATCTGCAATTCAAGCCATCCTCGAGCGTTTCTGTTTATGGTGCAACGGGTAAAAGGGAGTGTTGAGACGTGTGCCCGCGCCCGGCGAGCCTCGAATTTCAGTTGGTAAGGTGAAGCATCCAAATGGCTAAAGAGAGCAAGGACGGCAAGGGGAAGACCCCCAAGGAGCCGCAGGCTGAGACACCGTTGGAGACGGCTGCCGAAAACGGGAGCAGCCCGGCCAAGGCCCGTACCGCCATTGACGATGTGATTGCCGCCATCGAGTCGGCGCGAGACAAGGTCATGGCCGACGAGGTCAAGGCCTTGACAAAACTGGGGATTCCGCGCGCGATGGCCTACCAGATGGTGGCGGCGCGCTTCCATCAGAACGTCGTAACGGATGGCGATTCCGGTACACCCGAGTTCGAAAACAGCCACTGGAACGATAGGTAGGGCTGGAGCGCGGCCGTGCTGACGGTCGCCGAGGCCCGGGACCGCATCCTGCGCCGGATTGCCGCGCTTGACAGCGAGGAACTCCCCTTAGGCGCGAGTCATGGCCACGTCCTGGCCGAGGATGTACGTGCAGGCAGTGAGGTGCCGCCGTTTGCCAACTCCGCGATGGACGGCTACGCAGTACTGGCGAGCGACGTCAGGAATGCCTCCGCTTCGCCGGTTCGCCTCAAGGTCGTCGGCGAGGTGCGGGCCGGCAGTCCCCCAACGGCAGCCGTTCGACCAGGCACCGCGCTGCGCATCATGACCGGGGCAATGTTGCCAGACGGCGCCGATGCCGTCGTTCGAGTCGAGGACACGAGCGAGGCGAACGACGAGGTCCAGGTCCGCGCCGGGGTTGAGCCTGGAACGAGCGTGCGCGCAGCCGGCAGCGACATCCACCTGGGCGACGTGGTTGCGGCGGCCGGCCGCGTGGTTACTCCTGGCCTCGTCGGCGTGATCGCATCGGCCGGGCGGACGTCGGTCCGATGCATCCGTCGTCCGCGCGTGCTGGTGCTGACGACTGGCGACGAGCTGCGTGCTGCTGGCGAAAGCCTGCAGCCGGGTCAGATCACCAATACGAACCGTTACACCCTCGCAGCGGCCGTGGAAGAGGCCGGCGGCCACGTCATCGACGTTGGCGTCGCCCGAGATGAGCGAGCGGACCTGCTCGATCATCTGCAGTCGACGCGTGATGCGGACTTGCTGGTGACCAGCGGCGGCGTGTCAATGGGCGCTTACGACCTGGTCCGGCATTTAATGGAAGCCACCGATACCGTCGACTTCTGGCAAGTTGCGCTGCGGCCAGGCAAGCCCCTGTTATTTGGAGAGCTCGGCGGCGTTCCGCTGATCGGGCTGCCTGGGAATCCGGTATCCACGCTCGTTTGTTTCGAGCTATTCGTTCGCCCGGCTCTGCTGAAGCTACAAGGGCGAAGCGATCTCGACCGTCCTCGTCTGACCGCGATGACCGAAGACATGCTGGTCAATCCGCCGCACCTTGAGCAGTACTTTCGCGGGATCGCCCGACGAACTGGCGATGGCATCGCAGTGCGCCTCACGGGTGACCAGGGATCGCACGTGCTTCGATCGATGGCCGACGCCAACTGCTTCATCGTTGTGCCGCAGGGGGTCGGCGAAGTCAAGCCTGGAGAGACGGTCGCCATCCTTCCGCTGGCGCCGATCGGATAGAGAAACGATTTACTATCTTCTGCGAGGGGAGAAGCGGTGGCCAGACTCGATCCCGACAAGATTCGCAATATCGCCCTGCTCGGGCACAGCCACGATGGCAAGACCAGCCTGGCAGAGGCGATGCTGTATGCCGGCGGGACCGTCGACCGCCTGGGAAAGCCTGACGCCGGTAACACCACCTTCGATTTCGAGCCGGAAGAGATCAAGCGAAAGATTTCGATCGGCGCGTCGATCGCCCATTTGACCTGGGGCGATTACAAGATCAACCTGCTCGACACCCCGGGGTTTCAGGACTTCGTCGGTGATGTCTGTGGCGCGCTTCGTGCGGCGGAAGGGGCGGCCATCGTTGTCAGCGCGAACAGCGGCGTTGTGGTGGGCACCGAGCTGGCCTGGGAGCAGGTCCGCGCACGCAACCTTCCATGCCTCGTGGTCGTCAACAAGATGGAGAAAGAGAACGCCGACTTCTGGAGAGTCCTCGACAGCTTCAAGGAGTTCTCGCCCCGGCCCGTCGCCATCCAGGCGCCGATTGGTCATGAGACCGGCTTCAAAGGCGTCGTCGATTTGGTGACCAGAAAGGCCTACGAGTTTGACGAGCATGGCAAGCGGAAAGAGGTTTCGATTCCGTCCGACATGGCAGCCGAGGTGGAATCGCGTCGCTCGCCGCTGGTAGAAGCCGCCGCCGAAAGCGACGATGTCCTGCTCGAGAAATACCTGGACACCGGCCAGCTCACGGACACAGAGGTCATGACCGCGCTCGCCAAAGGCGTCGCCGACGGCTCGATCGTTCCAGTGCTGTGCGCGGCCGCGGCCAAGGCGATCGGGACCGGCAGCCTTCTTGACGCGATCGTGGGGCTGCTGCCGTCACCGCGGCAGGTCGCGCCCATCGAAGCGATCAACCCTCGCACCGAGGCGAAGGAACCGCTGACGGCAGATCCGAATGGCCCGCTGGCGGCCCTCGTCTTCAAGACCACGGCAGATCCCTTCGTCGGCCGGATCAGCTACGTTAAAGTATGCTCTGGAACGCTGACGCCGGGAACCCCTCTGCTCAACGCCAGCAAGGACCAGGCGGAGCGACCGGGCGCAATCGGCTTGCCCAAAGGCAAGACGCTGGAGCCGGCGACCGAAGTGGTCGCGGGTGATATCGGCGGCATCAGCAAGCTTTCGGTCTCCGCCACCGGAGACACGCTGTCGAGCCGGGACCATCCCCTGCGCATTCCGGCGATCGACTATCCGGCGCAGACGTACAGCGCTTCGGTCAGCGCCAAGAACAAGGCCGACGAGGAAAAGGTCAATGCCGCGCTGGTCAAGCTGGTCGACGAAGATCCGACCCTGACCCTGGAGCATGAGCCAATCACGAAAGAGTCGATCGTCCACGGCATGGGCGACATCCATCTTGACGTCGTCCTCGAGAAGATGAAACGCAAATACGGCGTCGAAGGCGCTCTGGCCGTTCCCCGGGTGCCGTACCAGGAGACGATCACCAGCAGCGCCAAGGCCGAGAAGAAGTACAAGAAGCAATCTGGCGGGGCCGGCCTCTACGGTCACTGCGTCATCGACATTGCTCCCGTTCCACGAGGAACCGGGTTCGTCTGGGAGGACAAAATCTTCGGCGGCTCGATCCCGCAGAACTTCCGGCCGTCGGTCGAGAAGGGCGTTCGGGAAACGATGGAGCAAGGCGTCCTCACCGGCAACCCGCTGGTCGATATCAAGGTCCGCTTGCTCGACGGATCAACTCACGCGGTCGATGGCAAAGACATCGCCTTCAAGCTCGCGGGTGCGATGGCGATGCGCCAGGCGGTGATGGATGCCAAACCGGTCCTGCTCGAGCCGATCATGGACGTCGAGGTGCTGGTCCCCGAGCGCAACATGGGCGACGTTATCAGCGATCTGAACGGCAAGCGCGGCAAGATCGCCGGCATGGAGCCGTCCGGTGATCACATGGAGAAAGTGAAGGCCCAGGTGCCGCTTTCATCCATGTATCGCTTCCCGATCGACCTCCGCTCGATCACCCAGGGCCGCGGCAAATACTTGATGACGTTCTCGCACTACGAGGAAGTGCCGGCTCACGCCGCCCAGACGGTGATCGCCGCTTACCAGAAATCCCGGGGCGGCGAGGACGAGGAATAACGGCCTAAAGCCGCCGGTTGGGAAGTTCCCAGATCGGGACCCCGGCCCAGGCCAAGCCAAGTAACGTCTTGGCGTCCTGCAGCTCGCCGGTCGAGCGCAGTACCTGAAGATCGTGGAGGTCAAAGGGATTGACATTGAACGACTCGTCGAGCTCGGCATGGGCTTCCGTGGGCGAGAGCTCCTCTGCCAGGAAGAACGTCATGCGCTCATCGCCATACCCGGGCACGAGGTAGGCGCTGCCGAGCGCCGTCCAGCGCGACGCTTTGAAGCCGGCTTCTTCGGCGAGTTCCCGCCGGGCGGCATCCGCCATCGCTTCGCCCGGTTTATCGAGGGTGCCGGCGGGAATCTCCCATAGCTCGCGGCCGGTTACGTAACGAAATTGTCGTACGAGGACGATGCGGCCATCGGCCTGACGCGGGACGATCGCGACCGAGCCAGGATGGCGCACGATCTCGCGGATCGTGCGGCGACCATTCGGCAGGCGGACCTCGTCCTTGAACACCTGGAAGAGCTTTCCGCTGTAGACGGCTTCGCTGCTGACCAATTCTTCCATTTGCGGATTATGATGACGCGTTAGATCATGATCGAACGGACCGTTCTGGAAATCGCTCAGCACCGCTTTTGGGCCTGGCAGCGAAAAACTGCGCGGACTCCCCAGAACCAGCTTCGCGAAACCGACAGGCTGCTCAACGCGGTCGAGGAGTGTCGCCTCCGCGACATCAAGTTGATCCCAACCCATATCTGGCGCCGGATCGTGCATCTGCTGGGGGAGCTGGAAGGCCCCTACACCGAACGGTTGGGCATCGACCGGTCAGTCGATCGCACCGCCGACGTGCTCTTCGAAGCCCAGGAGGACTTGATGCTCGCCGCCCGCGATCGACGTCGCGGGCGCGGCACGAACGTCATCCCGCTCTTCCGGGCCTAACCGGTCGCGTCGCCCCGCTCCGTTGAGCTTCCCTGCTTCCACGCTACGAACATATGTTTGCTTTTTGTCGCCGTTTGTGCTAGCCTGCTGCCATGGGCGAGATGGCAACGCTGATCGAAGGCACCCCTGGAAGCCGGCCGGTTACCGACGCATCAACCGTGCCCCTGCTCCGGCGGGTGGTTGAAAGCCTGGCGACCATGCGGCCTGGCCGCTACACCGTCTACCTGGGCCGGCCCGATCCGGCTGCGTTCCGAGCCGATTGGGAAGGCGAAGTTGCCTTGCTCCACAGCGCCCGGCGAGCGGTGGTGACGACGCCGGAGACCACGCCGCTTCCCCCGGAGGCCGATCGCCGAGACCCCGGCACGGGATGGCTGGCTCGCACCTGGTTCAGTGCCGTTCTTGGCGATGACACCGCGATGGCCCTTGTCTGCAGCCCCGACATCGATCAGCCGCAGGAAGCCTGGCTGGTCACCGACCCGAGCGCCGTCCGGCGCTTCGTTGCCGCCGTCGAGGGCGAGCTCGCCCGACCCGACCCCCAACTGCTGGCTGTCTAGCTTTCTCCGGCGCCGTACATTGAAGCGGCCTCATGCCTAAACCATGGCCGATGCTCGTCGCGGGCAGCATCGCCCGGGATGACGTTCGCACCCCGATGGGATCCAACACCAACGCCCTGGGGGGTTCCGCCACCTACTTCACGCTGGCGGCGCGCTTGTTTGCGCCGGTGGCGGTCGTCGCGACCGTCGGCGCCGATTTCATGCCCGTTTTTCAGCATGCGATGCAGGGCAGCCGGGCAGACCTGCGCAGCGTCACAACCTCAGACCTGCCGACGTACCACTGGCAGGCAGAACACGACTATGACACCGGGACCACAAAGAATGAGCGTTCGGACCAGGGGGCGTACCGAACCTTTGCCCCCGTCCTGGCACCAGACCAGCGAAGGATTCCCGTCGTTTTCCTGGGGAGCATGGAGCCGCGGCATCAGCTGCGGGTACTCGAGCAGCTGGAGGGCCCGAGGATTGTGGGCGGCGACACGATGAAGGAATACATCTGGAATGCGCCGGAGGCGCTGGAGCCAGTGCTGCAACGGCTCGATTACCTTTTCCTGAACGCCTCAGAGGCGATGGCCCTCGCCGGCGCGGCCACGATCCAGGAGGCCACCGAGCTGCTTCGCCACCGGTTTTCGCTCCGCGGGCTCCTGATCAAAGAGGGTCCTCGGGGCGCAACGCTCTACCGACGGGACAGCGAGATTCATCTTCCGGCGTTACCCGTGGATCCTCCGATCGACCCGACCGGCGCCGGGGATGCGGTTGCGGCCGGCTTCCTTGGCTCGTTGGCCGAACAGCAGACCGAGACCGATGCCTCGGTTCGACTGGCGCTCGCTTATGGGATGGTGATGGCATCGTTCGCCATCCAGCATTTCGGGGTACAGGGGTTGCAACAGCTAACGCGCGAGCAGGTCGACGAGCGCATGGCATCGATCGCATGGCAAGCCCAACCACGCGCATGACGTGGCGCGTCGGCGGCTTAGGCGTCGAGATTTTGCAGGGAGACCTCACGACCCAGGACGTCGACGCCATCGTCAACGCCGCCAATAGCGACCTGCAGCTCGGCGGCGGCGTGGCTGGAGCGATCGCCCGGGCGGGTGGCCCAGAAATCCAGGCGGACTGCGACCGAATCGGCTCTATCGGAGTGGGCGAGGCGGCGATCACGGTTGGCGGCAAGCTGAAAGCTCGCCATGTCATCCACGCGGCCAGCATGCAGCTCGGCGGCCGCACCACCGCCGAGAACCTGCGACGGTCCACCCGGCGAAGCCTCGAGCTTGCCCGTGAGCACGGCCTTCGCTCGATCGCCTTCCCTGCCGTTGGGACCGGGATCGCCCGCTTCCCGCTGGCCGAATGCGCCCGGATCATGATCGAAGAGGTCGCCAACCATGCCCGGGGAGAAACCTCGCTGGAAGCTGTCCGCTTCGTCCTGTTCGGAGCGGATGCGGAAGCTGCCTTCCGTACGGAAGCCGAGCGCCAGCTCAGCTGAAGAGCTTCGGAATGAAGAAAGAGGCGAGGAACATGACCGTCATCAGGGACAAAAAAATCAGCACGAGCGTGCTGAAGACGTTGAAGAGCCGGGTGTTGGCATAACGGCCCATTACCCGTTTGTCGTTCGCCAACAACATCAAGATGGGGAGGAGCAGCGGCAGCATGACGCCATTGAGGATGTTCGGAAGGTTGGTGATCAGGGCGAGCGGCGCGCCGGGGATGAGGGCAATCACGGCCCCGAGCACGATCATGGTTGTGTAGATGGTGATGAAGGCAGGCGCTTCACGGAAAGACTTGTCGATGCCGCGCTCCCAACCGAACGCTTCGGTGATTGCGTAGGTGGTCGACAGCGGCAGCACCGACGCTGCCATCAAGGAGGCGTTCAGCAAGCCGAACGCGAAGAGCTGCTCGGCATATTTACCGGCCAGCGGCGTGAGCGACGTGGCGATTTTGGCGAAGGCCGAGGGATCGGCAGGGTCCACATGGACGTGGTGGGCAAAGATGGTTGCGCCGGTGGCCACGATGATGAAGAAGGCCACCAGGTTGAGGGCCAGGATGCCGGTATAGGTATCGACCCGCTCGAGGGGCAAGTCATCAGGGTGCAGGCCTTTGTCCGCAACGTTCGACTGCTGGAAGAACGCCATCCAGGGCGTGATCGTCGTGCCGACGATGGTGACGAAGATCAAGAGGAATGGGGCCGTCAGGTGAAACGTCGGAATCACGGTGTGGCGCGCGACCTGGCCCCAGTCGGGGTGCGCCAAGAATGCCGAAATGATGTACGAGATGAACGCCAGACTGAGCAGTAAGAGCAGCCGTTCTACGAGGCGGAACGAGCCTCGCAGCACCAGGAACCAGACGATGAAGGCCGCGATCGGAATCGCGATATAGCGAGCCGCCTCCCCGAACAACAACTGGGCGGCACCCGCGATGCCGGCGAACTCGGCCACCGTGGTGGCGGCGTTCGCAAGAAAGAGCAATGCCATCACCGCCAAGGTGGGCGCCACCCCGAAACGCTCGCGGATCAGATCCGACAGCCCCTTGCCCGTGACCGTCCCCATGCGAGCCACCATTTCCTGGATCGCGGCGAGGCAAATGGCG
>Ga0209687_1000291_pt1 | contig 17349 bp, 18 predicted proteins | sample GraSoiAngelo_136_FD_185893 | JGI IMG/M metagenome (GOLD analysis project Ga0209687, IMG submission 185893) | Grasslands soil microbial communities from the Angelo Coastal Reserve, California, USA - 14_0929_09_20cm (SPAdes) (version 2) | ecosystem: Environmental > Terrestrial > Soil > Grasslands ...
CGATTACCCTTGGTCGTAGTGCTCCACATATACCGCAGATGCCCCGAATGTGAAGACTTCGCACACGCGCAATTCTTTTTGCCGCACTTCCGATAGCTAGCCGCAAGCGACCCGCGTCGAAAGTCACCCACCTTCGCTAGTTCCTCGTACAACTGCCTCCTCACCTGCTCCAGTTCCGCCACCGTCTCTGACCTGTCTTTTTCCATGACCTCTCCTTTGGGCGATGATATTACTCTAATCTCTATCTGACTACTGTACAGTAGTCAGATTATTCCCCAAAAAAAGAGAAAGCACAAATACTTCACAAATTTGTCGCCCACCCGCGCGGCGGCGTGCGCCGACTAAACTCGGGTAGACAGGCATGCCCGTCGCTTATAGAATCGAAGCCTTCGGTCCGAGTTCCTCGTCATTCTTTAGCCCCTTCTCCCCTCGCTCGATACTCCATGCGCGGCGGAAGCAGCCGGCGCTTGAAGAGAGCACATCGCAAACAAGGAGGGATATGCACCAGGTAAGCCGCATCGGATTCGCGCTGCTGATTGTAGCAGCGGCTCTTGTACGGGGCGCCGGCCTGGAGATGGGAAATCAGGCCGGGGCTACGAAAGTTGCCGCTCCAAAACAACTCTTCGCCGTGCGGGGCGAAATCAAGAAAGCCGCGAGCGCCGATAAAGGTATGCTCGCGATTACAATAAAGCCGTTCAAGGATTTCGCTGAAGTTACAGTCGCCGCTCGCGAAAACGATCTCGTGGGTTCCGCGGTCAAGCGCGAAGGCGGCCACGATTTGTTCAATGCTCTCATCGGAGAGGACTCGCGCGACGACGACGGCTTAACGGCGGCCGAATTGCGCGAGGGCGATCTCGTCTCCATCATCTACGATCCTAATCAGCAGAATCGCGCGCTCGAAATATACGTGCACTAATGAAAATAGCCGTCGCCTCCTTGCGAAAAGCAAAGATTGAAGCTGTGCGCGCGGCGGCCGAGCGTCTTGCGGCGGCGAAAATTACGGGATGGATAAATACCGATCTCATAACTCGAGCGGTCAGCGCCGATGTCTCCGATACTCCGACCAGCGACCGCGAGATGATGCAAGGCGCGCGCGTCAGGGTCGAGAAGCTCAAGGACCTGTTGGCGCGCGAAGGAGTGAAGGCCGACTTCTTTGTTGGGCTCGAAGGCGGGCTACACGTGCAGCAGGATCGAGAAAACTCGCTGGTATTCTTGAGGGGATGGGTATATGCATCCGATTTGGGAGCGCACGGCAGCTTCGGCTGCACCCCTTCCATAGAAGTGCCGCCCGCGATATCGGAGCGGGTTTTGAGGCGGGGCGAAGACCTGAGCAATGTAATAGACTCCTTCGCCGGGCGGTTTGATGTGAGGAGCAACGAGGGCACATGGGGCGTGCTTACGCGCGATATGGTCACGCGAGGCAATTCATTCGAGATGGCTGTGCTGGCGGCGCTCGCGCCATTTTACAATAGCGGGGCTTTGGCTTTACGGGTTAAAGGGCAATTGGATCGCCAATTAGACTTGTCGAGGATATGTGAATTTCCGAAAAGGGTTTGAGTTTGATACAAGACGAGAATCAAGTAAGGCGTAGGGTTTGATAGAAGAACAAGAATCTAATGGACTACACACTAACCGAAGAACAAGAGCAACTGCGGCGGCTTGTGGAAGATTTCGTCGCGCGCGAGGTAAAGCCTTACGAGGAGACAGCCGGCGAGGATTTCCCGTGGCCGCTCTTTCGCAAACTGGGCGAGCTTGGCCTCGCTTCTATTCCTTTTCCAACCGAGTATGGCGGCGGAGGCCTCGACTACACCAGCTACTCGATTGTGCTTGAAGAGCTCTCGCGCCTCGGCACTCACCTCGGAAGCGTACTGGCGGTACATGGGCTGCCTCAGTTGATTCTCAACCAGTTCGGAGACGAATCGCAGAAGCGCAAATACCTTCCGGCAATGGCGCGCGCTGAGCTGCTCGGGGCATTTGCATTGACCGAGCCGCAAGCGGGCTCCGATGCGGCCGCGATCAAGACGCGCGCCGAGCTTCGAGGTGATAAGTACATCCTGCGCGGCCAGAAGATCTGGATCACGCATGGAGGCGACGCCGATGTCTATCTCGTGATGGCCGTGACCGAAAAGGGCAAGGGCTCAAAAGGAATCAGCTCGTTTATTATTGAAAAGGGCACGCCGGGACTGGCTTTTGGAAAGCGCGAGCGACCGATGGGACTGGCTCATCACACTCGCGAGGTATTCTTTGAAGATTGCGAGGCGCCGCGAAGCTGTCTCGTCGGACGCGAAGGAGACGGGTTCAAAGTCGCAATGACCGCGCTGGACTCCGGCCGCATCACCGTTGCGTCGACTTCTCTTGGACTCGCGCAATCGGCGTTCGATTACGCACTGTCTTACGCGAACGAGCGACAGGCTTTCGGCAAATCGATCGGAGAGTTTCAGGGAATTCAATTCATGCTGGCCGATATGGCGGCTGCGATTGAAGCGGCCCGATGCGTGACACGAAAGGCGGCTTTTCTTCGCGACAACGGACTGCCTTTCAATGCTATCGCGTCGATGGCAAAACTGTTGGCGACGGATGCAGCAATGAAGGTAACGACGGATGCCGTGCAAATCTATGGCGGCTACGGCACGAGCGAGGATTATCCGGTGCAAGCGCTCTTCCGTCAGGCTAAGATCGGCCAGATCGTTGAGGGAACAAATCAAATTCAACGGATGATTATCGCTCGAGAGCTGTTGAAGAAATTCAAGCAGTAGCTATTGCTCTAACAACTCCTCGACATTCTTTGGCGGCCGAGCCAAGACCGCGCGATGGCCTCGTACGACGATCGGCCGCTGGATCAAATCGGGATTCTCTACCATCAGCTCTACGAGCTCATCGTTTGTCAGATCCCGGCTGGCAAGCTTCAACTCTCTATAGATTTTTTCGTCCTTACGTATTATCTCGCGAGGCCCAACTCCGAGCTTCTCGAGTACGCTTTTGAGCTCGTCCGATGTGAAAGGGCGCTCGTAGTAGTTGATCGATTCAAAATCGACGCCGCATTCGCTCAGGATACCAAGCGTCTCGCGGCATTTGCTGCAGGTCGGTTTTTGATAGATCTTGATCTGATCAGTCATGCCGCCAATGCTAGCATCTGGAATGAAAAAGTGGGAAGAGGGCCCCGACGGAGCATCCCTAAGAGGGTTCTTAACCGTTATGCGAACATCGTTGTTATATCGGGCGCGCCTTACCATTAGACATCTTCAACCAGCTCCAGTGGTTCAATAGCGCACTCGGCAAAGTTAATTGACTCGAGTACGGATGAGTGAACAAACTCGACGCCTACCAGGTTTCCTCTTTCGGCGTTTGGAGTCGTGTGGCGAACGACGCCGCTGACGAAGTAAAGACCATCCGATTCGCCTTCTCGCCGCAGATCAGGCGGCATCGGCATTTCCAGATGAACGACCGAACCAGGTTCGATCATTTGTTTCAAGCGGAACTTTATACCGAGTTTGCTGACATCCCAGCTCTCCGTAACTTCCTGCCAGGCGCCGTCGTCCGGGGTCACGCGAACCGGCATCCGCAGCGAAAACCGCGCAGTTCGGCGGCGATCTCCTACGCGAGGCATCGTAGGCTCGGAAGAGCCGAATGCCGTAGCTACTCGCGGCTTCTTTACGGCGGTATCGATCGCGCGGGGAACGCGAATATTGACGGAGTTCGTCTGGCTTACGCCGTTGTGCACGGCAGGGAGCGGAAGCGGCGCGGTTGGTTTTCTATTGAGCGCTCCGTCGTATTCGATTCTGCGCGCGGGCCGCGACAAGGTCGAGAAAGCCTCCACCACGCGTAGAAAGGCCTGGCTCAGCTTCCACTGCATAGTGCCCTCGCGTTCGATCACGTCGCGGCACTTTAGCGGATGAAGCAAATCCACCGATCGGCAATATGCTTTTCTAATTTCCTCGATCGATGCTCGGCGGCTGATCTTGAGCACGCTGTAGTGATCGGCGCTCTCGGTTATGCAACCGAGGATTCTGTCGACCTCGCCTCGAATAGATACCACCCTCTTTTCCCTGGTGACCTCAGTTCCGAATTGTGTCATAGGTCTTTTCAGCTCTCATTCTTACGATGGTCGGGGCTCCATCGCAGGGATCAAGAATCAATGTGTTTCAGCGGCATGGAGCGAGGCCGCCTTGATGCGATCACGATCCTGCGCCGCTGCTCGCATCTTTGTCGCCGCGTGGCCAATCTCACGCCACCGGTCTACTGGAACCCGGGTGAGCGCATCAACCACCCGCGGGTCGAATTGAGTTCCCGAGCAGCGCCTCAGTTCGTCAATCGCGGATTCAAATGTCCGAGTCGAATCGTATCGACGTTCGGATGTCATAGCGTCAAAGGCATCGGCAACCGCCAGGATCCGCGCGCCAATCAATATCTTGTCGGCTGAAAGCGCTTTCGGGTACCCGCCTCCATCAAGCCGTTCGTGATGCTGGGCGACTATTTCCCTTGTGCCGTCGACGAGATCCATGCCCCGCATGATCCGCAGACTGAAGTCTACATGCCGGCGCATATGGACAAGCTCTTGCTCGTTCAACGGACCCTTCTTCATCAGAATGCTGTCGGGAACGGCAATCTTGCCGATGTCGTGGATCAGGGCGGCCTGTTCGAGCGCAGCCATATCAACGCTGCCTAACTCGAGCATTATTCCAAGCCGCTTACAATATGCAACTACGCGTTCGGAGTGGCCGGGTGAGTCCACATCGCGAGTCTCCAGCGCGACCGCAAGCGCCGAGAGCGTTGATTGTTTTGTCAACGCGAGACTTTTCAGAGCGGCGCTCAACGTCGAGCTCGCCTCATGGACTTCGTCCGTGCGTGCACTAACGAGTTCTTCCAACCGTCTGTCGTATTGTTTGCTTGAGGTCAACAGCAGCCGATGGTGTAGAGCGCGCTCGACCGCGGCTTGTACTTCCGCAAGGGTATAAGGCTTCGTTATATAGTCGAAGGCGCCATGACGGAGCGCCTCTATCGCATAGTGAATCTCGGTCATCGCCGACTCTACTATTATGACGGTATCAGGGTAGGATTCGTGGAGGAAATGACACAGATCGATGCCGGTCATTTTCGGCATCATTATATCAATCAACGCTACATCGAAATCAGTTTCACCAGCCGCTTCCAGCGCGGCCTGGCCGTCGTGAACCAGTACAACATGATTACCGAGTCTCGAAAGCTCCTTTTGCAGGACGAGACCCAAATGCTCTTCGTCTTCCGCAATCAACAGATTGATCGTTGGGCTTGCCGTCACCTTGAATTACTCCATTCTCCTTGTTCGGTAGGACGCGCGTGGGGAAACGCGACCTTGGGGCCTACACGCCTCGACTCAGAGCGAAGCACGGGAGCTTCATAGCGCTCTTTCGTGAAACGGAAGGTTGATGATTAGACGCTTCAATATAACGCCATTCGCCTGCTAGCCCGGCGCGTTCGACGCGCCCCTGCGGCTGCTTTTAGGGCGCTATACAAAAGAGCAACGACTGTTCCACTTGGCTTCCGTCAGTTGATGCTGGTTAACTCGTTTGTATGTTACGAAGGCCGGCAGGGAGCCGAACAAGTTTCCCTGAGAATAAAGTCATTGTGAATGTGGAGGTAGGTCAATATGCACGCAGCATTCTAACGGAGGATTATTTACTCCAAGGCTCGTGAAAGATAAGTTACCGCCGTTGGGCTAAACGAACTCCACATCGACCGCGCTCGGAATAATTCCGGCGCTCCATGCGCGTTGCAGCAGTAAGCGGACCGCTTCCCGTCCTTGATCACCGTAGTCGATTGTATAATCGTTAACGTACATTCCGACGAATCGATCAGTCAGGTCTTTTTGCATTCCGCGGCCGTAGGCCATGGAATGAACAACGGCATCTTCGCGGTTGGCCAGCCCAAATTCTATGGATTTGCGAAGCAGAGCGGACACTTTCGCGATCATCTCCGGACCCAGCGACTTCCTGATCGCGTTGCCTCCGAGCGGGAGCGGCAAGCCCGTTTCGGTCTTCCACCATTCACCGAGATCGATGATCTTGTTCAGGCCGCGGTTCCCATACGTCAACTGGCCTTCGTGAATGAGCAAGCCCGCGTCGGCTTCACCGTTCTGAACGGCATCCATGATCTTATCGAAGGGAACGACTACCGTTTCACACTCGCCGAGACACAGTCGCAGAGCGAGATAAGCCGTTGTCATAAGCCCCGGTACCGCTATCCGCGTCTTTTTAAGGTCGTCTATGGTAAGGCTCCTGGTTGAAACGACCAGGGGACCATAATCGTCGCCGACCGAAGCGCCCGAGGTAAGCAACGCATACTTGTTCAAGACGTATGCATACGCATGAATCGAAATCGCCGTAACGTCGAGCTCTTCGTTCATCGCGCGGCGGTTCAGCGTTTCAATATCTTCTATGACGTGCCGGAACCGCAGCCCTTCGGTGTCGATCTTGTCGGCCGCGAGAGCATAGAACATAAAGGCATCATCTGGATCGGGGCTGTGCCCGAGCGTTATTTCCGTGGCTTGCATAGGCGGCAACTATAGCGATGGGGTTGGAAGCTCCGCAAGCTTAGCAATTTGACAATGGGACCCAGGGAAATGACGGAATCGCTTTCGGTGGGCTTTAATCAAAGGTTCGGGGCAAGCTGACGCATTTCTATGCTTTCATCCTCTTCGAGCCAGATCCGGGTCATGCTCGACAGCTCGCCAAAAGTCAGCTCATCTTGCTTGCGCCTCCGCTTTTGGCAATAGATTGGTAACTCTCAAAAAGCTAAGTAGCAAATCGTGATAATTTCTTTAATTTCTCCCGCATGCTTTTAACACAGGAAGCTCTGCTGTATACTTCCGCGCTGATTGTAGACGGGGGCCTGCTTGAACTCTACAGCTATCATTCATCGAGTAACCGCGCGCGAAATACTAGACTCCCGCGGGAACCCAACCGTGGAAGCCGAAGTGACCCTTGCCAGCAGAGTGATCGGAAGCGCAGCCGTGCCGTCCGGCGCATCGACCGGCGAGAATGAGGCGCTGGAACTGCGCGATAATGACAAAAAGCGCTACGGCGGCAAAGGCGTACTCAAAGCCGTCTCCAACGTAAATACGATCATCGCCAAAACGGTCGTTGGACGGGATGCTTTAAGGCAGGGCGAGATCGACCAATCGATGATCGACGCCGACGCGACCCCGAACAAACGCAAGATCGGCGCAAATGCGATCCTGGCCGTTTCGCTTGCGACTGCGAGAGCTGCCGCGGCAAGCGTCGGCCTGCCGCTCTATTCATACATAGGCGGGGCAGGCGCGCGCACCCTTCCGGTTCCGCTGATGAATATCATCAACGGCGGCGCGCACGCGGACAACAATGTGGATTTTCAAGAGTTCATGATCGTGCCCGCCGGCCTGCAATCTTTTTCCGAAAGCTTGAGGGCTGGTGTTGAAGTCTTTCATGCGCTCAAAGCCGTGTTGAAAAAACGCGGCTATTCCACGGCCGTCGGCGACGAGGGCGGCTTTGCGCCGAATCTCAAGTCAAACGAAGAAGCAATCGAGGCGATCCTCGAAGCCATAGTTCAGGCCGGCTACAAACCGGGTGATCACATTGCTCTTGCGCTTGATCCCGCGGCAAGCGAGTTCTATGAGAACGGGCGCTATGTGTTCAAGAAGTCGGATCATTCCCGCAAGAACAGCGAGGAGATGGTTCAGTTCTACGCGGAATGGGTGAATCAGTATCCCATCATTTCAATCGAGGACGGTCTGGCCGAATCGGATTGGAAGGGATGGACCCGCCTCACGGAGCAGCTAGGCGCCGCCATCCAACTTGTAGGCGATGATCTATTCGTAACCAATATCAAATATCTGGAACGCGGAATAAAGGAGCGCGCGGCGAATTCCATTCTGGTCAAGCTCAATCAGATTGGCTCCCTAACCGAGACGTTGGGCGCGATCGAAATGGCCAGAAACGCGGGTTACACTGCAGTGATCTCTCATCGCTCAGGCGAAACCGAGGACACGTTTATCGCGGATCTTGCGGTTGCCGCCGGCGCCGGACAGATAAAGACAGGGTCGGCGAGCCGGACCGACCGAATAGCGAAATACAACAGGCTTCTTCGGATTGAAGAGGAGCTGGGAGCTTCAGCGCGGTTCCCCGGGTTTGCCGCTTTTGCCGCGGCCGGCCGGCGATACACGAAGCGCGGCGCGAAAGCTACCGCTAGGAGCTAATCCGCCTGAGGGGTGATGCAGGGCTGGAGTATGTTCCGCACCCTCAAGTTGCACAGTCGAGACTTGGCTGGTTTGAGACCGAATAGCACAAGATAAATATTTTCAGCAGGGTCCGGAAAAGTGGGAATAGGATGAAGCAGTTATCAAGCAAGATGTCCATATCTCTGCCGGTGCTGGACCCCGGCGCCGTACTCCCCGTGGAAGCTCTTGTGCCCCGCGTGCTGGATATCGGATGCGGCACAAACAAGCACTCGGGCTCTATAGGCCTCGACGTCAATCCACGCACGGCGGCGGACATAATTCACGACCTCGACGACTTGCCCTATCCGTTTGACGACGATCGCTTTGACCAGATCGTGGGAAATCATGTTATCGAGCATGTCAATAATCCGATGGGCGTTATGTGCGAGCTTCATAGAATCACGCGACACGGAGGACTGATAAAGCTGCTGGTGCCTCATTGGACCAACCCTGACTTTGCCAGCGATCTGACTCATCGAAATCACCTGAACAGCTATTCCTTCCGCACCTTCATCGACGGCAGCGCCGTTTTCCCGTTCTACGCCAGCGTAAGGTTCAATCAGTTGAGTGTCCGCGTCACCCTGCTCAAATTCTGGCGGCGATTTGGATTTCAAATATTAATTAATCTGGACCATCGCTTCCCCCGGTTGAGATTTATTCGAAAGTTCTGGGAGCACTACCTGAACGCCTTAGTGCGCGCCAAAGAGATCTATTTTGTACTCGAGGTAGTGAAGCCGGAGCGCGAACCGCGTGAACTTCCTGAACCGACTTTTTGAATTGATCAGCCCCAGGTCCTACAATACCTCGCGAGCGGAGGAAGAGTGAGGTTGCGCGACAGCCCGGCAATCGCGGAAGCCGGAAGCCCGGACCACCGCCGTCGGAGACCCGCCTGCGCTCAAGAAATCACGCGGGAAACAGATTTTTGACGAAAGCAAAAAACACCCCTCTGGCGCTAATCATACTCGACGGATTCGGATACTCACCCAGGCGTGACGGCAATGCGATTGCACTCGCGCATACGCCGAATTTCGACCGGCTCCTGGCCAATTATCCCCATACCTTGATCGAAGGCTCCGGCAAAGCGGTTGGCCTACCCCCCGGACAGATGGGCAATAGCGAAGTAGGCCACCTCAACATCGGCGCCGGCCGAATAGTGCGAATGGATATATCACGCATAGATCACGCAATTGAAACCGGCGAGTTTTTTCGTAATGAAGCGCTTCTTCAAGCGATGGAACATGCCCGGGCAAAGGCAAGCGCCCTTCACTTGATGGGCCTTGTGTCGGAGGGCGGAGTTCATTCCTGGCACGAGCACCTGTATGCGCTCCTCAAGATGGCTCGGGACCGGAGAGTCGCCGAAGTATTCGTTCACGCTTTCCTGGATGGCAGGGATACAGCGCCTGATTCCGGCGCGGGCTATGTTTCGAACCTGATCGACAAAATGGCCGAGCTGGGAATCGGACGAGTCGCGTCGATAATCGGCCGATACTACGCGATGGATCGAGACCGCAGATGGGAACGCGTCGAGAAAGCCTACAAGCTGCTTGTGCACGGCGAAGGCGAGCGGGCGACCGATCCTGTAGCCGCGATTCGCGCGCATTATCGCGACGATAGTACCGACGAATTTATGACCCCTATATCGATTGTGCCGGAGCCGGGCGCGGCGCCAATCACCGTGCGAGACGGTGACAGCGTTATCTTTTTCAATTTTCGCGCCGACCGCGCTCGCCAGCTCACGCGTGCTTTCACCGAAGAAGATTTCTCCGGCTTTGAACGCGGGCCGCGCCTGAACGTGAAGTTCACATGCATGACCGAATACGACCGCGGTTTTGGGCTTCCGGTTGCGTTCGGACCGATTCCCCTCACGATGATTTTTGCCGACGTGCTCGCGCAGCACGGCTTGAAGAATCTCCGCGTAGCCGAAACGGAGAAATACGCTCACGTCACCTTCTTCTTCAACGGCGGCGTCGAAAAAGAATTTCCAGGAGAAACAAGGACGTTGATCCCTTCGCCTCGTGTAGCCACCTACGATTTGCAGCCGGAGATGAGCGCGCCCGCGGTGACCGACGCCGTACTAAAGGCTATCAGCGAAGATCAAACCGAAGTCCTTATAATCAACTACGCCAACGCGGATATGGTGGGACATACCGGCGTCTTGCAGGCCGCTATCAAGGCGATCGAGGCTCTGGATACAAACGTGGGCCGCGTGGTCGATGTAATCAGAGAAAAGGGCGGCGCGGCCATAATAACGGCGGATCACGGGAACGCTGAAAAGATGATCGATCCGGCAACCGGCCGGCCGTTCACGGCGCATACAACCGATCCGGTGCCGTTGCTCCTGATTGATGATCAGCATACTCGGTTGCGCGAAGGAGGGTCGCTCCAGGACATCGCTCCGACGATGCTGGGATTGCTGGGAATACCAAAGCCCGAGGAGATGACCGGGCAGGATCTGAGGATTTGAGCTAATGAAAGTTGGAATTGTAGGGCTTGCCGGCTCCGGCAAGACAACCATATTCAATGCCCTGACCGGACTCGCCGCGGAAGTCGGTTACGGAGGACGAGACCGCGCAAACGTCGGAGTGATCAAGGTGCCGGACGAGCGCGTCGATCGACTCGCGGATCTCTTCAAGCCTAAAAAGAAGACATATGCGGAGATGGCGTTCGTCGATGTTGCCGGACCGGAGGCAGAGCAAGCCGAACGTCATTCAGGGCTCGATCCGAAACTCGTGCAGCATATGCGAGAGACAGACGCTCTTGTGCACGTTGTTCGGGCTTTTGAAAGCCCGTATGCGACAGGGGCGGCCGACGCCGTCAAAGACATAAAGGCCTTTGAGGACGAGTTGATGTTGACCGATCTCGTCCAGATCGAGAACCGGCTTGAAAGGCTAAAGAAAGAGAAGGATTCGGCGAGGGAGCGGGAAACGCTCGAACGACTCAAGAGTTCGTTGGAATCCGAGACCTCGCTTCGAGATGTTGAAATCGGCGCCGACGAAGTGCAGATCATCGCCGGCTTTCGCTTTCTAAGTCTTAAACCGCTCCTGCTTCTGCTCAGCGTCGGTGAGGATCGGATATCGGCTGATGTTCCCGGCGATGTCAGCGCAGCCGCCGCGGCAAATCATCTCGACCTGATTCAGATGTGCGGCAAGGCCGAGATGGATATTGCTCAACTTGATCCATCCGAGCAGCGCGACTTCCTGGTCGATCTCGGGATTTCCGAACCCGCGCGAGACCGTTTCATAAGAGCGGCGTACGCGCTGCTGGATCTGATCAGCTTTCTCACCGCGGGCGAAGATGAGTGCCGCGCGTGGCCGATCAGGCGCGGGACCACGGCGCATAAAGCGGCCGGCAAGATTCACTCGGATATCGAGCGCGGCTTTATCAGGGCGGAAGTGATCCGGTTCGAAGACCTGATCGAGTACGGCAGCGAAGCGCGTTGCCGGGAACATGGAAAGCACAAGCTCGAAGGCAAGGATTACATTGTGAAAGACGGCGACGTCGTTCATTTTCGATTCAACGTTTGAGATTCCGATCAACGATGGCGATCCGCAGACACGCCGGCTGGTACAACGGCTCTCCACCGAGGGTAATACTCTTCGATATCGACGGCACATTGATCAGGGCCGCTCGCCGAGGCGAGTACCGGGGACTGATCAACCAGATGCTGATCGATATCTTTGGGACATGCGGGCGCATCGCCGAAGTGGACTTCGGCGGCAGGACCGATCTTGCCATTTATCGCGAGGCGCTCGAATGCGAAGGGATCACGGTAGATCACATTCAAAGCAGGTTAGGCGACCTCGAAGCGGCAATGGTTACGATCCTGGACAAGATGTCGGAAGACGGCGCGGTGTTTCGTTTATGCGCGGGCGTTCGGGAATTGCTCGATGCGCTCGCTCCGGACACCCGCTTTATCACGAGCTTGTTGACGGGCAACGTCGAAAGGCTCGCCGAAGCGAAGCTCCGCCACGTCGATATCTGGAGTTACTTCGCGAGCAGAGGCGCGTTCGGCAGCGATGCGGTCGAGCGAGATCATCTGCCCGCAATCGCCGCGGCCAGAGTTTCGGAACAAATAGGGCTCGAGCTTCGGCCCGAGCGATTCGTCATCGTCGGCGATACTCCGAGGGACATCGCCTGCGCGAGACACTTCGGAGCGAAGGTCGTTGCGGTTGCCTCCGGATTTCATACTATTGATCAGCTCGCCGGCTTCGCGCCCGACGCGGTTCTTTCAAGTCTGAACCCAACCGACGATGTGATCGAGCTGCTCGCGACAATCTGACAATCTGTTTTGCTAACTCCGGTCTTTTCCGGCTTATGAGCCGGCGATAATCTCATGCGACGCTTCTAAATATCCGTACTCAAGACCGCGCGGAAGCGACGTGAAATGATCTAGTTTCCTTTGTTACTCCCGAAAGATCGCTCCCTGTATAATCCGCTTGAATGCGCGACAACCCGCGAACAATTCTTGTGATTGATGCGTCGTCGTTTGGAAGCTCTCTGATGTTGCTGCCGGCAATGAGAGCGTTGAGAACGAGTTTCACGAACGCTCTGATAACGGCGGCTGCATCAACCGGCATCTGTGAGTTGCTTGCAGCGGAAGGATTGGCGGACAGAACGATCGATCTCGGCGCGATCGTGGAATCTTCCAAAAATTCCTTCGGAGCCGTAAAGCGCTTCTTCAGATTGACTCGGGAGACGAGACAAAGGCCGGTCGACCTTGTCATAGATTTTTCACCCCGAACCGAGACCCAAATCGCTCGATGGCTTACCCACCGGGGACGTGTACTGACTCCATCGCAGCCGTTGGAATTTCTCGAGAGACTAGCCGGACGAATTCGCACGAAAGAACGAGCGAGATCTTCGCGCTATAAGCAGGTACTGGGGCAATTTGGGATTAAATGGGAGACCGGCAAACCTATTCTGAGAGTGATGCGCGAAGAGAGCATCAAGTTCGAAAAGCTGCTCGAGCGCGACAGCAGCGCGGCGCCGCTGGTGATCTTGTTCTCCGGCGATCCAGGAGGCTCGATTAGCTGGCCGCCCGAAAAGTTCGCCGAAACTGCTCATCTGCTGACGAATAGCTTTGGCATTCGCATAGTCGCCGTTGACTCGCCTTCGGACCGGAGCTTTTCTTCGCGCCTGAGCGGGCTTCTTCCCGCGCGAGCAATTGTTTTGCGGCAGCCAAATGCTCTCCAGATAATCGCCGCGCTGGCCAGAAGCAGTCTGCTCATTACAGACGATCCGGGCCTGGCGACAGCCGTGATTGATCTTGGCACGCCGACTATAGAGCTGCGCTACGGCAGAGGAACCGAGCGCGTTGCCGAGACCCACGTTGCAATAGGCCAGGCAGCGCCCGATGCGGCTATTCAGATTCGCGATGCGGCATCCGAGCTGCTTGTTCTGAACCGCACATCGGCCCTATTCCAACGGTAGCGCCAAAAGTATCGCTCGCATATTTTTCATCCCGGCGTTGGTGTATAATCGCTTCGAAAAATGAGCCAAATACTCGCACCTGAGCAGGGTTAATTCCTAACTCGTTAGGAGGAGCTTATGAAGCACATACTCTGGGGGATGGGGCTGGTAATGCTCGCGCCGACGATTTACTACTTCGTCAGCTATCTGGAAGCAGTGCCGGGCACACAAAGGAATTCGCTTGCAATAGCCGGGATATTCTTTGTCGTTTCGTTGATTTTCTGGGCGGTCTTCTTCTTCAAGAGATTTCATGACGAAGGAGAGCAGGACATCAGTATCACCAAGTTCTGATCATCGCCGCCAAACGATTTGACTCGACTTTTTGTCGTCGTACGCCGGCTGGATCAAGCTTATAACATCAGTAGACCAGCGCCTTCCGTAAAGGAGGGCGCATAGCAGCAATAGCGTACCTATGCGGCTCGCGAATTCAGCGCGGCTGCTGCTTCCGAGATTCGTTCCACTCCGCGTTGAATTGCTTCAAGCGAATTCGCATACGAGATTCGCACGTAGTCTTCCGCTCCGAATGAGGAGCCCGGCGTCACGACCACGAGGGCTTGTTCCAAAAGGAGCCTCGAAAAATCCGTCGAATTGCGAACCGTCTCGCCGAGCAGCCCCGTGATTTTGGGAAACGCATAGAAGGCGCCTTCGGGATTCAGGCACTCGATCCCTTGAATGCGATTGAGAGCCGGGATCAGCCAGTCCCGGCGCTTCTGATACTCCTGCAGCATGAATTTCAGCGAATCCTGCTGGCCCTGCGCCGCTTCTTCGGCGGCCCGTTGCGATATTGAAGTCACGTTCGATGTCGAGTGACTCTGGATCTTCAGCATCGGCTGAATCCAATCTTCGCGCCCCAACGCGAACCCAACCCTCCAGCCCGTCATCGCGTATGCCTTTGAGAATGATCCGCAGACCATAACACTCCGGCGCAGATCGTCCGGCAGTTGTCCGGCTGTAAACGGACGCCCCGGTGGATAGACGAATTGAAGGTAACACTCGTCGCTTATGACCAGAACACCTCTTTCGGCAGCCGCTTCCACTATTCGCCGGAATTCATCCGGTGGAATTACCCGCCCCGTAGGATTATTCGGCGAGTTGAGGATCAGCAACTTGGTCCTCGGTGTTATTGAATCCCGAACCATATCGGCATCGAGTACAAACCCCCGCTCTTCGGTGTCGATGAAAACCGGAACGGCTCGAAGGAACTTTGTTATTTCGGGAAACGTGACCCAGTAGGGCCTCGGTATCAGTACTTCGTCGCCGGGATTCAACAGCGAGGCCATCGCGTTAAAGATCGCCTGCTTTCCACCCGCGGTCACAAGCAGCTCCGACAAGTTGTAGATCGCGCCGAAGTCTCGCTCCATCATCTCGAGGATTGCGCGTTTCAGCGAAACGGCGCCTCCGGTCGCGGTGTATCGCGTGAAATTCTCCTCGATTGCTCTTTCCGCCGCCTGTTTTACATTCGCCGGCGTCGGGAAGTCCGGCTCACCGGCGCCCAGATCAACCAGGTCGGCGCCCGCCGCTCGAAGCCGCTCGGCTTCCATTAACACCGCGAGCGTCGAAGACATCTCCATGTTCGACGCATAACACGACTGTGAAAAGGGGCTCATTGGCATGCTGTTTTGGCTTCCTGTCACTGAATAAAATCCTCACTCGCGCGTGAACATCTTCTTCATTTGCTCTTCTACCTCGGGAGGGACGAGGCCGGAGATCGCACCGCCGAGCCTGAAAACCTCTTTTATTAACCGCGAGCTGAGGTAGGAGTACGCCTCGGCGGACATCATGAATACCGTCTCAACTCTCGGCTCCAGCCTTCGGTTCATCAAAGCCATCTGAAGCTCGTATTCATAGTCGGAGACCGCTCGAATACCGCGCACTATCACCTGGGCTCCCTGCTCGACCGCGTAGTGGACCAATAAGCCCTCGAATGTTCCTACCGTAACATTGCTCCAGCGCGACACGGTCTGAATCAGCTCAACACGCTCCTGGGTTGAGAACATCGGGTTCTTATCTTCGTTGACCAGGACGGAGACGATCACCTCGTCAAACAATTTTGCTGAGCGCTCGATGATGTCGAGGTGTCCGTTGGTGATTGGATCGAACGAGCCCGGATAGATCGCTCTGCGCGTCACGCTGTCTCCCCTTTTAACTGGCGAAAATGCAGTAACCCGATCGACGTGCGATACACTAGCATACGGTCAAAACTCAAAACAAGATACGTTATTCAAGGCATTTGGAGGAGCCCGAGACCGGATTATTCGGAAGAAAGCGTCTCCTCGCGGGAGTAGAAGCTGAGCTTGGAATTACCCTGCTTTTTGCGCCGAAATGCGCTCAGGCCGTGGTAATCATTTTCAGGTTCGGTGTTCGTTCGATGCTCGACTATGACGACGCCGTTTTGAGCAATGAGGCCGCTCTTCGAGATGAAATTCATGACGGGCGAATAGAGATCAGATGAATACGGCGGATCGAAAAAGATTATGTCGAATTTCTCGCCGGAAAGATCCAGGGAACGCAGCGCCGACCGCACATCCCGCTTAATGATCGTCGCAGCTTCTTCCACACGAACGGCCGCAAGATTTCTGATGATGAAGGCGTAAGCAATACCTGATTCTTCGACGAAGGTTACATGGCCGGCGCCTCGGCTGAGAGCCTCGATTCCTACGGCGCCTGTGCCGGCGCAAAGATCCAGGAATCGCGCTCCTTCAATGACCGGCGAGAGTATATTGAACAGCGTCTCTCGAAGCCGATCCGATGTCGGCCGAACCCCCAAACCCGGCGCGCTGGCCAGACTGCGTCCGCGATACAAACCGGCGATTACTCTCACAGGCTTTTTATATCACAGCGCCGATGGAATCCTCGATTTGACGTGCTTTCTCGCCGCCACTAGAGTGAAACAACGAGAAGGAGGCGAACGGTGGGCGGCGCAAATCCATATATCGAGCAGGCCGAATACACGCCTGCAACAAAGAAATACAAAATCACCTTTATGCCGGATGAGATCGCTGTCGAGGTAGATCCAAAGAAAGTCCCCTATGACCGGACAGGATTGCCCGGCAGCATTCTCGATATCGCTCTCGGCTTCAAGATAGGTCTCGATCACGCCTGTGGAGGAGTCGTCGCATGTTCGACGTGCCACGTGATCGTCCGCGAAGGGCTCGAGACGTGTAACGAATCAACCGAAGCCGAGGACGACATGCTCGACAACGCTCCCGGATTGACGCCTTATTCGCGGCTGGGCTGCCAATGTGTACCAGACGGCACGTCGGATGTAGTCGTGGAGATTCCCGAGTGGAATCGAAACTATGTAAAGGAACACTAAAGAGAGCGGCAGGAATACATCCCGGTTCTGTGCTCCGCGGCGGAGCGGCCCGCAATAAATGGTGTTTTCACACATTCCGGCGCGCCGAAAATCGGTCGCCGGCTCGGACGCACCTATTGAGCTCTCGGCGCTAAACGATGAAAATCCTTAGTCCCAAGAATCGCGATTGAAAAAACCCAAAGAAAGAGAAAAACCCTGCTGGTAAACATGTTATAAGAGTTTTACGAAACAAAATAACAGCACCAACAGGGTGATTGATGACCAAGAAAGTACAGCAGACGTTGCTACCGATCAAGCTGGAGCAGAGCGAAGAGAGATTGACCTCGCTAGGCGG